>Ga0105049_10002157_pt1 | contig 23242 bp, 15 predicted proteins | sample MAT06_FD_78087 | JGI IMG/M metagenome (GOLD analysis project Ga0105049, IMG submission 78087) | Freshwater microbial communities from Lake Fryxell liftoff mats and glacier meltwater in Antarctica - MAT-06 | ecosystem: Environmental > Aquatic > Freshwater > Ice > Liftoff microbial mat | place...
CGGCCCGGTGAATGGACGCCCCGCTTGTTCCCATAGATGCGCCGCAAGTTGCTCCACTTTCTCACGGTGGAGGCGATTCCGCTTATCTGCATCCTTCTCGACAGTGCCAAGACCTGGACGGTCTTGACGCAGCGAGTTCACCAATCATTGGTGTCTCCTCGAAGGAATAATCTAAAAATCGAAAGGACACTTCTTTGACGTACAGGTTCGTGGTAAACCTAATCCTGACCACTCACCACCGTCTCCCCGTGCGGCACGTAGTCCTCGCTGACGGCGTAGTTGTTGAACGCCAGCGAGTATTCGCTCTCGAACCACTTCTGCACGTGGGGCAGCACGCCGTCGTCGTACGTGGGCCGGGTGACCAGCGCCGGGCCGATCGGGGCGAGGCGGATTTCGCCTTGCTCCACCACGAGCATCCCCGCCTTGAAGACGAAGCGAGGCAGCTCGAACATCGCCTTGCGATCGTCGCTGGGCGTGTACACGGTCACGTCCGCGTCGGCCCCGATTCCCAGATGTCCCTTGTTTCGCAGGCCCAGCATGCGGGCAGGGCCGGCTCGCGTCACGATGGCGATCTCCTGCAGCGTGTACTCACGTTCCAGGTCGGCGAGCGTGCAGCGGTCCTTCACGCCTGCGGGGAGTCGCTTGATCACCTCGCGGCGATAATCCCGGCTCATGAGCAGGGCACAGATCTCGGGATACGCCAGGAAGGAACCGCCGTTGGGGTGGTCCGTGCTCATCGCGACCTGCCAGGGATTTTTCACCAGCAGGTACCACTCGAGGCCGATGGCCCACTGAAGGGCGTGGACGAGGCTCTTGTCCTTGTACTCGATGGGGACGATGCCGCAGCCGGCCTCGCACTCGGTGTCGCCGTTGAACCACTTGCGACCGGTAACGCGGTGGAGGAAGTGGCCCAGTGGTCCGTCGCCGGTCATCGAGGTGGTGTCGCCGAAAAGCACCTGGCCGACGTCGACCGTCACGGCAGGGTGTTCGTTCACCCACTCGGCGAGTTGCGGCGCCTTGGAGCAGAAGGTGCCCTGGTCGTCCGGGCCGCCGCCGTAGCTGTGGAACTGGATATGGGTGAAGTGGCCGCGATGGCCGTCGACGGCCTTCATTGTTTCCAGCGTCGTCGTCCAGTTCCCGGGCATGCCGAGCTGGTTGCAGTGAATGTGGGCCGGGTGCGGCAGGCGGAGTTCGTCCGCGGCGCGAGCGATCTCGCGGACGATCTGCCGTGGGGTCACGTCGAAGGCGGGCACGACTTCATCCAGGCCGGTCATGCGGTTGGAGCCGGACTTCCAGAGTTCGACGCCGCCCGGGTTCACGATCTTGAGGCCATAGCCGCGCGTGGCGTGAAGCAGCCAGCCACAGAAAGCCCGGAGGCGGTCCCGTTCGCCGCGGGCGATCTGGTCCATGGCATAGTGGTTGTTGCCGATGAGGACGAGGAAGCCCTTGTCGATGACAGGAATGTCATGGAACTCCTCATGCGTGTGGCGAGCGCCAAGCGGCGGAATCGCGGCGTCGAAGACGGTGGTGTACCCGAGGCCCGCGTAAAGGTAGCCCGTGGTGAAGGTCGAGGGCGTGCTGCCCCGCGTGCCGGAGCGGAAGCCGGGCTTGCGTACCCACGGCGGCGAGTCGCGGCGGTCCTCCGGGCGGAGCTTGCGGGCGATGTTGACCTTCGGCCCCGCGATGTGGGCGTGCATGTCCACGCCGCCGGGCATCACGACAAGGCCAGTGCAATCGATGGTGCGGATGGACTGTGGCGCCGGTGTCTCGCCGGCACTCGCGAGCGGAGCAACGATCTTGCCGTCGCGGATCCAGAGATCGCGCACCTCGCCATTGACGTCATTGGCGGGGTCGTGGACGATGCCGTTCGCAAGGCGCAGGTAGGGCATGGGGAACGCTGGAAAGATGAGTCTTGTGGATGCCGCCCATGGCAGCATGGATAGAAACAAGATATTAGACGATCGATAACGAGTTCCGAAATCCGTATTCCGAACTCCGCGTTTCTCCATGAGGTTCCCATGCTGCCGGACACGGACCGTGTGCTCGTCGTGATCGGCCGGACGCGGCACAAGATGGTGGTGGTCGAACTCCAGGAAGCCGTCAATCGCGGCGCCCGATTCCTGGAGCTTCGCCTCGATTTCCTGGCGAAAGCGGTCGAATTCAAGCGTCTGGCGCCATATAAGCAGTGCCCCTGGGTCGCCACGTTTCGCCGAGCCTCCGACGGCGGCCGATTCTCCGGGACGGAAACCGAGCGCCTCACGATCATTCGCCAGGCGATCGTGTCCGGCGCCTTCGAGTGGGTCGATCTCGAGACCGACATCGCCGATGGAATCCGCCGCTTCGGGCCCGTCAAGCGAATCATCAGCTACCACAACTTTACCGAGACGCCGAACGAACTCGAAGAGATTTACGAGACGATGACGAAGCAGGATGGCGACGTCTTCAAGCTCGCGGTCCTGGCGCAGAACACGTCGGACGTGGCCCGCATCCTGGCGCTCCAGAAGAACGCGAAGAAGCCCACCGTGGCCTTCTGCATGGGCGATATCGGCGCCCCGAGCCGCTTTCTGAGCCTGAAATATGGCGCTCCGTTCATTTACTGTGCCTTCAACAAGGAACGCGGCATCGCTCCGGGTCTCCCCTCGCACGATGACTTCCGCACGACCTACCCCGTTCGCGCCATCGGGCCGGATACCAAGATCTTCGGTGTCGCCGGCGATCCCGTGGCCCACAGTCTCAGCCCGCTCCTCCACAACCACATTTACCGTCGGCTCAATGTGGACGCGATCTACCTGCCCTTTCGTATCCCGCGAGGCTCATTTCCGCAGGCGATCAAGGACTTCGACGCCATCCCCGTGCAGGGCTACAGTGTCACGATTCCCCACAAGGAGGCGGCCGCCCAGGTCGCAAGGGACGCGGAGCCGAACGTCGCGATGACCGGAGCCGCGAATACGCTGGTACGCCAGGAAGGCGGAACGTTCCTCGCTGCGAACACGGACTACACCGCCATCATCGCCTCGCTCACCGCGTACATCGAGGCCAAGCAGAAGGCGGGCGGCGGGGAGAACCTCACGCAGATGCGAGTGCTCGTGCTCGGCGCCGGCGGCGTGGCTCGCGCGGTGGTGCACGCGCTTCAGAAGCTGGGCGGGCAGGTCACCGTCACAAACCGCACTCCCGAGCGAGCCGAAAAGCTGGCCGCCGAGGCTAACTGCAAGCATGTGGACTGGGCAGCACGGCACAACGTCGGCTTCGATGTCCTCGTCAACTGCACGTCCGTCGGCATGCATCCGAATGTGGACGAAGCCCCCGTCCACTTCAGCGTCCTGCGGCCCGGGGTCATCGTCTTCGACACGATCTACACGCCCGAGACGACGCTCCTCATCCGCGAAGCGAAGAGTCGCGGCTGCGACGTGATCACCGGCGTCGATATGTTCGTCCGCCAGGCTGCCAGGCAGGTGGAACTCTTCATCGGCCAGGAACCCCCGCTCGACCTGATGCGCGACATCATGCGAAAGGCGCTTTCGCCCGTGCATCGCTCGAACGTGGTGCCCGAGGACGAGACGGCCAAGCCGCCACCCGAGTCCGGCGACGAATCCCACGAACAAGACGCCTGAGCCATTCCAGAGCCGTGGCGACTCGAACCATGCACCCCCGCCTTTATCTCATCGGCTATCGTGGCACTGGCAAGACGACCGTCGGCCAGCGAGTGGCGGAGCGTCTGCGCTGCACCTTTGTGGACGCGGACGTTCTCCTCGAACACCGGGCCGGGAAGTCGATCGCCGAGATCTTCGCCATCGAGGGCGAGCCCGGGTTTCGCGATCGCGAAGCGGCGGTCCTCGCGTTCCTCAGCCAGCAACCGCAGCATGTCATCGCCACAGGGGGCGGCGTCATCCTTCGACCCTCCAATCGCGAGATCCTTCGCACGACTGGCTTCGTCGCGTGGCTGGATGCGAAGCCGGAGACGATCTGGCAACGCATGGTGACCGACCCTACCACTGCCGGACGTCGGCCTAACCTCACCGCCAGGGGCGGGCCCGATGAGGTGCGCGAACTCCTCAAGTCTCGTGAGCCCCTTTATCGCGAAACGGCGAACCTTCACCTCGACACAGACATCGCATCGCCGGAGTCGCTTGCCGACCGTATCCTGGACGCATGGACTGGCTCCTGATGCTGCCTCTTCTCATTTGGTGCGCCTGGGTCTTCGCCGTCGGCCTCGGCGTGGGCAGCTTCCTCAACGTCCTCATCGCCCGCCTGCCTTACGAAAAAAGCATCGTCTGGCCCGGCTCACGCTGCTTCACCTGTCTGCAATCGATCCGCCTGCGGGACAACGTCCCGATCCTCGGTTACCTCTTGCTCCGAGGCCGTTGTCGTTCGTGTGGGGCGAAGTTCTCGCCTCGCTATCTTGGCATTGAACTCCTCACCGGCCTCGCCTTCGTGGGGCTCTTCCTGTTTGAAATCGTGTACAACCTGCCCCGCACCGTCGGCCTCGCCGAGGTGAGCGTTCAGTTGCGGATGGGGACGCCGCCGGTGTGGTCGCTGATCTTCTTCGCGTACCACGCCTTGCTGGTCAGCCTGCTCCTGGCCGCCGCGGTGATCGATGCCCAGCATCGCATCATTCCGCCCTCGATCACCTACGTCGGCACCCTGCTCGGACTGGTGGGCGCCGCGTTCATGCCATGGCCCTGGCCGGGGGACGCAGCCCTGGCGGCGGAGTGGCAGGCGAAGCCGATGTGGTTTCTTGTCGAGGACTGGGGGCGCATCCCCATGGGCCTGCAACCCTGGCCGTTCTGGGGCCCCACGCCGGACTGGGCCGCCCCTGGCACCTGGCAGCTCGGCCTGACCAACGGCCTCGTCGGTGCCCTGGCGGGGATGTTCCTGATCCGTGCCGTCAAGTTCCTCTTCGAGGTCGGGCTCGGTCGCGAAGCCCTTGGCCTTGGCGACGCGGACCTGATGATGATGGCCGGCGCTTTCCTGGGCTGGCAGCCGGTGGTATTGGCGCTCTTCATCGGCGCCGCGGCGGCCCTGATGATCAAGCTGCCGATGCTGCTGATCGAAGTGATTCGCGGCAAATCGTCCGAGAGCGAGCTTCCGTTCGGCCCCGGCCTGGCGCTCGGCGTCGTCATCACCTGGCTTGGCTGGCGATGGATCGGGCCGAGCGTGCAGTTCCTGTTCTTCGACACCGTGATGCTTGGCCTCGTCGTCGTGATCATGGGCGGCGGAATGCTCGGAGCCGGATTGCTCCTGAGAAAGCCCAACGACGAAGAAGTGAGTTCGTAGTGAGGATGAAGGATGAGGGGTGAAAGTCCCCGTCGAGAGTAGGCCTGGCTGCTCGTAGTGCCGGATTAACCCCTCTTCTGCCAATCGCTTTACCCTTCGCCCTCGCAGTCGCGGCGAACCTGATTGAACAGCGTGCCGAGCTGGTCGATCGCCCGAAGGGCGTCGCTCACCATTTGATCCAAGGGCTCCCAGGTCGCCTCGGCGAACTCGCGGCGGATCGAGTCGTCCCACACCATCTGCACCTGTTCCCAGCGGGCTCGGGCCGTCTTTTGGGCATCGTAGATCTGGCTTCGCATGGCACCCACTCGCATGGCTCAGCCTCCCTCGGTCGCGGGCTTTGTTTCTGTCGCAGGGCCCGTCGGCAGCGAGGCCGTCGAGGGCGGCGGTGCGTAATCCGGGCGAAGATCCGCGTACGCCTCCAGGGCGCTGATCCGCCTGCCCAACAGCGTCAGGCCGTTGGGCAGGTCGATCTCCAGGCCGTTGTGCAGCCGCCGTGAGGCCCCTTCGTAGGTCTCCTCGATCATCTTCGGTAGCTTCCCCTGCCAGGATTTGCAGCGGCGGACTTGATCCTCGCAGAATTCGAGCTTCGCCTTCGCACGGCGCAGGGCTTCCTCCTGCACGCTGCAATCGGGGATGCGCCCATCCCACATGGGGAACTTACGCTGCGCCAATTCTGCCTTGCACTGCACCACGTCCTGCGCGCTATCGGCGATCCGTCGATGCCACATCGAGGCCATCTCGTCCAGCCAGCCGAAGGCTCGCCGGATCTCCATCTGCACGCTGCTCAGCGATTCCAGGAGCGTGGCCCGGTACGTGGTCAGGCTTGCGTGATAGTCCCGCAACTCGGCAATCGAGCGAACGTCGGCCGCCATGGCTGTTACCTCTGGCTCAGGTATTCTTCGATCCGCTCCGCCTTCCGAAGCAGGAACGGGATGTGTTCCGTCGACACCGCGAGGAAGTGCTCCACCACGTGGACTGTCTGCTCGAACTCGCCGCGGAAGCGATCGTGTTCCTGGTCTCGCCAGGTGTCGCCGAGCGCGACGAGCTGCCCATGCAACCCGGCGAGGGCCGACTGGAGATCCGCGTTGAAGCGCTTCAGACTCGAAGCGAAGCGACGAATCTCCGAGGGATCAACGATGGCTTGAGACATGGGGAGCCCCGTGAAGGTCAATGACGTGATTTCTTGATCCTTGGGGATTATACTCGATCCTTCGCAAAGAAGGCGAGAGTTCCCGTGGCCGAGCGTCGTGGCGTGGCGACCCCGGTGTTTCGCCGAAAGCAGTGAACTGCAAATATCCACCATTCCCTATGCGTTGCATTTGTCGTTGCTATAACAACCACACTGCGACACCTCTTCCCGCGATCGCACCATCCGCACCCCTGCGCGTCGGGAGATTGTTCCACCGTGAGCCAACGCGAACCTGCCCGCACCCCCCGCGAGGTGCTGGCCTATCTTCGTGAACGCGAAGTCAAAGCCGTGGACCTGCGTTTCATGGACTTCCCCGGTCTCTGGAAGCACTTCACCGTGCCCGCCGAGATCCTGGACGAGCACGTCTTCGAGGACGGCATCGGCTTCGATGGTTCGAGCATCCGCGGCTGGATGCCGATCAACGAGTCGGACATGCTCCTGATGCCTCAGCCGGACACGCTCTTCATCGATCCGTTCGCGAAGGACGTGACCCTCGCGATGCTTTGCAACATTCAGGATCCGCTCACGAAGGAAGACTACTCGCGCGATCCGCGGAACGTCGCCCGCAAGGCTGTCAACTACATGAAGAGCACGGGGCTCGCGGAGACGGCTCAGTTCGGCCCGTCGCTCGAGTTCTTCGTCTTCGACGATGTCAAGTTCGACCAGACGACTCATTCCGCGTTTTACTACGTCGACAGTGTCGAGGGAGCCTGGAACACCGGCCGCGACGAACGCCCGAACCTGGGCTACAAGGTGCCGCTGAAGCAGGGGTACTTCCCCTGCCCGCCGATGGACGCCCTGTACGACCTCCGCAGCGAGATGATGCTCGCGATGACGCAGTGCGGCCTGACGGTCGAGAGCCACCACCACCAGAAGGCCAGCGGCGGGCAGTGTGCTATCAACGTTCGCCACGACGAACTTGTGCAGAGCGCGGACAGCGTGCTGAAGTACAAGTACGTCGTGAAAAACGTCGCGAGGCGGCACCAGAAGACAGCGACCTTCATGCCCAAGCCGCTCTTCGATGACTATGGCAGCGGCATGCACGTCCACGTTTCGCTCTGGAAGAATGGCACCAACCTCTTCGCGGGCAGCGATTACTCGAACCTTTCGGACATCGCCATGTACGCCATCGGCGGGCTCTTGAAGCACGCCCCGGCCCTCTGTGCGATCACCAACCCCACGACCAACAGTTACAAGCGGCTGGTGCCGGGATTCGAAGCCCCGGTGAACCTCGCGTACAGCCAGCGGAATCGCTCGGCCGCGATCCGCATCCCTGTCTACTCGTCGCGGCCGAAGTCGAAGCGGATCGAGTACCGCGTGCCGGACGGGGCCGCGAACCCGTACCTGAGCTTCGCCGCGATGCTGATGGCGATGCTCGACGGCGTCCGCAACAAGATTCACCCTGGCCCGCCGCTGGACAAGGACATCTACGACATGCCGCCAGAGGAGTTGAAGGACCTGGAGAAGACCCCGCAGACGCTTGACGAAGCCCTCGGAGCCCTGGAGAAAGACCACGAATTCCTGCTGCAAGGGAGTGTGTTCACCGAGGACGTGATCGAGACATGGATCGAGTACAAACGCAAGGAAGAGGTGGACGCGATCCGGGTTCGGCCGCATCCTTACGAGTTCGCGCTCTACTTCGATTCGTGAGTGTGGCCCCGGCGGCTCACCGAGCGATTCCTCGAATCACCGCCACAATACCGATGACGAACAGGATGGGCGGGTAGAAGAAAATTCGATCGGCAAGGAGGCCGACGACGAACCAAACGACAGCGCCGACCATGACCGCGACCCCTCCCAGCACGCCACTATTCATGATGCCATGCTCGGCACTGAAAAAGCCTTGATTCTTGTGATGTTCCTCGATGGCTCGTTTCTTTTTCTTCCGCTTGGGGCGTCTATCCTCTTCTGTCTCCTCCACGATCTCCGTCGCCAGCCTTCGCTGGGGCTGAAGTTCATCCGTCGTAACCCGACTTGGCGATGATCTCCGTGAAGGGCCTGACTCAAGACCCGGAACGATGACAACCTGTTGACACTCCTTGCATTGCACCCGGCGACCGGCAAGGTCGCCATCGGCCGAGTGGACCAGACCACAGGGGCATCGAAACTTGATCTGCACAGTGACACTCCCTCGGGTTCAGGAGTGGAGAATTCAGGAAGTGATCGTATCGCATCTCCTGAGGTGACGCAAATCTGGAGTCGCAGGGGTTGCAGGAAAGGGTGATCACTCGACGTTGATCTGATACTTCTCCGCCAGCGTTCTCCGCATCCGCGGGTCGCTGAGCACCTGGAGGAAGTGCACCATATCCCAGATGCGGTCGGGTTGGCCGTCTTCGGGCGGGCTCTTCTCCAGGATCTGCTTGTGGGCCGGCATTCCGGCTCCGGAGATTCCCGAGTAGAGTCGCGTGTAAAGGTCTTCGCCCTTGCGGCCGCCGCGGTACACGCCCAGCGTGAGGTTCCGTGGCTGGGTCATGCCGCCCCAGGCGTCGAACTTCAGCACGGGTGTTCGTCCGAAGTTCGTGTGGCATGCGGCACAGCCGGCCTCGTTGAAGGTCGTGAAGCCACGAGCCGCCGAGGCCAGCCGGTCCTCTGGCGTCGCGGAGTTCTCCGGCGGCACGGTGAACGGCATCGCCTGCGCCCGGCCCCACGCGGCCAGGATTCGCACCACTTGCACCGCGACCTCGTTCTCCACGGAGAGGAAGTCGTCGTTGTACTTGATCATCACCTTCATCGCCTGGTATTCGCTCTCGCCGCGAACGCTCAGGAAGATGACATAGCTCGCCACCTCGTCGACTTCCTGCTCGCTGAGGTTGGTAAACGCGACCATCATCGAGCCATCGAGCCCCCGGCGAATGGTTCGCTTGAGGTCGCTTTTCAAAGGCCGGCCCGCCGCCTCGGGTGAAGTCGTCACGAACTTGTACACCCCCTGCCGATAGTCCCGCGGCAACGGCTGAAGCTGCGGAGCGTTCGAGCCATCCCCCGCACCGGTCGGCCCGTGGCAGTGCATGCACCAGCGACGAAACACCGACGACCCACGGGCCAGCGTGGCGTCCCCAAGCCCGAGCGCCGCCTTTGCACTTTCCGCCAGGGGCAGCAGCTTCACGTCCTTGGGCTCCACGCCCAGCTTTTGTAGCTCTGCCGCGTCCGGCAGCCTGATCGCCGGTGCCGTGGGAGTTCCGAAGATCGGAGCCATGGAGCGTTCAAATTCAGACCGATCCTTCGTGCTGATCGCTTTCGAGGGGTCCAGCACGTTTCGCTTCTTCTGCTCCGAAACAAGCCCCTCCACGAGATCCTTGTCAGGCGATTTCTCTGCCAGGCTCAGGCTCTTGAGCGGGGGATAACCCGGAGTGAACCACCGCGGCGGGGCGGCCTCGGGCATCTTGTCCACGAGATAGTCACTGCGAACAGGATACGCCGTCGCCGCACCGATCAGCCCGACGCTCGAGCCGACGTCGCCGCCGGGCGACGCGCCGCAGCCTGTGAGAAACAAACCCAGCAGGGGAATGACGAACAGATGAAATCGGCTCATGTGAACCACTCTCGGTGAGGGCTTCCTGTTAGAATTCTTGAGGATCGCCAAGGAATGTCAAGAACGAAGCCATGTGTATGTGGGATCTGAAGCCATGTTTCACCCGTGCTTGCTGTCGCTTGGAGGCGTGATCGTGCTGGCCGCGGCGCTGATGGCCCAGCCAACGGTGCCCGATCGAGCCCACGTTCGCGGCAGTGCGGAGCCGACTGGCAAGCGTGTGGAAAGTGCCGCGAAGAAGCTCGCTGCCGGGCAGTCCAACGAGGCACTTGACGACCTGCTCCGCATCCTCGACGACGCGGGCGACGATCTGACCACGATCGATGGCAGCCATTTCGTACCCGCCCGCTGGCCCGTGCAATCCCTGCTCGCCAGCCTGCCGCCGACGACGCTCGCGACCTACCGTGATCGCATTGACGGCCCGGCTCGAGTGCTTCTCGAAGCGGCGAGGAAGAATCGCGACCTCGCGCCGCTCTGGGCGGTCCAGGAACGCTTTTTCGTCAGCCGACCCGGCGAGGAGGCGCTGCGTTTGCTCGGCGATCGGCTCTTTGAACGGGGCGAGATCCACACGGCTGAGAGGGTGTGGAGTCGGCTCGTGCCCTCGTCCCAGCCCGATTTGGCGTATCCGTCGCCGAGTGCGACCGCGGCCGCGGGTGATCTCGCCCGGCTTGTGCTGGCCGCGATCTTCCAGGGCGAGACGGGCCGTGCGAAGTCGCTGCTCGAAGAGTTGAAGTCAAAGCATCCCGATGCGAGCGGCTCGCTGGCAGGAGTGGCGGGCCCCTTCGCCAGCACCCTGGAATCCCTGATCGCGAAGCCGCCGACGTTCCCGAGCGATCACCGCTTGCCCCGCTCCTGGCCGACGCTCGGTGCGGGGCCTTCGCGCGAGAGCCACATCACCGGCACCCTGCCGCGCCACTGGCCGAGCCGACCGACGTGGACGCTCGTACTGCCGCCCTTGCGGCCCGTCGTCAAATCCGACCGCGGTGCGTTGCCTCTTCCCGAGTACGAGCCGCTGCTCCTCAATGGCCGGGTGCTGGTGAGCGATGGGACGCAGGTCTTCTCGATCGATCTTCGCACGGGTGAACGCCGCTCGACCTTGCTGCAACTCGAAGGCCCACCCGGTCCGCCACCGTCGGGGTCGACCCGGCTCTTTGTTCGCGGCACCCATGCGAATGATCGCGGCCTGGCGGAGTCGACGATCGTGAGCCTGGCGATTCCGGGGCCGTCCGCACGCGGTGAAGCCGCCACGCCTCGGAGGCTCTGGAGCGTGACAGCACCCGCGGCGGACGACGGGGTGGAGCAGGAATTCCTGGGCCCGCCCCTGACCGCGAACCGTCGGCTGTGGGCGGTGCTCGCCCGCAACGAGGGCGGCCGGGTGGTTCACTCGGTGGTGTGCTACGAGCCCAGCGACAGCCTGGAAGCCCCGGCACGCCCCGCATGGCTCACCGAGATTTGCGACGCGAGCCCTGCCACCACGAACGGCAGCGAGATGCGGCGGAACACTCCCACGCTCGCGGGTCGGAACGTCGTGGTCTGTTCCCACGCGGGGGCGGTGGTGGCTCTCGACGCAAGCACGGGCCGGCGTGCCTGGGCTTACCGCTATGCACGCACGGCCTCGCCCGGGCTCACGAACTTGCCGGACCTCGCGCCGCCGACTTACCACGCCGGGCGGGTGTTCGTGGCACCTGCCGATTCGGATCGTGTCTTCGCGCTCGATGCCGAGACAGGTGAGAAACTCTGGGAAAGCGGCCCCTGTGAAGGAGCCCATATCCTGGGCGTCACCGGTGGCCGTGTGATCGTTTCCTTCGTCGGCCGGACGCCAGGGCTTCGCGGTCTCAGCATTCGCAATGGTTCACATCGCGATCCGGAGGGCTGGGTGCAACAGCGTTCGAGCCTGCCCAGGGCTTTCGGATCTGGGCTCGTCAGCGAAGACGCGATCTTTTGGCCCACGAAGTCCGGCCTGTTCGTGCTGCACCCGGACACTGGAGAGCCGTTGGCTCCTCCGCTGCGGCCCTATCGCGACACCACGGATACGCTCCAGCCCCCGGCATGCTTCGGCCCGATCGCCTTCGCGGATGGCTGCCTGATCGCGATGGTCCCCACGCAGGTTGGCGGGATTCGCCGCGATCAGGTGTGGGGATACGTTCTGGAACCGGAGAGCCGCTGACGAAGCCCCGCTTCGCAAAGTTCGATAGATCAGAAGCTGTGAGTGGTGAATCACCCGGAGAATGGCACGTGAGTGAACCGATCCTGGCGCAACTGGTTGACGACTCCGCGGCGGCGGAGCAGTTGCGGGCCACCTGCGAAGCGATCGTGGCCGAGTGCAACAAGGTCATCGTCGGCCAGCAGGACGTGCTCGAACAGCTCCTGATCGCACTGCTTGCCCAGGGTCACGCGCTGCTCGTCGGCGTGCCGGGCCTGGCGAAGACACTCATGATCCGCACCCTGGCGGATAGCCTCAACCTCACCTTCAACCGCATCCAGTTCACCCCGGACCTGATGCCTTCGGACATCACCGGCACCGAGATGATCCAGGAGAATCGCTCGACCGGCGAGCGAGGCTTCCGCTTCCTGCACGGCCCGATCTTCGCGAATGTGGTGCTCGCCGATGAGATTAATCGCACCCCGCCGAAGACGCAGGCGGCGCTGCTCGAGGCGATGCAAGAGAAACAGGTGACCGTGGCCGGCAACCGCCACAAGCTGCCCGATCCTTTCTTCGTGCTGGCGACGCAGAACCCGATTGAACAGGAAGGAACCTATCCGCTGCCGGAAGCACAGCAGGATCGCTTCATGTTCACGATCCACGTCGACTACCCCGCGGAGGAAGAGGAGTTTCGCATCATCGAAGCGACGACCTCGGCCGTGAGAACGAAAGTGGAACGAGTGGTGAGCGCGGAGGAACTGATCGGCATGCAGAACCTCGTTCGCCAGGTGCCGGTGGCTCCGTATGTGATTCGCTATGCCTTGAAGATGGCTCGGATGACGCGGCCTTCGGGAGCCAACGGCGAGGCCCCGGATGCGAACGTACCGGACTTCGTGAAGAAGTACGTGACCTGGGGCGCCGGCCCTCGCGCGGGGCAGAACCTGGTGCTGGCCGGGAAGGCCCGAGCCCTGCTACGAGGCCGAACCTACGTGGCGATCGATGACATCAAAGCGATGGCCCTGCCCGTGCTCCGTCACCGCGTCATCACGAACTACAACGCGGAAGCCGACCGCGTGACCGCGGACGATGTGGTGAGGCGCCTGTTGCCACTCATCCCACGCGAGCGAGAATGAGGAAGAAACTCGGAATGCGGAACTGGGAGATAAGAAACACCGTCGATGCCCCCGTGAAAAGGGGACGAGTCAACTTTGATTCATGATGAGGGGGTTCGGCTCAGTAGCGAAGCGGAGCGCGACCCGTGCCGTGCAGCCACGCGAGGTGGCATCCTCAGCAACGGTCCCACGCTCCGCTCCGCATCGCGGCTAAGCCTTGGACATAGGGAAGTCCACCCAGCGCTCAGCACTCACACCGCGGCCATCGCCTCGCTGCCGTGCATGACGGCTTTGAGACGCTGGCGCGCGACGTGAAGACGACGCTTGATCGTGCCCGTCGGCACTTCAAACTCACGACCCATCTGCTTGAGGCTCCGACCCCGAAGGTAGAAGGCCTCGAGCGTCGCGCGGTCGATCGGCTTCAGTTCGTCGAGCGCCGCCCGCATCCGGTCCACAGCCTCGCCGACTTCCATGCGCTCGCTGGGGTCATGGCCGCGAGCCGGCACTGCGTTAAGGGCCTCCGGGTCCGTCCCGAAGAACGGCCCGCGCCGCGTGAGGCGGTTGATCGCCATACGCGCCGTGATCCGACGCAGCCAGCCGGCGAAGCAACGCGCGTCCCGAAGCTGAGGCAGCTTCCGCATCGCGTGAACGAACACGTCCTGCGTCAGCTCCTGAGCCTCCAGCGGATTGCGGACCCGGGCCAGCGCCATCGCGTAGACGCTGTTCTGGAACCGAACCACGAGGTCGCCGTACGCTTCCCGATCACCTGTCTTCGCCCGCTCGACGAGCAGGCCGATTTCCGTCCAGCTCATGGTGAAACCCCGTCCCGATCCTGTGACACGGGCTGGCCTGCGTGGGGGCCGCGAGGAACGCATTCCCGCCCCGGATCAGACAGGGGGAAACACGAACGAGGCGGGCGGAATGGCTTGCATTCCGCGAGACGACTCGATTCGCTCGGCGACGAACAGGCTTCGGAGTGGATGGAAACGACTGGGCGGGAGCATCGCCCGTCTGTTCCCTGACACCCGACGCGAGGTCGATCGCGCGGCAGAGCGGAACATCGATCGTCAGCAGGACCAGCGTGGGTAAGAACGCACCTGGTGGTGTCCCAAAGCTTCCATCGCAAAGTCGCAGTCGGTTAGTCGTTGGCCTCGTCGGCGAGGCCGCGGTCGAACCCTGGTGAACCGGACGTTGCGGATAAGCCTTGGGTCACCTCACTTCTTGGCTGTCGTTACGGTCCGGACATCCCGTACCAAGCATGGGTGCTTGGTGGCTGGGTGCGTCGGATGGTCGAATCGGTCTGGCGATTGGCAGTCGCCTGGAAGCCGGATTCGAGATCGTTTGCACCCCGGGAGGCCAGACTCGCAGTCACGTTTCGTTGCCGTCGGCCAACCCGTTTGGGTTAAGCCTCGCAACGCATCGTGCGGACGAGCCGAGGATCCAGGAGCAGTGAAGACTCCGACCCTGACGGCGTGGGGCTCGGCCGAACTCGCTGCACTGGCGGCGAGTCTCGACCGTGACCCCGACAACCGTTCGGATGTCGGATACACGGAAGGGATATTCGCCGGATGGAGTGCCTCGGCCATCGAACCCAGACCGATGCGATCGGCCGGGGTCGTCAGCTTCACGCTGACGGCCGCCACGGTCATCTTCTGCACGGTCATGGGGTTGCGAATGGCCATTGCATTCCTCCGACAAACAGTGTGGATCAGGCGATCCACGAGGTTAATGGGCTTAAGCTGTCGTCTTGTAACAGGTTAGAGTGAAGGAAACTTTCTGAGCGCCGACTTCTTCCATAAACATCGCCCGAATCGGTCGAGTTTCGTGCGGCCGGGAAGTCTAACGCCTTCCCGCAGGTCTGACAACTCTTCCAGGGGATTTTTCACGGATTTCCCCTGACTTCCCAGGATCACTTTTGCGAACCTGAGATCATGTTACACCCCTCAGACGGCGTTCCCTATCAGGAGGTTCGCGCTTCGGAGCAGAATCTTTCGATCTTTTTCCAAAGTTGCCGTCGGGCGGCTCAGGCGTCATAGTGAAGAGACATCGCCATCACGTCAGGATGACGCGATCCCGAGCCATGGCTTCCTTCACGGCACCGAATGAATCTTCCCGCTTCCGAACTTGCTGGCGTCCTCGGCGTGTTGCCGATCGCGGCGTTCTCGCCAGGCCTAGCGGCGGGAGCGGCCGCGGCTGCGGTCGTGGTGCCGATCGTCATTCATCTCCTCTTTCGCAAACGCTATCGCGTCGTCCCCTGGGCGGCGGTGCGGTTCCTGATCGGCGCGGAGAAGCGGAATCGCCGCCGGATCGAGCAGTGGCTCCTTCTCGCGTTGCGAATCCTCGTCGTGCTGCTACCGCTTGCCGCGATGGCGGCGGCAACATCGTGGGCGGAGCCGCTCTGGCAGAGCGTGAAGCCCGGTGCGCTCGAGAGTGTCGCCCACGCGCCGCGGACGCATCACGTCCTGATTCTCGATGCCTCGTTCAGCATGGCAGCGCGAGGCGGCGACGCTCGCGAGGGGGCCACGCGCTTCGAGCGGGCCAAGGCTTTACTGCAGGAGACGATCGACCTCGCGAATACGGGGGATGGGTTCTCGCTGATCGTGCAAGGGGAATCGCCGGAGGTGGTGGTGCCGGGCCCGTCCAATGATGCGGGGAAGGTGACGGCAGAGCTTGAGAAGCTGCAACAGACGCATGGCAGCCCGGACCCGAACGCGGTGCTGGCAGTGGCGGCGGACGTGCTGGCGCGATCGCCTCGGGCGTATCCACGCCGACAGGTGACGTTGGCGACGGACCTGCAGCGGTCGAGCTGGGGTTCCACGCTGCCTCGCTCGGAGGAATCGCGGCCGGACGCCTGGCAGAAGCTGCTGAGCCGGGCGGATGTGGCCGTGCTCGACGTGGCCGGGGCGGATGTGGATAACCTCGCCGTGGTCGATGTGGCGTCGGTGAACCCGCTGCCGCTGGTCGGTTCGCCGATCGTGGTCACCGCCACGGTGAAGAACTTCGGCCGATCGGAACGTCAACTGGTGGATGTGGTCCTGGAGGTGGAGCGACCCGCTGGCACGGTGATGCCGCCGGCCCCGTCCGCGGAGATGGCGACACGGCGTATCGAGACGCTGCCACCGGGCGGCCAGGCGAGCGTCACCTTCGCGCTGGCTGGGCTGCACGCTTACCAGGCTCCCGGGCTCCACGTCGCACGGGTGAGGCTGGCCGAGGGGGACCAGCTCGTCGAGGACGATCGGCGTTCCCTTGTGGTGGATGTGCGCGAGGTGTTGAAGGCCGTGCTGGTCAACGGTCGATCCGACCCGGAACCGAAACGTCGTTCGAGCGAGTACCTGTCGCGAGCGCTGGCTCCCCCCGGTGCCCGGCCGGGGCTGGCACTCGCGAAGCCACGGACGCTGACGCCCAGCGAGTTCGCGGATCCGGCGATCGGTGATCTCTCCGACACGGACTGCGTCTTCCTCTGCGACGTGCCGACGATCACGCCCGCAATGGTGGCCCGCCTCGAATCGCACCTGAAGCGTGGCGGAGGAGTCGTCATCGGGCTGGGGCCGAACTCTGCCGCTCAGCGCGAGGAGTACAACCGACTCCTGTTCGCGGAGGGCAACGGCCTGCTTCCTGGCACATTGGGCGAAGTGGTGAGCACGGCTCCGAACGAGGCCGGGTTCCGGCTCGCGGCGGAATCGGACGCGTTTCAGCGTCCCCCGCTGGCGGCCTTTGCGAGCGACGCGGCCCGGGCCGGCCTTGCGACGGTGCCGGTGCGTTCTTACGTTCGCCTGGAAGCACCTTCCGCGGGGCGTGGCGAGCGACTCCTCTCCTTTGTTCCAGCCCTTCGACCCGCCGGCGAAGCGGACCCCTCACACCCGCCGGACCCCGCGGTCGTCACCTGGCCGCGCCACCGTGGGCGGGTCGTTGTGCTCACCACCACCTTCAACGCGGAGTGGACCGACTGGCCGCTTCTGCCGAGCTACCTGCCGTTCGTACACGAGGTGCTGCGCTTCGCGTCCTCCGCTCCGGACCACCACAATCTTCAGGTCGGCGACGCGATCGAGGAGTTCTTCCCCTCCGCAACCGTGGGGCTCATGGTGTCGCTTGAAGGGCCGGGCCGCATGGAGCGCCAGACCGTCTCGCTTCGCGAGGAGACGGGCTCCGTGCTCTTTGCGGAGGCCCGTCTCAGCGGCGAGTATCGCCTGGGGCTGGGCGCCGCGCGCGATCGCATCTTCGCGGTCCACGTCGCCAGTGCAAACTTCGCGGGCGGCTCCGAATCCGACCTGCATCGGCTCGGAATCGCCGAGATGAAGCGACTCGGCAACGTTCAGGTGGTGGCGAGCCCAGCGTCGATTCGCCCCGCAGCGGAAGCGGACGGAGGCACCATCGTGACGGCGCCGCGACCCTGGGGCCCTGCGATCGCGAGGACGATCGTCATCGGCGTTCTCGGTCTGTTCGTCCTGGAACTCCTGCTCGCCTGGCGGCTTGGCCCGGCGCGATCGCAAGGTGCAGGCGCTGCCGTCAAACCCGTGGCCCGAGCCTGGTGGCTGCGCTTCTTCAGCACGATCCTCGGGACGGTGGTGCTCGCGCTCGGGCTCGGAGCGCTTGCCATCTGGGTGCATTCGGAGTGGACCGGCCAGTTGCTCGGCTTCCTGCCCGCGGAGGTGCGCAAACCCGTGGAGGAAGCTGCGGGCGTGCCGCTCGCCTCGCCAGGCGAAGGCACACGCTGGCGGCTCGAGGGCTTCACCGCCTTTGTGCGTGGCGGCACCCTGGACCGTCAGATCACCTTCGGCCTCGCGGTGATCGGGGCGATCCTGATCGTCGCTATCTACCTGCGTGAACGTCGGGCTGTGGACTCCGGCCGCCGTGTGGTGCTGCCGGCGATGCTAAGGCTGTCCGTGCTGCTCGTCACGATCTTCCTCGTGCTGCCGCAGCTTCGACTCGCCTTCGATCGCGAGGGCTGGCCGGATGTCGTGATCCTTCTGGATACTTCCGCGAGCATGAGCACCGTGGACGATCTCAAGGACCCTGCCGTGAAGGCGAAGGCGGCGGAACTCGCCCAACTCGCAGGCCTCACCGAAGTGCAGCGGCTGCGGCTTGCCCAGATCCTGTTGACGCGACCCGAGGCGGACTGGCTCGACCGCTTGCTCACGCGGCGACAGGTGAAGGTGCATGTCTACACGATCGCGGATCAGGCCCGGCGGCTCGCTTCCGCGGAGGAACTGACCGACGCCGCCGCTGTGCGTGAGGCGATGAAGGCCGCAGTCGCGGACGGGCCCGGCAGCCGGCTTGGCGATGGCGTGGAGGCGGTGCTGAAGGCGTTCCGGGGCGGATCGCTGGCGGCGATGATTCTCTTCACGGATGGCGTCACCACCGAAGGCAACGACCTCACAAAGGCAGGCCGTGAGGCGGCTCGCGATGGCGTGCCCCTCTTCCTCGTGGGGGTCGGCGATGCTCGCGAGAAGCCCAACCTTATTCTCTCGGACCTCCAGGCCGAGGAAGTGGTGACCGCCAACGACGAGATGGTGATCCAGGCTCGCCTCACCGCACGCGGCCCCGAGATTCCCGCAGCCGTGCCCGTGGTGCTTTACGAGAAGCGAGGCGACGGCCGCATCGAACGCGCCCGCACCTCGGTGCTGCCGGATGCCTCGGGCAACCCGGTTCCGTTCGAGTTGCGATTCACCCCCACGGAGCCGGGTGAGCGAACCTTCGTGATCGAAGTTCCGCATCTGGCTGGCGAGACGGACCTCGAGAATAACCGCCTCGAGCGGGTCGTGATCGTCACGGAGTCTCGCCGGGCCCGCGTGCTGCTGATCGCGGGGTATCCGCGATACGAGTACCGCTTCCTGAAGGCCCTGCTCGAACGTGAGACGGACGCCCGTGGCGGCTCAAAAGCCGTGGACCTGAAGGTGCTGCTGCTCGACGCCTCCCGCGGCTGGGCCGAGACGGACCGCTCTGCGATTCCCGAGTTCCCCACGCGGGATCTGCTGTTCGAGTACGACGTGGTGATCCTTGGCGATGTGATCCCTCAGCAATTCGCGAGGCCGGTGCGGGCCCTCCAGGATCTTGCGGACTTCGTGACCGTCCGTGGCGGCGGCCTGCTGTTCATCGCGGGGGAACACGCAGGCGTTCGCGCGTACGGCGAGACCGCACTCGCCGACGTGCTGCCCATCACGCCCACGGACCAGGAGGCCCCGCGGATCGCCTCGGATTCGCAGACCATCGTCGACGGCTATCGCCTGCAGCCCTCGGCCACGGGCCTCACGCATCCCCTCTTTCGCTTCGCACCCAGCGATGACGAGAGCCGACGGATTGGTGCCGCGCTTCAGCCGATGTTCTGGTTCGCGACCGGTTACAAGCGAAAGCTCTCCGCGGAGGTGCTCGCCACGCATCCGGGCCGCCCGGCGGACGACGCAAGCCCCGGCGAGTTGCACCCCCTCGTGCTTCAGCAATTCGCTGGCACCGGCCGCGTGCTCTTCTTCGGCTTCGATGAAACCTGGCGCTGGCGATGGCGGCTGGAAGAGGAGCACTTCAACCGCTTCTGGAAGCAAGCGATCCGCATCCTCTCGCGATCCCGCATCGGCCGGATCGAACTGCGGACGGACAAACAGACGCCCTATCGGCGCGACGAGAAGATCACGGTGACGGTCCGCTTCCCGGACGATGCCCCCGCGCCGCCCGCGGATGCGGCGGTGCGAGTGGCGGTTCAGTACACGCCGACGGTACGCAGCGATGGATCGCGGGGCGATGCCGAGACGAGCGAGCTTCGCTTCACGCGAGTCGAGGGCAGCCGTGCGACTTTCCAGGCCACGCTGACGCGGACGCCGGAAGGGGCGTACCAGTTCTGGCTGACGGAGCCGGAAACGCCAGCCCCGCGTCCGCGTGCGGAGGCGAAGGTGCTTCCGCCCCGAGGCGAGTTGGACGAGTTGGACCTGGATCGCGCGGGGATGCTGCGAGCCGCGGCAGAGTCGCACGGGAAGTTCTACACGATCGCGGATGCGGACCAGGTGATCGACGACCTGCCGGACGTGCCGCGCGTGCCCTTGAACCAGCCCTGCCCGCCTCTGCCGCTGTGGAACCAGCCGCTGATGTACGCCCTGTTGGCGGCCCTGCTGGTGAGCGAGTGGCTTTTGCGGAAGCGGGAACGCCTGTTATGATCGGCGAAAGCCCCAGGAGCAACCGATGGCCCTGATCTTGCGGCCGCCGACGAATCGCGAGTCGCTCACCGAATCCCTTCACGACCTCGGCCGTGCTCGTCGCTTCGTCGCGATCGCCACGGCCGGGCTGCGCCAGCTCGCGTTCGTCCTCGGCGCGGCCCTGGTCGTTGCACTGCTGGATGCCAGCTTCCACCTCTCCCCACTGACACGAGGCGTCGGGCTCGTCGGCATCCTCACCCTGGCCGGAGTGCTCTTCGTCCGCACCCTGCGGCCCGCACTGCGACTGCGAACCGACTCCCTCACCATTGCACTCGATCTCGAAGAACGATTTCCCCGCCTCAATGACGCCCTCGGCAGCGCCGTCTCCTTCCTCGAGCGCGAGGACGCTCCCAATCCCTCCGCTGTTTCGCCACGCATGCAGCAAGCGGTGGTGAAGCGGGCGCATCGACTCGCCGAGCGGTACAACTTCCGCGAGATCATCGCCAGCGGGCGGCTCTGGCGAGCCTTCTGGATCAGCGCGATCATCCTCTTCACGGTGGCGTCACTCGTCTTGATCTTTCCGCAGAAGGCGATGATCGCCGTGGTTCGCCTCGCGGACCCGTTCGGGTCGCATCCCTGGCCGCCGCGAACACAAATCCGCCTGGTCGTTCCCGAGGTGTTCCCCGCTCGCACCGCCCTTGGAAATCGCTTCGACCTGCGATTCGAACTGCTGGGCGAGATCCCACCCGAAGCGATCCTTCATGTGCAGCCCAGCCATGGCGGCAGCTTCACGAAGGCGGTCCCGCTCTCCCACGAACAGGCCGGCGACGCCGACACTCGCGACGTGGCAGCGAGCCTCGAGGGCGGTCAGGTGGCGGGGAGCTTCCAGTTCCGCATCACCGCGAACGATGGCGACACCGGCTGGCAGTCCGTGGTCGCCGCTCCGCCGCCGAAGCTCATCCCGCGTGACGGCCGGGCGTCGCCTCAGGTTCACGCGGAGTTCCCGCTTTACACCCGACTGCCCGCGATCGATCTCTCGGACGGTCTCGGTGTCGTCGATGCTCCCCTGGGCACCACGTTCACGCTCCGCGCCGCCTCGGACCTCCGCCTCGCTTCCGGCACGCTCACCTATCTCGGCGATCGGTCCGCGATCGAGCGAGCCGCCCCGGCCGCATTCGTCGGCCTCACGCATCCCCTGGCCGCACTCGGGGCTCGCATTCTCGCCGCCGCCATCGATCGCGATTTCCCTGTTGCAATCGGCCCGGATCGCCGCACGCTCGACCTCACGTTCCGCCCCTCGCTCTCCGGGCTTTACGGCCTGCGAATGGAGGACGAATCCGGGATCGTCGGCACCCGTCTGCTCGAGTTTCGCCTGCAACCCGATCCGCTGCCTCAGGTCGTGCTCGCGTCTCCGGCGCCCGGACGAGATCCGGAGCTTCTCGCTCCGGATGTCGCCGTGGTGTTTGAAGTCTCCGCGGAGGACCGCATCTTCGCCCTCCGGCGGACTTTCCTCGAATATCGCTTCCACAAGGACGAGCCTTTCCGCGAATGGCGGCTCCACGATGGCGTCGCCGCCCAGGCTTCCGAGGCGGCCCTTGGTGGCGGTTGGTTGCTGGTCAGCGATCCTCGCGTCACACGCCTCGACCATCGCCTGACGATTCGCCTCGCCGATTTCCATCACCCGGACGGCAGCCCGCCTCGCCCCGGCGACACACTCCACATTCGAGCCGCGGCCGACGACTGGGACGACGTCCTGGCCGTGAAGCCGCCGGGGCGGAGCGCGGAGATCGAACTTCGCATCGCAGCGCGAGAAGGGATCGACGCCATTTTACAGAAGGAACTCGCCGACCTTCGCAAGTCGCTGGTGCAGCTACGCAGCCAGCAGCGCGAGGCCCGCACTCTCACGAAGGACGTGAAAACCGAGGCCGACGGCTCGATCCGCCCCGAGAACCGTGACAAGCTCCTGAACGCCGAGCAGCTTCAGAAGCAGATGGAGGGTAAGGTCGGTGATCGTCGCGATGGGATGCGTGCCAGGGCGGAGCGGCTTCGCGACACGACTCGCATCAACAACCTGCCTCGCGGGTCGACACGTGAGCGGGTCGAGTCTGTCGCGGAAGGACTGGGACGGCTCGCGGATCGTGAGCTTGGTTCCATCGAACCGCTGCTCGGCGAAGCCCGCCAGGCCGGCAACGCTCCCCGGCCCGGCTCCGCTGCGATCGTGGCCGATCGGCTTGCGAAGGCGGACCGTCGCCAAAAGGCGATCGAGGAATCGCTCGACGCACTGCTCGAACAACTGGAGCAGTGGGGCAGCGCGGGCGAGATCGCCGGCGAAGCGCGCGGGCTTCGCGATGCGATTGATCAGCAGGCCCAGCGAACGGCCGAGCTTGGCGGTCGCGTGCCGGATGGGCGATCGCCGGATTCGCTTAGCCCGGCAGAGCGGCAGGAACTTGAGAAAGCAGCGGGTCGGCTCGATCAGTTGGCGGAGCAGGCCGGCGGGCTGGTCGCTCGCGCGGGCCGATTCGCGGAGGAACGGCAGGCGAAGGCGAACGACGCCGCCACCACGAAGGACTCCGCGGCGCAGTCAAAAGCCGAGGCGGAGGCGCTGCGAGCCGGCGTCCAGGCCGCGGGCGGTCAGGCCCTGCCGGACGAATTACGCAAGGCCGCCCAGGCGCTTCGTGCCAACCGCACCGGCGAGGCCGGCGCGAGCCAGCAGAAAGCCGCCGAGCGAATCGGCGCCCTTGGCGAGGCCCTCCTGCCGCCCCCCGCGGCGAACGTGGAGCCCTCATCAATCGCTGCTCGCCAGGCGGCCGATCGCCTCGATTCCCTGGCCGAAGCGCAGGACGAACTCCGCAAGAAGGTTCGCGAGGCCGCGGCCAA
>Ga0105049_10002158_pt1 | contig 23236 bp, 23 predicted proteins | sample MAT06_FD_78087 | JGI IMG/M metagenome (GOLD analysis project Ga0105049, IMG submission 78087) | Freshwater microbial communities from Lake Fryxell liftoff mats and glacier meltwater in Antarctica - MAT-06 | ecosystem: Environmental > Aquatic > Freshwater > Ice > Liftoff microbial mat | place...
AAGTCAAGTGAGAAGTGGCCCTTTTCTTTTTTGGGGGGGGCTGTCACGTTCTGATGGCCTTATTGACCCTAAAAGGAGGATGTATCAGATCTTACGATGAGTGAGCAAGATCACATGTAAAACGAGCTAAATCACATGTAAAACGAGCAAAATCACATGTAAAACGAGCATAATCATATGAAAAACGATCACAATCATGGGATAAACGCGTAAAATCATATGATAAACAAGCAGGATCATATGAAAAACAAGCACAATCATATGATAAACGACTAGAATCATATGAAAAACGAGCAATGTCATATGAAAAACGAGCAGGAATCGCCCCTTTTCGTCAAATCTCGGCAACTAGCGGACCGAATTCGGGGTGTTGTACACGCGAAGTGGTGGGTCGAGACCGATCGCGACATCTTGCGACAAGTCCTCCGTTCTGGGACTTCCGTTGGCGCAAACTACAGGGAGGCCTGGTTCGCGGAAAGTCGAAACGACTTTGCACACAAACTCAAGATCGTCCGAAAAGAGGCAAATGAGACACTGTATTGGCTAGAACTTCTTTCTCAAACTCCGAGGTCACACATGTGCACCGACATTGAATTCGCCCAACAACTAGCTAGAGAGATCATTTACCTGACCACAGCATCGATTACTTCCTTGGGCCGCAAGCCACCAAAACCACCCTAGTTCACCCTCCCCCCCCCTCTTCGAAGAACATCTGTCGTGTTCAACGCATAATTGCGTCCAATCCCCCCTAGAACCATAGACCAACCGATCTATTGCACTGCCACTTCTCACTTGACTTGTCACTTCTCACTTGACTTCTCACTTCTCACTCGTCACTTCTCACTTCTCACTTGACTTCTCACTCGTCAATTCTCACTTCTCACTTCTCACTTCTCACTTCTCACTTGACTTCTCACTCGTCACTTCTCACTTCTCACTTGACTTCTCACTTCTCACTTCTCTGTTTAGCATGCTGCAGTCTCTCCATCAGCACAAAATCATAGCTCACCAGCATAGTCGACGCCGAGCCATGCATGCCGATCGTGACGGCTTCTTTGTCGCCAACATTCCAATACACATACTCGGATTCTACAACGGCGTGCGGACCGTAGTGAGAGATGAGGTTGTCGACAAATACCTTTGCTGCTTGTTCGCGTTGCGCCTTATCGCGAAATGAGTAGTAGAGTTCCGACTTGTAGGCGCGGTTTTGTGCGTCGATGTGAACCAGAAGAGAGTCGGCCGTGTAGCCATTGCGACTGTAGTTCTTGAACGCGAGCACTGATTCTTCTATGCGCTTCTTCACGCATCCGGAGTCCTTGGCGTAGTCTTCCACCTCCTCGCGTGCAGTCTTCAGAGGTAAGGCCAGTGGCCACCTGCGCACCGTTGTCGAGTCGTTGAACACAAAATTGTCGGGTGCGAATCGGACGGTCATCAAATCGTCTTCCGTCACAACGCCAATACTCACGAGATCGCCATCATATCCTTCCCACCCTGCAAAGTCCTCGCCAAACCTTGATGGCTCTCCGAGCTTCGCAGTCACGATATCGGTAACACGATCTAAAGTCTTTGCGCCCTCATACGGAATGTAGAGTGTGATGGCCGACATTGCGTTGTTGCTGTAGTGCACATACACAGAGTCGGTCTTCATGCCTTCCCACGTATACCCTGTTGCTTGCAACACTTGCTCCGCGCCCCAATCCATCATGCCGTCTCGCACAGCGAGTCCTTGCTTCGTGAGCACTACGCGAACATTGTCTGCGGGTGCCATGTAGGGCACTTGTGTTGGCCACGGATATTGGGCCATCACGGAACACGAAGAGAGCAGGAAGGCGGCAAGGAGGAGCGGACGGGACATGGTAAATCCAACAATGAGTTGATAGCTCCGATGATTCGTCGGTCACAATGCTTTGATGAGCTCGGCGACGATTGCCGATGGCGTCATGCCTTCTGCTTCTGCATTGAAGTTTGTCACGATGCGATGCCTGAGCACACTTGCGGCCACTGCGTTCACATCGTCGATCGATGGCGTAAATCTTCCTGAAAGTGCAGCGCGCGACTTTGCTCCTAAGACCAAGTACTGCGATGCACGCGGACCTGCTCCGTAGCTCAAGAAGTCGCGCACGATCTTTGCCGATGCAGCGCTCGGGCGTGTATTGCGCACCAACGTTACGGCATGCTGGATCACATTGTCGGCAACCGGTACTCTGCGCACAAGATTTTGATAGGCAATGATGTCTTGAGCACCAATCACGCGGGCGAGTGTAGGTGTGCGCTCCACGGTTGTGCTTCGCACCACTTCCATCTCTTCTTCCATACTCGGATAGTCCAACCACAGATTGAACATGAATCGGTCCAACTGCGCTTCCGGAAGCGGATACGTTCCCTCTTGCTCGATAGGATTCTGCGTTGCGAGAACAAAGAATGGCTCTTCGAGATGATACGTTGTCCCGGCCGCAGTAACGCTATGCTCTTGCATGGCCTCGAGCAAGGCCGCCTGTGTTTTCGGAGGTGTACGATTGATTTCGTCTGCTAGAACGATGTTGGCGAACACCGGTCCCTTGACAAAACGAAACGATTTATGTCCGGTCGTGATGTTGTCTTCGATCACTTCCGTTCCCGTGATATCACCAGGCATAAGATCCGGTGTGAACTGAATGCGGGAAAACGAAAGGTCCATGGTTTGTGCAAGCGTGCGAATGAGCAAGGTCTTGGCCAAGCCAGGCACACCAACAAGGAGACAATGTCCGCGCGCAAAGAGCGCGATCAGTAACTGATCAATCACATCCTCTTGCCCAACGATGACCTTTTGAATCTCCGTCTTGACATTTTTGATTGCTGACGATGCGTGTTGTACGAGTTCTACGTCGTTCATGCTGGAACTTTCTCTGCGTTACGGTAGGCCGATAGTACATCGGCAAGTAGCTGATCGATCTCAGCATCGGTGGTGAAACGTCCGAATGAAAAGCGTAGTGTGCAGGCCGCTTGTTCTGGCGTGCGCGCCATGGCCATGAGTACATGCGATGGCTTGGGCTTTGCACTGGAACAGGCGCTTCCCTTACTGGCACACACATCGGGCATGGCATTCAAGAGAATGTCTGCATCAATTGTATCAAATGTGACGTTCGAAGTTGTAGCACTGCGCTTCGCACGATGTCCGTTCACGTGCACACCCTGCAGCCCTGCCAACCCTTCCTCGAACTTATCGCGTGAGACGCGAATACGAGCAGCGTCGGACTCCATACAGGCATGTGCGATCTCGCCGGCTGTGGCAAGACCTACAATGCCCGGAACATTCAGTGTACCCGAACGAATACCGCGCTCTTGTCCGCCTCCAAACAGCAATGGCTCTATGTCGCATGCAATTTCTTTGCGAGAGCGAATGAACAATGCTCCGGCACCCTTTGGACCGTAGATCTTGTGTCCGGAGAACGTCATCAGATCGATGCCGATCTCGTCTACCAGTAGCGGCATCTTTCCATATGCCTGTGTGGCATCTGTCATAAAGAGTGCACCGTTGGCATGGGCAATGGCGGCAAGGGGCTGAAGGTCCTGATAGACGCCGGTTTCGTTGTTCACGGTCATCACGCTCAGCATCAGGGTGTTGGCGTTTACGTGCCGACCTACTTCGTCTAGGTCTAGTCTACCCATTCGATCCACCCCAAGAAAGACAACGTCCCATCCACGTTCTTGAAGGTACTTCGCAGCATCGATCACAGCCGCGTGTTCAGTGGCAACCGTAACGATGCGACGTCGCGCAGAACCACTGCGTTCGGCCTGACGTGCAGCACCGAGCATGGCAAGATTGATGGCCTCTGTTGCACCGCTCGTAAAAACGATCTCGTTCATGCGAGCGCCAAGGTGCGATGCCACTTGCATACGCGCCATCATAACAGCCTTCTGAGCCATCATGCCACCGGCATGATTACTTGAAGCGTTAAAGTAGAGGTCACGCAAGTACGGGAGCATTGCATCGAGCACTGCTGGGTCTACCGGTGTGGTGGCTGCATAGTCTGCGTAGATCATAGCTGCTAAAATAGCATGCCATACAGTATCACGCTCACTAGGGAGGCGATCATTGGTATGGTTACAAGCTTGATAAGGGCAGAGCTCTCAACCTCTGCCAACGTACCTGTAAAGAGGACGATGGCGGAAACGGGCGACATTGTTCGGCCGATGCTCGCGCCTATCGCACCAAACGAGCCAAGGACAACGGCCTGGGCCTTGTCTGTGATCGCCAGTCCCGGTAGCATGGCCTGCGAAAACGCAACGCTTGGAGCAGTGCCGCTGCCTGAGACAACGGCCAAACCGTAGGTGAGAATCGGACTCAAAATCCCTGCAATCGCAAGGTTCTCTCGGAACATGCTAGTAAGGGTGGCAATCGCGCCCACAGCTTCGAGTCCTGCAATGAAGCACGATGCTGCAATGATCAGCGAGATCACCTTCGTAAATCCAAAGCCCATTCCATCGAAGAATGACGCCGTGAGATCGCTGAAGTGCGTTCGATCGACTCGCGATCCACGCATCGATGTAACCGCCATCACTAAGAACGAACAGGCAAGCATCACGGTGCTCACATGAAGTCCGTTGGGATACTTCTGAAACAACTCCGGAGCAAGGTTCAAACTTGGTTGCAAGAGAAGGAGGATGAGCACCGGCATGGGCACGAGCAAGGCCCGGCCAATGGATACTGGCCGATCCATTTCGGTGCTCACAGCAGCAGATTCTTTGCTACTAAGATGGTCGTGTTTCTTGTACAGGATAATCGAGAGCACAATCACGGCTACGGCAAAGGAAATGAGGTTCGGAATGAAGAGCGAACCAAGCACATGCCCAACGTTGACCCCCGCATTGACGTGCACCGCCACTACATCCGGCTCGCCGGGATTGAAGAGATTTCCCCCTACGCTGCAACCAACGAGCAACGTGGCCGCTGCCGCAAGCCGAGAATGACCTGCTGCGATAAGCAATGGCACGAGGATCGGTCCAACCGCCGCCGCCGCTGCCGTCTGACTTGTGATGGCCATGTTGGTCACAAAGCCAATGGCAGCACCTCCGGGGATCAAGGCCCATTGCAGTTTGCGGAGTGGGCGCATCAGGAGCCGCACCATGTCTTGATCGCAACCCGTTTTCTTGACCACAAAGGCAAAGCCCATGGCTGAGCATATCGGACCAATAATGTCGCCCCTCCCTACCGCCTTCTGGAATGCATCGAAGACGGCCCATGGTTGCGCAGCCAGCGAGGAGATCACGAGTCCGGCAAGAATCAAGATCAGGCGGACGTCTGCGCCACGTCTGATAAGGAGAATGGAGGCAAAGGTGATAATCCCCGCGCCGATCACGGGGTAGTTCATTCGGGCACAACAAAATCGATGATGGAGTCCACAGACTCACGAACCGCCGCTACGAGTACTTCACGATCTCCACTCGCGCCGATCACCCAATTCTTTGAATTGAAGTAGCGCTGTTGTACGTCAAGCAGCGATTCAACCGTGAAGCCTTGCAGTGCAGCAATGTAACGCTCATAGTATGCTTCGTCAAGTCCATGCAAAATGCGCATCCACACCATTCCGGCCGTTTGTTGCGGCGTTTCGTTAGAGCGCGCGAACTGCCCGAGCATGTGTTGACGCGCATCGTTCAACTCTTCGGCGCCAACGGGCTCTGTATGCAATCTGAGTAGTTCGCTCTTGATGGTTTCGATCGTGTCGGCCGTGAAGTTGTTGCCGACGCTTGTTACGATCTCGATTTGCTGACTTTGCAAACGCACGTTAGGATAGGCATACGCGCCATACGTGTAGCCCTTCTGTTCTCGCAGAACGGAGAACAACCTCGCCATCGTGTACCCACCAAGAATGGACGAAAGCAATTGCAATGCGAACGCATCGGGATGCAAAAGGCCAACCATGGGCAATCCAATGCGCAACGCGCTCTGCACGGCATCGTCTTTTGCGGCAATGCAGGCTGTGCGCTGCAGCATGATGGGTGCGGGACGTACAATGGCTTGGCTAGAGGGTGTAGACGCCGGCAACTCTTTCGCTCGCGCGAACAATGCGGCGAGAACCGCATCTCGGTCGAAGGCGCCCGTGAGCAGTACGGTCCTGCGTGCCTGAACAAAGCGCTCATGAACAAGGAGCATGCGATCGCGTGATATCAATCGGAGCGACGACGGACTTCCCTCTCGGCCAACTGCATAGGGATGACCTGAATAGGCGATCTGTGCTTCTGCACACATCGCCAGCCAGTCGGGATCAGACTGATTCATGGTGGCATCAGCAATGCGCACTGTTCGTTGCCGTTCGATTTCTTGTTCATCGAAGCGTGGCGTAAATGCGCTGTCGTAGACCAACTCTACAAGGTCGAGCGCATATTCTTTTAGTCCAACACCAACCACCGACGTGCTATCACGGTCTGCGCTACTCGAGACGTTGCATCCTCGGTACTCCACCTCTTCCGCGAAGGCATCGGCAGAAAGACGCATCGTGCCTCTGCTCATCATCGATGCAGCAAAGGCCGTTTCGCCCGGGATCACGTCGTCAACGCAACCTGTGTGAGCGATTACGGTGATGCTCATCAGGTCTTCGTCAGGTCGGTGAATCACATAGGCAACACTCCCATCCGGAAGTGCAACGTGCTCGGTTGGCGGGAATTGAAAATGCAGTGGTTCGGTGGAGAGCGGAGGGGTAACAAGTGACATGTCCGTAAATTACACCTATGAAGAATACCATCGTCTTGATCACGGGTGCATCAGCAGGGATCGGAGAGGCATGCGCTGAGATCTTCGCTGCGGCGGGAGCTCGATTGATCTTGTGGGCGCGCAGAGCCGACCGTCTGGAGACGCTTGCCGCCTCGCTCCGTGAGCGCTTTGCCGTAGACTGCCTCACCAATGTTGTAGACGTGAGAGACGCAGGCGCGGTGAGCCAGGCCATTGCCTCCCTGCCGCCTTCCTGGAACTCGATTGACGTGTTGATCAACAATGCGGGACTTTCGCGCGGCCTGGAACCCATTCACGAAGGCGTGATCGAGAATTGGGAAGAGATGATCGACACAAACATCAAGGGGCTGCTGTATGTGACGCGAGCCGTCACACCATCCATGGTGACTCGCGGGAGCGGTCATGTGATCAACGTGGCCTCGATCGCCGGCATGCAGGCCTATCGCGGAGGCAATGTGTACGGCGCAACGAAAGCTGCTGTTCGCATGCTTGGAGAGAATATGCAGGTAGACTTGAATGGGACGGGAGTGCGCGTATGCACGGTCGACCCGGGATTGGTGGAGACCGAGTTTTCGATCGTGCGTTTCCGCGGCGACGCAAACAAAGCTTCTACCGTCTACAAAGGGTATCAGCCCCTTACGGCGCACGATGTGGCTGAAACCATTTTCTTCGTTGCCACACGTCCTACACACGTGAACATTCAGAACATTCTTCTCACGCCAACAGCACAAGCCTCGGCAACGGTCGTCCATAAAACATGAGTACTACGGTTCATTTTATTGTCGACGGCAAGGTCCAAGGTGTTGGATTCCGTCGATTCGTCCTTCATGCTGCCAACAGTCTCAATCTCAAGGGCTTTGTGACGAATCTCGAAGATGGAACTATCGAATGCGTTGCGCAAGGTGATGTGTCGGGCCTCACGGAGTTTGAAACACTTCTCCGTCAGGGACCTCGATTCGCGCTCGTGAACTCCGTCACCTGTACGGATGTTGACGGCGGCAAACAGCACACATCTTTTCGCATAGTGTAGGACACGTTCATGATCATCGACCAGACTTCCGTTGTTCTTATCACCGGTGCCAGTAGTGGCATTGGAGCATCGCTTGCCGTGCTCTGTGCTGCCCGTGGCGCAACGGTCGTTCTCGTTGCACGCAGAGCAGACAGACTTGCCGCTGTTGCAGATGCCGTACGTGTTGCTGGCGGAACGGCGGTAGTGATCGTTGCAGATGTGAGTAGTGAAAAGGACTGCGACCGCGTTGTGCGGACCACTCTGGAACAAGCGGGCACCGTTGACGTGCTCGTGAATAATGCTGGTCGCGGCAATTGCGCTAGTGTCGAAGACACCACCACAGTGCAATTGCAAAGCATCATGTCGTTGAACGTGTTTGCACTCTTCTGGCTCACAGGTCGCGTCTTGCCGATCATGAAGGCACGGAATTCCGGCAGCATCATCACGGTGTCGAGCGTTGCAGGCAAAATGGGATTTCCGTTCAACGCGGCCTATGTGGCAGCAAAGCACGCTGCAGTTGGATTCACTGCTGGACTGCGCGCAGAACTCATGGCTACAAACATTCATGCAACGGTAGTATGTCCGGATGGTGTAACAACAGAATGGGGCATGGCTACCGAAGGCTCTCCTATCGGCGAGCTTTTTGTAAAGGGCATTCGCAAATCCAAGAGATTCGCACAGGATCTCGGACGACCCTTACCACCTCTCAAGCACATGATCAGTGCAGACGATGCAGCACAGGTGATCTTCGACACGGTCGAAGCAGGTAGATCGAACGACGTTTACACGCACGATGGTTCGCGCGAACAGACGATTGCAGTTGCGACGGATCGCATGGTGCAGGAGGATGCAATGGCGCCTCTCTACCTTGGCATGAATGAAGCATATCAGGAGCTTACAACGCAACAGACATGAAGCGAGCCCTGTGCATCATCTACGTCCTCCTGTTCGCCATTGCCGTCACGTCGATGCAGGCAGCCGCACCATCTACTCACCCTCGGTTGGCATTAGTGTTGAGCGGCGGCGGCGCGCGTGGAATCGCGCAGATCGGCGTGCTCAAAGAGCTCGAACGGGCAGGCATCAAACCGGACGTGATCATTGGAACGAGTATTGGCGCTATTGTTGGTGGCCTCTATGCCGCGGGATACACACCTGAACAACTTGACTCCATTTTTACAAACACAGACTGGGATCAGATACTCTCCATCGGCGGCGATACAAAGCGCGAGCAACTTTCTCTTTCGCAGAAGCAAGAGGATGATCGCAGCTTATTCACGTTACGGTTTCGCAACTTCACGTTTATCGTACCGCAGGCTATTGGAGGTAGCGCGAAGTTCTCCGCCCTCTTGCAGAACATTTTGTGGGATGCGCCTCTCAATACTGTTAGCGACTTCGATTCGCTGCGTATTCCCTTTCGCGCTGTCGCCACTGATCTTTCGAATGGCAACTGGCTTGCCCTCTCTCGTGGCAACCTGGCAACTGCTCTCCGTGCAAGTGCAACGTTCCCGTTGCGATACGCACCTGTACGATTTCACGATACGATACTGGTGGATGGTGGACTTGTAGCAAACATCCCTGTAGATGCTGCGCAAACGTTTCAGCCCGATGTACTACTCGTGATCAACACCGTGAGCGATTATCTCACGCCCGATCAACTCACTACGCCGTGGAACGTGGCAGATCAGGCGTTGACGGCTGCCATGAAACAACGTGATCAGGAACACCTAGATTCAGCAGACATTGTGATCACGCCTGATGTGGGATTTCACTCCACGTTCGACTTCTCAAACATCCCTTCGCTCATACGCGCAGGCGAGCGGGCCGCGAGAGCAATGATCCCAGCACTGCGAGACAAGCTCACTCAGATTCAGACATCCACAGAGTCGTCGCAGCCACCGTCGGTAGAATTCATTTCCGTGACGGGCGTTCCTGATGTAGTGGTGAGTGTTCCTGCTTCATGCACGCCTGCACAGGCACGCATCGCAATCCAGGAACAATTGCATCGACGGGGATACCATTTCGGCTACGTGCGCAGCGAAGTATTCGATCCCGTCTTGCGTACGTTCACCGTTGATGCAGATGACGGTAGAATGGTATCGTTCGGCATTGATCCACGCCGACCCATCGATTCTGCAACGGCACGTCGTGAACTCACCTTCGATATCGGAGACCGAATAACAACCAATTTGCTTGAACGCAGCGCATTGAATCTTCGTGCTTCGGAGATGTTTGACGACGTCGACATTACCGTACGACCGAGCTCTACCGGTAGGGGCATTCACGTAGAGGTTGGTGGTGCCGACCGTGGCAATCAGATGCTGCGCGTAGGAGCACGCGTCGACAACGAACGCTTTCTCCAAGGTGGCGCAGACCTCGTTGCCACAAACGTTGCCTATACGGGCGTGCGTGCCGCTCTTCGCATCGCAGGCGGAGAGCGCAATGGAGAGCTTGCCCTCACCCTCGAAGTGCCCCGTTTTATGGGCTCGATGTGGACAGCAAGCATGCGCGGATACACGTCGTTCAGGCACGTGTGGATCTATGCGGATGAAACCGCACGTCCCATCACGGAAACCATGCGCTCTAAGGTGGACCAATTCTCCGAAGATCGGTATGGCATTCGCGCTACGGCAGGGAAGCAGCTCGAAAAAAATGGCGTGATTCAGGCGGAGTTTCGTTTCGAGCAGCAACGCTATCGCGGCCTGAATGACAGCATTGCACCTGCCTTCCAGCGCCTTGCCACCATTCGCGGCCTTGTTCGTTGGGACGATTTAAACCTCCTAGTCTTCGCAACGAAAGGTCGCGTCATCGACCTGTCACTTGAATCGAGTTTGCTCGCGTTGTCGAACGGACTCTCGTTCACCAAGATCAACTTCCTCTATCGCGGATTTTTGAACATCGATCCGGTGGTGATCTCGCCAACAATTCACTTTGGTGCTGCAGACCTCACGCTACCTTCTTCGGAGCTCTTTTCTATGGGTGGGCAAGATGTGTTCTTCGGAATGCGCGAAGACGAGCTGCGTGGTCGTCAGATCGTTCACGGCTCGATGGATGTTCGTGTGAAGTCGCCCGTCGCATTGTTTTTCGACACCTATTTCAGCGTCCGCTACGATGTAGGTGCCATCTGGACGAAACCCGACAACATCAAAGTGTCCGACATGCAGCATGGTCTTGGACTCACGCTCGGCGTCGACACGCCAGTGGGTCCTGCTGTCCTCTCGATTGGTCGTAGATTCTACTTTCTGGAGTCACCCGCCGCCGTTGCGTGGGGACCCGTACTTGGCTACTTTGCCTTTGGTATTCGCATCTAAGGATCCACTGCATGGAAAAGAACATCTTTCAAAAGATCATCGATAGAGAAATCCCTTCCACCATCGAGTTCGAAGACGATCGCGTCCTTGCAGTTCGCGACATTGCACCGTCGGCTCCTGTTCACGTGCTGATCATTCCCAAGAAGCACATCACGAGCGCGAATGAGATCTCTGCTGATGATGCAGACCTCGTGGGCCACGTCTTCCTTGTTGCCCAACAATTGGCCACCAAGCTGGGTATCGATCGTAGTGGCTACCGCATCGTTACCAATGTGAACGCAGACGGCGGACAAACCGTTTTCCATCTGCACTTTCACATCCTCGGTGGCGAACCGCTCGGTCGCATGAATTCTGCAAGGACTGTACAAGGGAAGCAAGGTGGCAGGGGCATTCTACGCGAGGCGGGTGTGATCGTTCTCTTTGCCATTGGTCTTGCCGTGGGCTACAACGCAATGTCGCCCAAGCAACTCGAATGGATAAAGCCAGTCTACACCGCAGTCCCCACGAACGATGATGTGATCGACCAGCTTATCGACACAGCACCTGCATACAATCCTCTTCCAACCTCATCGAGCACTACTCCGGCTGCGTCTGCCACCTCCACGTCAACCATGCCCGAACAGAAGCCGCATGCGTCAGATACACCGAAGCCCGTTGCCTCTCCGTCGCTAACACCAACCGAGCAGTCAGGCACGACGAAGTCTCTCACACTCGCGCAAATCAAGAAGCTCATGGGCAAGCCCAATGTTGTTCTTATCGATGCGCGCCTTCAAGAGAAATATGATCAGGGTCATATTGGCAACGCCATGAACATCTATGGGAGCGAGGTAGAGCAACACATTCCGGAACTCATCGCTATACCACAAGACAAAATCGTTATTATCTACTGCGATGGCGGACATTGCGAATTGTCGCATCGTGTGGCAGACGTGTTCACGCGGTTCGGATATCCCAACGTTTTCGTCTTTCTTGGAGGCTGGGAAGAGTGGAACGCACAGAAGTGACATCATCTCTCGCGACCAAGCAGGTGCTCACGCAACTCGCAACACGATTTGGCCTCGTAGGCGAATCGCCCCTGATGATGCAGGCGATCTCTCGGTTGCTCCAAGTGGCACCAACAGATCTGACCGTGTTGATCACTGGTGAAACAGGAACGGGCAAAGAAGTATTCGCACACGCCGTGCACGAGCTCAGTCAGCGCAAGAAGGCTCCATTCGTGGGCGTGAACTGCGCAGCGATTCCTGAGACTCTGTTGGAGAGCGAGCTCTTTGGAGCGGAGAAAGGAGCCTATACTGGCTCTGTGGAACAGCGAAAGGGATTCTTCGAAACTGCTCATAGGGGAACAATCTTTTTAGACGAGATTGGCGAAATGCCAATTGGCACACAAGTAAAGCTCTTGCGCATTCTCGAAAGCGGTGAGTACTCTCGGTTGGGCTCGTCGGGCAATCTCAAGGTAGACGTTCGAGTAGTAGCGGCTACGAACAAAGATCTGTCGTATGAAGTACGTCAAGGCCGGTTCCGACAAGACCTATTCTTCCGTCTGAATTCGGTGAATATCGTCTTGCCGCCGTTACGTCAACACCCGGACGACATTCCTCTGCTCGTTGAATACTTTGCGCAGAAAGTGGCAGAGAAGAATCACATCACCTATCAGGGTATCGATGCAGATGCCACAGCCGTCCTGGAAGCAATGCAATGGCAAGGCAACGTACGAGAGCTGAGGAATATCGTCGAGACCATGGTAACGCTCGAGAAGGGGTCTCGTATATCTACAGGAATGATTCAACGGTACTTGCCACAACAGCAGATGTTCGAAGAGCCTCGCTCTTCGCAGGCCATCGTTCGTTTGGTGGATCAAGCCTCGACGGTGCACGATCCCGATGCACAAATGATCTATCGGCTGTTGTTACAGCTCACCAACGACGTGAATGACACAAAGACGGTACTACGTCATCTCGTGGCGCTCGGAATGGAAAGTGTGACGCCATCGAGTACGGCCATTATAAAGGTGCCACAAGATCAACCGATCGCCCCTCTCGAGCTTAACCTTGCCGCCATGGAACGTGGTGCGATCGAAGAAGCACTACGTCGGTCGAAAGGTAATCGCAGAGAAGCCGCAGATATGCTTGGGATCAGCGAACGAACGCTGTATCGAAAGATTACCGAGTATCAGCTCGACTAAGTAAGCGGGAAAATGCAAGGACGCGACGGTGCCGCATCTCCGTCGAACGCTGGTGCATTGAACATTAACAAGTATTCTCCGTCGGGAATTTCGTCTGCTACGAAGATCATTTCCGTAATCGTTCGTTCCGGGCGTGGTGCATCAGGCCATTGCCAAAACATTTTATGCGCCGCGAGCGCACCGGCGTCTTCTTCACGATCAACTGATGGCAGATCGATCAGGAGATGTTGAATGCCAAGTTCATGTATGTACCGCATCGCCTCTACGTCTACGTATGCCGGATTATTCCCAGACCACAGACGATTCCGCTTCGACACGTCGTTCGGACGTGTGCGAATAATCAGAGCGGGCACATGCTCAACCAGAGTTGCCTTAAGATCGGCAAGTGTAACGAGAAGATCTCCCGACGATTGTTCTCGCAGTGGAACCGAGATCACACGTGCATGAACGAAAAGATCAAGCAGACAATCCTTCAGTACGTAGTTCTTCCCGGCAACATGTCCGATGCACTCCGTATGCGTGCCATTGCCATGCGGCGCGATCGTGACCACGTCGCATCGAACAGGTCCGCCCTCTTCGATACTCCCAACAAATGTTCCTGCGCGAAATGGCTCGAAGCGTGCATTCGGCAAATGAAACGCAGTGGGAAACACGATATCGGAAACAGCGATCGAAAGATCGTAGAACACGGTGTTGTTCCACGTTGCCGCTTTTGAGTTGATGGTCACTGTATGGTTCATACTCACAAAAATGCGTAAATCGCCCCATGAGAACGCTCCTCCTTTTTGCCTTTCCCGCACGCAATGGCAGAGGCGACAAAAGTCAAATGTCACGTTATGCCATTGTGACGAAACAAGTAGTGTGTTGCGCATGAGTACGCAATTCCTATTTTCGTTCACCATAATCAGGTAGGTGGGGGTATGTCTAGAACCTTGAACAAGGTCATGCTGATCGGTAACGTCGGCAAAGATCCAGAAGTGAACTTTACGCCAAGCGGCGTGAAAGTGGCGCAGTTCCGTCTAGCCACGTCGGAAACGTGGAAAGACAAAGAAGGATCGTTGCAGGAACACACCGATTGGCACACAGTGATTGCGTGGCGCGGATTGGCCGACGTGGTCGAGAAGCTCGTTCGTCGCGGAACCCGCGTCTATGTCGAAGGCAAGATCCAGTCACGCACGTTTGAAGACCGAGAGGGCAACAAAAGGTACGTCACGGAGATTGTGGCCGACAATTTGTTGCTCTTGGATGCGAAGCGACCAGACCAACCGGGCGCACAAGGCGACGCCGAGCATGTCGAATCCATGTCGAACAATTCCGAGGAAATCCCCTTCTAAGGAATCATTCTACCATCGATATACATTGAAAGGGCGCCCGTCTAGGCGCCCTTTCCTATTTTTGCGTCCATGGATGTTTCCCGTAAAACAGAGATCAAGGTAGGAATCGTTACTCTTGCCGCCCTCCTACTTGCCCTTGGTGGGTTCATTGTTGGAAAGGGCATTAGTTTCTCGCCAAACGAAAAGCTCGTGATGTTCCGATTACCCACGTCGGGCGGACTGGACAACAGCTCGCCCGTTGTTGTGAACGGCGTTTCACGCGGCAAAGTGAAAGAGATCAGGAATGAGAACGGCAGCGTCCTCGTTCTCGCTTCGGTGGACGACGTGAGCGACTTGCATGCAGATGCAACAGCACGCGTGTCGATCCTAGAGATCACGGGCGGAAAGAAGATCGAGATCTTCCCCGGTACGAGTGCGAAACTGTTCGACATATCGAAAGAGATCCCCGGCGATGTGGCCGCAGACATTGGCAGTCTCGTTGGAATGCTTGGCGACGCGAGCGACGATGCCAAGCGCGTTCTCCGTCGCGTAGACACGATTACTGCCGCCCTCACCGCGCTGCTGTCCGACGGTACCGTAATGGCCAACATACGAACAATGGCAGACGACGGCTCGGTTGCATTGCACAACGCCCGTCTACTCCTCGAAGACAACCGTGCGAATCTTAACGTTGCCGTCAAGAACCTTCGCTTGATCAGCGAAGATGTACGACGCATCATTGATAAGAACGATCCAAAGCTCACAGCACTTCTCGACAAACTCGATCGTACGATCGCCAATACTGATGGGACGATCGCTCGCGCAGATGACGCCATTGTGAAGGCCGACACACTTTTGAAGAATGTGAACGACGTGATCGTTTCGGTGAAGACCAACGACGGTCTGGTGCACCGCATTTTGTACGATACGGTGTTTGCGAACCGACTCGACACAACCTTGTATTCTCTGCGCAAGTTCATCAACAGTGCGCGTGCCAACGGTGTGAACGTGAACATTGGGATTGGACACAAGTAAGTGGCTACGAATAGCACGTTCCTTACGCCGGAATCCAATACCTACATCACCGAGATGTTCTCGAGCGAGGATCAATTCCTTCGCGATCTGAATACCCAGGCAATTGCGCATGGCATTCCAGCCATCTCTATCTCTCCAGAGCAGACAAATTTCTTGCAGGTACTCCTTCGCACGATGCAGGCACGTCGCGTCCTCGAGATCGGCTCGCTTGCAGGGTATAGCGCCATCACCATGGCACGGGCCCTTCCCGCAAACGGAAGCGTTGTGTGCTGTGAACTTGTTGCGGACTGGTGCGACTTCATTGAAGGCAAGGCCCAAGAGGCGGGACTTGGCAACGTGATCTCCGTTCGACGTGGCCCCGCCCTTGCCACCCTCGAACACCTTTGCGCCGAGAATATCGAACCGTTCGACGTGATCTTTATCGACGCCGATAAACCGAACTATGTGAACTATGTGCAGGCAGCATGGCCGCTCTTGCGCCTTGGTGGTATTGTTATCGGCGACAATGCATTGGCATGGGGCTATGTCTCAGATGAAAACACTGAATTCGAACCGCACAACGTCAAAGGTATTCGGGCCTTCAACCACTTCATGGCCCACCACGCCAAGCTTCAAAGCACTCTTGTACCGCTCGGCGATGGAATGACAATCGGGTTCAAACTGGAGCACTAGACCAATGCGCCTATTCACTGGCGTTCTTCTCGCATGCACGATCCTTGTTGGATGCAAGAGCACGCATTCGCTCGACACTTCGTTCGACCTTCGAGAAGGAAGCGAGCGCATGAAGCAGTTGGTCTTTACAACAACGCGCAACATCGATTCGGTGGACGTGAAGAAGCTCATGGTGGACGTGTGGAAGGTGGAACACTATGCCTATCCCGATACCATCAAGCTTTTTGTTCGCGTCCTGGACAGCACGGGCAACGTGATCACGCACATGGCACAACCCTATGCAAAACCCGGTGCGCCAAACTACTTCTCGCACTTGCGCGAATCGCTTGGGTCGAAGCGAAGCAAGAAGATCATCGACGTATCGCCGTTCACCGTTCGCGAGTTCGGCGAACAAGATTCCATCCCTACCTCCATTGCCCTTGCCGTAGACTATAGCGGCTCGATGAAGGGCGTACTTTCGTGGATCGAACAAGGAACAGAGGTCTTCATCTCACTCATGCGTCCGTGCGACCGGATCTCGCTCACCACCTTCGCCAAAAACGTCACGCCAGTCTTCCCACTCACGTCCGACACATCGAAGATGATCCGTGCCTATCGAGAACATCGCAAAAAGGCACTCGGCATGTACACCTCGTCCGTCGATGGATTGATGAAGGCGCTCAAGTCGCTCGACACCGTACCCATCGAACAACCGAAGGTCTGTGTGTTCTTTACCGATGGCGACGAGAACACATCATTCGCAAAAATGTCCGACATCTTCGACTACGCCGTCAAAAAGAACATCAGCATTTATTGCGTTGGCTTCGGCTATGCACAAGACGAGCCGCTCGAGGCTCTGTCGCTCTACACCGGTGGCAAGTACTACCGCGCCTATTCGAAGGCAGAGCTCAATCAAATCTTCATGGACATCTATCGCTCCCTGCGGAACTTCTACCTGATCGCGTATCACCCGCCGCAATACGATGGCCTGCACGTAGCAGAACTTACCATAGATGTGCCGGGGAGGGATAGTATGGTGGCAAGGGCCACGTATGATAAATCTGGTTTGGCAAATCCGCCTGTCGGGAATGAATTCACACGTCAGATATTGTTTGCGTACAACAAAGCAGACATAGACTCTGCGTCGAATTCGATCATTGAGACCATCGCTGATAATCTCGGGCGCTTTGATCGTGTTGAACTGGAGATCCAAGGTCACACGGACAACATCGGAGGCGAAGAGTTTAATGCCAAGCTTTCACAAGCTCGTGCAGAGGCTGTGAAGGCTGCACTAATCGCCCGCGGCATCGAGGAGCGCAGACTTCGTACGAAAGGCTACGGCTTTATGCTACCCGTGGCCTCGAACGATACGGAAGAAGGTCGCGCACAAAACCGTCGCACGGTATTTAAGATCCTGCGCAAGTAACAGCGTATCTTTGCGCATGGCCATGTCCCCTATCATGTCGCTCTTCAAACGTGCGATCGCCCGCCACAATGGCGATGCGCCGTTAACAGACGCACAGCACTCACGACGTGCATTCATCGGCGCAGCCGCCACGTCGCTCGTCATTGCATCCTGCACCAAGCCATCTGAACTCCTAGCACCCGGCATTCGTATCGCCATTGTTGGCGGCGGCATTGCAGGTCTGCATTGTGCTTGGCAGTTGCAACGCAAGGGATTGCGTGCCGATGTCTATGAGGCGTCTATGCGAACGGGTGGACGAATCTTGACGGGTCGCGACATTATTGCGCCGGGCTCGATCACGGAACTCGGCGGCGAGTTCATCGACACGGCGCACAAAGACATGTTGGCTCTTGCCAAGACATTCAATCTCGAATTGCTTGACCTGCACGATGTATCGTCCAAAACATATCACGACGTTTTCTTCTTCGAAGGTCGCGTGTATACCGAGGACGACATTACTCGCGAGATGGCGCCGTTCATATCGCGGTTCGCCGCCGATATCGCCACGCTGCCTCGCCACCTTACCAGCTTGTCGGGAACACCGGGCGAGAAGCTAGACCGACTGAGTCTGGATGCATACTTCCATGCATGCGGCATTACGGGATGGATACGCGCGTTTCTCGAGTCGGCCTTCGTAACCGAGAACGGACTCGATCTTGCAGAACAAAGCACATTGAATTTCTTATCGGTGATCGCCTATCAAATCCAAGGAAATCCATTCCGTTGGTTTGGAGAGAGCGACGAGCGGTATCGTTTGAAGAGTGGGAACGAACAGATCGTCGGACATCTTGCCGCAGACGTGCAGAAGAGCATTCACACCGGACATCGTTTGGAAAGCATTCGTGCCAATGGCTCTTCGTATCGACTATCGTTCCGCGTAGACAATACTTCAAAGGCCATCGATGCAGATCACGTTGTTCTTGCCTTGCCGTTTTCATTGTTGCGTGATGTCGAGATTGGCATCGAACTGCCGGAGCGCAAACTTCAAGCCATTCGAGAGGCTCGTTACAGTGCGACTTCGAAGATCATCGTGGGATTTGACAGACCCTTCTGGCACGATCAAGGACATAGTGGCACCGTCTACTCGGATGCACCAGTGCAAGTAGCGTGGGACAACACGGCAAAGCAAGGTTTGGCAGCCGGTGGCCTCACCTTCTTTAGTGGAGGAGCGAACTCGCGCGTGCTGTGGTCTGTAGGCATCACACGGTCCGTACGTACGATGATGAAAAGTCTTCATCCAATATGGCACGATGCACCCCTCGAACCAACCAAGATCTCGGGCTTTAACTGGCCAGACAATCCGCTGTCGAAGGGTGCGTACTCGACGTACACACCGGGTCAGTGGACCAAGTTTTATGGCACAGAACAAACAGCAGTAGGCAACCTTCACTTTGCTGGCGAGCATTGTTCGCGTGAGGGCAAAGGCTACATGAACGGTGCCGCAGAAACAGGTCGCATGGCGGCAGAAGAGATCATCAGAGCATACAGCCATGCCAGAGTCCGCTGATTTTTTTCTGCGCGTGCACGAGCTCGTCAAGCAGATTCCTTTTGGTAAGGTCACAACCTACGGACACATCGCCGCTGCCCTTGGCGCGCGTTCATCGTCACGCTTGGTAGGATGGGCGCTCAACGCCGTTGCGCATGCAGAGAGGTTCGACATACCATGTCATCGCGTCGTGAATCGCCTTGGCGAACTCTCCGGCAAGATGCATTTCGAAACTCCCTTCGTGATGCGTGAGCGCCTCGAAGCAGAAGGCATCACCTTCACAGATGAAGCAGTCAACCTCACACATCACCTCTGGATTCCCGAAGTATGAAGGTTGTTGTTGAACTCGTCCTTACTCCCGCACAAGCAGCAGACGTTGCCTATGTGCGCTCACAAGCCATTGCAGAGGCAGGTGCCCTGCAGGAAGATGTGAGCGCCGTTGTGCAGAACCGACGTAGCATCGACGCACGCGCGCGTGCTCCACGCATTCGTTTGCAATGCGAAGTGTACGTGCACGAAGAGCCACCCGTTGATGTGCTTATCACCTCGACGTTCAAAGATGCCAATCCCACAAAACGCGTGATCATCGTTGGCGCTGGACCAGCCGGCTACTTTGCTGCACTCGAGTTACTCGAGCATGGCATTACGCCCATCGTTCTAGATCGCGGCAAAGACGTGCGTACACGTCGTCGCGATCTTCGCGCCATTCAACAAGACGGCGTTGTGAACGAGCACTCCAACTATTGTTTTGGTGAAGGTGGTGCCGGCACGTATTCGGATGGGAAACTCTATACACGTTCCCATAAGCGGGGCAGCATTGCAAAGGTGCTGCAACTTCTTGTGGAGCATGGGGCCACGCGCGACATTCTTGTTGACGCTCATCCGCACATCGGCTCGAATAAACTGTGGCTCGTTGTTCAAGAGATCAGAGAGACGATACGGCGGCATGGCGGCGAGGTTCATTTCGATTCGTATGTCACAGACTTCATTCTCTCGGACGATCGCATATATGGCGTTGTCCTTGAGAACGGAGTGGAGCATCACGGACAGGCTGTGATCTTGGCCACCGGACATAGTGCCCGCGACATTTTTCATCTCTGCGTTCGCAAGGGCATCGACGTAGAAGCCAAGCCTTTTGCTCTCGGTGTGCGCATCGAGCATCCGCAGCCACTTATAGACGAGATCCAGTATCATCAGCGACCGCGCGACCCGCTTCTTCCCGCCTCTTCATATTCATTGGTATGTCAGGTAGGGCAGCGAGGCGTCTTCTCGTTCTGTATGTGTCCGGGAGGGCTCATCGTCCCCTCAGCCACGGCTCCGGGAGAGATCGTGGTAAATGGCATGAGCATGTCGCGCCGAGATTCCCCGTTTGCCAACTCCGGGACGGTTGTTGCGGTGGAGGAGGACGATTGGTCAGACTTTTCGAACCACGGTGTTCTTGCGGCCTTGGAGTATCAAGCGCACGTGGAGCGGGCGACGTTTTCGGCCAACGGCGATGGGTCGCAACGTGCTCCAGCGCAACGACTTACGGACTTTCTCGACCGTCGCCTCAGCCCCTCCCTCCCTACCACATCCTACATCCCGGGTCACGTTTCGGCAGACCTCCATGGCATACTCCCTGGTCCGCTCCTCAAACGACTCGAGGTCGGCATACGTCAGTTCGGTTCTTCGATGCGTGGATACTTGACGAGCGAGGCCGTTATGGTAGCCGTGGAGTCCCGCACATCGTCTCCCGTGCGCATTCCGCGCGACAGGTCCACCTACGAGCACATTCGCATCCGCGGCCTGTACCCATGTGGCGAAGGAGCAGGATATGCCGGTGGAATCGTCAGTGCAGCACTCGACGGGCAGAATGTAGCTCATCGGCTCTCACAGGCGTTATGAGATGCCATTTTCCGTAACTTTGTGACTGTATTTTTCAACTAACAGGATGAACCCACATGAAGATGATCGTTGCAGCGGTTGCTGCTCTGCTTTTGATCTCTTGCAATGCCGAATCACAGGTGAACAACGTGAAGCTCGAAACGAAGAAGGACTCCGCCAGCTATGCGCTGGGATTGAACATTGCCAAGAGCTTGAAGACACAAGAGCTCGATCTTGATATAGACCGCATTGCTGCCGGTTTACGCGACGGTCTTGGCGGAACGGCCATGATGAAGGACGAAGAAGTTGCCGCCTACCTTACAGCTCTGCAAGCCGACGCACAGAAGAAAGCACAAGAAAAGGCCTCGATGGCCGGAGGAGAGAATTTGAAAAAGGGTGAAGACTTTTTGGCTGAAAACAAGAAGAAGCCAGGCGTGATGACCACGGCCAGCGGTCTTCAATACAAGGTTGTTACTGAAGGCAAGGGCAAGAAGCCAATTGCCACGAACACTGTAAAGGTGCACTACAAGGGCACGAACATCGATGGCAAGGTCTTCGACAGTTCGTACGATCGAGGTCAGCCGGCTGAATTCGCGCTCAATCAAGTGATTCCGGGCTGGACAGAAGGCTTGCAGCTCATGACGGCAGGTTCCAAGTACATTCTCTACATCCCGTCCAACATCGCCTATGGCGAAAACGGTGCGGGGGGAGCAATTGGACCAAACGAAGCTTTGGTCTTCGAGGTTGAACTTCTCGAGGTCAAGTAACGTTTTTCGAAGTATCACGCACTCATAAGAACGACAACACATGTCAGCATCGACAGCTGTTCCAAACGCCAAGATCTCGAACTTTTACGTACCGTTTCTTCTCGTGTTACCCACCCTTGCTGTGCTCTATGGCATCTACATGGCCATCATGGGTCAAGTAAGCACGTTCGATGTTTTGCTCTGCCTCGTCTTGGGAGCTATGACACAGTTCGGGGTAACTTTTGGCTATCACCGCATGACGGTGCACAAATCTTTTGTGGCTCAACCATGGCTCAAGGCCATTGTACTCGCACTTGGCTCGATGGCATTTCAAGGTCCGGTGATCAATTGGTCGAGCGTGCACACAAAGCACCACGCCATGAGCGATCAGCCGGAAGATCCGCACACGCCAACGATTCGTGGATTCTTCTTCGCACACTTTGAGTGGCTGCTCGAGATGAGCAGTGATTCGATGAATGCGATCCGCGAAAAGTATGCGGGTAGGTACTTGAAGGATCCAATGTATCAGTTCTTCGATCGGACGTTCTTGTTTTGGAGCGTCTTCAGTCTTGTCTTCCCGGCAGCCCTTGGCTTGTTGGTAGCAGGCTGGCCGGGAGCATGGTCTGCCTTCATCTTTGGTGGCCTGATCCGCGTCTTCATAACATCGCATGTTACGTGGTGCGTAAACAGCGTCTGCCACATTGCTGGCGGTCGGATGTTCAACACCGCTGATAAAAGTCGCAACAACTTCCTCGTTGGAATCTTCGCCCTAGGCGAAGGTTGGCACAACAATCACCACGCCTTCCCGAGCAGCGCCTTCCACGGCCTGCGCTGGTGGCAGATCGATTTCACTGCCTACGCTGTTCGCGTCTTCGAAAAGCTCGGCATCGTACGCAGCGTTGTCCGCATCCCAGATGCCTTCATGGAAAAGAAACTTGGGCAGAACGTGGAGCATTAGGAGAACGCCTTCGGCGTGCGACACGAAGACGTGCGAATGATAACAAAATCAAATGGCGGCTTGCTTCAGCAGGCCGCCATTTTTTTGCATCCTGGTTCATCTCTACTATGCCGTCAATCAGCGGCTTAGACTACAGGACGAACAACCTTTACACTATCGTAGTCAGAAAGGGGAGCGTGTGAGAAGCTGTTGATTCTGACCGCAATCACGAGCTTCACACGGAAACTTGAAGTCAAGGCAATGGCAAGCAGCAACAACAGAGAAGCGTTGGAGCGCATTTTGACAGACTATAGCATGCACGTACAATCACTGTACTATTGATATTGAAGGGACCAACCATACGGCAGCCCCTCGCATTTCACAGACCCTGTGTTTCGAGGTTGACTTGGTACTCGCGCGTTCTCTGACCTGCCGTTCACAGCCCGGGTGATGCATCGGGATAGGTGAGGCTCACTTCTCACTTCTCACTTCTCACTTCTCACTTCTCACTTCTCACTTCTCACTTCTCACT
>Ga0105049_10002161_pt1 | contig 23210 bp, 16 predicted proteins | sample MAT06_FD_78087 | JGI IMG/M metagenome (GOLD analysis project Ga0105049, IMG submission 78087) | Freshwater microbial communities from Lake Fryxell liftoff mats and glacier meltwater in Antarctica - MAT-06 | ecosystem: Environmental > Aquatic > Freshwater > Ice > Liftoff microbial mat | place...
TAAAAAACACCCGGGTGTACTATGGTGCATCTGGAGATCCGCACAATGTATTGCAGGCGCTCGATGGTACATTCCGTTTAAAAATTCCTAGAGGGGTGAAGTTTGATCTCATTCCAGAGAAGGGTGGTTTTTCAGGGCAAACAGAAGAATTTCTATATCGCCGGGACTATATCTTTTTTAGAGAACAGTATGTCGAGTTGTTCCTCGACCCTTTGGAGGTGAATTCCAAAATTGAACTTCGCCCTATATTCTTTCAACAATCTAAGGCTGTTATTTTGGAGGAGTCTTATGGGGAGTTAGAACGCCTGGCAACTCTGCTTCAAGAATCCCCTTCTATTCATATTCGTATAGAAGGGCACACCGATAATATTGGCAAAGCTGAAGACCTGTACAAACTTTCGGAAGAACGAGCTGAAGCACTAAGAACTTTTTTGATCCAAAAAGGTTGCGCGTCTTTCAGGATTGAAACCCTGGGGCAAGGGCCAAAATTCCCAATCAACGACAACAACTCCGAAGAACTCCGCTCAAAGAATCGTCGAGTTGAAATCATTGTTACCAAGATTTAATTTGTTCCACGTGGAACAAGTTGGCGTACGCAGAAAACCTTTAGTGTTCCACGTGGAACACTAAAGGTTTTCTGCGTACACATGGAGTATCCAAAATACCCCAACCTCATCTGGTTTAGCTCTACCAAAGCATTCCGTTTACATATCTTTGCTTTAGATAAAAACAAGCAATGCATACCATTAATAATTTTATCAACGGGGAATACGTTCCTCCCAAGGCCGGATTATACCTCGACAACTTCAATCCTGCCACCGGTTTAATATCCGGCAAACTTCCTAACTCAACTTCTGAAGATATAGAAACAGCATTAGCCGCGGCGACTGCGGCTTTTCCTGCTTGGGCGAATACTCCACTTGAACACAAACAAGAAGTGCTTCTTGCTATTGCACAGGGGATCCTGCAAAACTTGGATGCCCTGGCTGAAGCAGAAAGTGCTGATTCTGGCAAGACCATTACAACAGCTCGTACGGTAGATATCCCAAGAGCAGCACTTAATTTTAAATTCTTCGCTACAGCCTTATTGCACTTTGCTTCCGAAAGCCATCATGCACCAGGCTCTTTGAGTTATACCCTGCGCCAACCTATTGGGGTAGTGGGTTGTATTTCTCCCTGGAATTTACCACTCTATCTCTTTACCTGGAAAATTGCGCCAGCTTTGGCAGCGGGAAATTGTGTGATCGGAAAGCCTTCTGAGGTTACCCCGCTTACTGCTTCATTATTGGGCGATATCTGTAATGCCGCCGGACTTCCTCCCGGAGTTCTAAATATTGTGCACGGCTTAGGACCAAGCGTGGGCGAAGCTATTGTCCAACACCCTAAAATCAAGGCCATATCTTTTACGGGCAGCACAAGGGCTGGAGCAGAAATTGCGCGCATAGCAGCACCCATGTTCAAAAAACTAAGCCTTGAACTAGGGGGCAAAAACCCAAATCTAATTTTCGCTGACTGTGATTATGAAAAAATGTTGGACACCACCGTTCGATCTTCATTCAACAATCAAGGTCAGATATGTCTTTGCGGATCTAGGATTTATGTAGAAAAAAGCATTTACCCTAGGTTCAAAAAGGACTTCGTCGAACGAGTGAAAAACTTAAGCGTTGGAAACCCAAGCGACCCAGCTAATAATTTAGGCGCAGTCGTGTCAAAAATACATTTCGAAAAAGTACTGAGTTGTATCGAGTTAGCTAAGTCGGAAGGAGGGCAAATTCTTGCCGGTGGAACCGCACTAGAAATAGCCCCTCCCTTTGATAAAGGTTGGTACATTGCTCCAACAATAATCGAAGGTTTGTCCTCCGAATGTCGCACCAACCAGGAAGAAATTTTTGGCCCAGTGGTTACGCTCCAACCCTTTGATCAGGATTCCGATGCACTTGAAATGGCAAACTCCTCACTTTATGGTCTGAGCGCAACGGTCTGGACGAATAACTTACAGCGAGCTCACTATTTCGCAGCCAATTTGCAAGTGGGTATTGTGTGGGTAAATACCTGGATGCTGCGTGATTTGCGTACTCCTTTTGGTGGAGTGAAAAACTCAGGGGTTGGTAGGGAAGGAGGCTGGGAGGCTTTACGATTTTTCACGGAGGCCAAGAATGTAACTTTTGGATAACTGCCAAAATGTCTATGGCACAATTATCGCTCAGGTACTTTGAATGTCACCGATGCCCGACGTTTTTACCCAAACTCAGTTATCATGTTAGATTTCCTTGCTTCGGAAGAGGTCTCTTCAATACCTTCTTCTGCCATTAGAACGGCTGCCGATTTGGACAGTGCTTTGCTGGATACTTATTCCAAAACCGTGGCCGGTGTAGCACGGCAAGTGAGTGGTGCCGTGGTTCATTTGAAAGTTCAAAAACCTGAATACCCACAAAATAGACAAAGAAGCCCTCAAAACGGAACTGGTCAAAACACTGGATCCGGTAGTGGTTTTATCATTAGTACAGATGGCTTTGTCGTAACCAATAGTCATGTGGTAAATGGCGCAACGCATATTGAAGCCAGCCTTCCCGATGGCCGTAGTTTTCAGGCCCGAACCGTTGGGGATGACCCAGCCACAGATATTGCTGTCGTAAAAATAGATGCGGATAATTTGATCCCGACTTATTTTGGCGACAGCAATACCCTACAAGTCGGGCAGATTGCCATTGCCATTGGCAACCCTTTTGGTTTTCAATACTCGGTAACTGCCGGTGTGGTAAGCGCACTAGGTCGAACCCTGCGTACCCAAACAGGACGATTAATTGACGATGTTATTCAAACAGACGCAGCACTTAATCCAGGCAATTCAGGCGGTCCATTGGTCGATTCGTTTGGTCAAGTTATTGGTGTGAACACCGCAGTCATATTACCCGGACAAGGTTTGTGTTTTGCTGTGGCATCCAATCTGGCAAAGTTTATAGTAGGTAAATTGATTCTGGAAGGACGTGTGCGAAGAGGGATGTTGGGCATAGGAGCCCAAGCGGTTCCTTTACCCGCAAAATGGCTTAACGCTTTAGAGATCAATACCAAAGGGGGCATTCAAGTTCAAAGCGTCGAGTCTTCAGGTCCTGCTGATAAAGCTGGCATACGAGCAGGCGACATCATTGTTCAGTTTGAAGGCAAACCCGTTGATTCTATTGACACGCTTCATAAAGTACTAGATGAAGCTTCCATAGGTAGGAGCATAAGTCTTTGGGTATTGCGCGATGGAAATCTAAAAAGTCTCTCGGCTGTACCCGCCGAGATGCGCTAATAAATTTTCACCTCTTTTCCTGGTGTGTACTTTGAAACGGGTAAATAATAACTTGTTATTTACCCGTTCCTAATTGAATATATTTGAGGCAATTTCAAACACAATAATTTTTTGAGAATGCCTACAAAACTTGACCGTCGCTCCTTTCTCCAAAATACTGCTCTGGCCAGCGCAGCCATGATGCTGCCTAATTTAAGCAACGCTGAAAATTCTGCCGCTACCCATATACAAACGAGTAAATCGCCTTTCCGAAGTAAACTCCGAATTGGATTTATCGGTGTCGGTTTGCGTGGCCAAAACCACGTAGAAGCTGCCCTCCTGCGCGATGATTGTGAAGTAGCTGCCATCGCTGATCCGGATGCTGGCATGTTGGCAGATTGTCTAAAAATGATCAGCGAAAAAGGCCGTAAAAAACCAGACGTCTATGACAAGGGAGATCATGATTACCTCCGACTGTTAAAGGATAAAAACATTGATGCCGTGGTCATTGCAACACCTTGGGAATGGCATACTCAACAATGCGTTGCTGCGATGCAGGCTGGGAAATATGTTGGCACAGAAGTCTGCGGAGGGTTCTCGCTCGATGAGTGCTGGCAGTTGGTAAACACTCATGAAGCAACCGGTGCCCACTTGATGTTCATGGAAAATGTGTGTTACCGGCGTGATATAATGGCTGTGATGCAAATGGTTCGGGAAGGATTATTTGGCGAACTTATTCACCTTGAAGGTGGATATGAACACGACCTGCGCGGGGTGAAATTTAATGACGGAAAAACACCCTACGATTCTGGCGCGGAGTTTGGCGAAAAAGGTTACTCTGAAGCCAAGTGGCGCACTAAACATTCGGTGCATCGCAATGGCGACCTTTACCCTACCCATGGGGTTGGGCCCATCGCCATGATGACCAATATCAATCGCGGAAACAGATTCTTGCACCTTACCGCTACTGCAAGCAAATCTCGTGGCCTACATGATTACGTGGTGAATCATCCACAAGGCGGCCCTAATCACCCCAACGCCAAAGTGCTTTTTAACCTTGGTGATAAGGTGACCACCATCCTAAAAACCTCGAATGGAGAAACGGTCATGCTCTCTCATGATACCAGTTTGGCTCGTCCATATTCACTTGCCTTCCGGGTGCAAGGCACACGCGGGATCTGGATGGACTTGAACAAAAGCCTTTTGCTCGAAGGCGTGACGGAAGCACACCGTTGGGCTGAAGCAAAAACGTGGCTTGAAAAACATGACCACCCACTTTGGAAAAAATACGGCTCAGATGCCACGGCGGCTGGACATGGCGGCATGGATTTTTTTGTGTTCCATCACTTTGTAGAATCGGCCAAACTTAACCTGTCCCCACAAATAGATGTGTATGATGCAGCCACCTGGCTCGCCATCACGCCACTTTCTGAAGCCAGCATTGCCACGGGTAGTAGCCCTCAGGCATTCCCGGATTTTACGCGCGGACGCTGGACGGAACGGAAACCGAGCTTTGCGTTTGGGGATGAATTTTGATGGGATTAATAATGGGGCTTTGTATTTTTGAAGTCATTTTGTTTTATAAATTTCCCTATATTTCTATATTTTAAGGCATTTACGCCAAATATAAAGTGGTATATAAAACATAAAACCTTCATTATCAAGTATTTTACCCTGTAAATATTTTGTTTTAAATACTTACCAACACCGCCTTTTTAAATCTACCTAATTCGTTCAATATCAGGGGTATTAGAAAAGGGCTAAACTTAGAATCAGGTGTGGATAACCACTCCATTCATGCACAAGTTTTCACACCAGTACACCCATACAACCCTGAAAAGTGGGGATCAGCAGGAAGCACTGTGCATAAGCGCTCGCTCGTAAACGTTCGTTAACAACAGCCCGAAGATCTAAACGTCTAACACTATGTTTTTCCACTTTTTTATATTTTTCTGTGGAGAAATAGGCAAGTGCTTGATTATAAAAAGCTAATCTTGTGGGTAAGCTGTTGGCAAGGTTGGTAACTTAACTTAACCTGGACTTTACATGCAATAGTTATAACGTTTTCCACAAACTAACAGCCCTTATGATGCCCGTAGGGGTTATTTTTTAAACCATCTAAATTTCATAGAAAGGAGTCAAGTATGGAAAACTCAAAGTCGAAACGGCTCTACTTTTGTTTGAAGTTTTAAAGTTCTCTAATAAGCACTTAGCGCAACCTATACATGGCAAACTCTTTTTTCAAATTCCGCTTTGCGGATGATTTTCAGATTTCGCGAGCAGTCAAAATCTGGCTCATTACTGGTTTGGTGATGATATTTTTTCAAATTGTAATTGGGGGCGTAACGCGATTAACCGGGAGTGGACTAAGCATCACACGATGGGAAATTGTAACCGGGAGTCTTCCGCCACTTAATGAAACCGATTGGTTGTCGGAATTTGAATTGTACAAGCAAACACCTCAATATCAAAAGATCAACCAAGGTATGTCGGTGGACGAATTTAAATTCATCTACTTCTGGGAGTATTTCCATAGGCTTTGGGCACGGCTAATGTTCTTTGTTTTTGTCATCCCGTTCGTGTGGTTTTTGTGGCGGGGCATGCTGTCTAGAAAGTTACTTCCCCGGATGTTGACCGTGGTAGCGCTGGCAGGTCTGGAAGGTTTTTTTGGTTGGGCGATGGTTGCAAGTGGTTTGATCAAAAGACCCTGGGTGAACGCTTACAACCTGACTCTGCACCTCTGCATGGCTTTAGTGATTTTTGCATACTTGCTTTGGACCTGGTTTTTGGCGGCTTCGCCCAAGTTGCCTGATTTTACTAGTCCCCGATTTCGGCGGTTGGCATGGATGCTATTTGGGGTCACTTTTTTCCAAATTGCTTTGGGGGCCATTATGTCGGGCTCGAAAGCTGGATTGTTTTTTCCAACTTGGCCAGACATGAACGGAGAGTATTTTCCAACGGTTTTGCTCGATGGCAGCCACTGGACTTTGGATAGTTTTATACATTACGATACCAACCCGTTCATGCCAGCACTGATTCACCTTTTGCACCGAAATACAGCTTACCTACTAACGGGAATGGTGTTGTACTTTGTGTGGAAAATTTTTCAGGAAAACATTTCTTCGGTACTGCGGCGCAGTGGATTGGCACTTATTGGAGCGGTGAGTGTTCAGGTTTTACTGGGCATATTCACGGTAATCAATTGCAAGGCAAAAGTTCCGGTTGATCTAGGCGTGGCGCACCAGGCTTGTGCAGTGATCGTGTTGAGTAGTATCTTGTGGATATGTTTTCAACTGCGTAAAAAGTAGAATCCGGGAAGCTTGGTCTGGAATCAGTCTTTGTTTGCCGCTTTTTTCTACTTTTGCCCATACGACCAATCGTATATCATCGAATCAATCAGAAATATCCCGCGCATGAATTTTCAGATACAAGAAGAAGAAGGTTTCAAATACATCGAAACCGGAGGCGATGGTACGCCACTCATGTTGCTTCATGGCTTGTTTGGAGCACTGAGCAACTTTGAGGACATCATCAATCATTTTTCTCCTAAACACAATGTGGTGATTCCGCTGTTGCCCATTTATGAATTGCCTATTTTCCAGGTTTCTGTATCGGGATTGGTGGATTTTGTGGATAAGTTTGTGGAATACAAGGGATATGAAAAAGTACACGTGCTGGGCAATTCGCTAGGTGGACATGTGGCACTACTCTATGTCATTGCGCATCCAGAACGGATTGCATCCGTGACGCTCACCGGAAGCTCAGGTTTGTACGAAAGTGCATTCGGCACCGCCTTCCCCAAGCGTGGTGACTATGAATATATCAAAACTAAAACCGCCGCAACCTTCTACGACCCAGCCATGGCAAGTAAAGAATTGGTGGACGAAGTGTTTGGCATTGTCAACGACCGGGGCAAAGCCATCCGGGTAGTAGCCACGGCCAAATCTGCAGTACGGCATAATCTGGCCGATAAACTCCACAAGATCAAAGCGCCAACCCTGCTCATCTGGGGATTACAGGATATTGTTACCCCTTCTTTTGTTGGAGAAAAATTTCATGAGTTGATAGAAAACTCACAGCTACACATGCTGGATAAATGTGGGCATGCACCGATGATGGAAAAACCGGCGGAGTTTAATGTTTTGTTGGATGCGTTTTTAGATGAGGTGGAGGGGAAGGGATAGGGGACTTTACCGCAACGGACGGTTAAGGGAAAAATTTGAATTTAGGTGATCTTCTGTTATTGGTATTTGAAGTGTTAGCTACAAAGGAAAGGGAAAAGGATCGCGCCCCTGTTTGTAGTCCTGCAGGCTTACCAGATGGTCGGGATACGAGGAAATTTTGTTTCGCACTGACCAAAGCAAAGCACATCAAAACAATCTGAAAACCAACACTTTAAGACAAAATTGGTCAGAACAAATGGCGGATTTGTCTTTTAGCTAAATTAAGATTTTCCAGCCGAACACTTCTTTTTTGCGGCTTGTCATTCTGAACGTAGTGAAGAATCTGAGGCCGAAGGCCTAAAATTTAGAAGAAAAAGCTTCGGCCTTCGGCCTCAGATTCTTCACTATGTTCAGAATGACAAACAATTTGAACGCGCAAATTTTCAAAATAAAAAAGTGTACAGCTGAAAGAATTAAGATCAATCTGTACCGACCCATCTGGGTGAGAATACCCAGATGGGAGAAAGCCGATGCAACTGACGCAGTAAAAAAAATCCGACGCAGCGACGACTGCTCAAACCATCCCCAAAAAAGAAGTGACTCAATGCCCGGCCTCTACCTCCACATCCCCTTTTGCAAGCAAGCCTGCAATTATTGCAATTTTCACTTTTCTACCACGCTCCGACAAAAAGGAGCCATGGTCGAAGCACTTTTGAAAGAACTTGAATTGCAGCAAGGCTATCTCCAGGGCGAGGAAATTCAATCTATCTACTTTGGGGGTGGCACACCATCTTTGTTGGAAGTAGGGGAATTGGAACAGATTTTTGAAAAGATCAACCAAATACACAAGGTAACGCCCGATGCCGAGATAACCCTCGAGGCCAATCCGGACGACCTAAGCCCGGAAAAACTCCGGGATCTAAAAAACTATACTCCAGTCAATCGCCTGAGCATTGGCATTCAGTCTTTTGCTGATGTCGATCTGCGCTGGATGAATCGTGCGCATACCTCTACGCATGCCCGGGCTTGTCTGGATGATGCACTGGCCAAAGGTTTTCATGATTTAACCATTGATTTGATTTACGGCGCTCCGACTACTCCTGACGAGCAATGGGCAGAAAACCTTCGCCTGGCTTTTGAATATGAAATCCCGCACCTTTCCTGCTACTGTCTTACGGTGGAAGACGGCACGGCGCTTGGCACATTTGTCCGCCGAGGTCAGCAACCACCGGTAGATGAAGACCGCGCAGCCCGACAGTTTGAAATGCTGATGGAATCCGCTGCCGGGAAGGGTTATGAGCATTATGAGATTTCAAATTTTGCTCTTCCAGGGCGTTATGCCCGGCACAATACCAATTACTGGCGATCGGAGTCTTACCTGGGCATCGGGCCTTCGGCGCACTCTTTTGATGGGATTTCCCGACAATGGAATGTCGCAAATAATGCCAAGTATATCAATCAGTTATGTGAAGGAATTGTCCCTTTCGAACGGGAAGTACTCACGCCTGTGCAACAATACAACGAATATGTGATGACTGCACTGCGCACCATGTGGGGGGCTGACCTAGAAAAAATCCGAACCATGGGGGAAGAGTTTACGAAGCATTTCGAAACGCAGGCCCAGTCTTTTTTAGCAAGCGGGGTGTTGGAAAAAGATGCACAAACATTTCGGCTTTCTCGAGCAGGTAAGCTTTTGGCAGATCGGGTGGCGATGGAGTTGTTTGTGTAGGACGAAATTTATTTCGTCTATTAAAATGACGAAATGAATTTCGTTTTACATCAATGACGAAATGAATTTCGTTTTACATCAATAACGAAATAAATTTCGTTTTACATCAATGACGAAATGAATTTCGTTTTACATCAATAACGAAATAAATTTCGTTTTACATCAATGACGAAATAAATTTCGTTTTACAACACCGTCGAAATGAATTTCGCCGTACCTACCTTTGCAATATGTTACGAATCCTGTTAGTCGAAGACGAAGCCCATATCCGTGATGCGGTAAAACTCAATCTCGAACTCGAGGGTTACGAGGTAGTGAGTACTGGCAATGGCCGAAAAGCGCTAGAACTGTTTGATGGTCAGCATTTTGACTTGCTGCTTCTCGATGTAATGCTTCCTGAAGTGGATGGTTTTGACATTACAGAAAAGGTGCGCCTTACCAACACAGAAGTACCTATCCTGTTACTAACGGCCAAAGACATGAGTCAAGATCGTGTGACGGGCCTGAAAAAAGGCGCCGACGATTACCTCACCAAACCTTTCAACCTCGAAGAATTGTTGCTGCGGGTAAGTAAACTCCTCAAAAGAAGCCAACGCCAAAAAGGCGATCCGCTTTCGTTGTTTGAATTTGGGGGCAACAAAATAAATTTTGAGACATTCGAAGCCATCACTTTCCGAGGCGAAGCCATCACCCTCACGAAAAAAGAAACCATGCTGCTCAAGCTCCTCGCCGAACGCAAAGAGGAGGTGGTAAGTCGCAACCAAATCTTGCAAGCCGTTTGGGGTTACGATGTTTTTCCGAGCACACGTACGATTGACAACTTCATTTTGTCGTTCAGAAAATACTTTGAGGAAGACCCCAAAACGCCACGCTTTTTCCATTCAATCCGGGGGGTGGGATACAAGTTTACCCTGTGATCCTGGCATTTAAGCCTCCATCGTTAAGCTCCACGCTCCAGTGCTGGAACAAACAAATCACCAAATCCACCAATAAACAAATCACCAATCGCCATCAGACCAAGCCATGTGGTTGCTCAAACAAATACTAATTCTCTTCATTCGGTTCTATCAGGTAACACTTTCGCCTTTTTTGGGTGCCAACAAATGCCGTTATCAGCCGACTTGCTCGTATTATGCAATTGAGGCTTTGCAGGAATGGGGCCCGTTCAAAGGGAGTTACATGGCCGCAAAACGAATATGGCGATGTCACCCTTGGAGTAAGCATCCTATACATGACCCTGTGCCTAAAAAGCAGGTTGAATAATTGAATTTAGAAACGTTTTTGGCCGTTTAGTAACGGGTAAATAATGGATTCACAATTCTCGCGTTCTTTAGCGGTCTACTCAATAACATACAACACACTCAATTTATGAAATTTTCCCGCTTTTTCCCCCCGGCACTCCTGCTAATTTTTGTGATTGCAGTAATTGCCCCGGCTTGCAGCCGCGGATCAGGATGCCCACAGGCTACCCATGCCAGTGATGTTTTTTCAAAAGATGGCAAGAAAAAAAGCAAGAAAAACTGAACCAGCCATGAATATCCGTCGCCATTGGCCCTTGGTTTTTATGCTGTTCTTTTCTTTGGTGTTGGCCGCGCCTGCATGTAGTAAAAAAAGCGGTTGCCCAGCGGAATCGAGTTTAAAAGCACCTAAAAAGAAAAAGGGCAAAACACAGAAAGGGCTGATGCCCAAGAAGACACGTAAAAAGGTAGGCGGCTAGTTTTTCGCCTGGGTACAAATGGGCTGTTCGCCAATGGTGAGCAGCCCATTTGTTTTTCATTGCTTTCAAATAAAGTTTTTTTGTAATTTTTTTACATAGAAGCCAAATAGGCCCAATTTTGGTGGCATTTAATTTTTCTCGTTTATTCATACAAACAACCAACTTTTCCTATGAATCGAGTTTTACTCCTTTTGCTTTCGGTCCTTACAATCAATCTTTTCGGTAAAGTATTCACGCCGCCTGAATTATTGACCACAAAAACAATCAAACCCCTAACACAGCTTCAAAAAACTAAGGCTAGCTCGAGCCAATCAAACAGGATTACCCATGCTTCCATGTTAATGGATACGGTACCGCCGATTATTAACTGCCCGGCATCTGATACCGTTGTACTCGCGCCGCAAGGGGTATGTGATACGGTGCTGAACTATTCCGTGACGGCAACAGACGATCAAAGTCAGGCCATTGTCATCCAACTTTCGGGACTTTCGTCGGGAAGTATTTTCCCTGTTGGAACAAGCACTTGTGTATTCTTAGCGACAGATCTATCGGGCAATACCGCGACCTGTTCCTTTTCGCTTACGGTGGAAGATGGTGCAACAACGATGCTGGTTTGCAACGACTTAGATACCGTGGAATTGGGAATCAATTGTACATATACCCTTTTAGCTCAGGAGATTTTGCTAGGAGGCCCTTATGGATGTTGGGACAGGTATTTTACAGAAGTGGACAAGACTGCTCCTTTGGGTAATGGTCCCTGGCTTGCTGCGGTATTTAACACAACGGACATTGGAAAAACTTACCAAAGTCGGGTTACAGACACCAAAACAGGCAATAGATGCTGGGGAAATGTAAAGATTGTAGACAAAATTCCACCAGTGTTTACCTGTCAGGATCTGGTAGTTTCTTGCTCGGAATATAACTTAAGCCCAAATTTTTTGAAAGATAGCCTTGGACTTACGGCAGCAATTCCGATAGTAAGCGATGCTTGCGGACCCATTGATCCTGCTACCTATGTGGATATAATGACCGAAACATTCGATTGCGATACGGTTTTTACAAAAATTATCAGTCGCCGTTGGCAGGCTAAGGATGCACAAAACAATATCGGAACCTGTATACAACATATCAACCTGTATCGGCATACCCTTGCTGAAATGCAGATCCCGCCAGATGTGACCCTGAACTGTCCGGATACCATTACAACTCCAAGTGTTACAGGTCTTCCCTTTTTGATGTACCAAGGTCGACGCTATGAAACGGTAAACAATTCCATTTGCGATCTATCTGCCTTTTATGAAGATTTTCCGCTGAAATTGCCTTGTGGCGATGTACGGGTGCAGCGCTTATGGGAGTTTTTTGATTTTTGTACTGGAGTTACGGATGGGCCATTTTTGCAAAATATTTATATTTTGGATGAAACAGGCCCAAGTATTGCTTGCCCATCTTCCCTTTTTGTCACATTGAATGCCGATACCTGCCATGGCATGGTAAACTTACCTGATGTTGTGTTGGATGATGTTTGTTCCCAAATAGCTACTTTTCAAGCCTTCTGGGAGGTAAATGGGTTAGCTAAAACACTGATTGGTTCACTAGCTAATTTTGCAGGGAATAATCCATTGGACTTTGATACCCTCGGTGTGATAGGAATGGCCTTGTTTCCGGTGGGGACAACGACGATTTCGTATGTAGCCGAGGATAGTTGTGGTAACATTGGCGATTGTACGTTCAACCTCACGGTGGCGGATATGGTGCCGCCCGTAGCGCGGTGCGACACGTTTTCTACACTTCAGCTTTTAGATGATGGCTCCCTTTCGGTTGCTGCAACGGAGTTTAACAATGGTGCCACGGATGCCTGCTCCCCAGTTACTTTCAAAGCCCGATTTTTAGAAATTTCAGCTTGTTTGTACGATACCCTCTGGACAGATTCTTTGCGATTTTGCTGTCTAAATCAAGAAGATACACTTGATGCCGTTCTACGAGTTTATGATATTCCGACGCCTTTTGGCAATGTCTCGGCAAGTTTTGGGAACGGACATTTCAGTGATTGCGCGATGAAAATTATAGTCAAAGACCAGAACCCACCCAGCTGCACGGCACCGCAAAACCTGACGGTAAACTGTAATAATTTTGACCCGACACTCGCATCGTATGGAATAATCACGTCAACCTCATGTGCCGTGGATTCGATATCAATGGATGTGGATTACACCCAATTTGACACCGCATGCAATCGCGGTGTAATTACCCGGATTTTCAAAGTGTTCGATGGGACTGGAAATATTGGAGGTTGCGCCCAGGCAGTGACTGTGAATTACCTGCAAGATTACTACACCAAATTTCCAAATGATGTGATTGCGACTGTCTGTGATGGAACGGGTTTGTATGGCCAACCGATTTTTTTTGGACAAGACTGTGAGGATTTCGACGTCGATTTTACGGATCAATTATTTGCGGTAGTTCCAGATGCGTGCTACAAAATTGAACGCACCTGGAAAATCACGAATAAGTGTACTTATGATCCTGATAAGCCACTTATCGTTATCCCGAACCCGAATCCTAATACGATTGCAAACCATAGCACCAATTTGCCCGGCCCGACCGTGTCTGCTTGCAATGCGCCACCGCCCTGGGTCCCAACCAGTGTAAAAATTAATCCCACTGATCCTACGCCGACCGACTATTGTACCTTTTGGAGAGATACGGCTAATGGATACCAATATATACAAATCATCAAAGTCATTGATAATCAAGCATCTACAGGAACATTCACTGCGCCGACTTGCGCCAACCAAAACTGGGCTACGGTTAATAATCCTCAATTTTGGAACGAAAATTATTGGTACAATACGGTTATTGGAGGCAATGACCTTTTTGAGGAACCGACTGAATTGAGCTTCACGGGTGCAGACGCCTGTTCTGGCGCGAATGTCAACATTGAATATTTGCTTTTTTTAGATCTTGATGAAAACGGTAGTATGGAAACCGTAATAAACTCAGTAACCCTGGGGCTTGCAGGGCTTGGGTGGAATACTGTTCTCTATAACAATTTTAATTCGCCCAATTTTGCAATGGGCACCCTTCGTGCCTTTGATGAACGACCAGTGCCGTTCAATCAAAAAATGGGCTTTGCTATCGAAGAAACCATTTCGGGAAACAACAAAACCGCCAGAGTCCGTTGGAACAGTCAACAGCAGCAGAATACCTATTTTGCACCAGAACTCCCGCACGGAACCCACAAGATCAAGTGGTTCATCACGGATAACTGCGGCAACAATAAAGAATACGAGAATACTTTCATTATAAAAGATTGCAAAGTGCCTACGGTGGTTTGCCAGCCCGATTTGAGTGTCAATATATTTCCTGTCGGGTTTAATGTTTTTCACCCCAGTGACTTTTTGGATTTTTCAGAGGATAATTGTACGCCAGCTGATCAAATTCGGTTTGCCATTCGAAACTGTGGTTTCGGAACAGGCTTTCCTTTGGATGCCAACGGTAACCCAAATACTTCAATTCTCTATGCCTGTCCAGATACAGGTATGCAATGCGTTGAACTTTGGGCGATTGACAAAGCAGGCAATGCCGATAAATGTGTGACAAATGTGTTTGTGCAAGATAATTTGGGAAATTGTATTTCAAATCCAACGGGTAGAGTAATCACAGAATTGGGTGTAGGAATTTCAGATGTAGGCATTAAAATAGGAGATAATTGCTCATTCTGTCCGCCATTTGCACCCTTGATTTTTACAGATAGTCTCGGTTATTATAAGATACCCAATAACCTACCCTTAAGTTCCGATTTTGACATCATCCCCGAAAAAACAGACAACCCGCTCAATGGCGTAACAACCTTTGATTTAGTTTTGATTTCCAAGCATATACTCGGGGTTGAGCCCTTGAATTCACCCTATAAAATGGTCTGTGCCGATGCCAATAAATCAGGTAGCGTCACCACATTTGACGTTGTAGAACTGCGCAAACTCATCCTGGGTATTAATGCCTTTTTGCCTAACAATAAAAGTTGGCGTTTTGTGGATTCCAGTTTTGTTTTCCCAAATCCATTAAATCCGTTCCAGACGGGTTTCCCGGATTCCATTCAAGTCGATAGTCCTAAACCGTACAACTTCATCGGGATGAAAATCGGTGATGTGAATAATACTTCTGTACCCAACTTCAACGCAACCACAAAAGAGCGCTTTGCGGGAACCGTTTACTTTGACACCGAAGAAAGGGATGTACAAGTAGGGGAAATCATTGAATTGAAATTCAGTGCATCCGAACGGCTAGAAGGTTGCCAGTTTACGCTGGAAACAGATGGCTTGGAAATTCTGGAAATCCTACCGGGAGAGCAAATGAGTAAAGAAAACTTTGCCTTGTTCCCGCAAAAATCCCTGCTGACCATGGCTTGGGAAACAGGTGGACAAGCCAATTTTGGCCTGAAGGTAAAAGCACAAAAAACAGGTTCTCTTCGTGAATTACTCCTACTCAGTAATGAAATAACCCAAGCAGAGGCATACCAATCCATACATCAACCAAGCAATAAACAGCATCTGGCACTTCGCTTTGGCAACTCAAGTGCATCCTTCGAGTTGTTCCAAAACCAGCCCAATCCTTTCGCACAAAAAACCGCCATTACATTCCAACTCCCTGAGCCCAGTTCGGCAGTTCTCACCGTATTTGATGGAAATGGAAAGCTGCTTTGGTCGAAATCGGGCGATTTCCAGTCCGGGCTGAATACAGTGGAAATTGATTTGGCTGAACTCAGTGTAGCGGGCGTTTTGTATTATAAATTAGAAACGCCTACGAAAACCGCGGTACGGAAAATGGTGCGGATTGGGCAGAATTGAGTTTCGTTTTTAACCACAAAAGGCACAAAAGAACATAAAATACCAAATTATGTCCTTTTGTGCTTATTGTGGTTAAAAACAAAACTCAAGACTTCAACCGAACTTTCAACAACGTGGCCAAACGTTCAAATTCGGCCTCCCATTCCTTATTGACAAAGACCCAAAGCCCTTTTCGCAATCCTTTGGTGAGTAGATAAAATACATTTTGGCTGCGCCAAATGCTTGGTTTTAGCCCTTTTTCTTGCACAATGGAGAGGACATCGGCGAGCCAGCGTACGCGCGGAAGGGAAGATTCGTCGAGACCGATTTTCTCGATTTCGCGGAATACACGTTCTCCGATTGCCAAGTTCAGGGTTTCCTCATCCGGGCGTTTGATGTGCCACCTTTCAATATCAGCAGATATTCGGCGCAGGTTACGCGTGTCCAGCACGTCATTTCCCTCGAAAAAATTAAGCAAATCTGCGTTTAGTACATAGGAAGCAATATTGAGCCAGGTGGATGGCAGAGGAAGTTTTGCCTCCTCGATACCAGTCATAAGTTGGTAATTATCATTGAATACATCGCGAAAAGTAGCTTCAGCTACCGCAAGGCTTGAATCGGTAATGGTGTTGATAATTTTAATTTTCTCGTCGGCAAAAAGACTTGTCAGGGTAAATTTTTCTGGGCCAAAGTATTCTTGCAACGCACCGATTACCTCCCCCATATTCGCGGTACGGAAGGCCTGGCTGGTACGTGCGTACATTTCTTCAAACTGAGACCGAAGCATCTCGCCGCTGATGTTGCCGATAATATGTTGCTGTCCAATATACAACACAGCAAAACAGAAGGTCTTTTCGGCGTGGCTGAGCCGGGAGCGAATACGAAGCCGCCCGGCTGCAAATTGGGGCCTGCCAGCCTCAATTTTTTCAAAAAACTCCACGGCAGACGTGTAATTGAATAAGTCTAGCTTTTCCGGGTCATCCTCAAACAGTGATGCGACCGCAAAATGCATGGCCACGCGCTCCAATGTAACGCGGGTAGGCACCACATTTCTAAGGAAACTTTCGGCACCATTGGGGAGTACATTGCTAGGTGCTGCAGCCAATCGACGGGTAAATTCCGGGAGCAAATCTTGCCCACTTACATCGAAGGTGTAATCCATCGTTCGAAGCGCGTACTGCAAAATCTGATTGGTCTCTATGCCCGATATTTCGTCAAAAAACCACCCGCAACTGGTATACATCAGTACCGCAAAACGCTGACTTTCAAGCAGACGCAGCACGATCACTTTTTCTAAATGGCTGAGTTCGCGCCTTGCGTGTTTTTTCAAAAAAGCTTTCACAGCAGAGTCGGAACGATTGAGCATCACCTCGATATAATCGTTGCGAGCAGCCCAGGGGTCGCGAAGCAGTCGAGCCCCTTCGCGCTCAAAAATTGGGGCAAGCTGGTCGCGGAGCCAATCAAGTGTATCGCGTAGTGGTTTTCTCCAGCGTTGATGCCAACCTGGTTTTCCAGAATTACAGCCACAATCACTGCGCCAACGTTCAATGCCGTGCACACAACTCCAGGACGAATTTTCATGGATTTGAACCTCCCATTTTGGCGGATGAAGCTCCAGGAATTGACCGTAGTTGGTGAGGGTAGCAAGGTTATTGTCTGCCACATAATTCAGGCAGTCAGCAAGCGCCATTTCCCCGTACCGATGGTGATGGCCGTAGCTTTCACCATCAGTTGCGATATTGGCTAGCTGCGCTTCATCGTTTTCATCAAAAATTCCGGTGATTCGCTTCGAAAAAGTCTTTCCACTATTCAAAAGCCCATTGAAAGCAACTTCTTGCGCTATTTTTCCATGGTAAAAAAACAGAGCAATGCGCCGCCCACTGGGAAGAAGGCACCAATAAGGCTGTCGGGTATCAATACTCTCTTCATCTACATTGTTCCAAGGTAGCGGCGCTACACTAGTGCCATCAGCGGGTAAAACAGTGCTTGAATTGTCAACTAATTTCCTAATGGCTTTGGCTTGGCGAGGAGCAAGAATGGTGTACTGAATTCCGTGAGAAGCTAGCACTTCTAGTGTTTCCGTGTTAACGGCTGTTTCAGCTAACCAAATACCTTCTGGATAACGGCCAAAACGCCTTTCAAAATCACGAATACCCCAGTTGACCTGCGTCACCTTGTCGCGTGCATTGCACAGCGGCATAATTAAGTGACTGTGCACCTGTGCAACCGCGGAACCATGGCCACCAAAGAGTTCCCGACTCCGCTTATCCGCTCGGAGCAGCATGGAATAGGTATCTACATCATTTTCTTCCAGCCAGGATAGGAGTGTAGGACCGAAATTCCAGGAGATGCGGTTGTAGTTGTTGCGGATTTTAACAATCCAACCCTCTGCATCCATGATGCGAGCTGCCGCATTGGGAGCATAGCACTCATGATTGATGCGTGTATTCCAATCGTGGAAAGGGTGAGCGGATTCTTGTTGTTCTACCGTTTCAAGCCAAGCATTCTCACGGGGGGGCTGGTAAAAGTGCCCGTGGATGCAAACGTATTTGTTTGAGCGCGACATGGGGCGAAGGTAAGACGTTTGTACTTTGGATAAATAGTCTTTCGTTTTCTTAGTTTTTAGGCGGATCTTTTTTCAAAAATCAATCTTTATTGCTTGAAAGGAAGGATTCGCGCTACTTAATTTCTTCTGAGAGTTTTTCTAAGTCTCGAACCAGCAATCTCGAACGATTGAAGGTGAGTAGTTTTTTAAAACGCAGGTCATTTAGGGTTGTGGTTACGGTTTGACGACTGGTGGCGGTGAAATTGGCAATTTCCTGGTGGGTCACGGGTTTTCGAACCACCCATTCATAGCCAACACGTTGCCCTTTTGATCGTGCTATATTGACCAAAAATTCTACAATTCTACTTCTGCTATCCCGAAAAACAAGCGATTCAAGGCGGCGTTCCATTTCCAGTTGTCGACCACCAAAGATCTTCATAAAGAACAAGTTAAGTTCTGAACGATCGCGCATTAAGCCCCGCAACTCATCAAGCGTCACCACGCAAGTATCCGTATCTTCTAGTGCTGTGGCAAAGTCATGTCGATGCTGTTCACCCAGCACGGCCAGCTCACCAAACACTTCACCTCGCCCTAAAATAACTTTGGTAATTTCTTTGCCGTCCTCATTCATCACCGAGATTTTTACCTGTCCTGCTGTGATAAAAAAAATCCGATCAGAAAGATCCTGTGGTACATAAACGGCTTCGCCTTTTTTAAAACTACAATGGGTATGCTGAGCCATCATTACTTCAGAGCCCAACTTCGTGGGACAAAGCAGGTGGGTTACATCAATGTTTTCTAAATGCCAGAAGGACTGCATCATAAAGTAGGGCGAAATTTATTTCGACAATATAGGAGGTGGAAGTAATGGAGAAATAAATTTCGGCCTATACGTTCAGATAATGCATCAGCGCATCGTACCGATCGCGTAAAAGTTCGCTCCGATCCGTTTCGCCAAAAGTTTCTTTTACTTCAAATTCATGGCGTTCGAGCGAAGCCATAGCGCGCGAAAGATCGTGGCGATCCAGTTTTAAGGTTAGTTCCACTTGCTCTGGATTGGGCAAGGAGGTGACAAATGCACTAAGAATATTTACTTTTTCCTCCTCAAAAATGCGCGCGATGGTAGAAAGCGCATAGTCACGTCTAGGCATTTCCAAAACCAGCACCGCACCATGCTCGGTTAGGGAGGCGGTATGGGCAAAATACCGCAACACGTCATTTTGCTGCACCAAGCCAAGATATTTTCCTTCTGCATCAACTACCGGAATTACCGTAAGTCGATGGTCGCCCATAATTTTTATAATCTCAAAAATGTGTTTGCTCTCATGCACTTGAAACAGCGGCATCACCGAAAAATCATGTTCGCTGAGTGGGCTGGCCAATTTATGGTTGAAAATGTCTTCTTCCGACAGTAAGCCGACTAGTTTTCCATTATCTACCACAGGCAGATGCTTCACATGATAGTCATTGAGCATGTGGAATGCTTCGCGCCCCGTTTGTTCAACGGTAAGTGCGGGAATGTCATGGGCGATGAGTGTACGAGCAGTCATGAGTATAGATGCTAAACGTTATTCATCGAAGCTTGTTCTGATAAGGGATCAACAAGTTATTGTATCCCCGTTTGTTAACCGAACTTTGCACGACCCCGCAAATATGGGTGGAATAAATTGTTCTCAAAAAAAATAGTGATGCAAACGCATAAAACCGCCAAACTTCGATCTCTTTTTTTTCGTCATGTGGCGCAGACCTCCCCTAGCCCGCTTGCCCTGGAAATTGAGCGCGCAGAGGGTTGTTGGTTGTATGGTTTCCATGGTCAGCGTTGGCTAGACCTAATTGCAGGCATTGGACCCAGCGTATTGGGACATCGTCATCCGCAGGTGCAAAATGCGGTGCAACAACAACTTGACAAATATTGGCATACCCTCGTGTATGGAGAATTTATTCTTACACCACAAGTGCAACTGGCTCAATTGTTGGCTGAAAACCTACCCAAAGAACTAGATTCGGTTTATTTTACAAATTCTGGAACGGAGGCTGCTGAAGGCGCCATGAAGCTTGCCAAACGCGCTTCGGGGCGCTCAAAATTTGTGGCTTGTCGAAACGCCTACCATGGCAGTACACAGGGCGCGGCGAGTTTGATGTGGCCAAAAGATTTTACAGAAGCATTCCAGCCCTTGCTCCCCGGTATCGAGCACATTGGATTTAATGAAACGTTAGAATTGCATCAGATTGACCAACAAACGGCGGCGGTCGTGGTCGAAACCATTCAGGGCGAAGCCGGGGTGATTGCTCCGGATCCAGGCTGGCTTTTAGCACTGCGCAAACGATGCGATGAGGTAGGGGCACTGTTGATTTTGGACGAAATTCAGGCCGGGATGGGCCGCACAGGGCACCTTTTTGCTTTTGAACAATATGGCATCGTGCCGGATATATTATTGCTTGCAAAAGGTTTTGGGGGCGGAATGCCGCTTGGGGCATTTGTAGCTAGCAGGGAGCTCATGCAAAACTTGTCGCACAAGCCGGTATTGGGACATATTACCACTTTTGGGGGCCATCCGGTGTGTGTTGCGGCTGGGTTAGCTACCTTAAAAATTTTACTCGAAAGCGATTTGTTGGCCAAAGTGCCTGTAAAAGAGGCCCTTTTTAAAAGCCTGCTCGTTCATCCAGCCATTAAGGAACTCCGCAGCGCAGGACTTTGGCTTGCTGTCGATTTGGGTACAGCAGATAAAGTGCAATCTGTGATTCTATATTGCTTGGATCATGGAATTATCACCGATTGGTTTTTGTTTAACGATCATAGTTTGCGCATTGCGCCACCGCTCACCATTTCCGAGGAAGAAATCAGGTTTGCTTGCAGAGTGATTTTGGAAGGAATTTCACTTTACAAAAACGGAGAACATCCAAATGTCCAATAGCCTGTTATTCACTACATTTGCACATAATTTTAGACATGTCAAAAGAGAAGAAGAAAGCGAAGATTGAGATTTTGAACCGTAAGGCGATTTACGAATTCCATTTTGTGCAGGAGTTCAACGCAGGAATTATGCTCACCGGAACCGAGGTTAAAAGTATCAGGGATGGCAACGCTAACCTTTCTGATGCGTATTGTATTTTTGACCAGGGTGAACTCTGGATCCGAAATTTATATGTGGCTGAATATAAATATGGTACAGATGCAAATCACCTTCCTCGCCGAAACCGAAAACTGCTGCTCCGCCGCCCGGAAATGCGCAAGCTGGAACGCGGCATCAAGGAAAAAGGCTCAACCATTGTGCCCTTCAAAATCTTTTTCAGCGAACGTGGTTTTGCTAAATTGACCATTTGTTTGGCCAGAGGTAAAAAGTCATTTGACAAACGCGAAACCATCAAAGACCGTGAAAATAAGCGCGAAATGGATCGGGTTAACAAAGCATATAAGGTGCGATAATCAGTGTGATCTTTTGGATAAAGAGGTCGCATAACGATGAAAAATTATTATTCAGCCGATCCTAAATTTGGTGTTTTCGACGAAGAGTACATAGCGCATCACAAAATGAGATACGTTTGTGTATATGGAACCGAATCCAACAACTGACCCGAGCCCTCGCGCTCGATGCAAAAACTGCGATAAAAAACTTGCCAAAAAAGGTAGTTTCTGTCCCCACTGTGGCCAACACGATTTTGATGGCCGGGTAAGTTTGCGCGATTTATTTAGTAAGTTTTTTCATAATTTAACCCATCTGGACGGCAAATTTCTGCGCATGATGTGGCATTTGCTCATCCCTGCCAAGGTTTCCATTGCTTACTTTAAAGGCCAAATCCGACGGTACTCTCACCCGGTGCAGTTTTATTTTGTCACTGCTTTTTTCTTTCTCCTTTTGCTCAATAAAACCATTGAAAATACCAAGGAAAAGGCATTTGGAGAAGGTGGCATGGTGAAAATAACGGCCACTCCCAACAAGGACGGTGTCACGCGCGATATAAAATTGGATGCAAGTGCGATTTTTCCCATGCTTAGCCAATACGAAGAAATGCGTGCTTATAGAGTTGCCGTAGATTCACTCCCACCTGAATGGGGCAATGAGACGACCCGGAAGGCTTTAGATTCCGTGCTTTCACGGGTGAGCAACCCCCAAATTAAGATACTGGAGTCTATATTAACCGAACTAGACACCGCGTCTGGCAAACGAGAATCCCTGGATACAATACCCCTAGCCTTTGGATTTGGCAAAGCAGATGTTGCTACTTCCGACTTGGTACATTTGTCCCCGAAGGAAATTGTAGAAAAATACAAGATTCAAGGTTGGGTTTCACGGCTCATGGCAGCACAAAGTATCAAATCGCTCAAAGAACCTAGTGCTTTGATGCACCAATATATTGGTAGTCTTGCTTGGACGATGCTGGCACTTTTGGCTGCAATGGCAGGCGTTTTGCTGCTGTTTTTTAAGCGACTCAGAAGTTATTATTCCGAACATTTTGTCTTTCTCTTACACCAAAGTTCTGCTGAATTATTGCTGATTAGTTTGGCCATGTTTGTCAATCTATACCTCATCGCCTTGGGCGTGTTTTGGATAGTGATCCCTTTATGGATTATGCTGGCGTTTGGAATTTCGATGCGGAGATTTTATGGTCAGGGCGGAATTGGGCTTTATGTAAAATTGGGCGTCTACTACATACTCTACCTCATATTCGGGTTAATACTGTTTCTCATAGGTCTTCTGGTTAGTTTAGCCATATTTTGAAGCAGTTGTATAATAAAGGATTTAGGCCAGTACTTTATACATTTACGGCGGCTTTTTCGGCGCCGGTGTTTTTAATTTCTAATTCATAATACTCAGTACCTAGTTCTTGATTCAAATGGCAACAAAAAAAACAAACAAAGCCTCATTCAAATTTGGAGGTGAAACCATCAATCTGAGTAAAAGTAAAACTCAGGTAGCCGTACGGTATACTCCAGGAATGAAGCGTGCGACAAAA
>Ga0105049_10002163_pt1 | contig 23201 bp, 23 predicted proteins | sample MAT06_FD_78087 | JGI IMG/M metagenome (GOLD analysis project Ga0105049, IMG submission 78087) | Freshwater microbial communities from Lake Fryxell liftoff mats and glacier meltwater in Antarctica - MAT-06 | ecosystem: Environmental > Aquatic > Freshwater > Ice > Liftoff microbial mat | place...
CGCTCGCCTTCGCCGATCACGACGGTGCCGCGGATGTCCATCGCGTCGAAGGCACGCCGCATCGCTTCGACGGCGACGTGATCGGCGAGCTTGCGATCGCCGCGCCCCATCAGACGAGCGGACGCCAGTGCGGCCGCCTCGGTGATGCGGACCACTTCGAGGGCGAGGTTGCGGTCTTGCATGCCGCGGATGCTACCATCGCCCCATGCTTCGCACTGTCTTGGTGCTCGTCGCGATCGTCGCGGGATGCGGCGGTGGCGGCGGCAGTCCGGCGGCACCTCCAGGCGACGGCCCCGCCTTCAGCCCGGCGATCGCGAACCAGCTCCGCGCGATCGCGCCGAACTGCAAGTTCGAGCGGGTGAACGCCGCCGCGAGCCGCACGTGCACCGGGATCCACGGCAAGGTCCAGATCGCCCTCCAGCAGGAGCGGTTCACCACGCTGGTCATCGAGATGCCGTCGAAGATCCTGTCGGAGGCGAAGACGCACTTCGGGAATGCGCTGCGGGGCGTGTTCGACGCGGCCGGGCTCGAGTCGGTGATCGTGGCGATGAGCAAGCTCGAGACCGGGGCGCGGACCGACCTCACGATCGGTAGCGCCAAGGTCGGCCTCGCGGCCGGCGGGACGTCGCGGATCGCGCCGGCGTACTCGATCGAAGTGACCTGGAACTAGACGATCGGCGGGATCATCGCCTTGAGGGCATCGGGCAGCGCGCGCGGCTTGCCGGTGCGGTCGATCACCGCGTGACGCGTGTAGCCCTCGGCGAGCAGCGTCATCTCCTCGGAAGCAGGCGTCGCCTGCCGCCTGACCACGTACGCGAACCGCAGCGATGCCGAGCGCAGCTCACTGACGCGCGTCTCGATCACGAGCACGTCCTCGTAGTGGGCGGGACGCTTGTAACCGCAGTGCGCCTCGACGACCGGCATCGCGACGCCCCAGCCGACCAGGTCCTGATAGCTGCGGCCGAGGGCCCGCCAGTAGTGCGCGCGCGCGCTCTCGAAGAACCGCAGGTAGTTCGCGTAGTAGACGACGCCCATCTGATCGGTGTCGCCGAAGATCACGCGGATCTCGTGGGAGACGATCATGAGGCGATCCGGATCAGGCGTGCCTTCTCGCGCACGACGGGGAGGCGATCGATCTCCGACAGGGCGGCGCGGACTTCGCCTTCGCGCGCCTCGTGGGTGAGCACGATGACCCACACCGGCTCGTCCTGGCCGGCTGGTCGCCCGCCGGCCGGACCAGACAAGCCACCCAAAGTATCCTGCACGACCTGCGAGATCGAGACGTTGTGCGCGCCGAGGATCGTCATCAGGCGGCCGAGCACACCGGGCTCGTCCGCCACTCCAAACCGCAGGTAGTAGCGCGTGCGGACCTCGGAGAGCGGCATCAGCTCGCGGGTCGTCACCGCGGTGGTCGGGACACGCCCCGCCCCGGCGGCACGCGCGGCCATGTTGCGCCCGAGATCGATCAGGTCGGAGACCACGGACATCGCGGTCGGCAACATGCCGGCACCGGCGCCGTAATACATCGACGGACCGAGCGCGTAGCTCTGCACATAGACCGCGTTCTTGGCGCCGGCGACGTCGGCGAGCAGCCAGTTGCGAGGGATCAACGTCGGATGCACGCGCGCCTCGACCTGCTCGCCGTGGGCGCGCGCGATCACGAGCGGCTTGATCACGTAGCCGAACTTGTCGGCGTACTCGAGATCGATCGGATCGACGATGTCGATGCCTTCGGTCGGGATCTTGGTGACGTCGACGCGCCCGAAGCACAGCCCGACCAGGATCGCGAGCTTGTGCGCGGCGTCGCCACCGCCGATGTCGAGCGTGGGGTCGGACTCCGCGTAGCCGAGCTGCTGCGCTTCTTTCAGGATGTCGGCGAACGGTCGCCGGGTCTCGGTCATCGTGGTCAGGATGTAGTTCGACGTGCCGTTGACGATGCCGGTCAGCGACTCGATGCGATCCGATGCGAGGCCCTCGCGCAGCACGCGGATGATCGGGACGCCGCCGCACACCGCGGCCTCGTAGTAGACGTCGACGCTGGCGCGCTCCGCCGCGGAGAAGATCTCCGCGCCGTGCTCGGCGAGCAGCGCCTTGTTCGCGGTCACCACGTGCTTGCCGGCCGCGATCGCATCGAGCACGGCTCGCTTCGCGAGGGTCGTCCCGCCGATCAGCTCGCACACGACATCGATGTCGGCGCGCTTGACGACGCCCTCGAGGTCGGTGGTCAGCCGCGTGCGATCGATCTCGATCACGCGATCCTGCTTTGCCGGATCGCGCACCACGATCGCGCGGATCTCGAACGCGGCTCCGAGCCGCGCCTGGATCGCCGCGCTGTTGTCCTCGAGCAACTTGACGACACCACCGCCGACGTTGCCGAGCCCGAGCAGGGCCACTCCGATCGTTCGGGTCATAGTTGGCGCGTTCGTATCACGCGAGACGTTCGGATCCCGCGTCGTCATGATCCTGTGGCGGTGTTGGTGTAGTGTCCGGCGCATGACCGAGATCGTCTGGGTGCACGCACGCGAGGTCCTGGATTCCCGTGGCAATCCCACCGTCGAGGCCGAGGTCGGGCTCGATAGTGGCGCGCTCGGCCGCGCGATCGTGCCGTCAGGCGCGTCGACCGGCGAGCACGAGGCGCTCGAGCTCCGCGATGGCGACGCCGCGCGGTTCATGGGCAAGGGCGTGCAACGCGCGGTCGCGCACATCCGCGATGTCATCGCGCCGACGCTGATCGGCATGGACGCGACGGATCAGGCGGCGGTCGACGCCAGCTTGATCGCGCTCGACGGCACGCCCACGAAGTCGCACCTCGGCGCCAACGCGATCCTCGCGGTGTCGATGGCGAACGCGCGCGCCGCGGCCCTCGGCCACGACCTGCTGCTCTATCGCTACCTCGGTGGCGTCGGTGCGGTCACCCTGCCCGTGCCGTTGATGAACGTGATCAATGGCGGCGCGCACGCCGACAACAACCTCGACATCCAGGAGTTCATGATCGTCCCTTCGGGATTCGATCGCTTCGAGGACGCACTGCGCGCTGGTGTCGAGACGTTCCACCACCTCAAGAAGCTGCTGTCCTCGCGCGGCAAGGTGACCTCCGTCGGTGACGAGGGCGGCTTCGCGCCGAGCCTCGAGAGCGGTGACGAGGCGCTCGCGCTGTTGATCGAGGCGATCACCAAGGCGGGCTACAAGCCGGGCGAGCAGATGTTCCTCGCGCTCGACGTCGCGGCCTCGGAGTTCTGGGATGCCGAGAAGAAGGCCTACGACTACGAGGGCAAGATCCGGTCGAGCGCCGACCTGATCGATCTGTATGCGGGGTGGGCCGCCAAGTACCCGCTGATCTCGATCGAGGACGGCCTCGATCAGAACGACTGGGCGGGCTGGAAGGCGCTGACCGACAAGCTCGGCAGCAAGGTGCAGATCGTCGGTGACGATCTGTTCGTCACCCAGACCGCGCGCCTGCAGAAGGGCATCGCGAGCGGCGTCGCCAACTCGATCCTGGTCAAGCTCAACCAGATCGGCACCGTCACCGAGACGCTCGACGCCGTGCGCACCGCGCAGCACGCACGCTACACCGCGATCATCTCGCACCGCTCCGGCGAGTCCGAGGACGCGTTCATCGCCGACCTCGCGGTCGCCACCAACGCCGGGCAGATCAAGACCGGATCGGCCTCACGCTCGGATCGGGTCGCCAAGTACAATCAGCTGCTCCGGATCTCCGATCAGCTCGGTGACGAGGCGCGATTCGCCGGCGGCGCGGTGTTCCGCCGATGATCCGCATCACCCTGCTCTCGCTGTCGTTGATCCTCGCGATCGCATGCGGCTCCAAGTCCGCGCCGACGGGTACCGGCAACGGCAAGCCCCCGAACGCGGCCGATCGCGATACCTGCGCGGGCGCCGAGGATTGTGTGCTGGTCGACGCGTGCTGCGGCTGCAATGCGGCGGGCAAGCGCGTCGCGATCCGTAAGGACGCGATCGCCGAGTACGACGCGTCGCGCCCGCAGCGCTGTGGTGATTCGATGTGCGCGCAGGCGATCAGCACCCACTCGAGCTGCAACGCCGAGGCAACGTGCGAGGCCGGTCACTGCAAGGTGATGGCACACATGGGTAAACCCGACGATCCCTCGCCGCTAGATCCCGTTCAGTAGGTCACTTACATTCCTTGGCGAGCCGCTTGAGCTCGCCGACGGTCAGGTGACTGAAGTCGATGCCATCGCCGAGAACATCGCGAGCCCGCTCGTGGATCGGTTCGAGCTCAGCGAGCCGGATCGAACACGCTCGCGCGACGCAGGAACGACGCATCGAGGTACTCGCGCTTGATCACCTGCGCCATGTCTTCCGCTGATGAGAACCGCTCGTAGTCGACACGGATCACCGGAATCACCTTGGAGATCGACTGCACGAACTCCTCGTACCCCTCGTGCAGGGCCTTCAGGTAATCGATCGGAATTGCCGACTCGACGTCGCGCGAGCGCATCTTGATCCGCTCCGACGAGGCCTCGGGCGAGACCTCGAGGAACACGATCACGCTCGGCTTGCACATGAAGTTGCTCATGTTGCGGAACAGGCCCTGGTAGGTGCGGTAATCGCGCTCGTCCATCAGGCCGGTCTTCGCCAGCATCTTGGCGAAGATCGAATCCTCGTAGATCGTGCGGTCCTGCACGGCCGACCGACCGCGCCAGATGATCTCCTGGTGCTGCTGGAACCTGCGATTGAGCAGGTAGACCTGCATCGCGAACGAGTACCGCGGCGTGTCCCGGTAGAAATCCGCGAGGTATTCGTTGTCCGCGACTGGCTCGTAATACGTGTCGATCCCGAGGTGCTGGCCGAGCGCCGTGGCGAGCGTGGACTTGCCCGCGCCGATCATCCCGGCGATGCCGATGAAGATGTTCGCGAACGCATCCGCGTGCGCCTGCGCCTTCCCTGGCGGCTGTGACAGCTGCGTTTCCGTTCCACCGGAACCATCCGCCAGTGCGGCGATCATCGGGGCGGATGGTTCCACCGCTGGGGTCTGGGACTCGGTCAGCACGTGACGGAGCCTGCCAGAGAGGTCTGACGTCGGGTCTGCCGGCGGGTCTGACGGGGTCTTGACAGCGGAGCGGCTCTGACGACGAAGTCGCTCGCACGGAAAGGGGTATCGGCTATCCTCGGACGACGTGCGGATCCTCGTCCTTATCGTCGGGTTCCTGGTGCTCGGCACGACGGCTCAGGTTGTGGCAGCCAAGCCCAAGATCGCGGTCGCACCGTTCAAGGGTGACAAGAACAACAAGGTCGCGGATGCGCTCGCCGACTCGCTCGCGGGGTCAGCCAAGGTCACCGACGTCAAGGCGACCGGCAAGGCGGTCGACAAGCTCAAGCTCGGCAAGGAGCTCGACCTCGACGAGGCCAAGAAGCTGTTCAAGAAGCTCGAGGTCGAGGCGGTCGTCCAGGGCAAGCTCGAGAAGGAGGGCAAGCAGCAGACCCTCAAGATCGTGATCTTCATCAAGGGCAAGGACGAGCCGGTCCGGTTCACCGTCCAGTTCTCGAAGATCAGCGACAAGTTTCGCGAGGACGTCTCGAACCTGATCGTCAAGAAGCTCGGCGAAGATGACGAGGAAACGACCAGGAAGAAGCGCGTCGCTGACGATGAGGAAGACACCAAGAAGAAGCGCGTCGCCGACGATGAGGCAGACACCAAGAAGAAGAAGAAGCGCGTCGCTGACGATGACGACACCGAAACCAAGAAGAAGAAGAAGCGGAACGACGACGACAAGCGCGTCGCCGAAGGCACCGACGACGACGGCGAGATCAAGATCAAGAAGAAGCGGAAGAAGAAGTCCGCCGACGACGAGACGCCGGGTCCACGCTGGACCGCCGCACGGGTCGACCTCGGTGCGTTCGGCGGCGTCCGCAAGCTGACGTACGCGACCAACAACGTCGCACCGCGCCCGGTCGGCACGCGCAACACCGCCGCGAACATCCAGGGCGAGGTCTATCCATTCGCGTTCGACGGCAAGCAGGGCGGCGCCGCGGGCATCGGCTTCGCCGGCGAGCTCCAGAAGACGCTCGGCCTCTCGATCACGGTCCCTTCCGGCGTCGCGGTGCCGATCAACCAGGGCCACTTCTCGATCGGTGCGCGCTACCGGATCCACGCCGGCCAGAGGCTCGCGATCATCCTCGGCGCGGATTTTCTCAAGAAGCACTACCTCGCGGATCGCTCCGGGCTGACCTCGCCGGGCGAGCTCGACGCCCCCGACGTGGATTACACCGCGGTGATGCCGACAATCGGTGTCACCAAGCTGGCGACGTCCAAGGTCAATGTGTTTGGCCGCGCCGGTGCGATGCTGATCATGAATGCCGGGCCGATCGCCGAGCGCGCGAGCTACGGCGCGGCGAGCGTGCTGGGCTTCGACATCAAGGCCGGCACCGACATCGCGTTCTCCGAGCGCATCGGCCTGCGGCTCGCCGGCGGGTTCTCGCAGATCACGTTCAAGTTCAAGGGCAACGGCGACCTCGCGATGGCGCGTGGGGTGACCGCCGCCGCGGACCGCGACTTCGGTCTCGCCGCCACGCTCGGCATCACCTACTGACGGCTACTGACGGCTATTGACCTGCGGTACTCGCCGCCGGCTTGCCGCTGGTCTCACTCGACGTTGTGCTCGTAGCGGCGGGCCCGGTCGTGGTCGCGGATGCCGACGAACGTCGCGGTCAAGGCCTCGCGGATCGCGGGGGAGATCCTCGACACGGGCACGTGGACCACACGCAACGAGCGGAAGCGATCGCGGTGGGTGAGCAGGGTCTGGGCCATCCGATCGGCGGACCCGACGCCTCCATGCTGCCCGCCCGGCGCCTCGATCGTCAGCATCTCGAGCTGACCGGCGAGCGGCGAGCGAACCAGCGATGCGACGAGATCGTCATCGAACATGGTCCGCAACGTCAGCTCGGTGAGTTTCGGGAGATCGGTCCGCGCGAACAACGGGACCACGGTGTCTGCCCGGCACGCGCCGCGCAGTAGCTCGAGGGTCAGCCGCTTGAGCCGCGGCCACGGCGAGGCGGTGATCGTGCGCAACACCGACGGTGCCACGCCGAGCTCGCGATCCGCGATGTTGGTCAACGCGAACGTATGGAGATCCGGCAGACGCTTCGCGAGCGCGGAGATGTCGTCGAGCTCCGCCTGGCCACCGAGCTCGACGCTGCGCAGCGAGGCCGGCGCGTACTCTGCGATCGCCGAGATCGACTTCGCGAGATCCGCATCCGCGTCGTTGCCGGTCTCGACGTCGAGGTGGATCGTGGTGACGAACCGACACGACGGCGACTTGAGCAGCTTGCTGAGCGCGCTCGCGTAGCGACCGTGCAGCATCTCGATCTGCCACACGAAGCCGAGCCGGAGCGAGAGGTCGCGCCCGCGGGCCTTGGTGAACGCGCCGTACAGGTACTCGCGATGGAGATCCGTGAAGCGATCGAGCTTCGCGTGGTTGGCGTCGCCGAACGGCTTGCCGCGCGTCGCGATCTCGAGCGCGACCACCTTGCCGCGCGGATCGCCCTGCCCTTGCAACCACGCACCGTAGACCTCGTAGAGCTGGAGGTTGTCGGGATCGTCGGTGATCGCACGCTCGAGGTCGACGTTGCGCGCGTCGTAGACCACGGCCTGTGCGGCCACCGGTGCGACCGGCTCGACCACCTCGACCGGCGCCTTGTAGAGCTTCCAGCCCGCGCGCCCCTGCTGGTTGAGGAGCACGTTCCAGCGTGTACTCGCGAGCGCCGGCGTGGCGAGCTGCTCGACCGCGGTCGTGCCCTCGGTGCCGAGCTTGCCCGTGGTGATCGTGATCGCCGCGCCATCGCGTGCGATGTCGATGAACTCGTCGTCGCGTACGTATCTGGTCATCAGCGGCCGAGCACGTTGCGTGCGATCACCACACGCTGGATCTGGGAGGTGCCCTCGTAGATCTGGAGGAGCTTCGCGTCGCGCATCAACTTCTCCACCGGGTACTCCTTGGTGTAGCCGTAGCCGCCGAAGATCTGGACGGCGTCGGTCGCGCAGCGCATCGCCGCGTCGGCACCGTAGGCCTTGGCATACGCGCTGGTGATCGCCGACAGGTCGCCCTTGTCGACCTGCCACGCCGCCTTGTGCGTGAGGAGGCGTGTGCCCTCGTACGCGATCGCCATCTCGGCGAGCATGAACTGCACCGCCTGGTGCTGCGCGATCGGCACGCCGAACGTCTTGCGCTCGAGCGCGTACACGCGGCTCTCGTCGAGCGAGCGCTTGATCACGCCAGCCGCGGTCGCGGCGATCCACGGGCGCGAGCGATCGAACGTCTTCATCGCGATCTTGAAGCCGGCGTCCTCGGCGCCGAGCAGCGCGGTCTTCGGGATCTTGCAGTCCTCGAAGATCACGTCCGTCGTGTTCGATGCGCGCTGACCGAGCTTGTTCTCCTTGCGACCGGCCTTGACGCCCGGGGTGTTGGCGTCGATCACGAAGCACGCGATGCCCTTGTGCTTCATCGCGGGATCGAACGTCGCGAGGACGGTGTAGAAGCTGGCGACGCCGCCGTTGGTGATCCAGCGCTTCTGGCCGTTGAGAACGTACTCGTCGCCGTGCTTGGTGACGCGCGTGCGCATGCCCGCGACGTCGCTACCTGCGTCGGGCTCGCTGCAGCAGTACGCGCAGAACTGGAACTCGGCGGTCAGCCGCGACAGGAACTGCTTCTTCTGCTCGTCGGTGCCGGCGATCAGGATCGGCGTCGCGCCGAGCGAGTTCGCGGCCATCGACGTGTTGATGCCAGAGCAGCCGTACGAGACTTCTTCCTGGACCAGGCAGTTATCGACGCAGCTGCCGCCGAGCCCGCCGTACGCCTCGGGGATCTCGACGTTCATCAGCCCGGTCTCCCACGCGCGCTTCAACAGATCTCGCGGGAACTCACCGGTCTCGTCGAAGTGGGCCGCCTTCGGGATGATCTCTTTGCGCGTGAAGTCGCGAGCGGTCTGAACGAGCGCGTTCTGCTCTTCGGTGAAGCTGAAGTCCATGGCGGCCGGACTCTAGCAGCGCTCGCTCACAGCTGGGGACGGATCGCGTCGAACCGCAGCAAGAACCGATCGCCTGGCACGGCGTTGATCGGGCAGGGTCGGCCGGTGCAGAGAGCGACGGCAGGAAAGGCCGGACCGTCGGAGCCCGAAGGGGCTGTCCGTGCTCGCAGGCAACGATCGAGAGGCGCCGGTAACCCAGGTTCCCGCGGTAGGGTGAAGGTGTGGGTGAGTTGTTCGGAGCCTGGCAGCTCGAGTCGCTGATCGCCGTCGGCGGGCTCGGAGAGGTGTGGAGAGCCACCGGGGTCGAGCGCTTCGAGAACGTCACCGCGGCGATCAAGCGCCTACACACGCACCTCACGCGCAACGAGGACGCCCGCGAGATGTTCCGCGTCGAGCAGATGCTGACAATGAGCCTGCCGCGCCATCCCGGCGTCGTGCGCGGTCTCGAGCCCGGCGTCGTCGAGGGTCGGCCGTATCTCGCCCTCGAGCTCGCACCCGGCGAGGATCTCCGTCGCATCATCGCGCCACCTCCGACGCCGAAGCAGACCTCGCCCGGAGCGGTCGCGTTACCGCGTCCCCGGACGCTCGCGATCGTGCGCGCGGCGTGCGATGCGGTTCATCACCTGCACACGTTCGGCTGGGTCCACGGCGACGTCTGCCCGAGCAACCTGATCGTCGACGAGGATCGTGTGACGCTGATCGATCTCGGCGTCGCCAAGAAGCTCGGCCAGGCTGGCACCGTGCGCGGCACCCACGCGTACATGGCGCCGGAGCAGGTACGCGGCGAAGCGTGGACCGCGGCCACCGACGTGTTCGCGCTCGGCGTCTTGCTGTGGGAGCTGGCCTCCGGCAAGCGGCTGTTCCACCGCGGACCGCCGTGGCTGACGATGGCAGCGGTGGTCGAGGAGGCAGCGCCTCCACTGACAGACCCGGTGCTCGATCAGATCGTGCAGGCGGCGTTGATGAAGGATCCGGCGATCCGGATCCCGAGCGCGCGCGAGCTCGCGACGCAACTCTCGAACTAGGAGGCTGGTGTTAATCGGCACTTGCCGAAAACCGCCGTCGCAACTGATCGATTTCAGATCATGGTTTTCTGGCGCGGTTGTTGCCGAAAACGATCAACACCAGCCTCCTGGTTGGCCGCGCGCCGTCGACGTGATCGTCAACGTGATCGCATGTGCACGGCCACGATCACGGGGTTGATCACGGCCACGGACAATCAGAGGGAGGGCGACATCGCCGTCGGGTCCGGAGCCGAGAATACCCAGCCGTCGGCGGCGAGCACGCCCGCAGGCCCTAACCGCGCTTGCCCTTCTGCTTCTTCGTCGGCTCGGCCTTCTTCTCGTCGACGGCAGGCTTCTCGTCGGCGACCTTGTCCTCATCCTTCGGCTCCGACACCACGGCCTCCGCCGGTGGGTTGACCTTTTCGGCACGCCGCGCCGCCCGGGCCGCACGCGCGACGTCGCGCTCCTCGTCGCGCCGGTGCTGGATGTCGATCTGGTTGCGCGCGGCACGCGCACCGAAGATGAAGCCGAGGAACATCCCGATCAGGATCATTCCGGGGATGAAGAAGATGTGCGCGGAGGTCACTTGCCATCCTTGGTCGCGGCATCGAGGTCGCGTCGCAGGTTCTCGATCTCAAGCTTGAGCAGCTGCTGCTTGCGCCACAGGAAGATCACGAAGCCCGCCGCGACCAGCCACATCGCGATGTACGCCATGATCACGTGGCGCTTGTTGGTGGCGACGTCGACCTGCGAATCCGTGTGGTCGCGGAGCACGCAGAGGTCCTTGAGGACCTGCTCGGTGTTGACCTTGTCCTTCAGCTTCCCTTCGGTGCGCTTGATGATGTAGTCGGCGAACTCGGGATCCTTGTCCATCTCGTCGAGGCAGACCTTGGTCGGCTTGACGCCGGCGGGCATCGGAAAGTCAGGCGCCGTCGGCGTCGGCGACCCCGCGGTCTCGGTCCCGGCGTTTGCCGAGCCGGCGTCTGCAGAGCCCGAGCCGGCGGCCGGCGTGGCCGAGCCTGCGTTCGCGAGCTCGGACTTCGCCTGAGGGCAATGTGCCGGCCAGCCGCCGCCCGGCAGCCTCTCGTACACAGGACACGGCTTCGCGCTGGTTGGCACCGTGCCAGAGCCCGCGGCTGGACCCGCGGAGCCTGCAGAGCCGGAGCCGGGTTGCGCGAAGGCCGGCGACGCAACCGCCAGCACGCAGATGCAGAGGATCGTCTTCGTCATTCAAGCACTCCGGTATCGAGACCCTTCTCACGCAACTCACGGACTTCACGCTCCATCCGCGCGCTCTGGACGCGCGTGATGGTGAGCGTCAGAAACCAGCACAGGAACGTGACCATGCTCGACCAGAACGCGGGCCGCATGTCGCTGTTCAACGTGGCGACATTGCCCTCGGATCCGGCCTGCGGGTGGTTATCCCCGGCGCCGACCATCGCGTAGATGAACGGCACGCCGATCATCGCGAACACCGCCATGCCGGCGGCGATCCGCTCGCCGCTCGCGCCTGCGTAGCGACGCACGAGCAGGTAACCGACGAGCGTCAGCCAGAGCAGCAGGGACATGGTCAGCCGCTTCTCCCAGATCCACCAGTGACCCCACGCGGCCTTCGCCCAGATCGAGCCCGTGATCAGGGTGACCGCGCCGAACGCGACCGCGACGGAGACGGAGGCCAGCGCGACGTCGTCCCACTTCGGATTGCGCTTCCACAGAAATCCGATCGACGACACGCCGGCGACGCCGACCGCGATGAACAGCATGATCGCGTGCGGGACGTGCCAGAAGAAGATCTTCTGGTTGAAGAACAGCGACCCGGAGCCGGTGGCCAGGACCCAGTGTCGATTGTTCGGCTGCCACGAGTACTGCAGCGGCGTATCCGTGAAGATCAGCCAGCACGTGCACGCGAGGCCGATCGCGCCGAGGAAGGCGAACAGGGGCGCGAGGTAGCGAGTCATTCGATCACCAGCGACTCGAAGATCCACAGCGACACGACCAAGAACACGGCGTCGTAGACTCCGAGGAAGCCCATCCAGTACCACACCTTGGGTTGATTCCCCGCCAGCATGCCGGCGGTGACCGACGTCCCGGCGACGAATAACGGGATCAGCAGGGGATAGAGGATGACGGGCAGCAGCACGTCCCTCGACCGCACCTTGATCAGCGCCGCCGAGAACACCGACCCGACCAGCGCGAACCCGATCGAGCCGAGGACGAGCGACAGGATCAGCACGCCCGGGTCGTCGAACAGGTGGACGTCGAGCAGCAGCCACAGCATCGGCGTGACGACGACCGCGACGCCGAGCACGAGCACCGCGATCGAACACGCCTTGCCGAGGAACACCGAGAGCCGCGGGATCGGTGCGAGCAGCAACGCGCGCATGGTGTCGTTCTCGCGTTCGCGGTCGAACGCGCGCGACAGGCCGATCGTGCCGGCGAACGCGATGCTGACCCACAGCATCCCCGGCACCGCGATCTTGATCATGTCCGCGTTCGACGGGAACACGAAGGAGTAGACGACCGCGAGCAGGCCGCCGAAGAACGCCATCGTGTAGAAGATCTCGCGACTGCGCAGCTCGATCCGGAGATCCTTCCAGGCGATGCGGGCGGCGTGCGAGAGCGTCGACATCAGTTGGCGTGCCGGTGGTAGATGTCCTTGAGCTGCTCGTAGTCGTACGTGCCGCGCTCCTCGAACACCAGCTTGCCCTGCCGCAAGATCGCCACGTGGTCGGTGCGGCCGGCGATCGCCTCGAGATCGTGCGTCACCACGACGACGATCGCCCCACCGTCACGCAACGCCGCGAGCTCGGCACCGAAGGCGAGTGCGCCGCCGCGATCGAGGCCGGTGAACGGCTCGTCGAGCAGCACCAGGGACGGCCTGGTCAACAGCGCTCGTGCGAGCGACAGCCTCTGAAGCATGCCGCGCGAGTACGTCCGTGCGAGGCGATCGCGGGCGCGGGCATCGAGGCCGACGCGGTCGAGCACGGCCTCGATGGCACTCGTGCCACCCTCGATCGAGTAGAGGCCGGCGACCAGCTCGAGGTTCTCGCGCGCGGTCAGCTCCGCGTAGCACAGCGACGAGTGGGCGAGCAGTCCGATCTCTCGACGCAGCGCATCGCCCTCGACCTCGGTGCCACCGCCGACGTAGCGGACCTTGCCGTCGTTCTGGCGGACCAGCGTCGACAGGATGCCGAGCAGCGTGGTCTTGCCGGCGCCGTTGTGGCCGAGCAGCGCGCACATCGAGCCTGCGCGAAGCTCGAGGGATACGTTGACGAGCGCGCGTTCTGTTCCGTAGCGCTTCGCGACCTTCGAGATCTCGACGCGATCGATCCGCGAAGTCATGGCAAGGCGGCTACTTCGACCACAGCTTCTCGAGCTCGGCGACCAGCTGCTCGCGCCGCCGGTTGTCAGCGCCGGAGCGCTCGAGCTCGACCAGCTCATCGAGCAGCGCGTTCTTGCGCGCGAGGTGGATGGAGTCGGGGGTCTTCGACGAGGTCCGCAGCAGCGCGAGACCGACGCCGCCGAGGATCGTGAGGATCACGACCACGCCGACGATCCGCGGCGCCCAGATCTTCCAGGCCGCGGGCGACGGCAACCCGGTGATCGTCATCGCCATCGAGCGACCCCGCGGGATCTTGATGTTCTCGAGCCGGAAGTAGACCGAGCCGTCCTGCATCTCCTGCGGATGACCCTCGACGCCCTCGGGGAGCTCGACCTTCATGCCCGGCGACTGCCGGATCGAGATCTCGCTACCGACGGTGCCGAGCGGCAAATCGAGGGCCCAGTCGGCGACGCCGTCGTCGACCGACAGCGAGAAGCCGGCGACGAACGGCCGCCCCGCGCCCGGCGGCAACGGCCGCAGGATCCGGAAGCCTTCACCGGGTACCACCGCGACGTCGCTCTGGTTGTTGTCGGCGATCACGCCGCCCTTGAAGCCGAGCGGCGCCGGAATCATCAGGCCGTCGGCGGACGCGCGGTACGGGATCCACGAGTTGTTGTCGACGGTCCACTTGCCCGACACCGCGAGCAGCTGGTCCTCGATCATCGCGCGCATCTGGAACTTCATCATCACGCGCGGATAGACGATGACCGCGACGTGGATGCCCATCGTGTCGGCGGTGAGGAACGGCAGCGAGCGGAAGTTGCCCTCGAGCTTGCCGGTGACCGGCGCCTCCGCGTAGAGGACCTGGTTCGGCTTGTGGGGCACGTCGAACAGCACTTGTGGGCGACCGCCGGGCGCCCAGTGGGCGGTGATGTCGACGGTGCCGCCCGTCTTGCTGATGTCGATCGGATCCGACACGAAGTCGCGACCGAGGATCTTGAACACCGCGCGCACCGGCCTCGCGAACAGCTCTGCAGGTGTTTTGAGCTCGACCTTGCCATCGGCCGTGGTCTTCGCGGTCGTCGTGCCTTCGAGCCCCTGTGCGTCGGCCACGATCACGCGCAGCTCGATGTCACCGAGCGGACCATCCTCGGCAGACACGCCACCGTGGACGGTGAACAGCAGCGTGCCAGCGGCGATGTCGGCCTTCGATTCGAACTTGCTACCGCCCGAGACGGTGGAGGGATCGCCGCCCATCGCTTCGGTCGGCTTCTGCGCGACGACCTGCCCGGTCGCGGCATCGACGAGCTTCACCTGACCCGGCTGTGCGAGCCCTTCGAGCGTGACGCGCACCTTGCCGACCGGCGTCGGGATCGCCTGCGGCGTCTGGTACTGGTCGAGATTCGGCGCGGTCGAGTCGCGCTTCTCGCCCGACAGGATCGCGCGCATCCCCGCCGTCCCGTCGAGCTGCACCGGCATCGCGTACACGCGGTCGACGCCGCTGCCGCGCGGCACGTTCGCGAGGGTGAAGTAACCGACGTTGCCGGTCATGTCGAGCTTCGGGAACGACACGCGCCCCATCGAGTCCGACGTCCCGGTCTTCACGATCACGGTCTCGTCGGACGCGTAGCCGACGAGCATCACGGGCACGCCCGACGGTGGCCCGCCCTCGCCCACCTTCGCTGCGAGATCGTTGTAGGTCAGCCGGACCACGTAGGTGCCGGCCTCGGTGTCGCGATCCTGACGCGCCTGCCCGCTGATCTTGCGCGGCTCGGGCATCCCCTGGCCGCCCATGCCGCCGCTCGCCATCGGACCTGCCGGCATGCCGCCGCCGGCACCGAACGGCTTCGTCGTCAGCATGACGCGCGAGCCACCGGCCGACCGCACGGTGAACGGATCCGACGCCTGCTCCTTGCCATCGGCGTCCTTGATCTTCGCCTGGACGTTGGCGCCGGCTGCGAGCCCTGTGAACGTCGCCCGCCCGCTCGCGTCGGTGCGCGCCAGCTGCGGCGCACCGTTGACGATCAGCGTGACGTCGGTGCCGATCACCGGGATCGCTGGTGATCCCGCGATCACGCGCACGCTGACGCTACCCGCGGCCATCGCGGTATCGGGAAGCGGCTTGCCGAGCGCGAACGCCGGCGGCTGTGCGTGGGAGATTGGCGGAGCGACGATCGCCATCGCGAGCGCGGCCATCAAGAATCCGGTGGTGCGAGCCTTCATGGCGTCGCCTCCTTCGCGTCGGGCTTGGCCTTCGCATCGGGGGTGGTTTCAGTCGCGTCGCTCGGCGAAGCCTTGCCCTTGCCGTTGGTCGGCTTGTCGTCGGTGTTCGCTGCGATCTGTTCGATCTTCTGTTCGATCTTGTCTTCGATCTTGTCTTCGATCTCGTCTTCGATCTCGTCTTCGATGTCGTCGTACTCGTCGGTCTTCGCGTCGACCGGCTTGGTCTTCGCTTTCACTTCGGCTCCCGCTTCGGGCACGTCCTCGGCGTCGAGATCCGTCGCGATCGCAGCGACCTTCGCTGCTTCGGCTGCCACGTTCGGCGGTGCGCCCGCGGCGGCTGCCGCACGTGCCGCGGCCTGCGCCGCAGCAGCGGCCTTGTTCGGGTTCTTGCGCTTGGTCAGGCCCGCATGCGCGCGCTCGACCTTGTTGTGGACTGCATCAACCTCGACGCGTGCACGCACCTCGCGCATGATCTGATCGCGCGTCGAGCCGGTGCCGCCGGCCTCGAGCAGCTTGATCACGTCGATCGCGCGCAGCCGATACGTCCGCACCATGTCCTCGAGGTCGTGCTTGCTGAGCTTGTTCATCTGGGCATCGAACTCGGCGTTCTTGATCGCCTTGAGCAGCGTGCGCTTCTCACGCTCGAGCTCGTCGCGCGCACTCCGCGGCAACACCCACGACTCGGGATCGTCGTCGTTGGGGCCGACCGCCGCCGCGCCCATGCGGAACAACGCGTACACCGCGCCGACACCCGCGAGGTGCGCGAGCATCACGTAGATCACCGACGGGGTGATGTGGAGGTTGTTCTTGATCAGGATGAACAGCCACCCGAGTGCGAGGACACCGAGCGCACTGCCACGCCAGACCCATTTGAGGGAGGCTTCACTGGCCATCGGTTATTCCGTCTTCGAGAGCTCGTCGTCGAGCTTGTCGGCGTAGTCGTCGTCCTCGACGGCAGAGGCCGTGGCGATGGCGGTGGCCGCGGCGACCGCGCGACCGCGACTGACGTAGCGCCGACCGACGACGAACAGCAGGCCGAGCCCGCCGACGATCGCCAGCCCACCCACGATCCAGATCGCGCTGCTCTGCGGCGTCAGCAGCGCGCCCGTGCCGTACTTCGCGACGTACCAGTCGAGGACGTCGCGATACGCCTTGTCGCGACCGTCATCGGTCTCGAGGTTGTACTTCGGCTTACCCGACGGATCGGTCTCGGCCATCCTCTCCTGGATCTGACCGCGGAGCTTCGCCGCCCACCCGCACTTGCACGCGAAGATGCTCTCCTTCGGGCAATTGCACATGCAGCGGAGCTCGTTCATCGCGTGCTTCTCGGCCTCGTTGCGCGGGCGATTCATCGCTGGATAACCAACGCCTGCTTCACCCATGCCACCACCGGCAGACACGTGCTCCGATGGCTGCGCGTTCGCCGCCGACGGCATCGCCAGCACCGCGCCACCCGCGAGCAGCGCGATCATGCCGAGCTTACCGACCTGCGCTCCGCGACCGGGTCGGCCGCTGATCATCCGGTGGACAAAGCCCATGACGATGCAGAGCAACGTGCCGATCCCGACGATGATGCAGCCGATCCACACCCACGTGATCAGCGGGTTGATGTAGACGCGGAAGTTCGCGAGCTGGCTCTCGAGCTCGTAGCCGGTGAGCACGACGTAGACGTCCTCGGTTGCACGGACGCGGATCGCGACCTCGGTGGTCGCCTCCGAGCCCTTCCGGTAATCCCACTTCGCCGGGTAGACGACGCCGATGTTGTCCTTGCCGAGGTGCCAGATCGAGATCTGCGCGGTGACCGACGACTTGGACTCGTCGGAACTCGCGACGATCCGCTCGTACAGGAACACGTAGTCGCCGAACTCGAACGTCGAGCACTTCTTGAGCTCGTTCTCGTCCTGCGACGAGCACGGGCGCGTATCGGGCAGCGCCTTCATCGTGCAGCCCGCATCCGGGCACAGCGCCTTCGCCGACGCCTTCTGGACGCGCGGCACCCGATCACAGCTGAGCGACGGGTCTGCGAGGTCCTGGGTGACCGCGGCCGGGAAGCTGCAGCGCAGGATCGCGGCGGTGTCGGCCGACAGGTCGAGATAGCGGAGCGCCCATGCGGCGCGCTCGAGATCCGTCTTCGACTCGGCGAGCCCGACCTCGATCGCCGGACGGGCGATCGTCTTGTCGATCTGACGGTCGTACGCCTTGCCGCCGAAGCCGATGAACATCACGACCACGCCGAGGTGGACGAGATAGCCGCCGTACTTGCGCTGCTTCGCCGCGATCAACCCGAACAGCGCGGTGAGCGGATCGCTGCCGGACTGCTTCCGGCGGACGCTCACGCCGCGCACGAACTCCTGGATGATCGAGGTCAGCGCGAACGCACAGACGCCGAAGTTGACGAGCGACATCGGCAGCTGGATCGCCGGGTGGAACAGCGCGCTCAGGTGCGTGGTCTGCGGGAAGAAGATCAGCAGCACGATGACGGTCAGCGCCATCGCGCCGAGCGGCATCATGAACTGCTGCCACAGCTTCTCGCCGGAGGTTTTCCGCCAGGCGAGCAGTGGCGCGGCACCTCCGAGGAACAGCAGCACGATGCCTGCGAAGGTCATCCAGCGATCGAAGAACTCGATGCCGATCGACACGCGCGAACCATCGAGCGCCTCGCTGATCGTCGGGAACATCGTGAAGAACAGCACGAAGAACGCGCACAGCAGCAGGATCCAGTTGTTGACCAGGAACGCGAACTCGCGTGACAGGAACGATTCGAAGTTGGTGCGCGAGGACAGCTTCGGTGCGCGGTAGATGACGAGGCCGATCGAGACGACCAGGATCACCGCCATGAACACGATGAACTGCAGCGCGAGGACGTTGTCTTCACCGAACGCGTGCACCGACTGCACGGCACCCGAGCGCGTCATGAACGTTCCGAAGATGGTCAGGAAGAACGTCAGGATGACCAGCATGCAGTTCCAGACCTTCATGCCGCCGCGCTGCTCTTGAATGATCGCGCTATGTAAGAAGGCTGTGGCTGTGAACCAGGGTATGAACCCCGCGTTCTCGACTGGATCCCAGGCCCAGTAGCCGCCCCAGCCGAGCTCTTCGTACGCCCACCGACCGCCGAGGATGAGGCCGACCGAGAGGCAGCCGAAGCAGATCAGCATCCACACGCGGACCGAGCCGAGCCACAGATCGTCGAGCCGGCCCGAGGCCAGCGCGCCGATGCAGAACGCGAACGGCACCGTCGCCGCGACGAAGCCCGTGTAGAGCATCGGCGGGTGGATGATCATCCAGTAGTTCTGGAGCAGCGGATTGAGGCCCTGCCCGTCGGCGGGCGCCGTGGTCAGGAAGGTCGCGAACGGGTTCTTGGTAAAGATCAGCAGCGACAGGAAGAAGACCTGCACGCACATGATCGTCGCGACGACGTATCCCATCATGTCGCGGTGGCGGCGATGGTTCACCGCGATCGCGATCATCGAGAAGATCGAGAGCACGAGCACCCAGTAGAGGAGCGAGCCGTCGAGACCACCCCAGAACGCGGTGATCTTGTAGGCGGTGTCCATCGAGACGTCGCTCGTCGACGCGACGTACTTGATCGAGAAGTCGTGCGTCAGGAACGCGTAGATCATCAACGCCGACGCGAGGCCGACGAGCGCGCCGAAGCCGTACAACCCGTAGACCACGGAGTTGACGAGCCGCCGGCTCTTCATGGCGTTGCCGGCGATGCCGGCGCCGACGCACCAGGCTGCGACGACATACGCGGCGAGGAGAGCGATCGTGCCGACCAGCGCGACCGGCGAGAAAGGTGCCGTTTCGTTCATGACGTCCCCTACTCGTACTTCAAGTTCTTGTTGACCTGAGCGCCGTCGTACTTCGAGGGACACTTCGCCTGCAGCTCGGTCGAGTCGACGACATGCGTGATGTCGGGCTCGAGGGTGATATCCAGTGCGGCGGCGAGCCCCTTGGCCTCCGCTGCCGGGAACAACCGGCCGGTCGCAACCACCTCGGACTGATCCTTGAACGTGTCGGGCTTCGGGCCCTTGTTGAACACGCGGATCTTCTTGCCCGATTTCTGGAGCACGAAGGTCCGGACCGTCTCCTGGTTGGAGACCTTTTCCTTGATCGATCCGGCGAGCACCCAGCCGTGGACCTTCATCTCTTTGCCCTCGTAACGGGCGAGGTCACCGGCCATCAACTCGTCGACCATCATGTAGGTCTGCGTGGAGCCGATACCGGACTTCACGAAGAACACCACGCTACCCACCGCCACGGTCGCAGTCAGCACGATTTTGATCAGCGTACTGTTTTGCATCGCCATGATTCTGAAAGCCTTTCCGCGGAGTCGCGTGTCAACAAAACTGTTCCAGCGGTCGGGGCAACCGTACCACGTATGGGGTCCATTCCGGCGTGCCCCAAATTTGGGATGACCCTCAACTTTTTGAGCCGGCTCGCGAGCTCGCCGCACCCTCGCCGCACCCCGCGACATGGCGCCGCAGCTCCCAGATCACCCACCGATCCCGATCATGTGCTTCTGGGGGCCGCCAGCACCGGAGCGCTGGAACTGATGACCGTGCCGCTTGCCAGTCACCGAGGTACCGATGGCCGCGACGACATTTTCGTCGGTGCCGCCGTTGCGGAGCACGTCGCGAAGGCTGACCGCGTCGTCGTGACCGAGGCAAGCGTGAAGCGCGCCGGTCGCCGTCAGCCGGAGGCGATTGCAGTCATCGCAGAAGTGCTCGGTCATCGCAGAGATGATCCCGACCTCGTTCGTCGGCTCCGAAGCTCGCGCCCAGTACCGGGCCGGCCCGGCATCGCGCGACGTCGTGGTCGCGACGAGCGGACCGAGCTCGGCTGTGAGGATCTCGCGGATCCGCGCCGCGGAGAGCTCGGCACCGGGATCGTAGAGCTGCCCGCCCGACATCGGCATGTGCTCGATGAAGCGGGGCGTCGCACCGCGAGTCCAGGCATCGTGACACAGCGCGACCAGCTCGTTTGCGGAGTCGGCCAGCGCGACGGCGTTGGTCTTGACGCGGAGGCCTGCGGCACGCGCGGCATCGATCCCGGCGAGCACACGCGAGAGATCTCCGCGACCCGTCAGCTTCGCGAAGCGCGTCGCGTCGAGCGAATCGAGCGAGACGTTGACCGTCGACAGGCCTGCGGCGGCGAGCGGCGCCGCGAGCTCGGGGAGGAGATGCCCGTTGGTGGTCATCACCACCTGCTCGATCCCGCCGACGTTCGCGATCTGGGCGACCAGGTCGACGATGCCCTTGCGCACCGTCGGCTCGCCTCCCGTCAGCCGGATCTTGCGAACGCCGAGCTTCGCGAACACGCGGACGAGGCGCGTGATCTCCTCGAACGTCAACACGGCCGAGCGCGGCGCGAATACGAGCTGTTCGGAGAGATCTTCCGGCATGCAGTAGCTGCAGCGGTAGTTGCACCGATCGGTCACCGAGACCCGGAGATATCGGACCCGGCGCGCGAACCCGTCGACGAGCGGATCTCCCGACGAGGAAGCCGCGACCGGCAGCCCTTCGATCACAGGTAAATGGACGCGTCGCATGCCCGCAGGCAATAGACCCTCGAAGGTTGACTACGTCAAGGATGCCCCTGCCGTTACATCGAGCTTGACAGGATCGCGAAAACCAACGAAAAAACGCCCGCCAACATATGGAAGCAATGACGACGTCACCCCTGCCTGCTCTGTCCGGTCTGTGGGTTCTGCTGGTCAACAACGAAGGCGAACTGTCGGTCCAAGATTCCGATGGTCGCGTACCGATCATGGCCCGCGCTGGAAACGACAAGACCTACCTGCTGGTCTTCAAGGATATGGTGAAGGCCCGCCGATTCATCTCCACCCAGGAGCTGGCCGGTGCCGAGCCGCGCATGGTCGTGCGTGGCAACCGCGAGGACATCGTGCGCATCGCGCGATCCGCGGGTGCTGCAGGCACGCTCCTCGATTACGACCCGACGACGCAGAAGTTCGCGTCGACCGGCGCCCTCGCCTGATGTTGTAGTCAGTAGCCGCCGGTCACGATCACTTCGGCGACCTCGCCGCGTTTACTCGCGTTCGAGTTGATCGCGCGCGAGCACATCACGCGGTCGATCGAGAAGCCTTTCGTGAACAGCGACCGGATAAACGGCGTGTCACTGTTCGACAGCATCACCTTGCAGCCGCGCGCGACGAGCATGCGCGCGGTGTCGGCGAGCTCGCGCTGCTGGTCGTGGCCGAACACGCTGTTGGTGTAGCTGGTGAAGTTCGACGTCGAGGTCACCGGGTCGTACGGCGGATCGAAGTAGATGAAGTCGTGCTTCTTCGCAGCTTCGACTGCCGTCCTGTAATCGCAGCACTTGAGCTCGGTGCGCGCGAGCACGTCGTGTGCGGCACGCAGGGTCTCGGGCACCAGGATCGGTGGATCGGTGTAGCGCCCGAGCGGGACGTTGAACGCGCCCGAGCGGTTGACCCGCCACAGCCCGTTGAAGCACGTCTTGTTGAGGTAGATGAACGTCGCCGCGCGATCGGCGGTCGCCCAGTGGATCTCGCGATCGTTCCATCGCTCACGCACCGCGTAGTAGTGCGCCTCATCGTGGTGCTCGCGGTGGTACTCGAGCCGCTTGATCACGGCACCGGCGTCCTTCGCGAGCATCTTGTAGAGCCCGATCAGATCGGAGTTGTAGTCGGCGAGCACGCCACGCTCGGGGGACACGCGGAAGAACAGCGCGGCGCCACCGGCGAACGGCTCGTAGTAGCGAGAGAACCGCTCGGGCATCCGAGCCAGCAGCTCGGGCAGCAGCTTGGTCTTGCCACCGACCCACTTGATGACCGGCGCCGCCTGGACGTCGGGACGAGGAAGCGGGACGCGCGCGAGCCGGCCCGACGAACGAGAAGCCATGGAAATGATCGTCGAGGGTGACGATCAGCGGCGCATGTTTTTGCCTGCGGCTCGATGCAGTTCGATAAACGGATACAGACGAGCGATCACCAACGATATTCACGCGCGAGTGATCGGTGCGTGGCGTCGGTCATCCGCCTGTTCCTGGTCGACAAATTCGGATTTCGAACCGTGTTAGGTTGGCCGCCATGCGAAGAGCATTTCTGGTGGGGCTTCTATTTCTCATCGCCGCGGCTGGGACCGTCGCGGCGCAACCATACCGACCTGCGCCACGCGGAAATGTATGGGACTCCAGCGGCTGGACGATGCTCGGCGAGCAGACCGTCCAGGGTCGTGTCGATCGCGATCGCATCACCGTCGGTCGTTACGAGGGCCGGTTCAGCAAGCTCACGCTAGTCGTGCTCGACTCTGACCTCGAGCTGCTGAGCTTCTCGGTCAACTTCCCGCGCGGCCCTGCGTATGCCCCCGCCGTCAACCACTACTTCCGCGAGGGCACGCGCACCCGCGTGATCGATCTGCCGGGTGACGAGCGCGTGATCCAGAGCATCGACCTCAAGTACCGCAACCTCGCGGGTGGAGGCCGCGCGAAGGTCCAGGTCTGGGGCTTCAAGACCGTCGATCGCCCGCCCCCGCCCCGCCCGGAGTTCACCTGGGACAACCGCGGCTGGACGATGCTCGGCGGGCAGACCGTCCAGGGTCGCGTCGGTCGGGCTCGGATCAATGTCTGCCGCTACGCGGGTCGGTTCAGCAAGCTGACCGTCGTCGTCC
>Ga0105049_10002164_pt1 | contig 23190 bp, 24 predicted proteins | sample MAT06_FD_78087 | JGI IMG/M metagenome (GOLD analysis project Ga0105049, IMG submission 78087) | Freshwater microbial communities from Lake Fryxell liftoff mats and glacier meltwater in Antarctica - MAT-06 | ecosystem: Environmental > Aquatic > Freshwater > Ice > Liftoff microbial mat | place...
CGAGGTCGTCGTCGCCGGGCGTCGCGGTGTCGTCGCCGGTCATCACCGACGTGTCCTTGCAGCTCGCGAGCACGAGCAGGATCAAGATCCGTTTCATGGCCGCACCTCCCGTGCGCGCTCGCCATCCGGCAGCGTGTAGTCGCGCGTGCGGGGCACCGGCTTCGGTTCGCCGATCGTCACGGTCGCGGCCTTGGTCATCGCGATCCCGTCGACAGGGATCCGGGCGATCGCGGAGATCTCCGCCGTGCGCTCGCGCGACTCGATCACCGTGGTCAGCATCCGCCGCTCCCCTTGACCGCTCGCGCCGAAGCTCAGCTTGTCGGCCACTCCGGAGGGCAACCAGACCTCCAGATCGAGCCGGTCGACCGCCTTGATGGGCGTCGCGATCACCGAAATCTCGAACCGCTCCCGGCCCAGTGGCCGACTCGCGATCTCGAGCTTCACGGGCGGCTCCGGCTTGCAGGAGCTTGCAACGATGAGCTCGTTCCGGACCGAGGTTCCGGTGACTGCAATGAGCGGAGCTTCCAGCTCCGGAGGTCGGGGGCTGGCATGCTCGGTGAAATCGGAGGTCGAGCCGCACGCTCCCCAGAGCGCGGCAACGACCAGCGCAAAGCCTGGCGTCCTCATCCCGGCACCGTAGGCGCACGCGGTCGTGGGTGCAGCCGATCACGGCTGCACAGCGCTAACCGTTACTGACCGAGCGTCAACAAGGAGTCAAGGTGTGCGCGTCTTGAGCGAGTCGACCGCGTGGACCGGCGGCGCCGCACCGTTGATCAGGTGCTTGATCGAGCCGAGCACGAGCCGCTGGCTCTCGAGCATCGATTTGCCTTCGAACACCGGCGACACGACGTCGATCGTGAAGTGGCCACCACTGCCGGAGACCTGGACGACGGCATCGGGAATCTTGGCCTTGATGCCGTTGGTGATCGCATCTGGAATCGAGCCGACGAAGTCGGTGGTGTGGTCGCTCATGGCATCGCACTATAGCGGCGAATTCGCGACGATCACCGCGGAAACCAGGTCGCGATGATTCCTGGAGGCCGGTGATCGCGTACCCAGGCGCGAAGCTGCTGCTGGCGGATCGCCTGCGCGAGAGCTCGCTCAACGTGCGGCTTCCGACCGGGCTCGAGTGCACCGCGAGCAGAGGCCGTCGCAAGAAGTTCCAGGGAGGGCGACACGCAAGCGCTCGCCAACCTCGAGGCTGCCGACACCGAACGTCCTCGAGGCCGTCCGCAAGGGTGTTTTGTCACGCAAGCGCTCTCCAACCTCGAGGCTGCCGACCCCAGCACCTCGGCGGTCCCGCTACGTCGAGGCCGACAAGCTGCTCGCAGGTCAAGCGCATCGACGACAACGTGCTGATCACACGAGGCGTGGTGGCCGCTCGCGGCAGGGGCAAGCACGCCGATGCGGAGGCGCGGTCCCAGGAGGCGATCAAAGCCGATCCCTCACGCATCGAAGCCCACTTCGACCTCGGCGTGCTGTTCAAAGATCACGTGGCAGCGCGCGCGACCGACTCGGTCGCCGCGACGGCCGCCTTCAAGAAGGCCGCCGATCCATTCCGGCGTGCGAACACACCCGAGTCCAAGCTCCTTGCGACAAGGCGATCGCAGCGCTGCCGTGACGATCAGTCCGATTCGGTCTCGGTCTCGGTCTTGGTACCAGCCGGAGCGCCTTCATTCTTGATCGCCGAGACCTCGCTGCGGACGGTCTGCGCGAACGCCTTGAGCTCCTGCATCGCGTTACGTACGCGCGTGCCAGCGGCCTTGTTGCCACCGTTGAAGAACTTCTGGAAATCCGCTTCCATGCCGGCGACCAACGCCTGCAGCTCAGCGAAACGGGCAACCGTGGCGGTGGACGGGGCGGTGTCGGTATCGGTCTCGGTGTCGGTCATCTGGTTGGTCTCCATGAGGGGCGGAAGCTTGCACGAAACGTCTGACATCGGGCTAACCTCGCGCAAATAAATGTCGAGCTCGGAGAAGTTGCGAGTCGAGGTCGATCCGGCAACGGCAGCGACCGAAGATCCGGAAGCTCGTTGGCTGCGCGAGGTTTATCGCCCGAACGAACCCAACCTCACGGTGCGGGCCGTGGTCGCGGGGGTGCTGCTCGGCGCAGTGATGTGCCTCTCAAATCTCTACGTCTTCTTCAAGACCGGCTGGAGTCTCGGCGTCACGCTGACCGCCTGCATCCTCGCATTCGGCACCTTCTCGTTGCTCCAGCGCGCGCGCCTCGCGCGTCCACTCGGAGCACTCGAGAACAACGCACTCACCACCGTCGCGTCCGGCGCCGGCTACATGACCGCGGGCGGCAACATGGCCGCGTACGGCGCGCTCCTCATGGTGCTGACGCCGCCGCTGCTCGTCCCTCACATGTGGGACGCACTCGAGAACGGCTTCTTGCTGTCGCGCGAACCGCAGACCGGTCCCGGCACGGGTCAGATGATGATCTGGTTCGCGGTGATCGCCGCGATGGGCGTGTTCGTCGCGATCCCGATCAAGCGCCAGCTGATCAACCAGGAAGGGCTCGCGTTCCCGACCGGCACCGCGACCGCCGAGACGATCCGCTCGCTGCACGGCAGCGGTGATGGCGGTAAAGCAAAGAGCGCGCTCAAGGCGCTCGGCATTGCCTTCCTGATCGGCGTCGGGCTCAAGACGTTCGTCAGCGTGTTCAAGATCATCCCGGAGCAGATCGATCTTCCGTTCGAGGTCGGTGGCTACGCCCTGGTGTGCTGGTCGCTGTTCCTCAAGAGCGAGGTCGTGTTGCTCGGCGCCGGCGCGCTGATGAGCTTTCGCACCGGTTGGTCGCTGGTCCTCGGCGGCATCGCGACGTATGCGCTGCTCGCGCCGTGGCTCGCGGCTCAGGGCTACATCCCACCGATCCTCGCCGACAAGAACAACTACAAGTACATCGTCCAGTGGACGCTGTGGCCGGGCGCCGCGATCCTCGTCATCGCAGGCCTGACGTCGTTTGCGCTCGACTACAAGGCACTCGGTCGGTCGTTCTCCGGCATCGGCAAGATCTTCAAGCACAAGAAGGTGAAGCCCACGCCGGAGGACCAGGTCCCGAACGCGTCCGTCGTTCGCGATGGGTCGTCGTCGCCAGCGCCGATCACGCCGATCACGCCGATCACGCCGATCACGCCGATCACGATCGATGACGTCGAGGCGCCGGGCTGGTGGTTCCCCGCGGGCTTCTTGCTCCTGACGCCGGTCGTCGTGTTCCTGATGGCGTGGATCTTCAGCATCCCCGCGTGGGCGGGGGTGATCGCCGCGTTCCTCGCGATCCTGATGGGCTTCGTCGCCTCGCGCGTCACCGGCGAGACCGACATCACGCCGACCAAGGCGCTCGGTCCCGTCACCCAGATGACGTTCGGCGCCCTGACGCCCGGCAACCTGACCGGCAACATCATGTCCGCGAACGTCACCGGCGGCATCGGCCTCCACGCGGCGGATCTGCTCACCACGCTCAAGACCGGCTGGTTGCTCGGCGCGAAGACCAGGCACCAGATCTATGCGCAGCTGTTCGGTGTGGTCGCCGGCTCGATCTTCATCGTGCCTGCATTCCGCATCATCATTCCCGACCCCGCGGTGCTCGGCGACTCCGAGTGGCCGGCGCCGTCGTGCCTGGTCTGGGAGGGCGTGTCGCGAGCGTTCGCGAACGGTCTCGATTCGTTGCACCCGTCGGTGCAGGTCGCGATGGTGATCGGCCTCGCCATCGGCGTGGTGCTCGCCATCGTCGAGAAGTTCGCCCCCAAGAACATCAAGCCGTACGTGCCGTCGGCGAATGGCCTCGGGATCGCGATGGTGATCCCCGGCGCGAACAGCGTCGTGATGTTCCTCGGCGCCGCGGTCGCGGAGCTCCTCCGCCGCCGCCAGCAGGACAGCAACGTGATTCCGGTGGCCTCGGGCCTGATCGCCGGCGAGTCGCTGATGGGCATCGTCGTCGCGCTGCTGATCAGCGCGGGCGTGATCTCGCAGTGATCACCGATCGAGCAGCCGCGACACGCCGAACGTGAGCGACCACGCGGGCAGCTGATCCTCGGCCCCCGCATCGTTCGCACCGAACGAGCCGTCGACGTGCACGGCCCATCGCGGCGTCCACGCGAACCACATGCCGAGCCGCACGCCGGCGTACACCCCGGGCGCGCTGATCGGCAACCCGGTCTCCGCCGAGAGCTGGATCGCGGCGATGTCGTGGAAGATCGGCAGCCGCACGCCGACGGTGCCGAGCAGTGAGAGCGGGGCTTCGCGATATTCGCTGGTCAGGCCGAGCCCAGCGATCAGGTAGCGCGCGAGCGGCACGTGGACGGTGAAGCGCGACCCGCCGGTCGCGCGCCAGCGATCGTCGATCCGGATCTGCCCCGCGCCGGTCTCGAACCGGAGCTGCGCGCGATCGATGGGCTGCAGTGTCTTCTCCGCCTCGGGCCCGCGCGTGCCGAGCGTCCGATCCGCCGCGGCGAGCACCTGCTCCGTCGTCAGCCGATCGTCTTTCCCCCCGGCGACCTGACGAAACACCACACTACCGTCACGCGACAGGATGACGACGCCGGGGATCGAGAGATCCCCTTCGTCGATCCCGACCAGCGCTCTCGAGAGCGCACCGGCGGTGTCGCTCAGTAGCGGATAGCGAATGCCGTAGCCCTTCGCGAACGCGCGCGAGTCCGCGACGTCATCGCGACTGACCGCCACGAGCGTGATGCCACGCGCGCGGAAGGCAGGTTCTGCACGGGCCAGCTCACCGAGCTGGTGCTTGCACCAGGGTCACCAGTGACCGCGATAGAACACGATCACGACATGGTCGTGCTTCAGCGTCTCACCGAGCGAGAACATGCCGAGCTGCGACGGCAGCGTCGACGCTGGCGCGGTCGACGCGAGGTCGCCACCACGCGGGTGGATCGCGGTCACGCAGCCGGTTGCGGCGAGGAGCGCGAGGGCACGCATGCCCAGAGCGTAGCTGGTGGCGGGATTCGCGGTAGCGTCGCCGGACGGGAAGAATCGGCTTCTGGCAGCTGCTACTCGATGACCGCCTGTCGTGCTGGGAGGCGCAGCACATCGCCTCGCTGCCGAAGCAGCCGACCGGGCCAACCGACATGAACCAGGTGTTCGCGCAGGGGCAGGCCACGCCGGCGATCCACAAGCTGACCTGCGTGCGCTGTCGCAATCAGGTGCCGAGCTCGACGCTGCTGATGACCGCCGACGGTCCGGTGTGCGAGCGCTGCCCGGCGACCTAGCTCACGGCAACGTCAGGATGATCGCGCTCTCTTTGTCATCCACGCCGGTGAAGCTGACCTTGTAGAGCTTGCCGCTCTTCGAGGTGACCTCGACGCGAATCGAGCGGCCCGACGGCGAGGCGGTGCCGTCGTTGGTGATCTTCCAGCCGCCCTTGGTCAGCGACTCCTTGACCTCGGCAGCGACCGCGGTCTTGCCGCGCGGCACCTTGTACATGAGGATCTTGCCGCCGCCGCCCGGGGCCGCCTCACCACCGATGGCGTCCTTCGGGAGCGGGAACTTCTCCTCGGCAGCAGGTGCCTTCTCCTTCACGGGCGCCGTGTCCTTCGGCGCCTCCGCGAGCGCGGCGACGGGGAGCAGCGCGAGCAAGACAGTCAGCAACAGAGTACGCATGCCGATGACTGTCGACGGGCGGCGTCCGCAGGTCACGAGAAAACTTCGTCAGACCTGCGGGGCAATTTGCCCGTTCAGTAGCTGCCGATCAGCTGCAGCCCGCTGTACGTCGAGTAACCGCGGAGCATCACGTAGTAGTCGCCCGCGCTGGTGGTGGTCTGTACGCAGGACTCGGCGTTGCCGGTCTTGTACGGACGGCACGCGTAGGTCGTCGTCGTCGGGCGTGCACCAAACCGCGTGTAGAGGTCGGCGTCGCCGCTGCCACCCGAGGTCGTGATCGTGAGCGTCCTGCCCGCGGGCGTCGCGATGCGCCAGTACTGCGCGTTGTTCGCCGCGCCACCGATGCCGGTCACCGCGACACCATTGTCGAGCTGCGGATCACCCGTGCCGGTCGTCGCGCTGTACGCGCCGGTCAAGGTCGCACCCGAGAACGCCGAGTACGCGTGGAGCATCACGTGGTACTTGCCCTGCGTCGGCGGCGAGAACACGCAGCTCTCCGCGTTGCCGTCCTTGTACGGGCGGCACTGGTAGACGGTGAGCGAGGGCTTGCTGGCCGACTGCACGTAGAGGTCGGCATCGCCGGTGCCACCACCGAGGCTGATCGTCAGCCCTGTCTGGCCGGCGGGGACGTCGATCGTCCAGAACGTCTGGCTGTTCACCGCACCCGACACGGTCTGCCCGACGTTGTTCACGAGCACACCATCGTTGCCGGTCGGCGGAGGCGTCGTGCCACCGCAGGTCGCTGGTGCGGTGCCGACGTTGATCGCCGCGAACGCGCAACCGACCGCGTCCTTGGTCGCCTGGTCGTAGCCGAGCGCCGTCGTCGCCTGCTGCATCGCGGTGCGGAAGTTGACGAACTTCGACGTCGAGGTCAGGTAGTCGACCTGCGCCTTGTAGACGATGCGGATCGCCTTCGCCATACCGATGCCCGGCACGTTCGTCGTCGTCTTGCCGCGTGGATGCGTGCCACCCTTCGAGAGCAGACAGAACATCAGGTTCGCGGGGCCCGACGAGTAGTGCACGTCGACGTTGCCGAGCGTGCTCGACCACACGTCGCGCGACGCGCCGTCGGCGGCCGGGTCGCACATGCTGCGGAGGAACGGCGCCAGCACCTCGTCGCCGATCAGCCAGACGTCGGCCGTGTTCGCCAGCGTGCCGTTGCGGCCACCGTCGACCCATGCCTCGACGAACGCGCCAAACATGTCGGACAACGACTCGTTGATGCCGCCCGACTCGCCGCTGTAGACGAGGTTCGACTCGTACTGGGTCACCGCGTGCGTCATCTCGTGACCGGTGACGTCGAGCGACAGCGCGAGCGAACCGCAGCCCTGGCTCGGAGACCCGTCGCCGTACACCATCTGCGAGCCGTCCCAGAACGCGTTGCAGTAGTTCGTCGAGTAGTGAACCGTCTGCGTCAGCGTCGCGCCCGCGTTGTCGAACGAGTCACGCGCGAAGAAGTTCTGGTAGGCGTCGTAGGTCGAGCCCGCGCCGTCATACGACGCGTTGACCGCGGTGTCGGTCGTCGCCGCGCCGCCTTCGCTGCGCTTCAGCGTGCCGGGCAGCGAGGTGCCGTTGTTCGCGCTGTGGATCCTGCGATTGCGCGCGGTGTGGACCGTCGGATAGACGGCGATCACCTGGTTGGTGTCGAGGTCGACGTAGATCTTGTCGCGCACGGGTGTGTTGGCGCGCTCGCCGCTGCCGACCGTCTCGTACGCAGCGTGCAGCACGCCGTCGTCGGTCTGGATCATGACGCGCCGCGGGTTCGCGATCGCGAGGCCCGAGAACCGGAGATCGTGGGAGATCGTCGCCATCGCGGTGCTCTGCGAGATCGCGTTGGCGCCGAGGCCATCGAGGTCCCCACGCGCGGTGCCGTTGACGGCGTTGATCGCGCCCTTGACGTCGACATGCACGATCAGCTCGCCGCCGATCACGGGCATGCCGTCGGCCACCTGGTCGTACCGGAAGTGGCGGCCGCCCTCCTCGTCGACGTTCATCTTGCGCAGCACGAGGTCGTCGTTGGTGAGCCGAAACACCGCGAGCACCGGGCTCAGGGATGCGCGGAGCGCGACGTCGGCCCCGACGAGGTCATCGCTCTGCGTGTCGCCGACCTTCGCGAGCTCACCGACCACGAATCGGGGCAACCCGTCCGCGTGCGTTTCGATCACGGTGGCGTCCGGTAGCTGGGCGAGCGCCGAGTCGACATCAGCAAGCTCACTGCGGTCGTCCTTGCTCTCCCCGCCACCCGGCGCCCCTTGCTGACAACTCGCCGCGATCGAGATCAGAAGCATTCCTTTGAGGGTGCGCATGGCAGATGTCTCTTGTTCATCGCGAATGCCACACACCGATGCGCACCACGCGCATTTCCTTGTTGACGCTCTGTCAGTAAGGAAACGCCCACGGGACCGTGACCGCAGGTTCTCTCCACCGAAGGGTTGTCGTAAGCGCACCAACACTTCGCGTCGTGCGATGTGATGCGCCTGGATCCTGGTGTGGGAGAGCTCCTCCGGTTTCCCTCGCTCACTGCAGATCATTCACGGACAGCGGGTGTCATTCGCGACACGCAGCCGCAAGCCGTGGCGCCGTCTCGCGATTCACGTGCACTGCGCCAGCTCGTCACGGCCGCCGGGACTCCCGCCCAGTTTCGCCTCTGCGGCAAGGTGCGGAGCTGTCCGATAACACCGCTGCAGCGTCCGACTATTTCCGCGTGCGGCAACGGATCGATCGCATCGGGAACGCGGGCAGACCTGCGCTCCAGATCTGGAACGCGTGGACCGACTCGATGCGAAGGCCCGCGCGCTCGAGGGCCGGCACCGGATCGCGATCGAGGTGACAACCCTGGCCGTTGATGCGAAGCCAGAGAGGATCGACGGCGCGCATCAGCGCGCCCGCGACCGTGGCCGTGCTGCGCACGTGCTCGAGCAACCGAACGGCGCCTCCGGGCTTGACGATGCGAACGATCTCGCGGCACACGGCGTCGATATCTGGAACAGAGCACAGGACGAGGACAACGACCGCGGCGTCGGCGCTCGCGTCGGGCAACGGCATCGCTTCGCCGGTGCCGATGATCACCTCGATCGGTCTCCCGTGCGCAGCCTCGCGCGCGCGGGCGGCGAACGCCTCGTCGGGCTCGATCGCCGTGACCGTCGCCTGCTCGTAGTGACCGAACATCGCGCCGGTACCGCAGCCGACCTCGACGACGTGCCCGCGCAGATCCGCGACCAGGGCGCGCCGGCGATCGGCGAGCCCCGCACGATCCGCGCGACCGATCAGCTCGGCGTAAAGCGCGTCCTGCGGGAGCGTGCGCTTGAGCGCGAGCGCGCCCGGCGCATGACGACAGAGGTGAAGGATCTCGGCGAGCATCACAGCACCTTCCGCATCGCCTCGATGTACGCGGCACCGAGCGCGAGTTGTTTCCTGCGCGCGATCGGCCCGCCGAGCTTGAACAGCGTCGACTTCGGCTTCGAGAACGCGACCAACTCGACGGTGAGCTGAGCGCCATCACGCGCGACGACGAACCACTCTTCCCCGCTCACCGGATGATCGCCCAGCGTGCCGTAGCCGAAGCCGTACTGGTCTGGCTCGTCGATCACGTAGATCACGAGGCACGCGCTGGTCACGTACGCGAGGCCGACCCGGGCGACCAGCGCGACGACGAGCCCCGGCTCCGGCGGTTTGATCGGCCACACACGCATCCCCGCACCGACCTGCATCTCCCAGCGATCGATGGCGAGCCGCGCGCGAGGGAAAGCCGATGCCGGGCCGACGGCTTCGACCCGACGGTCGATCGTGTAGCCCGCGGGCAGCTCGCCGCGCGTCGCTCCGACCTCGGGGTACGACAACCCGGCGCCTTGCGAACGCGTGAACGCCGCGAGATCGAGGTCGGAAGGGGCCCGCAGCGTCAGCACGGCGTCAGCATGCCATACACGGGGCCATGGAGATCCGACCCGGTGACCTCGCAGATCCACGCGTGCTCGATCTCCTGCGCGAGCATCTCGCCGGCATGCACGCGAGCTCGCCGCCGGGCAGCGTGTACGCGCTCGATCTGAGCGGGCTTTCGGAGCCATCGATCGCGTTCTTCACGGTCTGGGATGGCGACGACCTGCTCGGCTGCGGGGCGATCAAGGATCTCGGGACGAGCGGCGAGCTCAAGTCGATGCGCACCACGGCGCGGCACCTCCGTCGTGGCGCGGGCAAGGCGATGCTCGAGCACCTGCTCGCGCTCGCGGGTCGTCGAAACTACACGCGCGTCAGCCTCGAGACCGGCTCGGGTATTGCGTTCGAGGCGGCGCTCTCGTTGTATCGCATGTATGGCTTCGTCAACGGGGACGTTTTCGGCGAGTACGAGGCGAGCGAGTTCAATCAGTTCCTGCATCTGGAGCTGCACGCGTGATCGACCTCGACCGTTACTTCGAACGGATCGGCTACGGCGACGCGGTGACCCCGACGTTCGACACGCTGAAGGGCCTGCTCCACACGCACATGATCTCGATCCCGTTCGGTGTGCCGTGACCAGCTGCGCGGTCGTCGCTCAGGTGTGGCGAGAAAAAACCCGCCAGGCCCAGCTCGTCAGGTTGTTGAGCAGCGACCTGCTGCGCGAATACGCCCTCGATCCGGAAACCAGCCGGCGGATCGGTGCGCTCGCCGCCGCGTGTGGCGACCAATGTAACCGATGGTCACGTCGCCGTGCTCGCGATGGAGCGCGATGCGTTCGTGGTGCCCAGCGATCCAGAGGACACCGCGCGGCGGGGAATCGACGAGCGCCGGATCGTCAGGTGCTGATCCGGTCGTGACGGTGCTCCTCCCTGCCTCGGGACGTACATTCGCGTGCGAGCTCGGCGCGGTTGCCCGGCGACGTCAGGATTCCGTCGATTGCTTGACGTCAATTTCACCCATCGCAAATCTAATTGTCGCTGATCAGCATGTGCGCCAGGCGAAGCCTGGGAGAGGAGGATGGATGAAAAGCTGAAACCTCTCGAACGAACCTTGCAGCGTCTCAACCGCTGCCCGGGAAAGGTGGCCACCCGGAACCGAGTGTTGCGTGGTGATCGGGCGACCGACGCTGCGAAGCGTACACAGGGAGTGCAACTGCTGCGTGATCGAGCCTCGAAAGCACAATCGCTGGGAGTGTCCGCCGTATGCTATCGCGGGCACAGCACCGTCGCGCCGTATTGGCCAGAGCGCGAAGGTCCTGCCGGGGTCAAAGAGCGGGGCGGGTTGCACACGTGAGGTTCGCCAGGAACCTGGGAGATCCTACGTCTCCGTCGAAGATTCGGGAGGGCCGCCGATGATCGGGTCCAGGTCCATGCGCGCCGTGCTCGTGCGCAGGGAAGCGAACAAGAGCGCGACGACGGTAACCGGCGCGTGAAGGCAACGAAGCGCGACGGAACGGACGACAGGAAGTCGGAGCTCGTCGTAGTACCGACGAAGCCGGGGAACCAACTCAACGGGACCCGGTGGAGGGAAGGGCGATCCGGAACACGGAACTGTTGGAGGGCAAGATGACGCAACCCGACTGTCGCGACAGGGCCATCCGCCCCGGGGACCTCCGGTCCTACACCCCGATCGTCCGGAAGCCTGTTCCCGCGAGGAGTCGTTGATCGACCGTCGCGAGGACCAGGTCGTAGACGCTCGCGGTAGCGGCGATGAATCTATCTGCGGGATCCTGATGAGCCAACCCGATGCGCCGGCTCTCTCGTGCGACTTCGTACGTCACCGGTGCCTCGGTGAGGCGCGAGACCTCGAGAGCATTCGCGATCCAGCGCTGGGGATCACCCTTCATCCGCAAGCGACCGGCCTCGATCAACAGCTCCACCTCCCAGACCGAGATCGGCGACAGCCACAGCTCGTTGTCCGTTGCGTTGATCGCCTTTGCGATCCGGGCGGGAAGCCGTTTCGCGTCGCCGAAACCCCACAACCAGATGTGGGTGTCGAGGAGGAGCTTCATCGCTTACGCTTCTTGATCGAGAGCACTTCCCATTCGACATCGAGCGGTGACACGAGATCGCCCATGAACGTCACCGTGCCTTCGCCGGCCCCGATCCACTGGCGGCCACCGCGGTCCGGTTTCGGCGGGGAGATGTCCGCGATCGGGCGCCCGAACCGCGTGATGCGCAGGACTCGTCCCGTCTTGCGCACCCGCTCGAGCGCCGCCAGGCAGGTCGCCTTGAACTTCGAGATCGCCATCGTGTCCATCGGCCAAATGTACCATGGTCAACGACCATGGTCTAACCGATTGGAGGTCGTCGACGATCTGTTCGGCGTCGAGATGTCGCTCGGCTCGGTGACGATGTGCGAGTCACTAAAGGGCGAGAAAGGATGCGCGGCGCGCGGCTTCACCCTTTTCGTGCCGCCGAGAGGATGCCCAGAACGCATGATGCATGCGTACACGAGCGCCAACATGTTCGAAGATGCACGGCGCGTGTCCGATGCCATCGCGGCCGCCGCCATCCGCACACGGCTCCCGAAGCTGGTGGCGCTCTCGTCGGTCGGGGTGACGCCGCTGACTCCCGACCATCCGATCGACTTCGTGATGGCGAACCACTTCACCGCGACACACCCGAGCTCGCAGTTCCGCTCGAAGCTGATGATGCGCATGTTCGTCGGTGGCGACACGGTTCGGCTCCTCGACAACCAGCTCACCGTCGACGGCATCAGCCGCGAGCTCGTCGACCACGGTGACCTCGCCGCGATGCTGCAGCAGCATTTCGGGATCGACCTCGAGGTCTCCCAGCTTCGTCTCCTTCCGGACTTCCGACCTTCCGGATGATCTAATGACCCGGCCGGTCGCTTGATCGTCGTCGGACGATCCGGGATGCTGCGTCTCTCTGAATCGAGGGAGATGAGATATGGGCTTTGATAAACCTGCTGCGAATAGCGCCGACGTGGGTCTCGTTGGCCTGGCCGTCATGGGCCAGAACCTGGTCCTCAACATGGCCGACCACGGCTTCAAGGTCGCCGTCTACAACCGGACCACTGCGACCACGCAGAAGTTCGTCGACGACAACCCGCCGAACGTGTTCGGTGACACCGGTGGCGGGTTGGTCCCGGGCGCCGCGCTCGAGGACTTCGTCAAGTCGATCAAGCAGCCGCGCCGCATCATCATCCTCGTCAAGGCCGGCGGCCCGACCGACGCGGTGATCGATTCGCTGGTGCCGTTCCTCGAGAAGGGCGACGTCGTCGTCGACGGCGGAAACGCGCTGTACACCGACACGATCCGCCGGGAGAAGGCGCTGACCGAGAAGGGGCTGCTGTTCGTGGGCTCGGGCGTCTCCGGTGGTGAAGAAGGCGCGCGCTTCGGGCCGTCCCTGATGCCGGGCGGCAAGCCCGAGTCGTGGGAGATCCTCAAGCCCGTGTGGATGGCGATCGCCGCGAAGGTCGACGCTCAGACCGGCAAGCCCCTCACCGGCGCCTCGCCCGGCAAGCCGATCAAGGGCGGCGTCCCGTGCACCACGTACATCGGCCCCGACGGCGCCGGTCACTACGTCAAGATGGTGCACAACGGCATCGAGTACGGTGACATGCAGCTGATCTGCGAGGCCTACTCGATCCTGCGTCACTCGCTGGGCAAGAGCCCGGCGGAGATCTCGACGATCCTCAAGGAGTGGAATCAGGGCGACCTCGACTCGTTCCTGATCGAGATCAGCGCCGATGTCCTGCAGCAGAAGGACCCAGTGACCGGCAAGCCGTTCGTCGACGTCGTGCTCGACACCGCCGGCCAGAAGGGCACCGGCAAGTGGACGAGCGTGAACGCGCTCGACCTCGGCATCCCCGCGGCGTCGGTGGCGGAAGCCGTGTTCGCGCGCATCATCTCCAGCCAGAAGGACGAGCGCGTTCGCGCCTCGAAGATCCTGAGCGGCTCAAAGAACCTCGGCAAGGGCGTGGAGATCACGGTCGAAGCCGTGCGCGACGCGCTCTACTGCTCGAAGTTGTGCTGCTACGCGCAGGGCTTCGAGCTCTACGCGCAGGCGTCGATCGAGTACAAGTGGAACCTCAACCTCGCGGCGATCGCGCAGATCTTCCGCGGCGGCTGCATCATCCGCGCTCGGTTCCTGCAGAAGATCACCGAGGCGTTCGAGAACAACCCGCACCTCGACAACCTCCTCGTCGATCCGTACTTCGTCGAGCAGGTGAAGATGAAGCAGGACAACTGGCGCAAGGTCGTCGCCCGTGCGGCGCTCGACGGCACGCCGGTCCCGGTGTTCGCGAGCGCGCTGTCGTACTTCGACAGCTACCGCGCCGAGACGCTGCCTGCGAACCTCCTGCAGGCCCAGCGTGACTACTTCGGCGCGCACACCTACGAGCGCGTCGACGCGCCGCGTGGTGAGTTCTTCCACATCGACTGGCCGGACCCCAAGCGCCCGCAGCTCAAGGCGAGCGAGCTCGGCATGTCTCGCTAACCGATCTCAGAATCGTCGAAACCGGCCAGCGGCCTCGATGTCCTCTCGGACATGCGCAGCTTGCTGGCCGTGACCGTTTTCGGGGTTTATTACGTCCGCCGCCGCCATCGAATGTCGAGCAGCAGGTCGCCGAGGTGGCGATCGATCCCGACTCGGTCGAGCTCCGCAGCAAGCGCGCGTACTGGAAGAATGGTCGCGGGCGTGCCTGAGTCAGGTGCCCGGACCGATCTGCAGCCACCGCCTGGCCTGATCGTCGAGGCCGTCACGCTCGGCATGACGACGTGCGCGACATCCTACTGAGCTTGGCCCCGATCCGTGCCATACCCCTTCCATGGCGATCCGTTGTGCGAACTGCCAGGCCTACTTCAGCACCGACGAGGTCACGCGCAACCGGCCGCCGAATCATCCATGGCCGTTGACCCAGGCCGGCGAGAAGGCTGTCCACGACAACCAGGTGCGCGGCGGCGTTCACTACGCGTGCCCCGGATGCGGCAACCGATCGCTCGAAGCGCGAGCGACGTGACGATGACTACCGATCGGGTCAACGAACGCCGAGCGCGCGTGCCTGCGAGCAGCCCGGGTCGTAGCCGGCCTTGCAAGCCTTCGTGAACATCTCGCTCGCCTTGTCGCGATCGTTCGCCTTCGCCGCATCCTCGCCGATCCGCACGCACCACGCGCCCTCGTTGAGCTGACACGCGCGCTCGATCGCCTTGGCCCCGCGCGTCGTGTTCTTCGCGGACAGCTCGGTCGCGAGCTGCGCGCACGCCTTGCGCAACCCGAGCGCGCACGCCTTGTCGATCAACGGACCACGCACCTCTTCCTTCGTCGTCTCGGTCGAGAGGCGCAAGCACGTCGGGGCGTGGCCGCCTTCGCACGCGCGCTTGCGAAGCTCCGCCGCGCGGAGCATGTCCTTGTCGATCTCGAGGATCTTCGACGCCGCGAAGCACAGCGCGCCATCGGCGGTCGCGCAACCCTTGGTCGCGAGATCGAGTCCCTTCTGGAGCTCGGTCTTGCTGCGCGCCTCGTCGAAGCCTTTGACGCGCTCGGCGAGCTCGATGCACGCGAGCGCCAGATCGTTCCCGCAGTCGCGCTCGAAGTACGTCATCGCCTTCGCGGTGAGGTCGTCGGCCTTCGTGGGGTCGAGCCGCGCGAGGTAGACGCACCCATCCGCGGACTCGAGCTCGCATGCGAGCTTCACGAGCTCTGCCCCCCTGGGCTGATCGAGCTTGATGCCGTCGCCCTGGTAGTACTTGCGCGCGCCGACCGCACACGCATCCGCCTCCTTGTTCTCGCGGCAGCGGTACTCGCACGCGGCGACCAGCGCGACGTCCGCGTTCTTCAGGTTGCAGTCACCCTCGACAGGCTTGACGATCGGCGGTGGCGCCTTGTCGTCGGGTGGACGCTCGTTCGATGCATCCGGCTTCGACGTCAGCGGTTTCGCGACCGCGGCATCGGGGGTTGCGGGCGGCGGTGTCTTCGCCGGCTCGTCGGCCTGCTTTCCACACGCCGCGGCGACCAGCACGATAGAGACGAGGCGAAGCACGCCTCATCATGACACTCAGTGCGGGAGCCGCGCGAGCGCCTCGCACGAGTTGCTCGAACCGAGGTCGCACGCACGCGTGTGGAACGTCTTCGCCGAGGCCATGTCCTTACGCTCCTCGTGATCGCCCGCTGCCCAGGAGCAGCCGCTCGCATCGCGCAGAGCACGCCTTCATCATCGCACGGTCAGAAGTCGCGCGTGATGCCGGCACCCAGCTGCACGACGACGCCGTCGACGGGAACATCACCACACTAGCTGTCGTGTGAGTCCGAAAACGAAGACCGCGATGAATCGCTAGATCCATCGCGGCGCCGGCCAGAACGGCCAGTGATGAGTTAACGGTTACGGAGCTTCGATGACGACGATCGCCGAGTACGCCGCGTTCGTGAAGCCATCCGGTGAGAACGATGACGGGCTCACGCAGATCGAGCGAGACAGCGGTGCTACCAGCGCGGCGCTCACGAGATCCTCGCCGAAGTCGGGATCGGTGCTGTCAGCGATGGAGGTCGCCGCACCCGTGTCGTTGTTGAAGATCGAGACGATCGTGTCCGTGTTCGTGTCGTCGTCGGTCGTATAGACGTGGATCTTCTGGTTCGCCGCCGTGGTGGAGATCTTGAAACAGTCAACATCGTCGGCATCCGTGAGAACACCGTCGAACCGCGCGATCGGGCCGGTCAGCGCCTGCGCCTGGTTGGTGGCGTTGTTGACGCCGGTATCGGTCACCGCGGTCACGCCGGTGAGCGAGATCTCCGTTGCGTTGAACTCGGCCACGTAGCCGGGCCCGCCGAAGAAGCCCTGCTCGAGGGCGACGAGGTAGAACTTGTCTCCGGGCTGGACGATCTGGTTGAGGATCGCCGCGTCGAGGTTTGTGTCGCCAAAGTTCTGGTGGATGACGAGCAACTCGGAGAACTTTCCGCTCGCCGGCAGCACCGCGAACGCCGGGCCGGAGGCCAGCGCGGTATCGGCGGTGGTGAGCGTCAGATTCAACAGGCCGGCCTGGGTCGCCGTGACTTCGAGCAGGCTGCCGTTGCCCGCCATCGTGAAGGTGGCCGGGGTGCCGGGCGTGATCACCTGCGCTGCGCGCGCCGTGACAGCGACGGGACCCGTCAGGGTCACGGTCGCGGCACCTTCGGTGGTGCTGGTGACCGTGATCGCTCCGGTCGTGGTCGCGGTGACATCGATCTGAGCCGAGAGGATGATCGTGTCAGACGTGACGTCAGCAACGAACAGCGCCACGCTGGGGTCAGCACTGGCGATGGTGAGGTTGACGAACTCACCGGTGTCAGGGTCCGTGGTCGTGTCGAACGGATTCAACAAGTCGAGGTTGGTGATCGAAATCTGGCCGAGGCCGCCCTGCGCGAAGTCGAGGGCTTCGATCTTGTTCGGCGCGACGAGGTTGAAGGCGCCGGCCAGCGTGAACGTGTCGCCGCCATCCGTCACGGTGACGTCATACGCGCCAACCGCCGCCGTGGGGGCGATCGTGATGTCGGCCTGCAGGGCCGAGGGGCTGACGACTTCGATCGTGCCGACGGTGATGCCGTCGCCGAAGTTCAACCTCGAAGCAGCATCCCAGTCGGTCGTGTCACCGGTGACCTCGACGCGAAGGGTACGGCCGACGAAGCCCTCATCGGGGAACACACCGGCGGCATCTCCGCCGGAGTTGTCGTCATCACCGCAAGCCGCAGCGAACAGTGCAGGAAGTAGGAGGGAGGCACGAAGCAAACGCATGGGAGACCTCGCTTAAAGTTGCGGAGGATTCGAAACTACACCTGCGCGCGACGAGGAACACGCTTTTTACCATCAAGTCGCCTGCGACTGCTGCGACCGTCACACATCAAAAATTCGAGGACCGGGGCCGGAGAGCACACCCGTTCGCACGCACGCGAGCCTCAGCGCGGATCGCGCGGCGCGGCATCGTGGCTCGTGCGAGCCACGCTTCGAGCGAGGCCCGGTCGTATCAGACCTCACCAAGGGCCGTGAGCTTGAGCGGACCACCAGCATGCGCGAGCCCGAGATCGAGGAGGCAGAGGTTGCGATGCGAGGCGAGGCGAGGCGAGGCGATCGGGGCCCTCGCCGAGGACGGACTCCGCGTCCAGGCAGATGACGAGCGCGAGCGGAGCACCCCGCGCGTCACCCCATCAGCATCGCGACGTCGGACCACGCGCGTGCGGCGTCGGGACCAGTGGGATCGGCGAGCAGCGACTCGTAGGCCGGGCGCAGCGTCGCTGCCCCGAGTGCGGTCGCCAGTGCGCGGCGCACTCGATCAGCGGCACTAGTTCGAGATCGCGGACGCGAGCTTGTCGAGGACTGGCTTGTCCTTCGGATCGATGTGCTGGCGGAGCGCCTCGAGCTCGGGCTTGGCCGCGCCGAGGCCGATCATCGATTCGATCGCGGCGGCGCGTGCCATCCAGCTCGTCGCCTTGTCGGTGATCACCGACGTCATCACGCGCTTCACTTCGGCGGCATCGAACCACGGCGCCTTCGCCTTCCAGGCGGCGAGCTTCGCCTTGTCCGTGTCGTGCGAGAAGTAGCAGAACGTCGACATCACGCTCCACGGCGGCGACGTCTCGCTACGCGGCGTGGCCGCGAGCCGGTCGAGGAACAGGCGGTAGGCCTTCGGGTTGGAGGTGTCGAGTGACGGATGATCGTGGAACATCCGCACGAGGCCTTCCATGCACGCGGCATAGAGATCGGGATCCTTCGCGGAGGCGGTGAGCTTCGCGTAGAGCGGCAGCAGCTCGTCGCCACCGAGCTTGCCCGCGGATTCGCACGCGGTGGTGCGCACCTTGGAATCGGGGTCGCGCTCGGCGAGTGCGGCGAGCATGGTGCTGCCACCGACGAGGCCGCGATTGGCCTGCGAGGTCAGCGCGTAGACGGCTTGCAGGCGGACCTCCTTGTCCTCGTGATCCGCGGCGGCGAGCAACACCGCACCGACCTTTGGATTCGCGGCGCCGTGATCGGCGATCACGCGGATGAAGGCGCGCAGCACGCCAAAATTGCGCTCGGCGGCGGCGGCGGCGGCGATCGCGTTCTGGCTCTCGACCGACGGGCCGACACCATGTGCGATGTTCATCAGCTCGGCGGCCTTGACGCGAACCGCGGGCGACGCATGCGTGATCAACGTGCGACCGAGCTCGGCGCGCATCTCGACCGGCACGCCGGAGATGCCGGCGGCAAGCTCGTGCATGCCCGGGCAGGTGGGGACGATCTGGTGGCCCTCGAGCTCGCAGTCGGCGACATTGCGGACGATCCGCTGGTAGCGCTCGAGGCTCGCGTCGGCGACGTTGATCTGACCAGCCGGACCAGCAGTCGGCATCACGGCGATCGGGGTTGGCGGCGGCGGGGCTGCCGGTTCGCGGCTACACGCGGTCACGAACAAGATGACGAGCTTCCCAAATGCCTTCACATGCCCTCCGGCGGGCTTGTAGCGGGGTTGGTGTGCGGAAAGCAACGAAAATTACTCCACCCGACACCGGGGTTCGGGACCCGATCGCTAGAATCCAGCCAGGCCGATGAGTCGCAATACCCGACCTCTGCCGCCGAACCTGGCGATCCGGCGCGTGCTCGATGCGCGCGATGTTCGTGTCGTCTATCAGCCGGTCGTCGACCTGCGCACGCAGAAGATCTTCGCGTACGAGGCGCTGGTCCGCTCGAAGGCGCCCGAGTTCGAGAGCCCGATGGCGCTGTTCGCCGCCGCGATCGATCACTCGTGCGCGGGTGAGCTCGGGCGGTTGATCCGCGAGCTGGCGGTCGCGAGCTGCCCCGATCATCCGCTGTTCCTCAACGTCCATCCCGCCGAGCTCAACGAGCGCTTCATCGTCCAGCCCGACGATCCGATCTTCGATCACAGCAAGGACGTCTATCTCGAGATCACCGAGGGTGTCCCACTCAGCCACTTCGACCTCTGCAAGTCGATCCTGGCGGAGGTGCGGGGGCGCGGCGTCTACCTCGTCGTCGACGATCTCGGCGCGGGCTACTCGAACCTCAAGTACATCGCCGACCTGCAGCCGCGGATCGTGAAGCTCGATCGCCAGCTGATCGCCGGGCTGACCCAAGACACGCGCTTGTTCAAGCTGGTGTGCGGCATCGTCGTGCTGTGCGGCGAGCTCGGCGCCACGGTGGTCGCCGAGGGCATCGAGACCCCCGAGGAGCTCGAGGCGGTGGTCGAGTCCGGCGCCCGCTATGGTCAGGGGTACCTGCTGGCGCGCCCAGCGTTCCCGCCGCCCGAGATCACGTGGCCCACCAAGGTCGCCCCGAACCGCAAGAAATCCCCGACGAGACGTCCGCGTTAGTGTTCGGAATCACGGATGAAAGGCCATGAGAGCGTCAGGGTAGTGAACCCGGACCGGGCAGTCGCGTATATCAAGTAGGTGCGTTTTGTCCTCCTGACCCTCGCAGTGGGCCTGGCATGGGGAAGCCCTGCCATCGCCTCTCCGAAGAAACCCTCCGCACCGGTCGAGGTGCAGCTGGAGTCGAAGCCGATCGCAGGCGGCTACGAGGTCCGGCTGGTCGCGACCCCGACGCGCGATGTGCCCACGATCGAGCTGTCGGTCGCCGGCAAGCAGCTCGCGTTCGGCGCCACGGTGGCCGGGCAAGCGCGCGAGCTGGTCACGCGCGTGCGCGTGCGCGGTGGTGACGGCCTGGAGATCGTCGGCAACGTGATCGCGGCGGGACGCAATCGCGCGCGTGTGATGCGCCTCGGTCCGCCGCAGCAGCGCGCGGCGAAGCGGGTCCAGGTCTACACACTGCCCGACGGGCGACAGATCGGCGAAGTGCGCCGATGAAGTGGCTCGCCTTCGCACTGACCGCGCTGATCGCCTGTGGCGACGACGGCGACGACGAGCCGCCCGGCGAGCCCGGCACGTTCACGATCACCGGCACGATCCGCTACGACGATCGCCCGCAGCTCGGGACCGGCGGCCTCGGCGATGTGACGTCCAGGCCCGCGCGGGGCGTGCACGTCTCGCTGATCGTCGACCGCAGCAACGCGGTCTTCGCAGAGACCGTCGCCGACGACACCGGCGCGTACACGTTCGTGGTCGACGGCCTCAGCAACGCGAGGGTTCACGTGCTGGCAGCGACGACGAGCACGCTCGCGACGCGCCCGATCAACGTTCGTCACGCGCAGACCGAGATCATCCACGGCTTCGGCGGACCGACGTTCGGTCTCGGCAACAGCACGCAGGACCTGCTCGTCGAGGTCGACTCCGGCATCGCGGAGGCGTTCAACATCTTCGACGTGCTGGTCGACGTGATGGACCGGATCCCGACGCTGTTTCCGGGTCGTCAGGCGCAGGAGCTCACCGCGTTCTGGAACACGGGCAACCCCGACGGCACGTTCTACTTCAACAGCGGCCTGTTCCTCCTCGGCGATGACGACGACAGCGATGGCTACGACGACACCGTGATCCTTCACGAGGCCGGCCACTGGATCGAGGACGTGATCGGTCGCAGCGACAGCCCGGGTGGCGATCACGACGGCAGCCCGACCAACCCGACGCTCGCGTGGTCGGAGGGCTTCGCGACGTACTTCTCGATGGCGATGACGGACCAGCCGATCTACTCGGACTCGAATGCCGGCGGCGGGTTCGCGTTCAACGGCGACACGTCGAACACCAAGGCCAGTGCCGCGGCGGGGCTCGGTCAGAACGTCAGCGAGGACATGGTCACCGAGATCCTGTGGGACATGTCCGATGCACCCGCGATCGACGACGATACGGTCTCGGGTACGCATCTGCTGGTGCTCGCGGTCGAGGGGTTCCTCAAGTTCGCGTCGCTGCGTGCGATTGGTACCAACGGCGTCGACCTCGTCGATTTCCTCGACGGCTGGTTCATCAACAATGGCCTGACGAGCTGCGCCGGGATGCGCGCGCTGGTCAACGTCCAGCGCACGTTCCCGTACGACTACGGCTCGCCGGCCGGCGTCTGCCCGCAGTGACCAACACGCCCATCGCGCTCGGGCTCGAGGGCCAGCTGAGAGACTGAGAGACGTCCGGCACGTCGATGTTGACGAGCAGCTTCACTTCGGACGCGTGATCAGGACGTGCTTGTTGTTGAACTTGTCGAGATAGCCGAACCGGAACGGCATCGGCCCGGCCGGCTTCGCGAACAGCGCCTTCATGTCGAGGTCCTCGCGCTTGCCATCGACGACCGAGATCTCGTCGACGGGCCCGAGGTACTTGCCGTAGGCCTCCTGGATCATGCCCGCCGGCTTCGCGTGCGTCGGCGATGGTCCCGTCGAGTCCGACAGCATCCACTTGAGGTTGCCGAGGATGTAATCGCGGATGGTCTTGAAGCTTCCAAACCACAGCAGGTAGCTGCCGCCCTTCACCATCATCGTGACCTTACCCTTGGCCTCGAGGTGGCGCAGCACCTCGGGATGTTCGGCGAGGTACTTGTCCTCCATATTCCACGCGATGTGGCGATGCACGCGCACCGCGGTCTCGCCGATCTTCCGGTACTGGATCTCGCTGTGGCGGAACGACTCCGAGAACGTCGGCTTGTTCCACGTCACGCGCAGCTGCGATGTCGCCCTGGGATCGGCGTCGATCTCTGCCTTCGTGAAGTAGTGCAGCTTGCCGTCGGGCTCGATCTTGAAGAACCGCATCGCCACCGGCTCGTAGCCGCCGATCGCGAGCCCGAGCAGGAACGAGCTGACCTCGCCGGGCAGGAACCGGCGCTGCTGCTTCGACAGGTTCTTGCTCGAGTTCGAACCGACCTGGATCAACAGCCCGCTCTCGCGTCGAAATGCGACGAGATCGTTCTCGAGCTCGGCGGGCGTGAGCGTCGCGTACGGCCGCGGATCGCCGGCGAGCTCGAGCGACATCGTCGTGATCTCGGTGGCATTCGGGAACGCGACGAGCGCGGAGATCAGGTCGGCGCCCGAGAACAGATAGATCAGCTGCGTCGCATCCGCGGGCACCTTGGTCGCGAACCACGCGCGCGCCTTCGTGAAGTACTCGGCGCGGTACTTGTCGACGTCGCGCGCGATCGACTTGCAGTGCTTGTCGACGACCGCCTGATGCTTCGGATCGGGCAGCGCGCCCTCCGAACAGCCGACGATCCGGTACAGCGCCTTCGCATCGTCGATGAAGTCCTGGCCCTGCGCGACGACAGAAGGCGGTGGCACTGACACCGGTTCCGCGGCGTCGGGAGGCACGGCGGCCACGGGAGCCGCGTCGGGCATCACGACCGGCGTCGGCGTCGGGGTCGCACTCCCGGCCGATTGTTCACGTCCGCCGCCGCACGCCGTGAGGAGCAGTATGATCACGAGGCGCATCACTCGCCTACCGCCGAGTATCGCCAGTACTCGGGCGACGAAGGGTCACCAACCCGACCCCGATGACCCGAAGTCGCCTTCGTCTTGCCGCCACGCTCGGCGTAGCCCTTGCCGGTCTTCTCGCCGATCAGCTTGTCGTGGAGCTTCCTGACATCCGCGTCGGTGCCGAGCTTCTTGACGGTGACCTGACCGGCCGCGCCGATCTTGCCGTAGCGCGTGAACACCGAGGTACATGGATAGCGTCGCCGAGCCCGGCGCGTGGACGCAGGCGCGCGATGCTCAGCAACGATGCTGAACGCGCGGCGTGACGGTCGGGTCGGGCGCGATGGCACGAAGCGCATCCTCGGGACCAGCGCG
>Ga0105049_10002165_pt1 | contig 23189 bp, 16 predicted proteins | sample MAT06_FD_78087 | JGI IMG/M metagenome (GOLD analysis project Ga0105049, IMG submission 78087) | Freshwater microbial communities from Lake Fryxell liftoff mats and glacier meltwater in Antarctica - MAT-06 | ecosystem: Environmental > Aquatic > Freshwater > Ice > Liftoff microbial mat | place...
GCCCCGCGCGCCGTGGGGAGTGGTCAGCACGGGGAGCCCGGCGGCGAGGTACTCCAGCATCTTGAGGTTGGTGCCGCTGCCGCTGACCATCGGATTCAGGGCGAGGTCAGTGCCGTGGAGAAGCGCCGACTTGGTTTCCTCGTCGATGAGCCCAAGCAGGCGCACGTTGGCGGGAATCGCGCGCTCGGCAAAGGCCTGACAAGCCTTTCCGGCAATGAGAAAGTCCACTCCCGGGAACGCGGGGGCGAGTCGCGCGATGATAATCTCCACGGCCTCCAGATTGGGCGGGTGATAGCTGCCGATGAAGAAGCAGGCGGGGCGGGAGCGGGAGAGGCCGAGGACCTCCAGCGCGGCGACGCGATCCGCATCGGTGGCGGGCGGAGCGATGGCCTGCACATCGACGCCGTTGGGAACGACGACGATCTTGCTGGCGTCGATGCGGTAGTCGGAGACGAAGAAATCGGCATCCTCCTGTCCGCAGGCGAGGACGATGTGGCTCTCGCGAAGGAGGGCGCCCTCCAGCGAGCGGATGCGGCGCGTGGCGAGGCGTCCGGCGAGGCCGGCGCCAAACATGTCCCGCGCCATGCGGGCTTCCACGTTGTAGGAGTTGTAAACGAAAAGCTGCCCCCGGCGGGCGGGCCGCGGCGCGAGGGGGGCGAGGAAGGGGCTTTCATGGGTGAGGATGTCGGAGTGGCGCGCGATGCGCTCGGCCTCCGCGCGGAGGGCCCGGTGACGCCGCGCCACGAGGGAGCAGACAAGTCCGCTGCATTCCTTGAAGCCGGCAAACCGATCAAGCAGGTGGTGGGCCTTGTTGTAGTCGTGGGTGCGGGGAAAGCGGCGCTCGTGGAAGTTCGGGTGGTGCTCGACGGTTTCCTCTGCGGCGTCGCCATAGGTGGGGGCGGCCATCTGGACATCGTAGCCGCGCCGCGCCAGCCCGAGGGCGATGTGGCGGAGGCGCAGCTCGCCACCCGACCGCGGAGGGTTGAATGCGGGAAAGAAGGAGAGGATGCCGACGGACCGGGCCATATACCCAAGATGACAGGCGGGTGGGGCCGGGGCGTTGCAAGCGCTTTTGACCACGGCGCGATAGAGTGGCAAGGAAGTTACTTGCCTTCCCTGTGGGATAAGAGCCCTTATCGATGCGAGACGATCAGGGGGCACTGTGCCCCAAGTGGGCGAACTCGGTTGTGGGCGGTCGGGCGCCCGAGGATTGATGCGGGCGCGGCAGTTGACGGGGCTATCCACCAAGCGACGGGATTCAACGATGGTTGGCGATCCGATGGAGGACGACGACGGGCAGGCGGTCAGTTTCCCGCCAGACCCCGATGCGACCTTTGCCCGTAGGATATCCATGACGACCGACGTGGCGGAGGGGGAGACGCTGGCGCGGCTGCCGGAAAAGTCGACAATGACCTTCGCGCTGGAGCGCGATCTGGGCGACGCCGACAAGACGGCCCTGAAGCCGGGATTCATCCTGCGCCGCATCGTGGGGGAGGGCGGCTTTGGCGAGGTGTGGGAGGCGCTGCAGATTTCTCTGGAACGCACCGTCGCGGTGAAGCGCATCCAGTTCGCCCACTATCGCCGCCTGCTGAGCAACGAGCGGCGAACGGCGGCGATGGACTACCAGTTCCAGCAGGAGGCGATGATCACCGCCCAGTTGGAGCATCCGAACATCGTGCCGGTGTCCGATCTGGGGGCGGATCTGGACGGGCGTCCGCTGCTGGCGATGACGATGGTTCGCGGGCGGCCGTGGAGCGAAGAGCTGCATTCGGACTTCGACGTGCTGAGCGAGGACGAGCATCTGGCCAAGCATCTGCCGATCCTGATCGACATGATGCAGGCAGTGGCGTTTGCGCATTCCAAGGGAATCGTCCACCGCGACTTGAAACCTTCCCAGGTGATGCTGGGCCAGTTCGGCGAGGTGATGCTGATGGACTGGGGGTTGGCGATTCGCGTGAGGAGCGGCGGCTCCTCCGACGAGAATCCGATCCAGCGCCGCATCTCGATCCCAACGCCGGAGACGGCGGCGAGCCCCGCGGGAACACCCTCGATGATGGCGCCGGAGCAGACGCTCCCCCTGGCGACGGGGGTGACGGCGCGAACCGACGTGTACCTGCTGGGCGGAACGCTTTACTGCCTGCTGACGGGGTCCTATCCGCACAAGGCGATGGATTCGGCCTCGGCAATCGCGCGCGCGAAGGAGGGCGTGGTGGAGGACCCACGCAAGCGGTCGCCCGAGCGGGCCATCCCGGACGAGTTGGCGGAGTTGTGCCTATGGGCGCTGCAAGTGGTACCGGGGGATCGGCCAGAATCCGTTCAGGTGATGATCGACCGTCTGGGCGACTACCTGACGGGCGCCTCTGCGCGGCGGCAGTCGGAGACGGTGACGAGGGAGATCGCGTCGAAGCAGGTCGTGTGGGAGGCGGGCAAGCTGGAGGGCGACGTCACCACGCGGTACAATGTGCTCTCGGGTTGGCTGGCGGAGTTGCAGAAGGCCGGCCTGCTGTGGCCGCGCAATCCCGCGGTGAAGGGGCTGAGGGATCGGGCGCTGCGGCATTATGCGGAGGCCGCCATCGCCGAGGGCGACCTGAGGCTGTCGCGGGTGATGGCGGTTCCGCTGGGCGATGGGGCGCTGCTTGATCGGATCGCGCGCGCAGAGGCGAAAGTTGCGCGCGACCGAGGCCAGCGCCGCCTGGCCATCGCGGGCGCGGCGGTGCTGAGCGTGGCGCTGCTGCTGGGCGCGCTGTCATACTCCATCGAGCAGAAGCGCGCCGGCGAGCGTCTGGAAATTCAGCGCAATCTGGCGGAGGAGGCGCGCGGCCGGGCGGAGATGGCCAGTGCGGAGGCCGTGGCCCAGCGCGTGATCGCCGAGGCGGCAAAACTGGCGGCAGAGGAGGAGCAATACTACTCTGGCATCGGCTTGGCCGAGGTGGCCATCGGCGAGGGGCGCTTCGAGAAGGCGTGGGAACTACTCGCCGAAAAGTCTCCGGTGGCCTTTCGCCGCTGGGAGTGGGGCAACCTGTTGCAGCGCGTGTTTCCCGACGACCTGCTGATGCGCGTGAGCACACGCCACTTCGATGCGAAGTCGTCTCCGGATGGAAAGACCTACTGCATATCGGGCGACAAGGAAGTGGTGCTGGTGGATGCCGACGCGGGGACGGTGATCTGGAGGGCGGCGATTGCGGGGCACAACGTGTGGACTTCGGAGTTCACCCCCGATGGCGCGCTGATTGCGGCGGGGTCCTTTGACCAGAGGATCTACCTGCTGGATGCGGCGACGGGCCAGGTCGTCAAGACGCTGACCGGGCATTCATCGATTGTTCGCGGGTTGAGTTTCAATCGCGACGGGGCGCAGCTCGCGTCGGCGTGCATCGATGGAACCGTCCGGATATGGTCGATCCCCGGCGGAGAATCCGTGCACATCATCCGGGGGTTCACCAATGGCGCCTATGACGTGGATTTCAGCCCCGACGATTCGCGGCTGCTGGTCACGGCGCTGGGAGGTATGGCGGTGGTTTACGACACGGCAACGTGGGAGAAGGTGCTGGAGCTGGAGGGCCACACGGAGAACGTGCTGGCGGGATCGTTCTCGCCCGATGGCCTGACGATCGCGACGGCAGCTACGGATCGGAAAGTTCGACTTTTCGACGCCGCGACGGGCAGCCTGAAATCCGATTTCGAGAATCCGGGGGCGTTCCTGCACGATCTGACCTATAGCCCAGATGGGCGAATGATCCTCACGTCGGACGATCTGGGGATGAGGCGCCTGTGGGATGCGAACCCGGGCGAGGGGGATCCGATCCCGCTGGGTCAAGTGCAGGCCGGCGAGCCGGGCTTCCATGGCAGCTTCACGGCGGATGGTCGCCACATCCTGACGACCTCGATCAAGGAGGTTCGCCGGATTGCCCTTCAGGTGGTAACCGGGCGCGTGCCCCTAAGGACGGATGTCGCACCCGATGAAATCATGGGAGCGCGCGACCGAGTGCGCGCGTATGGCGTTCCCGACCTGAGAGATCGCATCTGGGCTCGCCGCGAACAGCGCTGGTCGGTGCCCGGCGGAGTGACCCTTGCAACGTGGCGCGACCGGACATTCCTGGCGATTGGCCGCTACCAGCGCTTCAGCCCGGACAGCACCCTGCGAGTGGAGATCGACGAGTCCACGCTCCTTGCGAAAGTGGTCCGCGTGGCCGATGGCTCCGTGCTCGCAAGCCTTGCCACGAACAATTTGATCGATACGGCCTTTAGCCCCGACGGCAAGATCCTGGCCACGGCGGAATTGACGGATCGGATCGGCCTTTGGAACACGACGGATTGGACAAAGATCGGCGAGCTGGTTGTCGATACGAAGGGCGAAATCCGCGAGGATCGTTTTCGCTTCCTCCCCAACGACCTGACGTTCAGCCCCGATTCGAAGTCACTTCTTGTGGGCTACCTCAACGGCAAGGCCGCCGTCTGGGACGTGGCGACGCGGGAGCGCCGCCTGACCCTGGACACGATCACGGGCATGGGAATCTGTGTCGCGTATTCCCACGATGGAACCAAGGTGGCATCGGGCGGCGGCGGCAACAGCATCGGCGTCTTCGACTCGACGACCGGCGCATTGCTCTCTCGCATGGACGGGCATCGCCGCACGGTATTGTCGATCGATTTCGGCCCCAGCGACGATCGCATTGTCTCGGTCGGGCGGGACAGCACCCTGCGCGTTTGGGACGTTCCCACTGGCCGCGAAGCACTCATCCTCGCGCAGGACGATTCGGAGAATGCTCCCATCGGCGCGGCCTTTACCGAAGACGGGATGACGATCATCGGGCTCACATCGGGAGGGGACTTCCGCGTTTTCGAGGCGTTTCCGTGGAACAAAAACGAGTATCCCGGCGACGAGTCGATAGCCTTTCAGGATCGCGTGGAAACGTACAAACGCCAGATGAGGCAAGGCCATCATACGGCGACCGACGCCCCGCGCCAGTAGTCACTTGCGCAGGATGGCGAGAACGCCCTCTGCGATGCGGTCGGATACTTCCGTGGCGTCGCCAACCGATTCGACTTCCACAACGCGGTCGCGGATGGCGCCGAAGAGCGAGCCGAACGCGGCATCGACGCGGCGCAGTTCATCCTCGTGCTCGTAGAACTCCCGCACGTCGCGCTTGTTGAGCCGGGCCAGCGACACTTCAACGGGAACGCGCAGATAGACCACGGCTTGCGGAAGCGGGAAGTCGGCGTTGAGGCGCTCGACAAGGTCGAATGCCTGCATCGTGCGTCCGTTGTAGGCGTAGGACGAGAAGAAGTAGCGCGTGGAAATCGCCACGATGCCGCGGGCCGAAAGCCCCGCGATGCCATCCACGTCGTTGTAGAGGTGATCGTGCCGGTCGGCGGCGAAGAGGTAGGCTAGTTGGCGCTCGGTGACGAGGCGGTCGGCGGAGATGTTGAGGCGCCCGCGCATGATCTGGCGGACGAGTGTGCCGACGGGGCCGTTGGTGGGCTCGGCGGAAAGCTCCGCATTGTAGCCCTCGCGGCGCAGGCGCTTGCGCAGGAGTTCAGACTGGGTGCTGGTTCCGGCGCCGTCGAGTCCCTCGACGACGATGAACCCCGGCAGCGTTTCTGGGGAGTAGCGGGGGGCGCGCAAGTCGGGGCCTTTCCTGTGGGCGATGGCGCACAGTGAGCGGGCAACGGCGCTGGGGGAAGGCAAAACGCGCGTCAGGACGTCCGTTGCCGTGCGATCCATGCGGCGCATTCGGCCCGGGCCTCGTCCAGAACCTGGCGCACGGGGAGCCTCAGCGACTCCGCCAGCGCCTGACATTCGCTGAACTCGGGAACCGCGCGAAGGGGGGCGCCATCCAGCAGCGCCACCTTGATGCGAATCGGCTTGCCGCGGACCTGAATCTCCTCGAAGCGGCGCGGCAGCGAGTAGCGTTCCACGCGGCGCGCCTTCACGCCCAGAGTGCTGGTCTCCGCCAGCAGCAGCCGGATGAACCGCTCGCGGTCCGTGGGGTGGCATAGGACTTCCACGCGGAGCCCCGGGCGGTTGCGCTTCATGTGCAGCGAGGTCAGGTGGGCATCGAGGGCGCCTTCCGCGAGCAGGCGCTCGATTAGCACGCCGAGGACCTGGGGCGACTCGTCGTCGATGTCGGACTGGAGGACGTCCAGCTCCTCGTGGATCAGGTCGTTGTCGCCCATTGGTGCCTCGCTCATTGAAAGTGCCGAAACCCGCCGCCGAGGGGAACGCGCCCGCCGTCGGCCTTCATCAGCCACGCGCCGGAGCCAGCCTCCACGTGCCCGATGCGGCGGATGCCGGGAATCTGCCGAGGCAGTTCATCCCCGGTGGACTCGACACAGAACAGCAATTCGTAGGACTCGCCGCCCGTCAACACATAGGGCTCCGCGGGGCTGTCCTTGGGGAGCAGCGACTCCTCGATCAGGACGCAGACGCCGCTGGCCTCCGCGATGCGTTGCGCGTCGATGGCGATGCCGTCGGAGAGGTCGAGCATGGCGATGTCGCGGAATTGCTCCACCAAAAATCGACCTGCATCGAGTCGCGCGACAGGCCGGAGGTGGCGCGCGACGAAGTGATCGGCAAGCGCAGCGTCGGCAATGGCCAGGCGGCCTTCGAGGATTTCGAGGCCGGCGCCGCTCTCTCCCGGATGCCCCGTGACGAAGACCGACATGCCGGGCCGCGCGTTGGATCGCGCGGCGATGGCTCGTCCATCGGGAAGCGCGCCGACGAGCGCCAGCGTCGCCGTCCACACTGGCGAGGCGACGGTGTCCCCGCCGATGAGCCGAGCACCCGCGGCGGAGATCGCATCGGCTACGCCGGCCACAAAATCCGATGCGGCATCGGCCATGACGCTGCCGGGAATCCCAACGGAAAGAAGGGCAAAAAGGGGATCGGCGCCCTTGCTGGCGAGGTCGCTCAGGTTGGTCTGCGCCAGCTTCCAACCGATGGCGTGGGGCGTGCAGAGGGGATGATTCCACCAGCGGAAATGCGTAGACTCCACCATCGTGTCAATGGTCCACACGAGCCGCGGCGAGCCCGTGCCCTCGGTGATGGCGGCGTCGTCGCCGGTCCCGAGCGGGAGGCCTTGGGTATGCGCGTGCAGCAGCGGCGCAAGGCGGGCGAGGAGGCCCTGCTCGCCGAGAGACCGCATCGTATCACCCACGGTGGCGCTCCAGCACTTCCGCATAGAAGGCGAGGGTCTTCTCCACGAGCCGCGGTTCGGCGAACTCCTCGCGGATGAGTCGATGCGCCGCCTGGCCGAGCCTGCTGCGCAGTGGCGCGTCCTGCATGATGCGACGCATTCCATCGGCGATGGAGCGCGGGTTTTCGCTCTCCACCAGGAGGCCAGTCTCCTCGTGCCGCACGGAATCGGGAATGCCGCCAACGCGCGTGGCGACGACGGGGAGGCCGACGGCGAGGGCCTCCAGAATCGCGGTGCCGAGGCCCTCGGCCCGCGAGGCGAGGACATAGCCATCCAGCGAGCGGAGGACCGCGGGGACGTCCTTGCGGAATCCGAGAAACGTGAGTGTTTCCGGGCCGATTCCGAGCGACTGGCCCTTGGCCGCCAGAATCTCCCGGTCGCTGCCGTCGCCCGCGATCAGTAGGTGGAACGGCGGCGTGGCGGCGTCCTGGCGCAGAAGCGCGACGGCCTCCAGCAGCACGTCGAAGCCCTTCTCGCTGCGCAGGCGCCCGGTGCTCCCCCAGAGGAAGGCCCCGGGCGCGACTTGGGGAAACGTGCGGCGGATGGACTCTGTCGCCGCATCGATGGCGGAAAGATCGGGGACCGAGTAGACAAGGGCGCGGGGCTTCTTGCCGATGCCTGGATAGATATCTATTTGTCTATCTACATAGCTACTGATGGAGACATACGCATCGCACTGGCGATAGAGCCATTTGTTGGCGGCGTGGGTCTGCCACTCGAAGATGTTGTGCTTCGTGCGAATCACGGGCGGGAATCCCGCGGGAGCAAGCGCGCGCGCCACCGCCACCAGCCAAGTGTCCTGGCTGCCGTGGACGTGGATCAGGTTGGGCTTCCAATCGGCAAGGTGCCGCCTGAGGCGAATCAGGTCGGGAAGGAAACGCCACACTTGCGCCGGCGGCTTGAAGCGAAAGCCCTCCCACACCGTCATCCCCGCGGCGGCGGCCTTGGCGGAGAGGACCGATCCATCGGGAATCGCAAAGGCCACCTGATGCCCCGCGCGGTGGGCGCCGAGGGCCTCCGTGAGGATGCGGTTGGACTGGCCGCCCCACCCGCGCAGCATGTTGGTGTGCAGGATGCGCATCGTCAGCGGGCGGCGCTCTTGCGCCAGCGGTTGCGGTTCTTGCGCGCGTGGACCAGGTGATAGAGGGTGCTGAAGAGATAGCGGAACCGCAGCCCCGTTCGCCCCGGCTGGACCATGGCGCGGCGCAGGCGGAAACGATCGGCGGGGGTGTTGCGGTTGTCGCGCACCGTCGAGGTGGCGAGCGCGTAGCCCGCCTCCTCCACCATCGCGACAACGCGGTCGTCCAGATTGCCATAGGGATAGCAGAAACTGGTGATGGCGATGCCGAGCGCGTCCTCCAGCCGCTTGCGCGAGCCAAGGATCTCCTCACGCAGCGCGGCGTCGTCGAGCCGGGCGAGGCGCGGGTGCGTCACCGTGTGGGAGCCGATGCTCATCCCTGCGGAAATCATCTCCTTCATCTGCGAAACGGAAACGTAATTGGCATCGCCACCGAGGGAGCGCGCGGCGATGATGAAAAAGGTGGCGCGCAGTCCAGCCTCGGCCAGCAGGGGAAGCGCGACAGAGTAGTTGTCGATCTGGCCGTCGTCGAATGTAAGCCACACGGATCGACCGAGAGTGCCCGCGGAAAGCCCGGCGCCATACTCCTCGGGAGAGAGCGTCCTGATCTTCATCGCGCGCAGGGTGGCCAGTTGACCGGCAAATTCTTCCCGCGGAACCCAGAGCGCGGCGTGCGGATCGCCAGATGATTGCGGCGAGCCGACATAGTGATACATGAGGACGGTGCTCATGGGGGGAGGGAAGGGTCAGCAGCCGTGGCCTGACAATGGAAATCGGCAAACATTCATGGCCCGGGCACAGTCTTTGATCTTCGAATTCGGGGCGATACGCCCCCCACGGAGCGACACACCATGCGATTACTCACCATCCTGACGCTGCTGCTGGCCCTCGTGGCCAGCCCGCTTTCCCTCCCCGCCCAGAAGGGGCAGAAGATCGAAGTGGCTCCCCCGCCGCCTCCGGTCTATCAGCAGCCGCCGAGCTACCAGCCGCCCTATCAGCAGCAGCCGGTGTACGTCCAGCCCGCGCCGCCACCGGTCGCGCCGCCGATCTATGCGCCCCCCGCGCCCCAAATCATCGTGGCCCCCCCGCCGGAATGGTATGGCCAGACGGTGGTTACGCTGAGCACGGACCGCGCGGTGTATGAGCTGGGCGCTCAAGTGGCGATCAACGCCCGCGCCAACCAGGATGCCTTTCTTTTCGTGTATAGCACCGACAGCCGCGGCGTAACGCGCCAGTTGCTCCCCAACTACTTCGACCGCGACAACTTCGTCTACGCGCACCAGATCAAGCAGTTGCCGTCTCCGGCCTATAGCCTGTTGGCGACGTCGGAGGGATGGGACACCATCCGCGTGGTGGCGGTTGCCGCCGAGCGCGCCCATTGGTCTCCCCCGCCCCAGTTCTATCGCGCCACCAGCCGCGATCCGTTCCCGATCTGCGTGGGCGGCTACAGCGAAATCCAAACGACGCTGCAGGCGAGCCTGGAAGTGGTCTTCAACTCCTCGCGCCGCGGACGCGGCAGCAGTGGCTCGCTGAAGATCGAGGTCGGCGGCCCTTCGCGCCCCGTCTATCCGGGGCCGGTGTATGTGGAGGCGGCCCCGCCCCCGCCGCGCTGGGGAGAAGCCTTCGCCCAGGTCTATGTCCGCCCCGCCGTCTTTGCTCCTCCCCCCCCGCCGGTGGTCGTCTATCCGGGGCCACGCCCGCCGGTGATTGTGGGGCCGAGGCCGATCTACTTGGGGTCTATCTCCGTCTCGACGGCGCCGTCCAACGCGGATGTGTTCGTGAACGGGCAGTATCAGGGAAGCTCGCCGCTGACGGTGGAACTGCCGCCGGGCGCCTATGACGTCGAGGCCCGCCGCCCGGGATTCCGCCCGTGGGTCAGGCGGCTGTACCTGGAGGAGGGCGCCCGCGAGCGCTATCGCGTGCAGCTCAACCGCGACCGGAACTTTTACTGAACGCCGGGGATCTCCAACTGAAACAGGGTCAGCGTCATTGCGAAGAAGTTGTTGGCCAGATGCACGATGACCGCCGCCGATAGGCCGTATCGCAGCCTGGCGTAGCCAAGGATGACGCCGAGGCCGACGATCTGAACCTCCTTGGGCCCGAACGACGTGGTATAGCCGCCGTGGGCCAGCGCAAACAGGAACGCCGCGACGAGAATCGCCCCTCCATCCCGGAGGGGCGTTTTCTCCAGCAGGCCCACCAGCGCGCCACGATAGATAATTTCCTCCAGCACCGCCGCAACCATCGCGAAGGCAAACACGCCAGCGAAGAAGAGCGGGTTCTCTGGCGTCACGTCCTGAAGGAAGCTGTTCTCGGGAATCTCCAGCGGCACCAGTTGAGCGAGGACGACCATCGAGCCAATGGACCACGCAATGGCGCCGATCGAGAACAGCGTCACGCCGCGCGACTCGCTGGGTCCCCAGGGGCGGTGGAGCCGTGCGTTGCGCTGCATCGCAAGGCCCCAGCAGCAAAGCGCGACGACGAGGGTTATCACAATGCCAGTGGATAGCCCCGTGAAGGCATGCCAGCGTTCCCCCGAGGAAAGCGCATCGGCCAGCAGCAGCGCGATTGCCAGGAACGATACTCCCGCCGTGGCGGACCATGCCGCAATGGCGCGCGGGCGAGTGTAGGCATGGATCAGTTCGGGCCGAAACGCGAGCGAGAGGACCCCGGCCACCATGAGGCCGACCAACAAACCGGTTGAGAGGAACCCGATGATGATCTGGGTAAGATCGAAGTCCGGCATGGACACGCTGGTCCCTTCTCCGTTGCCTTTGGCCGTCGCGCTGCACTGGAATGCCGCTGTCGGCCACGCCACCAGCAACCGCGGGCACCGACGGCGGCAATAGAAACAGGATGGACCCAGCAGAACATGAGCGACGCCACAAATCGCGAGTCACCATCGACCGGGACGACATGGATCGCGCCGGTCGGGTTTCCTGTCTATGGCGCGACGCGCGGCGCGCCGGTGCCCGACCTGGAGACTCCGTGGGAGTTTGGTCCGCCGGAGCCCGTGGCGCCCGCCGCTCCCCCGCCGCCGCCAGAGGCGTATGCCCCCGCGCCGCTGGCGTATGCCGCTCCCGAGGCGGCGCCCGCCGTCTATACGGAGCACGCCGCCGCCCCCGCCGCCGATGAGGAGTGGCTTCCATCGCCGCTTGGCCCGGCGGAAACGCCGGAGGAGCGCGCCCGGCGTCTGGGCGTGCCGCTCCCCCAGAAGCCCCCGGGCGACCAGGAATCTCCGCGCCAATGAGCGAGGTCGCAAAGGGTCGCCTTGTGCTGACCGCGAAGGTCGTCGCCGCGGCGGCGGTCCTTGGGTGGGCATGGCTGATCTTTGCCTATTTCCTGCGCACGAACTTCCAGTTGGTCCACAACGCGGTCCAGCCGCTCGGCGTTTTCTCGGCGCTGTTTGGCAGATATACATTCTCGCTGGCGAACACGCCGCCGCTTGAAGTCGCGCAGGCGCTGATGGTGCTCGCCATGACGCAGGCATTCGGGCTGCTGACGCTGAGGATCTTCCGCCTGCGGCTCGGCGGGCTTTCGCGATATGCACTGGCGTTTCCCATCGGATTCGGGTTGTCGGGAATTGCCTTCGAACTGCTGACGATGGCGGGGCTGCTCTATCCCGTGGCGGCGTGGCTGCTGTGGGCGGCGCTGCTGGGCGGGGCGTGGGCGGCGGCGCGGTGGCGGCGGGAACTCTTCGACAGCCCGATCATCGCGGGACGGGCGGTTGATGTTCCATGCGATTGCCCGATGCCGCCACTGGCGGGAATGGGGAGGCTGGACCTCGCCTTCTGGTGCGCCGCCGTCGGCATCGCGGCCCTGATCACGGCGGCGATCTTCTGGCACGCGGCGTTTTTTCCGGAAACCTACTGGGACTCGCTGATTCTCTATCTCGGCTATTCGCGGATGACGTTCCTGCAGCACGCCTTTCCCTTCAAGGCAGAGGTGCAGGTGGGGATTGGGCTGGGCGCGAACTATCCGCACCTGTTTGGAAACTATGGCGCGATGGCATCGACGCTCTTCGCGCACTGGAGCGACCTGCACCTGCGCCTGGCGGCGCCAGTGGCGGGAATGTGCGCGGCAATCCTTGTCTATACAACGGTGCTGAACGCCTGGGGAAGCCACGCGGTTGCAGCGGCGGCGATGCTGCTGTTCCGCGCAGTGCCGAATGGCATCGCGTACTCCACGTATGCGTCGGACTACGCCTTTGCCCTGCTGTTCATCGCGGCGATGGTGCTTGCGGTGTCGCTCTTCGCGCGGAGGCCCACCGCGGGGACGCTGGCGGCGATGTCGGCGATTCCCGCGATCGCGATGCACCTGAACTACCTGATGGGGTTGCTGTGGATCGGGTGGCTGTTTGCCGTCGTGATGGTGGTTGCGGTGTCGGGCGGCGCGGGGTTCGTGGCGCGGCTGAGGCGGACGATTTTCACGCGCGTATTTCTCGCGATCTATCTGACATTCGTGGCGCTGTCGCTGCCGTGGCACATTCGCAACATGGCGCTGACGGGCAATCCCGTCTATGCGTTCTTTCCGGAGATCTTCACGTCCAGCATCAACATGAACGTGGAGGTGCTGCGCTCCTCGGAGCTGGAGTGGTACCGCAACGGCGACGGCATCGGGCGCATGGCGGAATGGTATCGCGGCAAGCGCACCGGCGAAATTCAGGACGAGGGCGATCCCTCCTTCGAGCGCCGGGCCACGTTTCGCGACCGCGTGGATGGGACCTTCCCCTTCTGGATCGGATTCGACGCGCTGGTGCAGAATCCCGACGGAACAATTCGCCGCCACGGCGCGTGGCGGGACCGGCTCGCGATTCTCCTCGGGGTCAATGGGGCGCTGGGCGTTCTGCCGTGGCCCACGACAATCCAGGCGTACAAGATGATGATCCTGATCCCCGCCCTTCTGGTTCCCGCGCTGCTGCTGGGGGCTGTGTGGCTGGGGTACCGGTGGAGCCGCGGCGCGGCGTGGAGCACCAACTCCGTCGCCGCCCCAACCATCGCCACCAGCGCGTTCCTCACGCTCTCGTTTCTCGGCTACATGTACTTCCTAGCGGACTTCTACCTCTACCAGATCGTGGGTTTCCTTTCCTGCGCGGCGGTGGCGAGTTCCGTGGTGGGGGTGTTCCTTATTAGGGATCGCGCAATTCGCGTCTGGGCGGCGCCGGTGTTCTATGCGCTGGTGCTGCTTCAGGGAATCGCGCCGGGGTTGGCGTTCTCGCTGATGGGATTCAAGTACTCCAAGTCGCGCGTGATCGATGGACAGTCGTTCACGCAGGGGAACCTGGACGTGTTCCGCAATCCGGGGCTGCCGCAGTCGTTCTTCCTGCGGATGCAGTATGGCGAGGACGTGGACATGTGGGACTATGTGAACGCGCACCATCTGGGTCAGACGATCCTGACGCACGAGAACCGGCACTATGTGTTCGATCCCTCGATCACGTTTGTGCATCTGGACGACTGGGCAATCCAGCAGGAGTATGGAAAGACCGACGCCGCGGAAATCGCCGCGTTCCTGCGCGGGCGCGGCCTCGAGTACTACCTCCGCGTGCCCAATGAAGCAAATCACCCCATCCTTGCCCGGCTGGGCATGGACAGGGTGGAGAAGGCGGGCCTGCTGGAGGAGGTCGCGCGCTTCGGCGACAACGCCCTTTTTAGAATCGTCGATCCAGTCAGCCGCTGACGAAGGTATTCCGCAGCGTCCCGATACGGTCGATCTTGACCTCCACGATGTCGCCCGACGCGAGGAAGACTGGCGGGTTGCGATAGACGCCGACGCCGCCAGGCGTGCCGGTGGAGATCATGTCGCCAGGCTCCAGCGTGATCATCTGGGAGACCCATGAAATCAGCTCGGGAATGTTGAAGATCAGGTTGGACGTATTGGAGTCCTGCATCTTCTTGCCGTTCACGTGGCAGGAAATCGCGAGGGCGTGGGGGTCGGGAATCTCGTCGGGCGTGACGATGATCGGGCCGCAGGGACCGCTGCCGTCGAAGCCCTTGGCGCGGGACCACTGCTTCTCGTTGGCCTGCAGCGTGCGCGCCGACACGTCGTTCATGATTGTATATCCGCCGACATGCTTGAGCGCCGTGCGCTTTGTGACGCGGCGGGCGGTCTTGCCGATGATGACGGCAAGTTCCGCCTCGAAGTCGATGTTCTTGTCCACCTTGTGGGGCAGCGTGATCTCGGCCCCGTGGCCGCGAAGAGACGTGGCGAACTTGTTGAAGGCCATCGGCTTCTTGGGGATTTCCTTGTTCTGCTCCTCGCAATGATCGCGGTAGTTGAGGCCGATGCAGAGGATCTTTCCCGGGCGCTCGATCGGCGGGAGATGCGTGACGTCCGCCGCGTTGAGCAGGTGCGGGTGTCCATCGGCGGCGGGGCGACCAACGGCCTTGGGGGTTTCCGTGATGCCCTTGAGGATGCGGCGAAGAATCTTCTCCGACTGGGGGAGGTTCTCGAAGTAGGCCTTTGTCGAGGCGACGCGCGCGAGGTCGGCATCGGAGAGGCCAAAAGCTGCGCCCGCCTGCGCCACGCGGAGGATGCGCTTGCCAAGGTCGATGCCGAAGAAGGCGGGGATTTCGGCGGTGCTGACGGTGCAGAGTCTCATGTGCTAGTCATACCTCAGGGCTTCCACGGGATTCAGGCGCGAGGCCTGGTAGGCGGGAATCAACGATGCGACGATGCAGATGGAGAGCGCGCAGACCGCCATGAAGACGATGAGCCACGGCTCCACGACGACCGGCAGGCGGTCGATTCCATACACGCCGCCGGGCATCTCGAAAATCTTCTGGATGTCCTTTGCCACGAATCGGCACAGGCGCAAGCCCCAGACCACGCCGAGCGACGTCCCGACGAGCCCGATCAGGAACCCGTGGTAGAGGAAGATCAGCATGATCGATCCGCTGGTGGCGCCCATGGACTTGAGGATGCCGATGTCGCGCGTTTTCTGGACCACCGTCATCACCAGCGTGCCGATAATGTTGAGCGCCGCCACGAGGACGATGAGGAGGAGGATGATGAACATCGCCACCTTCTCCATCCACAGCGCCTCGAAGAACTGGGGGTTCAGCATCTGCCAGGTGAGGATGCCATAGCCGCGCGGAATCACGTCGAGGAGTTGCTCCCCGTACTCGTTTACCTTCTGGGGATCATCGACTCGGACGTGGAGGGCGGAGATGGTGCCCTCCTGGACAAGCATCTCCTGGATCGTGGCGAGGTTCGTGTAGATGAACTTGTCGTCCACGTCGTAGAGGCCGCTGTGGAAGACGCCGACAACGGTGAGCTTCATGGTCTTGGGGACGACGCGGTTGGCGGTGGGGACGATCTTGCCGATGGCGAAGATGGTATCCCCTTGGCGGAGCCCGAGGTTGATCGCGAGGCGCTCGCCCACCACGACTTCTCGGTCGCCGGGGACGGACTCGCCGAGCGTTACGTAATTCATGAAGTCGGTGACGTTGCTCTCCGTCTTCGGATCGATGCCGCGGAAGAATGCGAAGGCGAAGTTCTCCCGCGAGCCGAGGTCCTTCTGGATGATCGTCTGGTGATCGAGGATGGGAGAGACGCCCTTGACGAAATCCTTGGCTGCGACGTGCTCGATCATCGGGCCCCAGATGTCCTCGGGGATCTGCTTGTCCTTGAAATAGCGCGGGTCGGGCTTGATCTGGATGTGGGAGAATACGCCCATGAACTTCTTCACAAGCGTCTGGTCGAAGCCCTCCATCACGCTGATGACGACGATGAGCGCCATCACGCCGACGGCGACGCCGAGAACGGAGACGATGCTGATGAGGCTGACGAGTCGGCTCCCCTCGCGCGAGAGGAGGTAGCGCTTGCTGACGAAGAGCTGGAACCCCGACGCGCCGAACAGGTGCATATACCGACGCCGCAGTCGCAGGAATCCGAAGTGCGCCGCCGTGGCGACGATCGCGCCGAGGATGGCGATGCCGAGGTCCATTGCGTCGGCCCCGAGTCGGCTGGGCGCCGCCTCGGTCAGCGTCTCGAAGCCCTCAAGACCTTCAGTCAAAATCGGGCGCGCGCCGGTTCCCTGGGCGATGCCCACAACCAGCACGATCGTCTGGATCAGGATGTTGAGCATCCCCACGCCCATCGCGAGGAAGAGCGCGAAGAGGACCGCATCGGAGAGGAGCCCCGTGAATCGGGACAGGAGCGAGTAGCGCCGCGTTGCTTCGGTGTTCACGGGGTCTCCTGCTCGAGGCGCGCCTGCTCGGCGAGTTCCTCGTTCTTGAGCGGCCGCAGGAGCGGAAACAGGATCACGTCGCGGATCGACGCAGCGCCCGTGAGAATCATCGTCAGGCGGTCGATGCCGACGCCAAGACCAGCGGTGGGGACCATGCCGTATTCGAGCGCGCGGACGTAGTCCTCGTCGATCTCGCCTGTCGCCTCCAGGTCGCCCTGGGCGCGGCGGCCCACCTGCTCGGCAAAGCGCTGGTACTGCTCGCGCGGGTCGTTCAGCTCGGAGTAGCCGTTGGCGATCTCCATGCCGCCGATATACAGCTCGAAGCGGTCGGCGACCTCGGGCCTTCCATCGACCGACTTGGCGAGGGGGCTGACGGACTTGGCGAACTCGGTGACAAAGGTGGGCTGCACCAGCGCGCCCTCGCAGTGCTCCTCGAAGAGGAAGATGATCGCGTCGTCGGCGCTCTTAACGTCGGACGGAATCCCGCGGTCGCCCGCGCGCGCGCGGATGTCCTCCAGCGACATGCCCCAGTCCACATCGACACCAAGGACCCGCCCGATCACATCCACGTAGCGGACGCGCTCGATGGGCTTGGCGAAATCGTAGCCGACGCCGTTGTGCTCGCACTCCAGCGAGGACAGCGCGCCGCGCGCGGTGGCGCGGATGATCTCCTCCACGAAGTCCATCATGCGGCTGGCGTTCCATCCGCCGGCATAGAGTTCCAGCATCGTGAACTCGGGATTGTGGCGGACGGAGATGCCTTCGTTGCGGAAGTTGCGGTTGATCTCATACACGCGGTCGAGCCCGCCGACGACGAGGCGCTTAAGGTAGAGCTCCGGCGCGATGCGCATATACAGCGGCATGTCCAGCGTGTTGTGGTGCGTGTGGAACGGCCGCGCCGAAGCACCGCCGAAGATCGGGTGCATCATGGGGGTTTCGACCTCCATGAAGCCCGTGTCGTCGAGGAAGCGCCGCATTGCGGAGACAATGCGCGAGCGCTTGCGGAAGACCTCCGCAACGTCGGGGTTCGCGATCAGGTCCACATAGCGTTGGCGATAGCGCAGCTCCACGTCCTTGAAGCCGTGCCACTTTTCCGGCAATTGGCGGACGGACTTGGAGCAGAGCCGGATCGAGGACGCCTCGATGGTGGCCTCGCCGGTCTTCGTGCGGAAGAGCTTGCCGGTCACGCCGACAAGATCGCCGCCATCCACGTGCTCGCGGAAGACCTCGAAATCCTCCTCGGGAACGAGGCCCTTCTTCACGTACACCTGCACCAGCCCGCTGCGGTCGCGGAGGTGGAAGAAGGCCGTCTTGCCGAAGGAGCGGATCGTCATCGCGCGGCCAAGGACAGAAAGCGGGCGCGCGTTCTCGATAAGCGCCTCGGGCTCCGCAAGGATCGCGGCGGCGGTGTCGTTGGCCTCGAAGAGCGCGGGATAGGGATTCTGGCCCGCGGCGCGCAAGGCGTCGGCCTTGGCGTATCGGTTGCGAATCAGCTCGTTGTGATCGGGGAGAAAGGGAAACTCGGGAGTCGTCATTTGGCGGAGGAGCGGGAGCGTGTCAGGATGGCGGCAGTTCGGCGGAGACGGCGGCGCGGGCTTCCTCGCGGGCGTGGTCGATAACCTGACTGGCAAGCTCCGCGCGAAGTTCGCCGATTCGCGAACTCCATGCGGGGCGGTCGGAAATCGCCTCGAATTCGCGGAAGGCGGCGGGATCGTCGCCCGCGCGGTGGAAGACGACGCCAAGGTGGAAATGGGCCCTGTCGTGGTCGCCCGTGGCGCGCGGAATTTTGTCAACCTCTGCGCGCAGGAACTCAACGGCCTTCTGCTCCTGACCGTCGTTGAGAAACGCCTCGCCCGCGGCGGCGTTGATGCCGGGGGCCTTGGGGTTGATGCGGACGGCCTCCGCATAGTGCCGCGCCGCCGTCTTCCAGTCGCCGGCGAGCCCGTGATACAGGCCCATCTTGCGGTTCCAGTCGAAGGTGGCCATGGCGCCAGTCCACTTCTCGCCAAACGCGGCAAGGGCCTTGGCCGCTTCGGCATGCTTCTCCCCCGCGTGAAGGGCATCCACGGAGGAAAGCTCCTTCTTCCAGTGGATCTGTTCACCCGTGCGGAAGATGGCGAAGATCGCGATCTCGAAAATCACGAAGACGGCAATGATGACAATGGCAATGAGTCGGCGGACGCCTGCCTCTCCGCGCGGGGCGGTCGAGGGGGCATTGGAGGCGGCGCCCGGAGTTTCGGCCGCCGGGGCCGGGCGCGGCGGATTTTTTCTACGGCGTGACAAGGTATCGGCGGGCCTGGCGGTCAGCGGCTTGCGGGATATAGCACGAAAGCGTCGTCTCGCGTTACCCGGCGAGAGAGTTCCCGCGCGCATTCCTCGGCCATGGCGAGCTGCGAATCGAAGGCGTCGGAGTCCTCCCAGCTACGAGTCCACACCATCTGGCCGCTCGCCACGTCCCACAACTGTACCGTCGTATCCAGATGGCTGTACCACCAGGAGAACGTCCGGTTGATGACAGTGGCCGACTTGCGGACTTCCGAGGTCATGACGAAGTCCATGCCGAGGGACTTGCCGTAGTCGAGCGGGTCCTGTTCGAGGAGGAGCTGCTTGCGCTGGGCGGGGGTCAGGTTCGGGTAGTTGCGGTCGATCTGGCGCTCCTTGAGGGAGAGGTAGATCGACTGGTCGTCGCGCGAATAGACCTCCACGCCGGGAAGCTTGTCAAACTGGTGGGCGAGCGCCTCGCCAAGCTGGATCCCCATGTTGCTGGAAAGGAAGCGGTCGCGGGAGCTGAACCACCAACCCTCCTCCACCAGCGTTCCCTTGGGATCGACATCGTAGAGGACCTTTCCATCGAGGACCGCGAGCCTGACGCTGCGCGATGGCTCCGGCCGGCTGGCGCAACCAACGGCGAAGCCAAGAACCGCCAGAAGCAGCATGAGGGAAGAAAGATTCCGAATCGTTTTGAGCGGCATGGCGTGTCGCATGGAACCGTTGGATTGTCGAAGCGCCGCCATTGGGGATTTCAGGCGCGGGGGGAGTCAATAGAAGGAAAGAGGGAATGGAGAATGGGGAATTGGGAATGGGGTGCCAACTTCGATGGCGGTCGGCCGAGACAAGCGCTGAAATTCGGAAGCTCCCTCGGCTTGTTGCCATTCCCCATTCCCTTCCCCCAAAAAAGCCGGGCCCCGGTCCACGAGGGACCGGGGCCTGACGGCAGAAGTCGAGTGAGGCGAAGGATTACTTCGCGACGCTGGCCTTCTTGGCGACTGGCTTCTTGGCGGCTGCCTTCTTCTTGGCAACGGGCTTCTTGGCGGCCGGCTTCTTGGCGGCAGCCTTCTTGACCGTGGCCTTCTTGGCAACGGGCTTCTTGGCGGCGGCCTTCTTGGGGGCAGCCTTCTTGACCGCGGCCTTCTTGGCGACGGGCTTCTTGGCGGCGGCCTTCTTGGGGGCAGCCTTCGTTGCCTTCTTAGGGGCGGTGGTGGCCTTCTTTGCTTCAGCCATGTGCGAGTCCTCCTTTCGAGGATGGGTTACTGCCGCTTGGGCAGCTGCAAAAAGGGCGATCGGCACCCGGAAGGGCGAACAACTTACGTAGTTCATCCCGACCTGATGACAAAAGACCACGGAAGCGGGGTCGCCGCCGTGCTCGCCGCAAATGCCGACTTTAAGGTCGGGGCGCGTATAGCGTCCCTTGAGGATGCCCATTTCCACGAGCAGGCCAACACCGCCCTGGTCGAGAGACTGGAAGGGGTCCTCCGGAAGTATCTTCTTCGTGAGATAGTCGGGGAGGAACGTCCCGATATCGTCGCGAGAGAAGCCAAATGTCGTTTGGGTAAGGTCGTTGGTGCCGAAGGAGAAGAAATCGGCGTCCTTGGCGATCTCGTCGGCGGTCAGCGCCGCGCGGGGAAGCTCGATCATCGTGCCGACCTGGTACGCGATCTTGACCTTGCGCTCCGCCATCACGTCGGCGGCGGCCTGATGGATGATGGCGGCCTGGTTGGCCAGCTCGTTGCGGTGGCCGACGAGGGGAACCATGATCTCCGGCAGGACCTTGATCTTGCGCGAGGCGCAGTCAGCCGCGGCCTCGAAGATGGCGCGGGCCTGCATCTCGGTGATCTCGGGATAGGTGATGCCAAGGCGGCAGCCGCGGTGGCCCAGCATCGGATTCAGCTCGTGGAGCTGGTGGATGCGGGTCTGGAGCTCGTGGCTGGTGATGCCGAGTTCGTGGGCGAGTTCCTCGACCTGGCCCGGCTCGCCGGGGGTGAACTCGTGAAGCGGCGGATCCAGAAGGCGGATGGTAACGGGCAGGCCGTGCATCGCCTCGAAGATCTCCGTGAAGTCCTTCCGCTGGAAGGGGAGGAGCTTCATGATGGCGCGGCGCCGGGCCTCGTGGTCCTTGGCGACGATCATCTCGCGGACGGCCTTGATGCGCTGGGCGTCGAAGAACATGTGCTCCGTGCGGCAGAGGCCGATACCCTCCGCGCCCAGCTTGCGGGCGTGGGCGGCGTCGCGGCCGGAGTCGGCGTTGGTGCGCACGTTGATCTGGCGGAACTTGTCGGCCAGCTTCATCAGCGACTTGTAGTAGGGGTTCTTGTCGAGGTCGGGGATGTCGGTCTTGATCTGGCCCTCGTAGATGCAGCCCAAGGTGCCGTTCAGGGTGATGAAGTCGCCCTCGTGATAGACCTTATCGCGGACCGTCAGGTCGCCGACCTTCATGCTGCGGACCGTCATGCGGCGGTTGGCGCTGTCGATGGCCAGCTCTCCGCAACCCACGATGCAGCACTTGCCCCATCCGCGGGCGACGAGCGCCGCGTGGCTGGTCATGCCGCCCTTGGCGGTCAGGATCGCCTCGGCGACGTGCATTCCGGCGACGTCCTCCGGGGAGGTCTCCGCGCGGACGAGAATGACCTTCTTGCCCTTGGCGGCCCACTTCTCCGCCTCGTCGGCAGTGAAGACCATCTGGCCGGTGGCGCCGCCGGGGCCGGCGGGAAGGCCGGTGGCGATCAGCGGGGCCTTCTTCTCGGCCTCGGGATTCACGGAGGGGAGGAGCAGCTCGGTAAGCTGGATCGGGCGGACGCGCATGACCGCTTCCTTCTCGTCGATCATTTTCTCCTTCAGCATCTCGACGGCCATGCGGACGGCGGCGGTGCCGTTGCGCTTGCCGACGCGGCACTGGAGCATCCACAGCTTGCCCTCTTCCGTGGTGAACTCGATGTCCAGCATGTCGTGGAAGTGCTTCTCGAGCCCGGCGCGGATCTTGACGAGTTCCTTGAAGGAGCGAGGGTCCTTGCGCTCCATGGAAACCTGACCGGCGGCCTCGCGCTTCTTCAGCAGGGGGGAGGGAGTGCGGATTCCGGCGACCACGTCCTCGCCCTGGGCATTGACCAGATACTCGCCATAGAACTCGTCCTCGCCCGTGGCCGGGTTGCGCGTGAAGGCCACGCCGGTGGAGGAGGTGTCGCCGAGGTTGCCGAAGACCATGGCCTGGACGTTGACGGCGGTGCCCCACTCGTCGGGGATGCGCTCGATGCGGCGGTAATCCTTGGCGCGCTTGCCGTTCCAGGAGGCGAACACGGCCTCGACCCCGCCCCAAAGCTGGGCATGGGGATCATCGGGGAAGGGCTTGCCGAGGACAGACTTCACGCGCTCCTTGAAGGCGGCGCAAAGCTCCTTGAGGTCGGTGGCGCTCAGGTCGGTGTCGATCTTGGCGCCCGCCGCGTGCTTCTTCTCCTCCAGCAGGTGCTCGAGCTGGTGGCGGATACCCTTGCCATCGACAGGCACGACGCCGGCGGCCTTCTCCATGACCACGTCGGAGTACATCATGATGAGGCGGCGATACGCGTCATAGACGAAACGCTCGTTCGTCTTGGCGATCAGCCCCGGGATGGTCTTGGTGGTAAGTCCAACATTGAGAACGGTCTCCATCATTCCGGGCATCGAGCTGCGGGCGCCGGAGCGGACGGAGAGGAGGAGGGGGTTCCTGGGGTCGCCGAAGCCGCGGCCCATGGCCTTCTCGGTCTTCTTGAGGGCGCCCTCGACCTCGCCCTTGAGGGTGGGCGAAAACTTGCGCTTGTTCTTGTAGTACTCGACGCAGACGGCCGTCGTGATGGTGAAGCCGGCGGGGACGGGAATCCCCAGCAGACACATTTCGGCAAGGTTGGCTCCCTTGCCGCCCAGCAACTCCTTCATCTTGCCGTTTCCGTCGGCTTTGCGGTCGCCGAAGTAAAACACGGACTTGGTGGAACTCATTCTCTTCTCCTTGAACAGTGCGGGCCCCGGGCCCGGGCGATTCGTGCTTCGTTTCGACGATGGAAAGCGGCGCGAGGGGGAGGCAAGCTGCACTCGTGTTCGCGTCGGTCCGCTTCCGGTTTTCGCCGCTGCTCGGCGTTGTCTATACAGGGCCGATTCGGCGCCCGAACTGCTCAATTCGGGTGGACCTTTCGAGCCTCCCGATTGCCATGTCAAATGATTTCATCCACAGGATGATCGAAAAAATGCATAAACTGTGGAAAAGTCCCTTGCGGACCCTCGTGGAGGCACTTTTTCGGCGTCGCGCGACCCGCGACGCGAGTTTTTCGCTTTCCCGCCGCGCGCGCCGGGTGTGTATATATGTCTATGCAAACGGGTTCGCGCGGCGGTGCAGAGAAGCCCCGCCCAGGATGCCGCGCGGCGATGCGGAAAGGAGAGCGGAGAGCGCCGTTTTCCCCCGGCCCCGATGTGGATGGGATCA
>Ga0105049_10002166_pt1 | contig 23178 bp, 16 predicted proteins | sample MAT06_FD_78087 | JGI IMG/M metagenome (GOLD analysis project Ga0105049, IMG submission 78087) | Freshwater microbial communities from Lake Fryxell liftoff mats and glacier meltwater in Antarctica - MAT-06 | ecosystem: Environmental > Aquatic > Freshwater > Ice > Liftoff microbial mat | place...
TCGGTGATCACGGTCGTCGAGGACACCTACGATCCCCACAACGCGGCGGCGACGATCCGCACCACCGAGGCGATCGGCCTGTCCGAGCTCCATGTGATCGAGCCCGGAGGGCGGTTCAGCGCGACCACCGGGGTCACCCGCGGTGCCCACAAGTGGATCGAGCTCGTTCGTTATCACTCACACACCGACGCGATCGCGGCGCTCCATGCCCGCGGCTTCCGGGTCTACGCCACCGCTCCGGGCGCGACGGCCTCGATCGATGACGTCGACGTCAGCACCCCGATCGCGATCGCGTTCGGCAACGAGCACGATGGCCTGCGCCCCGAGACGATCGCCGCGTGCGATGGCGCGGTGGTCGTGCCGATGTACGGCTTCACCGAGAGCTTCAATCTCTCCGTCACCGTCGCGCTGGCGATGAGCCGGATCGCCGCGCGGCGGCGGCAGCAGATCGGTGCGCTGGGCGACCTGCCGGCGGATCGGCTCCGCGTGTTGCGCGCGCGCTGGTTCGCGCTGAAGATTCGTGGCGCGGTGGGGATCCTCGAACGTCACCTTCAATAACGATCTCGGTAGCTTTGGCGTGTCTTCACGGACACGCCGCGATGTGGCATCCCGGACCCAACCGCGCAATGATGCGCTACCTGGCGGGGGGACCTCGGCCAACCCCGGGTCCCACCCTTGCAGAACAAGCGCGACATGCCCCCAAGAAGTACGGCGCGAATGTGGTCGCCGTCGGCGTCCGACCCTGGCCCGGCCGACAGGGGCAAGGCGCCGAAGGCCGAGCGCCCGAGTGGCAAGCTCGGGAACCCACCGCCGAACAAGCGCCGCTGGTGGGTCCGCGCGATCAAGTGGATGTTCCTGCTCGGGCTGATCGGGCTCGTGCTGTCGGTCGGCACCGTCGCATTCGTGTTCTGGTACTACAGCCGCGACAAGAACCTCCCGGATCCGAGCTCGCTCTCCGAGATCAAGCACCGGCAGGCGACGTGGATCGTCGATCGCAACGATGCGCGGATCGGCGTCGTCTACGGCGAGCCCAAGGTCTGCGTGAAGAAGAAGGGCGCGACGAAGGTCGAGCCGCAGACCGACGACGACAAGGTCGATGAAGCGGTCGAGCAGCTGCGGAAGCCGAGCTGCGATGCGAACGACGATTGCGACAAGCAATCGGAGTGCAAGCCGGCCGAGCACGAGACCCGCACGTTCGTGCCGTACGACAAGATCCCGAAGTCGCTGATCGACGCGCTGATCGCCACCGAGGACAGCTCGTTCTGGGATCACGGCGGCGTCGACTACATGGGCATGTTCCGCGCGTTCTGGGCGAACCTGCGCGCCGGCAAGGCGAAGCAGGGCGCGTCGACGATCACGCAGCAGGTGGTGAAGAACCTCTTGCTGACGCCCGAAAAGAGCTTCAAGCGAAAGATCCAGGAGATCATCATCGCGAGGCGCCTCGAGAAGGTGCTGACCAAGGAAGAGATCCTGACGCTGTACCTGAACCAGGTGAACTTCGGCAACGCGCGCTACGGCGTCGCCGAAGCCGCGCGGTTCTACTTCGGCAAGGACGTCGGCCAGCTCGACGTCGGTGAGTGCGCCTTGCTCGCGGGGCTGCCTCAGTCACCGGAGGCGCTCGCGCCGAACCGCAAGAAGAACCAGGCCGCTGCGAAGGGCCGCCAGATCCACGTGCTCAACCGCCTGGTCGAGATGAGCGCATCGAATCCCACCCAGCTGCGTGGCAAGCCACTCGCGGTGGCGGACGCGCAGAAGTGGATCAACGCGCCGATGAAGATCGTCGAGGTGCCGTTCCCCCAGCTCAACACGGCGCCCGAGTGGGAGCGCCGCGTGCGTGACGAGCTGCTGGGGAGCAAATGTGCGGGCAGGTCGACGTGCGCCGAGGGCGAGATCTATCTCGATACGCTCGGCGCGACGATCCGCACCACGCTCGATCCCAAGATCAATGCCGATGCGCTGCGAGCGCTGCAGACCGGCCTCCGCGGCGTCGACAAGCGCCACGGCTACGGCCGTCCGAAGCGCTCGCTGAAAGACAAGGCGGCCGACGAGCTGCGCAAGAAGCTGTCGCGCGTGACGCCGGAGGGCGGGCTGGTGAAGGGTGAGGAGTACGACTCGATCGTCACCGCGATCCACGACGACGATCGCGAGCTCGAGGTCGACCTCGGCAGCTTCAAGGCCGCGGTGGTCGTCGACGACGATCGCTACATGCCGAGCGACGAGGACGGCAAGCTGCAGCCGCTGTCGTCACGATTCAAGGTCAACGATGTCGTCGAGGTGGTGTGGCATCCGGACGCCGACAAGAAGCCGACCAAGCACGCGAAGCATCGCGTCGGGTTTCCGCAGGGCCCACAGGGTGCGGTGGTCGTGCTCGAGGTCAAGACGCGCAAGGTGCGCGCGCTCGTCGGTGGCTACTCGATCAGGCGCGGCGGGCTCAACCGCGCGACCGATTCGAAGCGCCAGCCGGGGAGCTCGTTCAAGCCGTACGTGATGGCGGCGGGCATCAAGCTCGGCGCCGGCAAGGAGGTCGATCAGGCGGGACACATCATGTACACGCCGGCCTCGATGGTGATCGACGCGCCGGATCCGGACGATCGCCTCGGCTACAAGCGCTGGCTGCCAAAGAACTACGAGTCCGGAAACTTCGAGGGGCCGGTGCTGCTGCGGCACGCGCTCGCGAAGTCGATCAACACGGTCGCGATCCGGATCTACAACAAGATCACCCCGACGCGGATCATCGATCTGGTCACCGCGGTCGGCCTCGATGCCTCGAAGTTCCCGACCAGCCCGGCGCTCGCGCTCGGTGCTGGCGAGGTCACGCTGCTCGAGCACACCAACGCGATGACGACGTTCGCGGCAGGCGGCAAGACGGCGAAGCCGGTGTTCATCGACGCGATCAACGGGAAGGCCTCGGAAGGCGCCGCCCTCACGCAGGTCATCGATCCCGAGGTCGCGTACGTCACCGTCGACATGATGCGCTCGGTGGTGACGTCGGGAACCGGCGTCGGTGCGAGCAAGCTCGGCATCCCGGTCGCGGGCAAGACGGGCACGTCGAACGACGCGAAGGACGTCTGGTTCATCGGCCTGACGCCGGACTACGCGATCGGCATCTGGATCGGTCATGACGAGCCAAAGTCGATGGGGCGCGAGACCGGTGGTGGCACCGCGGTGCCGGTGTTCGTCGAGGTCGTGAAGTCGATGAAGCTGCCGGCGAAGCCGTTCCCGCGGCCGCCGAAGGTGATCGAGATGAAGATCGACAAGGACAGCGGCCTCAAGGCGCCGGATGGTTGGCCCAAGGACAAGACGGTCACCGAGGTGTTCGTCGAAGGCACCGGCCCGACCGAAGAGGCGAGCGCCGAGACCAACGACGTCAAGGGCGAATACAAGGAGTGAGGGTGGCGGTCGCTCTCGTCGCCGTGCTCGCCACCGATGCCTTCGCTGGTGATCCGCCCGACGACTTCTACGCGCGTCTCGTCGCAACGGTGAAGCAGCGCGTCGACGCGATCGTGCTGGCGAAGGCGCCGAAGCTGACGCCGCCGGTGCCACCGGTGCCGATCAAGCCGACCTGGAAGGTCGCGAAGGTCGGCTCGATCGAGCTCGGGGCCCCGCTGGTCGCGCTCGCGGCCGCGGATCTCGACGGCGATCCGAAGGCGGCCGAGCTCTACGCGGTCACGCCACGTGAAGTCGTCGCGATCGGCTATCGCGGCGGCAAGCTCATCGAGCTCGGGCGCGTGGCGTTCCACGGTGAGCGCACGGTGCCGGAGCCGCGCGATGTCGTCGGCACGATCGTCGTCGACGGCAAGGAGCTGGTCGCCGCGGCATCCTCATGGGCCAAGGAGCTGCGAGTCGGGTGGCACGGCAAGACGCTGACCGCGCAGCATGGTGGTCCCGGGTTTCTGCTCTGCCCGGGCACCCGCGCACAGCTCCAGGTCGGCCGCAATCACTTCACGACGAACACGTTCGAGATGCGGTGTCGCGACGACCTGGTCGATCCCACGGGGCAGCCGCTGCGCGTGCGCGCCGAGCTGGCGACCACCGGCAAGCTCGCGGTGTCCGTCGAGACCTGCCCGGCGGGCGGCACCTGCGCGCAGACCAGCAAGTTCGAGCTCAGCAACGTCGGGATCGCCTTCGCGATCGCCGACGTCGATCGCGATGGCACCCCGGAGATCATCGTCTCCGAAGCGAGTGCGCCGTACGCCTCCGACTCGGCGAAGGTGATCACGCTCGGCGGCGACGAGAAGAAGGGCATCTTCAAGAAGTCGTTCATGGGTGGCGTCGCCGGCCTCGTGGTCGCTGACGGCGATGACCTCGATGACGTCCCCGAGGTCCTCGCCGCGGTCCGGCTCGCCGGCTCGACGCGCGTCGACATCTGGAGGCTCGATTGAGAGTCCTCGCGATCGTGCTCGCGCTCGCGGCGATCGCCGACGCCGAGACGCGCCCACGCTACGCCGGCAAGATCGACGGCGCGCTGCTCGGTGCGCCGGCGACGCTCGACCCGGTCGCCGCGCAGAGCCACGCGGAGCTGACGGTCACCGGGATGATCTTCGACACGCTGTACCGGATCGAGGTCACCGGTGCCGTCGAGCCGCGCCTCGCCGCGACCCGGCCCGAGCTCGACAGCACCAAGCTGGTCGCGCGGATCGTGATTCGCAAAGGCGTTCGCTTCCACGATGGCGGTGCGCTGTCCGCGTCGGATGTCGTCGCGTCGCTGGAACGCGCGCGCAGCGGCGCAGGGCGGTGGGCCCTCGCCCCGATCGCGACGGTGCGCGGCGAAGGCGAGATCGTCGAGCTCACGCTCCGTTCACCCGTCGATGTCGCGGTGATGCTGTCGCTCGCACCGACGGCGATCACGCGGCACGGCAAGGCGGCGGGAACGGGGACGGGCCCGTTCAAGCTCGCCTCGATCGACCGCACCACCAGGAAGCTCGTCCTCGATGCGTTCGAGGATCACTTCGCGGGGCGCACGTATCTCGATCGCGTGACGCTGCACTGGTTCGACAAGGCCGAGGCCGAGGCCAAGCGATTCGAGACCGACGATGCGCAGCTGTCCTCGCGTGGCGTCGCCGCATTCACAGGCAGCCAGCCGAAGTATCGCGCCGGCGCCGTCGACGGGCCAAAGGCGCTGTTGATCTACGTTGGCTTTGGCAAGAAACACGCCGACGTGCTGCGCGAGCCCGCGTTTCGACGCGCGCTCGATCTCGCGCTCGATCGCAACGCGCTGGTCTCGGTCAACCGCGGGGAGGCGGTCACCCCCGCCGGCGAGCCCGTGCCGGTCGAGGCTGGTGCACCGGTGCCGACGCCGCTGGTGCGGACCGGCGATCTCGCACTCGCACGCACCGCGCTCGCCGATGCCGCCAGGCGCGTGCCGTCGCTCGCGCCGACGAGCGCATCGCAGCTGACGCTCGAGATCGCGTTCGAGGACACCCGCCCCGACGATCGCGAGATCGCGGAGCGCGTCGCGCGTGCGCTCGGCAAGCTCGGCATCGGCACCACGCTGTCCGCGGTCAGCGGCAGCGAGCTGCGCGATCGGATCGCGCGCGGCACGACAGACCTCTACATCAACCAGCTCGCGGCCCCACTTCAGATCAGCTGGGCGTGGTGGAGCGCGGCGTTCGCCGCCGGTGGCGATGACTGGGCGACCACCCAGCTCGCGGCCGGGCAGCTGACGATGGAGGTCGCGCGCAAGCAGTTCGCGATCCGTCGCCCGATCCTGCCGCTGATGTTCCGCGGCGTGCGGTTGTGGCATCGCGCCGATCTGCGCGGTCTCCGCTTCGACGGCACCGGCCGGCCGTGCCTCGAGGAGGTCTTCGTGTTCGGTGTGCCGGTGAAGACCGGAGCCGCGCCATGAAACGAGCGGGCCAACCGAAACGAGCGGGCCAATCATGAAGCTACGCGGTCGGTTCACCCTCACGCTCGCGCTCGCGGCCTTGGTGCCGATCTCGGTCGCTGCCGTGGTGACGCGGCAGGTGATCGCGTCGACCGCGCGCCAGGACTATCGCGACCAGCGCAAGACGTCCGAGCTCGCCGTGGTCGGTGTGATCGAACGCCACCTCAAGCAGGTCGACGAGGCGGTCAAGTCGCTCGCGCGCGACGACCACCCGTATGTCGCGGGCATGCTTCGCGATCACATCAAGAACAAGCTGACCGAGAAGCTCAACTCGGTGCGCGAGCAGGCGGTGCCGTGGAAGAACGGCCTGTCGCTCGATGTGCTGACGATCGTCGACGATACCCGCCCGACCAACATCGTCCTGGTCTCGGCGCATCTCCGCTCGGCGAACAACGAGCAAGACTCCGCGAACATCCGCAAGCGCGCGATCGACACCAAGGGCTCGCCGTACTTCGCGATCGAGACCGTGCAGCTCCCCCTCGAGGTGCGCCGGCCGCCGAACAGCAAGGACATCGAGACCGTGCTGGTCGCCGAGGCCGCGCGGCTCTCCACCGACGGGCCGTACTCGTTCGGCGTGCTCGCCGGTCGCAAGTTCGACGCCGATCTGCTGAGCTCCGTCGTGCGCGAGGGCCGCGTCGACGTGCGGGTCGTCGATGGCACCGGCAAGGTGCTGGTCCCGCCGCGCGGAAAAGATTGGGACGAGCTGGTCGTCGATCCGCCGAGCACGATCCAGTTGCCCGGCGTCGGCGGCGCGACGTTCGCCACCGTCGAGATCGCGGTCTCCGACGGCGATCTCGATGCCGTGCTGCGCAAGCTGACGTACACCTCCGCAGGGCTCGCGCTTGCCGCGCTCGGCGCGGTCGTGTTGATCGGCCTGCTGGTCGCTCGCCGCACCGCCCGCGATCTCGAGTCGCTCGCCGAGGGTTCGCTCGCGGCCGCGCGTGGCGATCTCGATCACCGCGTGCCGGTGCGCAGCAAGGACGAGGTGGGCGCGGTAGCGAACGCGTTCAACTTCATGATGGAAGATCTGCGCACGTCGAAGGAGCGCCTCGTGATCGCGGAGCGGATCGCGGCGTGGCAGGAGATCGCGCGGCGACTGGCGCACGAGATCAAGAACCCGCTGACGCCGATCCAGATGTCGATGGATACGCTGCGCAAGACCTGGCGCCTCAAGCATCCGTCGTTCGACGAGATCCTCGAGGAATCGACGACGACCGTGCTGCAAGAGGCCGATCGCCTCAAGCACATCGTCAGCGAGTTCTCCGACTTCGCGCGGATGCCCAAGCCCGAGTTCCAGCGCGTCGATCTCAACGAGGTCGTCCGCTCGGCGATGACGCTCTATCAGGGGGCGGCGCCGGTCGAGACCAAGCTCGCCACCATCCCGCAGCTCGACGCTGACAAGAACCAGATCAACCAGGTCGTGTTGAACCTGGTCGAGAATGCGCGCGATGCGATCGGCCAGCGTGCCGACGGCCGGATCGTGGTGTCGACGCGACTCGGGGATGCCGGCGATCGCGCGCTGCTGATCGTCGACGACAACGGCCCGGGCGTCCCCCTCGAGCTGAAGGATAAAGTCTTCGCGCCGTACTTCACGACCAAGCACAACAAGGGCGGCACCGGCCTCGGCCTCGCGATCGTCCACCGCATCGTCTCCGATCACGGTGGCCGGATCACCGTCACCGATTCGCCGGGCGGTGGTGCGCGGTTCTCGATCGAGCTGCCGCTGCGCAACGGCACCGCGCTGCTGGTCTCGCGAATCTAGGCGCGGAATTGCTTTCGGCGGACCGCCGTTGGATCTATGACGTCGAGGGTTTTATGCCGAAGCAAGTGATCGAAGGTTGCCTCACCGCCATCGTGACGCCGTTCAAGAACGGCAAGGTCGACTTCGAGACGCTCGCGAAGCTCGTCGACTGGCAGATCGAGAACGGCGTCGATGGCATCGTCGCGGTCGGCACCACCGGTGAGTCCGCCACCCTCGATGTCGACGAGCACGTCGCGGTGATCGCGGCGACCGTCAAGGCCGCCAAAGGGCGCGTCCCGGTCGTCGCCGGTGCTGGTGGTAACGCCACCAGCGAGGCACTTGTCCTCACCAAGGCCTCCGAGGATGCCGGCGCCGATGCGCTGCTGCACGTCACGCCCTACTACAACCGTCCAAATCAGGAAGGCCTGTTCCGCCACTTCGAGGCGGTCTGCAAGTCGACCAAGCTGCCGGTCATCCTCTACAACGTGCCCTCGCGGACCGCGTGCGACCTGCTGACCGACACCGTCGTTCGCCTGTGCGAGCTCGACAACGTGGTCGGCATCAAGGACGCGACCGGCAACCTGGTGCGCGGCAGCGAGCTGGTCGCCAGGTGCGGCGACCAGATCACGATCCTCTCGGGCGACGACGGCACCGCGTTCCCTCTCTACGCAGTCGGTGCACGCGGCGTGATCTCCGTGATCTCCAACGTCTGCCCCAAGCAGATGAGTGACATGTGGGACGCGGCCAAGGCCGGCGACTGGGAACGCGCGAAGCAGCGCCACCACGAGCTGCGCGTGATGTCGGCGATGCTGTTCAACGAGCCGTCGCCCGCACCCACCAAGGCCGCGCTCGCGATCCTCTCGCGGTGCACGATGGACGTTCGCCTGCCGCTCGTCGGTGCGACGCCCAAGCTCGTCGAGGATCTGCGCGGCGAGCTCCGGACGCTGGGCATGTCGTGACGTCTCGGGTCTGCATCCTCGGGCCCTCGGGCCGGATGGGTCGCGCACTGATCGAGGCCTCCGCAGGCCGCTCCGATGTCCGCGTGGTCGCCGCGGTCGATCGCCCCGATGCTGCCGGACTCGGCACGCAGATCGGACCCGTGGTCGTGACGTCGGATGCCGGGGCAGGGCTCGATGCGTCGGACGTGTATATCGACTTCACGTCCCCAGCCGCGACGCGCGCGGTCGCGCAGCTCGCGACGGCGCGTCGCCGTGCCGCGGTGATCGGCACGACCGGGTTGACCGCCGAGGACGAGGTCGCGCTCGCCGAGCTCGCGAAGGTCGCCCCGATCGTGGTCGCCGCGAACTTTTCGCTCGGCGTCAATCTCCTGCTCGGCCTGGTCAACCAGGCAGCTGCGGTGCTCGGCACCGAGTGGGATGCCGAGGTCGTCGAGACCCATCACCGCGCGAAGCGGGATGCCCCCTCGGGCACCGCCCTGATGATCGCGCGTGCGATCGCCGCCGGTCATGGCTCCGACTACGACACCGTCAAGCGCCACAGCCGCGACGGCGACATCGGCCCGCGCCCGCAGGGCGAGATCGGCGTCTCCACCGTCCGTGGCGGCGACGTCATCGGCGAACACACCGCCTCGTTCTTCGGCCCCGCCGAGCGCATCGAGATCAGTCACCGCGCGACCTCTCGCGCGATCTTCGCCTCCGGCGCCCTGCGCGCCGCGGCCTGGGTCGTCGGCAAACCTCCGGGGCGCTACGACATGCTCGCCGTGCTAGGGTTCGCCTCGAAGTGACCGCGACCGAACGCATCACGATGGTCGTCCTCAACGACGACGGCTCGCGAGACAAGTTCACCCTGTCCTCGTGGGTCGGGATACCCCGCAAGCACGAGCTGATGTGGATCGGTGATGACCCGTACATGATCATCGAGGTCGAGTACGCGGTCTCCGAAGGCTTCTTCGGGGCGCGCTCGATCGACGCCGCGGGGGTCTACGTCCGCCGCCTCACCAAGGACGAGCAGGATGCGGTGGCGCGCCGGCTCGCCAAGCCGGTGACCGGCAAAGACGAGCAACCCTTCCGACCGTGAGCGTGGCGTCAACCTGGCGGGCGTCAACGCCGCGCGGCCGAACATCTGGCGCGTGCCACTCAAAGTTCACGCACGCCGACATCGGCGAATTCAAGTCTTCGCACTGACGTGAGACACTCCTCGAGGTGATCGAGAGGCTGTGGTTGCTGACCGTGGTCGCCTGCGCGCAGCCGACTCCGAAGTCGCCGTCCATCGGCAACACCGCCGCCATCGACGATCTTCCAGTGCCGCTCGAAACCGCGCCTTCGCTCGGCCGCCAGCGTGTCCACTTCGAGTCCGACCGCGCCATCCTCCTGCCATCCGAGACGGTGGTCCTCGATCGGGTCTTGACGCTGCTGACGACGGACCCTGCGCTGAACCTCCAGATCTCCGGGCATGCCGATGCTTCCGAGACCGACGTGAGCAGGGCACGCGCGATCGCCGTGCGTGACCACCTGATCGCGCGCGGGATCTCGGATCATCGACTTCTCCTTCGCACCGTGGGCACGTCCGAGCCTCGGGCGGCGAAGGGTGACGCGGACAATCGTCGGGTCGACTTCCAGACCGTGACAAGGGACCCGATCAGTGGCCGCGTCGTCATCACGGATACTGATATCGAGATCCTCGATCTGGTCAGGTTCGAGACCGGGAAGGTGACCCTCATCCCGTCGTCGCTCCCGGCGCTCGATGCGGTCGCGAGCACGCTCCAGGGTAATCCGTCGATCTTGCTCGTCGAGGTGCAGAGTCACGTCGACGAACGCGGTGACGACGCGACGAACCTGCGGCTCACGCAGGCGCGCGCACTCGTGGTCAGGAACTACCTGGTCGCCAAAGGCATCGATGCCACGAGGCTCACCACGCAGGGCTACGGTGAAGCGCAGCCGGTCGACAATGGCCACGACGCGGCCGCGTGGAACAAGAACACGCGCATCGCGTTCCTCATCATCAAGCGCACGCCGTAGAACCTGAAGTTGTCGTCGGGGCAGGCGCCCGCGCGACTGCGCGTCTCGCGGTCGGTGATCCACGGTCAGTGAATTCGGCACCCTTGGCCACCCGAGATCCGGCACGCTCGTCCCCATGAAGCCACTGGCCGCTGTCCTGCTCACGGCCGCTGCTGGATGCACCGCACCACCAACGGACGTCAGCAGCGCCTCGCAACCGATCCTCGGCGGCACGCTCGTCACCACCGGCGAGTTCCCGACCGTCGTCGCCCTCGAGTCAGGCCCGGGCCAGTTCTTCTGCACCGGCACGCTCGTCGGCGCGTCCTGGGTCCTGACCGCCGCGCACTGCGTCGAGGGCGCGCCGCAGGGCGCGATCAAGATCCGGTTCGACGGCCTCGACGTGAGCTCGGGCACCGAGGGCATGTCGGTCGGCACGAAGCGCCACGTCGCGCAGAACTTCCAGGGCGAGTGGCGCGACGACATCGCGCTGATCGAGCTGACCGCGCCGGTTATGCGCCCGTTCACGCCGCTGCACCGCACGTCGACGCTGCCCGGCAGCGCCGTGAAGCAGGTCGGCTACGGCGTCGCCGGCGACGACGGCGAAGGCGGCGGCATCCTCCGCAAGCTCGACGAGACGAACATCGATTGTGCGATCACCGGCGAAGTCGACATCAACAACACCGAGGTGCTGTGCTTCGATCCCGCGAACGGCGGCGGCTGCTACGGCGACTCCGGCGGCCCGACGTTCATCGAGGTCGGCGGCAAGCTCGAGGTCACTGGCGTCACCTCCGGCGGCACCGATCCGATGGGCCGCTGCAGCTTCTCCTACGGGATCTGGACCCACGTCGCGGCGCAGCTCGCATTCCTCGATCCGCTCATGGCGGAGACGCCGGATCCCGAGCCGGAGCCAGATCCCGAGCCCGAGCCGGATCCGGATCCGATCGACCCGACCCCACCCGGCGATGACGGTGGCTGCTCCACCGGTGGCTCCACCGGCGGCCTCGTTGTCGTCGCGCTCGCGCTCGCGGCGCGGCGCCGACGCAGCCGCTCGATCTGAACAGAGGTCGACTTCAGTTGATCACGACGGTCGCGGTGCCCTTGTAGTGCCCACCTTCGCGATCGTAGCTCCACGCACCGAACAGGTTCACGATCACGCCCGCGACGATCAGCGCCTTCATCACGCGTCCCATCGGTCGTCCACCGATGGCGAGCAGCATGACCAGAAACACCATGTAGTCGAGGCTGAACCGGTAACCGAACTGGAACCAGCCGGTGTTCATGTAGAGCAGCGACGGCAGCGCGACGAACAGCGTGGTCAGCCACAGCGCGCGATGTAGCGGACCCTTGTCCCGGGGCCACAGCAGGAGGAGCAGCGCCGGGGTGGTGAACCAGATCGCGAGCCCGTGACCGGAGATCTGGATCCACGGCGAGCGCGGCAGCAGATCCGGTATCGATGCGAGCGCGACGGCGAGGTTGCGCGACAGGTAGTGCGTGCTCGCGAGGCCCCACTGCTCGATGTTGGTCTGCTGGACCACCGGATCGTGCGTGCCGAGCGCGAGGTACGTGTGGCCAAACTCGGTGAGCGAGCCGAACCGCACCTGGTTGTAGATCATGCCGATCACCGCGAACGCGACGACGGGAATCGCGAAGCGCAGCAGCGGTCCGCGCATCGCGAGCAGCATCGCGCGGCGCGCCAGGCGTAAGTTCATCGAGCCGGAGGCGTTCGCCGGCACCTCGTCCGCGCGCGCCTTCGCGATCATTCGCCAGGCCTCGAACACGAACAGCGGGAACATGAACGCCATCGACGTCCGCGTCATCGCGGCGGCACCGAGCGCGAGACCCGCGATCACCGGGCGCTTCGCCTCGATCGAGGCCCACGCGTAGATCAACGCGAGCACGACCCCGACGACATGCGCCGTGTACCAGACCTTGCCCTGGATCGACGATACGAACATCACCGAGCCGAACGCGAGCATGCCGACGAACCACAGCTCCTCGCGCGCCGTGCGCTTTGACAACCCGGCCGCGGCGAGCCTGCGCAGCACGAGCAACGTCAGCGGCAGGATCAACGCGGCGAGCAGCAGCGTCGGGATGACGTCGTTCGCACCACGCCCGCTGATCAGCGCGCTCGGGATCATCAGCACCGCGGGGAGGGCGGGGAACGAGACGTAGTGGGTCCAGCCGAGGCTCCTGGTGACCTCGGCATCCTTCTGGGTGCAGGTCGTCAGCTTCGGCTGGTTGCCAGGGAGACAGGTCGTGTAGACACTGCCGTCGAGCGCACGGAACAGCTTCTGGGTGACCATCCGTCGACCCTGTACCGGTCGTCCGCCGACCTCGACGGTCTCGACGACGGCCCAGTCATCGTTGGGCAGCGGCGGCTCGACCGCCATCGACCCGTGTAACCAGGCATCGGCCTGATAGACGAAGTGCGGCGCGCCCGACTGCTTGCCGAGCCGGCTCCACGCGGCGACGCCATAGACCACCAGCCCGATGACGAACAACCCGGCGTAGAGGCGGAGCGCCTTGCTCACGTGCCGACGTTATGACGGCGGCCCGGCAGATGATAGTTTGCAGCGCGCGATGGCCACTCCTGCGACCCGCCGGCCTCTGGGAGCCATTCCGGCGCTGCTGCTGGTCGCGATCGCGATCTGGGAGATCGCCGCGACCCGCTGCCAGGCGACCTCGGTGCCGGGCGACGACGCCTGGATCGAGGCCTCGAAGATCGTCCGCACGCATCATCAGCCGGGCGACCTGATCGTGTTCGCCCCCGCGTGGATCGATCCGGTCGGTCGCCTGCACCTCGGCGACCTGATCCCCGTCGAGACCGCCGCACGGATGGACGCCGCGAAGTACGGGCGGATCTGGGAACTGTCGATCCGCGATGCGGTCGCCCCCGACGTCCTCGGGATGACGGCAACGAAGACGTATCCCGGGCCGGTCGACGTGCGGTTCTACCAGCGGCGACCGGTCACCGTGATCACCGAGCTGATCTCCTACGCGCCCGCCGCCGGCCGCCTCGATCTCGTCGAGGTCGGCTTCGAGCCGCATCGCTGTCTGGTGGTGCCGGTGTCGCCGGCGCGGCCATATCTGCGAGACCTGTTCGCGCAGCTCGATCGGCTTCCCGACCAAGCGCGGGCGAAGTTGATCCGGGCGTTCGCGCAGCTGCTCCCCGAACTCCCGGCTGCCGCCGCGATGCCCGCCGCCGATCGCGACGGCAAGTGGATCGCGATCCACATGACGCTCGGCTCGAACCTCGCCGGTGCGTTCGGCATCGCCGACATCTTCACCCGCCGCGACGAGCGCCGCGACATCGGGCTCGTCGTCGAGATCGACGGCAAGCAAGTGCTCGAGACCGTCGCCCCGATCGATCGCTGGGTGCCGTTCGAGACGCCGACGAGCCCCGGCGATCACCAGGTGCGCATTCGCCTTCGCTGGAAAGCCAACCCTGGTGAGACGACGGGTGTGAAGACCGTGTGCGTGAACGCGGAGGCACGCCGATGAAGCAGCGCACGGTCGGCTGGATCCTCGCGCTCGTCACCGTCGTGCTCGTGGTGGCCAATCAGCAGCAGGTCGGGCTCGCGCGCGACGAGCTGGTCTACATGGCGAGCGGCGACAAGTACGCGAAGTGGTGGCGCGGCGCGCTGCTCGGCGGCGACGCCACCACACGCGACAAGATCACCAAGTCGTGGGGCGGCCCCGCACCCACCGACAACAACCGCGAGCACCCGCCACTGATCAAGACGTTGTCGGGGTTCTCCAGGCTGATCCTCTCCGACGGCCTTGGCGTCGACGAGACCACCGCCTATCGCTTCCCCTCCGCACTCCTTCACGGCGTGCTCGTGCTGCTGGTGTTCCTGATGGTGCTCGAGCTCTGGGGCTTCGCCGAGGCGGTGATGTCGGCGCTGCTGGTGATGCTGTTACCGCGCGCGGTGTTTCACGCTGGCCTCGCCTGCTTCGACGCACCGATCATGACGCTGTGGTTCGCCACCGTGTACGCGTACTGGCGCGCGATCGACGGGCGCAAGTGGCCATGGCAGGTCGGCATCGTGTTCGGGCTCGCACTCGCGACCAAGCACAACGCGTTGCTGTTGCCGATCGCGCTCGGGCTGCACTATCTGGTCGCCGGCATTCGTCAAGCCGGCACCGGGTTCCTCGCGTATCGCTGGCGGGTGATCGTGTCGATGCTGATCCTCGCGCCGCTGACGTTCATCGCGCTGTGGCCGTGGCTGTGGTTCGACACCCTCGATCACGTGGCCGACTGGCTGACGTTCCACCTCACGCACGTCCACTACAACTTCGAGTATCTCGGCGACAACTGGAACGCACCGGCGTTCCCATGGCACGTCGCGCTGATCACGACGTTGTTCACCGTCCCCGTCGCGACGTTGGCCGCTTCGGTGATCGGCACGTGCACGTGGATCGTGCAGCGTGCGCGGTTCGACGGTCGCATGCCGGGGCTGCTCCTGCTGCTCTCCGCCGCCACCTCGATCGGCCCGTTCTTGCTCGGCTCGACCCCGATCTTTGGCGCCGAGAAGCACTGGATGCCCGCGCTACCGTCGCTGTGCATCGCGGCCGGCGTCGGCGCCGTGTGGGCCGCGCGCGCGATCGGTGCGCTGATCCCGGCCGGTGGCTCCAGCGCGAGCACGATCCGTCGCGCGATCGCCGGGACCGCCTGCACGGTTGTGGTGCTCGCCGCGCTCGTCGAGACCATCACCGCGCAGCCGTACGCGCTGACCTGGTACAACGCCGCCGCCGGCGAGGCACCGGGTGGTGCCGATCGTGGGATGAATCGTCAGTTCTGGGGCGTCGCCGCGCGCGGCGTGTTGCCCGTGCTCGAGGCCGACGCGTCGGCTTCGAAGACGCCGGTCTACACGCATGATGCCGCCCCCGCGTGGGGCACATATCTCAGGCGCGGCGAGTTGCCGTCGACGATGCCCGACGCCGGTCACGAGGAGACTGGCATCACCAACAGCCAGTACGCACTCGTCATCCACGAGCGCCACTTCAACCGTCACGATTACCTGGTGTGGAAGCTCTACGGGACCGTGCAGCCGATGTTCGTGCTGCGCACCCACGGCGTGCCGATCGTCTCGCTGTACAAGCGTCCGCGGCCTCGGCCGACCGCCGAGAAACCGTGAGCTCATCGTACTCCATCATCGTCGTTCAGCGATGCGCTTCGCCATCGCCGCGGCGAGCTTCGCCACTTCGAGTCGTAGCGCCTCGTTCTCGCGCTCGAGCTCGACCACTCGCTTGCGCAACCCGGGTGCAGCCTCGGCGTCCGGCTCGAGGGCGTTGAGGCGAGCGAGCAGGGCCTCGCGGTCGTCGCGGTACATGGCACCCAGTGTACCGGCCACCGGAGTTGCCACGCGGAGCGCGAGGGTTCTTATGTTCGGGGACTTGCCTGCGGTCTTACGTTTGCAACTACCTCTCTCGATGCGTGCGCGCTGGACACTCCCCTTGCTGCTAACGATCGGTTGCACCGACGTCTCCGTCGACAGCGGTGACCTCGACGACGGCAAGAGCGACACCGCCGGTGGTTTCTCCGAGGTCGATTCCGACCACACCAACATCACGTTCCGGCGCTACATCGAGGCCGCGGTCCGCCTGCTCGAGCGCTCGGATTCCCCGCTCGCGCAACTCACGGCCGAGTCGATCCGCGAGCGCCGCGTCCTGGTCGACGAGATGATCGACCTCACCTGCTGGGACTTCGATCGCACGCGCCACGACCTCCCCGACGCCGGCCTGACCTCCGACGATTACCTCACGCTGCAGGATCCCGGCTCGCCCGCCGCGAAGACGCTGGCCGAGAACCTCGACGGCTACATGTGGCGCAACCGGATCTACGTCGCGCGCGGCCTCCCTGTGAAGCGCCTCGCGGCGACGTTCATCCACGAGATCAACCACGTCATCAACCGCTCCGAGGTCGGCTACTACGAGAACCTCCCCACCTCGGGCTTCCTCCACGAGTACCGCTCGTTCGCGCTCGAGGCCGAGTTCGATCCCGGCGAGTGGGAAGGCGTCGACCTCGTCGATTACGTGATCACGAACTACGAGCTCGATCGCGAGAACATCGATCCCGGCGCGCTCAAGGAGCCGCTGGTGCCGGTCCTGATGCCCGACAAGACCGCGTGGGACGCGCGCGATGTCGCCGCGGATCTGCCCGACGACGATGCGCTGTGCCCGACGAACCTGCCGCCGATCGGTCCGCCGGAGCCCTAGTCCTGCCAGGACCACACGTCGTCGACGACCATGTGCCCGATCGGGCTGTCGTCGACGAACACCAACCGGCCCATCTTGCCGCGCTTCTCCGCGGGGATCGGGATCGTGATCGTCTTCAGGTTGTCGCCGCCCGGCTCGGGTACCGGGTACACGCCGCTCGGTGCACTCGAATCGTCGACGTAGAGCTCGACGCGCAGCTTCATCGAGCTGGTGCCTCCGAGGCGCAGCGTCAGCCGCGTGACATCGAGCAGGATCGGCGGTGAGGTGACGCGCCCGATCGCGGCATCGCCATCATGCATGCTGTCCGCGAAGCGTCGGCCGGTGACGCCACCGACCACGGTCTGACCCGGCAACGACGTCTCCGTCGGACCGTTGCCCCACGCGACGCCCGTTCGCTGCCACGCACCGGCACCCCAGCTCCCTTGCTCGAAGTCGAACACGACCTTCGCGCCGGCCGGTGGCGTCGGCGGGAACGTCGGCAGCCAGATCTCGTCGGGCACGACGCGCGCGCCGGAGTAGATCCGCGGCCGCTCGTCGGGCGGCAGCTTCATCGCCGGGCGGTAGTTGCGGTGCAGCTCCGGCAGACCCTCGCGGTTGTGCAGGTCGACGTTGTCGAGAACGATCGCCGCGAAGCCCTTCTTGTTGAGCGCGTCGTCAAGGCCGGTCACCACACGTCTCGGCCGGTGCCCGGGCCCCGGTGGACGCGCGGTGACGTCCTTGATGCCCATGCGGTGCACGCGCGGCTTCTTGCCGGCCATGTAGAGGTACCAGGGATGCGAGGGAAACCAGATCTCGCCATCGATCGAGCGCAGTCGCGCGATCAGGCGATCGCCGGCCTCGAGGTCGCGGCTGGTCGGCGTGAACTTGGACGGTGACCAGCTCGCGGTGATGCACGTGATCGCGAGCGGCAACGCGAACGCGGCGGCGGCACCGTTCGCCATCCACTCGCCCTGCGGACGATCGGCGAACCAGATCCGCGCGCAGGCGTAGATCGCGGGGATCGCAGCACCGGCGGCGAGCGCACCGTGCAGCTGCGCGGGCATGTACGCGTTGAAGTGCGCGAACTCGGTGCCCCAGCCGATCGCACCGACGATGACCGACACCGCGAACAGCGACGACCAGATGAACAGCGGCCGCGCCTGCGGGATCGCGACGCGCTTCTTGCGCTTGGTCACGGCCACCATCGTCAGCGACGCGAGGATGACCAACGTGATCGGCGCGCCGAGCAGCGCGTGCCCTTCGGTGCGCCACAGCATGAACCAGAACGACTTGCCAAACCGGTCGAAGCTGAAGTCGTGCTGGCGATGGATCTCGGAGACGTAGGTCCAGAACCAGCCGTCGGTGGAGCTCTGCATCAGCCACGTGCCGCCGAGCCCGAGCAACCCGGCGGTCACCACGTACATGGGGAGCCGACGCCACGCCAGGATCAACACCATCGCGCCGCCGAACGCGACGTAGACGAACCCGGTCTGCTTGCCGCAGAACGCGAGCGCGAGGATCGTCGCCGAGGCCGCGACCTGCGCGTGTCCCGCGATGCCCTGGTTGGTCTTGCACCACCGTGGCAACGCGCCGATGCCGACGGTGACCAGCATCAGGAACAGCGTGTCGGCACGCACCAGGTCGTACCAGCCGTCGCTGATTGGATACGCCGCACAGAACAACCCGAGGCCGAGCGCGACCGCCGTCCACGCCGGGCCGCGCTTCGCATGCTCGTGGCGTTGGCTGGGGATCTGGAGCACCGCCGTGGCCGCGATGCCGAGCAACGAGATCACCGAGATCGCGCGGCCGACGCTGTAGGTCACGCCGAACGCACCGCCGAGCAACGCGAGCACCGCCGGATACAGTGGCGTGTAGAGGTAGGGAATGAAGTCGATCGATGGCGGGCCGTAGAGTCCCTGACCGTCGCGGATGCGCTGCGCGTGATGCAGCATCCCGCCTTCCATCCACTCGAGGTCGTATGGATAGCTGAGGCGCCCGCCGATCGCGATCACGAGCAACCCGATCTGATAGAGCGCGGGGAGCGCGATCGCGATCCACAGCGCGAGCTTCGCGTAGCGATGCCACGCCGGTGGTGGAATCGGCTGCGGCGTCGGTGCGCGGTCGAGATGACTGCGCGAGGTGCGCGCACGCGTCTGGATCGAGCGCTCGGTCTCGCGTGCTTCGCCGGAGAAGATCTCGCCCGCCGGCACATCGGGGGCCGCGCCGCGACGCTCCGAATCGGGCGACGACGTGTCAATCGCCGTGCCCACGGGCGGCGTCTTGCGGCCTTCGCTCACGGCGCGACCTCGAAGCTCGCGCACGTCACGGCGTTCTCGCGCACGGCGACCTTCGCCGTCGCCAGGGCGCGCGTGCTGCCCTTGAACATGCCAGCGTGGACGGCGTACTTCCCGGCAGCCGCGGTGCGCGGCAGGGTCACGCTCGTCGTGTAGCGAATGAACTGGCCGGCCTTCCACCACTCGAACGGGCGGGTCGGCACGTGATCACCGTTGAGGAATGTCGCGCGGTTCGGGCCGATCACGTGCACGAACATCTTCCAGCCCGGTGCGACGGCATCGCGCGCCTCGAACGTCCACGTGATGTCGACGGCTTCCCCTGGCTTCGCCGTCGCCGGCACATCGCAGCGAAGCAGCCGCACCGAGTCACCGAGATCGGCGTCGATCGTCGCATCCATCGCGGGTCGCGCGGGCAACAGGGCCTCACCGGCTCCCACGGGGATCGTGCTCTGGTCGTACCAGCGCTCGATCACCGCGCGCGTGCCGGAGCACGCGTCGGTGGCCGAGAGATCATTGCGCTCGAGCGGATCGCGAGCGACGTCGTAGACCTCCCAGCTCGTGTTCGGGCTGACGTTGTAGATCACGTGGCAGTTGCGATCGGCGCCGGCGCGCATCTCGTGGTTGTTCTCGTACGACAGCTGCTGGAACACGACGCGGTCGCGATCGGTCCCGGTCAACGCCTCGACCTGCGAGTGCCCCATCATCTCCGCCGTCGGCTTGCCACCGGCGAGGTTGACCAGCGTCGGCAACAGATCTGCGTGACCCGCCGGCGTCGTCGAGCGGCGGCCCGCGAGACCGGGCACGCGGATCACGAACGGCACCTTGGTCTGCGGCGCATACAGGTGATAGCCGTGGAGCTTGATGTCGTGCTCGCCGAAGCCCTCACCGTGATCGCCGGTGACGACGACGACGGTCCTGGCGAGCTCACCGCCCGCCTTCAGGTGGTCGAGCAGCCGGCCGACGTGCTGATCGGTGTACGCGATCTCGCCATCGTACAGCGCCTCCTCATCGTCGCCGAAGCTCGTACCGGCGTGTGGCTCGTAGGCGTGGTGCGGATCGTAGTAGTGGACCCAGAGGAACCACCGCTTGTCGGCGTTGCGATCGACGAACGCGATCGCCTTGTCGGTCTGCTCCTTCGACGAGCTGCCCTTGGTCTGCTCGGGGCCCGCACCGCTGACGCTCGCATGCAAGCGCGCGTTCGAGTTGTCGTACTCGGCGATGCCCTGGTCCATCCGCCGCTGCTTGTCGAAGTACCAGTAGTTGGTGATCGCGCCGGCGTGAAACCCGAACGGCGCGAGGGCCTCGGCGATCGTGGTCGCCTTCTCCGACAGCCCCGGCCAGCCCTGGACGCCGTGGTCGTAGTGAACGTCGAGCGGCAACCGGCCCGTCAGGATCGCGGGGATCGAATAGCGCGTCGACGGCGCGTGCGCCCACCCGTGCTCGAACACGGTTCCCTGACCCGCCAGTGCATCGAGGTTCGGAGACGTCTTGCGAGCATATCCGTACATCCCGAAGTGATCCGCGCGAGCGGTGTCGATCGTGATCAGCAGGACCCGGAAGTCGTTCGGGAAGGAGGCGGGTACCGGCACGAAACCCACATCTAGCGGCGGTCGCGTCGCGCTCGGGTCGCCGCCGATGCAGTTCTGATCGATGCCGTCGTCGGGAATCTCCGGGGCGCCCGGGTGGATCGTGCGATCACTGTCGTCGCAATCGCCGCCGCCGAGGAACCGCGCGAAGCCATCGCGATCGAGGTCGAACGGCGCGCGCATCATGCGCGTCAACGGACCGCCCAGACCGGTGTACGCGTTCGACGCCTTGATCACACCATCATCGCCGAGCAAGACGATCGCCGCGAACAACAAGCCCGGCAAACCCACCCACACCGGGCGCCGGACCAGCGCCGGGAGGCGACGCGAGCGGTGGTCGAGCGCGAGGGCAGGGCGCCGCATCACGGCCGCCATCACGGCCCCGAGTGCGATCGCCGCGGGCACGCGCAGCGGCAACAGGCGCGCGGTCTCCCAGTACAGCGCGAGCCCGGCGATGCATGCGACGACGAGCAAGCCGACGATCGCGACGATCGGTGCACGACGCCACGCGAACGGCGGCCACGCCTTCGCGATCCGCGCGATCATCGGCTCGAGCACGCGTCCGAGGCCGAGCGTCGCGGCCGCGGCGACGAACACCGCACCTGCCGCGATCGCGAATGCGAGCAGCACGACGGGAGCCATCGCGGGATCTTTTCGTCCGACGAACGAGCTCGTCGCGAGGCGATAGCCGACGAACAGCGCCACACCTGCACACGGCACCGCCGCGATCGCGAGGGCCATCGCCGTGATCGCCGAGCGTTCCGTGCGCGGTGCTGCCGGAGGTAACGGCGGAGCTCCGAACACGCGTTCGAGCTGACGCGCGACGATCAACGCGACCCACCCCGCCGCGATCACCAGGAGCACGCCCGCACCGAATGCGACCAGTGCCGCGAGCCCGAGCTCCTTGCGCCCGGTCACGTAGGGCACCACCAGGCGCTGCGCGAGCAGGACCAGGCCACCGCCACTGCCGGCGAGCGCGATCGCGAACGTCACCCACGGCACCCAGCGGCGCGCTCCGGCGTCGCGCTCGCCGCGCAGCACCACCCGCACCACGCTGCGTGCCCGGCTCGCCCGCACCAGGAGCAGCGTGGCGACCGTGAACACCAACCCGATCACGAGGCCGGCGATCGCGTACTCGAGCCCGGTGAACCACACGAACCTCGCCGCGTGACCCATCGTGGGCGCGAACTGATGCGACGCGTTCCACGACCACGCACCATCGAGCAGCCCGGTCACGAACCCGGCAAGCACGCCCGTCAGCGTGCCCCCGCCGAGCACCACACCGATAGGGCGGAGCGGAGTGGGAGCCTCCAGCATCGAGCGGAGAGCATCGTATCAGGTTGCCCGCGACCTCGTTCACCAACGAAGTGCTCACGACGGACGACGTCGTGGCGGGAGATTCCGGGGACGCGCGCACACGAACCTCTGCGGTGAATCCGACCGGTGAACCCGGTCCCCCACACGCTTTGCGGTACCGTTCGCGGATGATCGACCGTCCTCTCGCAAACGGGCGAGAGCAAGCGCGCTGGATCGTGCTCGGCCTCGCCGGGGTCGTGCTGCTCGGTCACTCGCTGCTCTACAACTTCGTCACCGACGACGCGTACATCTCGTTCGTCTACTCGCGAAACTTCGCGGAGCACGGCGAGCTCGCGTTCAACCTCGGCGATCCCGTCGAGGGCTATACGAACTTCTCGTGGACGGTCCTCCTCGGGATCGCGATGAAGCTCGGCATCGTTCCCGAGCTGTCATCGCGTGTGCTCGGCACGCTCTGCGCCCTCGCGACCCTCTACATCGTCATGCGCACGATGGAGCGTGCCCTCGGCCGCCGCACCGCGTGGTCCGCCGTGCCGTCACTGCTGCTCGCGTGCTCCTCGGGCTTCGCGTGCTGGACCTCCGGCGGGCTCGAGACCCAGCTGTTCACGCTGCTGGTCGCGGCCACGCTCGATGCGGTGGTCGCCGCCGTCGGCGATCCGCGCGCGCTCCGCCGCGGCGCGATCTGCCTCGCGCTCGCCGCGATGACGCGTCCCGAGGGTCCGTTGGTCGCCGCCGTGCTCGGTGCGGTCTGGCTCGGTCACGTCTGGCTGGTTCGCCGGACACGCGTGCCGGTCGCGGTCGCGCTCGCGATCGACAAGCTCCCCGCGGGTCGCCTCGCCCGCGTGATCGCGATCGCCGCCGCAGGGCTCTTCGTCTGCGCGTTGATCGGCGGCGGCGGCTTGCTCGCGAGCTACGGCGTGGTCTCCAGCGCGCTCGGCAAGCCCGCGCTGATCGCGATCGCCGGGCTGATCGGCATCCCGTTGTTCGGGCTCCTCGACTGCGTTCGCGCGGCCGGCGGCCATCCTCGCGCGCAGCTCCAGATCGGCGCGTCACTGCTGGCGATCGCCGGGTTGATCGCGGTCGGCGCGATCCGTTACGGCGCGCCGCTCGACGCGGCCGTCACCTGGTCGCGTGCGATGCCGGTCGCGTTGCTCTCGATCGCCGTCGGCTCCGCTGCGCTCGGCATCGCTTTCGCGCGCAGCCA
>Ga0105049_10002169_pt1 | contig 23159 bp, 20 predicted proteins | sample MAT06_FD_78087 | JGI IMG/M metagenome (GOLD analysis project Ga0105049, IMG submission 78087) | Freshwater microbial communities from Lake Fryxell liftoff mats and glacier meltwater in Antarctica - MAT-06 | ecosystem: Environmental > Aquatic > Freshwater > Ice > Liftoff microbial mat | place...
ATTACGTCCACCTCTTCGTTGGATTCGCATTTACATGCACAAGCTGGGAAGGACACGGTAACGTCTATGCTAATTAATTTATCACCCGGTTCACTTTCTCTTGAGAGCACCTTGTTTATCACCGATTCGGTGAAAGTATACAACGGGGCTATTCAATCGAACGGATATCTTGCATTTGTATCTACCGAAACTAATACGGCACGCCTTGGCAGGTTTGAAGGTTCAGGATCAGTGACAGGCAAAGTTCAATTTCAACGCGTTGTAAAAGCCGGACGCAATTATCGGTATCTGGGATTTCCGGTTACCGGATTTCGGGTTGACAGTCTGCAAAAATATATTCCCGTTACCGGAAATTTTTTGGGGACCTCAACGGGTGGAAGTTTATCAACTAATCCATCGCTCTATAGGTATGATGAGCCTATTGGTTGGAAACAATTTCCAGCATTAAATAATGCAGAAACATTTACGTTGGGCACCGGCTATTCTGTTTTTGTTCGCGAAGAAGTTAGCACCACCAAAATAATTGCCCGTGGAGAAATTCATCAAGGAAACTTTGTTGCAAACATAGTTACAGGTATGCCGGACGATGACGATATTGGCTGGAATCTGTTGGCCAATCCGTACCTAAGTCCTATTCAATGGGCTAACGGTGGATGGTCAACCACTTCAATAAATTCTACGGTTTATATTCGCGATAATGATACGGGTGGCTTCAGATGGTGGGACGGTGAAGTCGGTAATGTAGAATTTGGTGGAACCATTGCTGCCGGTCAGGCCTTTTGGGTTAAGTCCATCGCACCCGGTGCCGCTTTAACTATTACCGAACAAGCGAAGGTGGTTGCTCAACCCAGTTTGTATCGAACGCAAGGAAATGAATCTGCTCTGATCAGTGTCCAAATCAGTCTTCAGCATGAGGACATGATAGATCGGGCGTATCTTAAACTAAATGATAGAACTGACTTTGCATTTGATGCCCACCTGGATGCCTTGAAAAAGAAGAATGATTATTTCAATTTATCTGTACTCTCATCGGATGCTGTTGCCGTGGCTATCAAAAATCTGCCTGATGCATGCATATCCTCTATCAGCCTGTCGCTTGAGGATACAAAACCGGGAAGGTATTCTCTTTCTTTTGCAGGTTCGTTCTTTGAAGCGCACGACCGGGCATTAGTTATCTCCGATACATTTTTGGATTCTGTCATTCACGTGCAGCAAAACGAATTATATTTATTTGATATTACTGAAAATAATGAATCGTTCGGTAAGAACCGATTTGTTATTTCACTTCACAAAGAGTTAGAAAAACCAACCATTACCCTTCAGGGAAGCGAGCTGGTATCAGATCAAACAACCGGAAACCAATGGTTTTTAAATGGTGCCGCACTGGAAGGGGCTACTTCAGCCACCTATGTTCCAACAGTTAGCGGAGACTATCAAGTGCAAATCACAAATTCAACTTGTAGTACGCTTTCAGAGCCAATGCCTTTTGTAGTGACGGCAATAGAAAATAATTCAGGCATTACCATTTATCCAAATCCGGTTGATAAACTTCTTTTCATAACAGGAAGTAAGGTTCCGATTACATACTCTATCCAAAATTTATTTGGGCAACAGGTTCAACAAGGAACGGTGGTATCAGAACAAGATCGGGCTGTTGAATTAAATGTAGCAGCGGGAGTTTATATACTCACTGCGAAGAGCGGGCAGCATGCGGCCTGGTTCAAATTAATTGTCCGGTAAGAAATCAGTTGCCCTTAGCTTTCTCATTCACGCTACTCCTGTTACATTTACGGGCAACCATGATCAAGAAATTTCTTTCAAGTCTGAAAAGTATTGCCATTAGTTTGACAGTATTCCTTGTTTTATTGGCTGTTACCAATTGGCTGTGCGGAATTTATGTTTCAAAACTAGGCGGAGAAAAGAGGAACCTGCTTCCCAGTTTTGCCGATGATCCTGAACATGCAAAAGCAATCTTTAATGATTACCACAATGTTGCACATCGCTATCGCTCCTTTGTAGGTTGGCAAACATTGCCTTATCAGGGTAAAACCCTTCATATTAATGAAGCAGGATTACGTGTGCATATCAATTCATTGACTGCTGATGAAGCCCCTGTGATTCGTTTTTTTGGAGGCTCAACCATGTGGGGCGAAGGGGCTGACGATGATCATACTATTCCGGCACTGGTGCATCAGGAAATGGATTCGGGAAGTGTTTACAATCATGCGCAGCTGGCCTATAATTCCCGTCAAAGCCTGGATGCCCTTATTTCGTTATATGCGAAGGGTGAGCGAAGTGATGTGGTTATCTTCTATGATGGCGTAAATGATGTGGCTTTTCTATGTCCTCGCGATATTCAGGAACTACCGGGGCATCGATTGGCTCCGTTTTTTCAAGAGAAAATTTACGGAGGCAAAAAGCAACTTCTACTAAGTACCTTAAATAATCTTTTTACAGAAAATATTTTGCTACTGATTCAGCATTATAAAAATACGGGCGGTACTAAACCATCGCTCTATGACTGCACGGGTACTAAAAAGGGTGAAACAGTTGCCCGCATGTTAATTACCAATTGGGAAATGGCACATGATCTTGTTGCCAGCCGCGGTGGAAAATTTATTGCTGTCCTTCAGCCCGCTTCCTTCATTGGATCGCCTCGTATTGATCACCTGGAGTTAAATAAAGAGCTGGGAGAAAACTTCAAAAACGTGTATGGTGAAATACAAAAGTTAATTGCCGAAAAGAATTACGACTGGATTTACGATGCGAGCAATGCCTTTGATGGCAACGACTATATTTATATAGATTTTTGCCACGTAACCGAAAAAGGAAATAAAATTATGGCAAAAAAGGTAAGCAATATTTTATTGTCCGAATCCATTCCTTAATTTCAAACAGGTTGAGTATCTTCCATTAGGGCATCTCTAAAAACCCTTGCTTTCATTACCTCAACCCCTGCCCCTTCTCCAGAAGAGAAGGGTAAGCGGAGTTTTTAGAGATGCCCATTATACTTTATATTGCGAACCAAGGAAAAATAATCAAGTAAAATTTTAGTGAAGACAATACATGAGTTCTATAAAAATCACGCATCAAGACAGGATTAAAGATGGAATAAAATACGCTGAAAAAACCTTGTTGGATCAAGCTTCGCACCTGGATATTGACAAGAAACTATTGCAAAGTCATTTTGACTTTAAAGGAAAAACAGTAATGGATTTCGGCTGCGGTGTTGGTGGCATGAGCATTTGGATGGCTCAGCACCTGGGTGCCATTGTGGATGGCTACGATATTGACGAAAAGCATATTGAAATAGCATTTGCACTATTAGAAAAATATCCGTGCCCCACGGTTACGTTATCTCAGAAAAATATTATTGAAACTCCCATCGACAAAGAATATGATGTAATTATTCTTAATGATGTAATTGAACATATTAAGCCTGATTGGATTCCTGGCATTCTTGATATTCTTGTTAATAGAAATCTGAAAAAAGGAGGCATTCTTTTTATCAGCTATCCACCGTGGGAAGGGCCTTATGCCAGTCACATGAAAAGGGTTATTAATGTTCCCTGGCTGCAGTTTCTGCCTCAAAAGATGCTCATTAACATGATTGAGAAAAGAAACCAAACTACACTTGGGCAATACAATTTGGTAGAGGAGTATCTCGAGTTAAATCATATGACACACAAAAAACTTATGAGGTTTATTAAACCACTGCCCCTTAAGGAGGATTTTAGATATAGCCATACAAAACTCAATTCCACCAGCCTATTTGCCAATACCTCGTTTTATTGGTGGCCTGCCTTGTACCTGATCTCAAAAGAGTTTATAGTTTTTAAGAAACAATAAGAAAACAACACTTATAGTTTCATTCGTTTGAAAACAGGTTCCGGAATGTTTTTAATCACCAGCATGATCCATTTCCAAATTGGAAATACATAAACATTATTTTTCTTTCCCTTTATAGCCCTAACGATATACCGAGCAACCTGATTGGGTTGAGCCGTAAGACTTTTAGGAGTGGATAGTCCTGCAAGCATTTTAGTTTGCATGAACCCAGGTTTCACAGTAAGTACATGAACTTTACTCTTGAAGAGTCGATTTCGCAACCCAGACAAGTACGCGGTAAATCCAGCCTTGGCACTGCCATACAGGTAATTGCTCTGGCGACCGCGCTCCCCGGCAACCGAACTGATTCCAACTATCACACCTGCCTTCTGTTTTTCAAAATCGTTGGCCACAATATTTAAAATGGAAACTGCCCCAATGTAGTTGGTCATCAGAATGCGCGAACACTCTGCCCAGTCCTCTATGGCTTTACTATGTTCGCCCAGAAACCCAAATACGCAAATAACCGTATCGGGCTTGAACTGAAGGTTGTTGTAAAATGTAACATGTGATTCACAATCTACAGCATCGAACTCAACAAGAGAAATCTGAATTCCAAACCTTACCGTCAAATCACTTTTTACCGCGCTCAATCTTTCACTATTTCGTGAGGCCAAAATTAAATCGCAAGATAACGAAGCTAATAAGTCGGCAAGGGCAAGGGCTACCTCCGAGGAAGCGCCAAGTATAAGAACTCTTTTCATTTTTTTATTTTATGGATAGCCGTTCCGAAAGAGAAGATACTATCTTTTTTTGTGGATCAATTTTAGAGAGAAATGAAGTAAATTTTGCTGCATTGGGATAGGTGCTGTGAAATATTTCCGCTTTCATACGTGCGTCTTTCGTCAGGTAAATTCGTCCAACATAGTCGCGCACTACTTTATCGAGTTCATCAAGAAAGGCAAACAATTTTGAGTTGATTGGGATATCCAGGGCCAGTGTATAGCCCTCCATGTTAAATGATATCGGCCCTTCTTGTTTTCCAAAAAGTTTTAATACGGCTAGAAAAGATCCCCACCCTTTGTTACTTATCCGTTGCAAAATATCCCGAATTGCCACCTTCCCATTAAGCTTAGGCACTACAAACTGGTATTGAACAAATCCATTGCTACCATAAATTCTATTCCAATGCAAAATTGAATCAAGAGGATAAAAAAAACTTTCGTAGGATGTTGTTGAATGCATTTCTCTTTTATAATTCTTACCGTAGTATAATGCGTTGAATGCTTTTACTGAAAATCCATTTAATGCAAAGGAAGGAAAATAGAATGGTACATCCAGCGTTCGCGATTTAACAGGATATTTGCCCTTTTCATTTAAATTGATACTTTTGGCGTGTTCCCCCAGCATAAGAATGCTTCTTCCAAAATGCTTACCTTTTTTCAAACAGTCGATCCACGCTACCGAATAAGTATAGTGACCATACTGCTCAAACAACTCAAGTACCTCGTCTAAACTCCGAGCCTTAATTTGTACCTGATTAATATACCCTGTTTCAATTTTTTTTAACCGAAAGGAAACTTCCATAATAATTCCGGTTAGGCCCATGCCTCCGCAGGTGAACCAGAAGAATTCGCTATTTTCCGATTGACTACACGAAATAATTTCACCTTGGGGCGAAAGCACTTTTAAGCCAACAATATGATTCGAGAATGAGCCATCCACATGATGATTTTTTCCATGAACATCGGAGGCTACAGCTCCGCCTACTGTAATAAACCGGGTGCCGGGCGTTACAGGTAAAAACCAGCCCTTTGGTAAAATAAAATCTATGATGTCAGATAGCAGTAACCCACTCTGGCAACTAATTATCCCCGCCTCAGCATCGAAGGAAAGTATTCGATTAAATCTAAGGGTACTAATTATGTTTTCGCCTAAGGATGCATCTCCATAACAGCGACCATTGCCTCTGGCAATCAGTGACGTACCTTCATTTAACAAACCAGCAAAGTCATGATGAAATACCGGATTGCTTAGTGAAGCTGACACACGCGGGTAGTTATTCCAATTTGTTATAAAATCATCAATCATTGTTACAAAATCTTATATCTTTAAGCCTTATAGTTACGCTTTAATTAGGTGTATATGAAGAAATTTCTGAATGAAATTTTAAGACTCGAAAATCTTACTTGGCGACATTGGCTCTTAATTTTTATGGCGTATTTCATGCTAAATGTGCCAATCCTTTTAAAGAATGCGGCTGACACAAATTTAGCCGTTTTTCAGGCGGAAGCATTTCTTAACCAAAAACTTAATATAGAAAAATACTTCTGGGATGCTTCTGTTTATGAGGGCAAAAACTATGTCTCGTTTCCGCCTGTTCCATCACTCATTATGCTTCCATTGGTTGCTATTTTTGGTACTCACATCAATTCGGTGCTTGTCAGTTTATTTATAGCCTGCCTAGGCATGTTGCTTTTATACAGATTATTAGTAAGGCTGATGCCTGATGGGGCGGGTCGTGTATGGGTTTTTTCAGCCTTCTTTTTTGGCAGTGGCTTTTGGTTAGCCATGGCCACCAGCGACCACATCAATGGTTTTGCACATGTAGTCTGTACTGTAGTTCTCTTTTTCCTTTTATTAGAACTTACCGGAAAGCAAAGACCTATTTGGATTGGAGTATTTTGGGCACTTGCCTTTTTAACCCGGCAAATGACTCTTTTTTACGGATTCTTGGTTTTGTATTATCTTTTCTTTGATCAAGAAAACAAGAAAACTGCATTTAAAAAATTAGCAATTGCAAGCGTTACTTTTCTTGTTTTTGCAGTTGTTTATTTAACTTTTAATTACTACCGATTTAATAATTTATTTGAAACCGGGTATCAATATTTACTTTACACTTCCACCATTCGCGAACGCGTGGATCAATATGGAATTTTCAGCATCCATTACTTTTTATTCAACTTTTATCACATGTTCATCAAAGGGCATAATCTTCTCTTTACTGGCAATGATCAACTTAGTATCGGGGGAATGGATCAATATGGAACTTCCCTTTTAGCTGCCTCGCCTTTTGTAATTTTTGCTATGAAAGCAAATGTTAGGAAAGGATTAAAAATTGCACTGTGGATAACTATTTCGTTTATTCTTCTGGGGGTTCTTTTATATCACAACAACGGATGGGCTCAAGTAAATGCTCAAAGGTTTTCATTGGACTTTCTTCCTGCGCTACTGATCTTAGTGGCGTTAAGTTACAAGTACGTTCCCTCATGGCTATTCAAATCCTTTGTGGGGTATGCAATTGCTCTAAACTTTCTTAGTTTTCTGATTCATGGGTTGCGCTGATTTTTATGAGGAGAAATACAACACTGCTCATTGAACTCTTGCCCATCTTTGGATGCGCCCTATTGCCACTTTTTTTTGATCTGTCGTATCAAATAAATTTGTATATGATTTGGGAAGGAGCCTATCGCCTTTATTTGGGCGAGATTCCCTTTCGAGACTTTGGGATACCGATGGGTGTATGCTCGTGGATTATCCCGGCATTTTTCTTTAAACTATTTGGCCCTACGCTATTTACCTTAGCAAAAGCACAGGCCTTTCTTAATATTGTTTCCGGTCTTTCTTTTCGTTGGATATTATTGAGACTTGGTGCTTCTTTTCAAACCCGCTTTTTAAGCACAGTCATCTATTCGCTTACCTATATTTTAGGACTTTACTGGCCACAGTACAATCACACAGTTATTATTTTTCAAATTGTCGCTTTCGCATTTCTTTTTCAATATATAAATGGAAGTTCAACTAAATATAGCTGGTTGTATCTCATGTTTTCTTGCTTCTTTCTGTCAGTTTCATTTTTTACCAAACAAGATGCTGGTGGCCTGAGTATATTAATCGGTATAGGAATAATCTCCATTCATTGCTATACGCTTACCAACTATAAACCACTATTCATTACTTTTCTGTTTCTTACCGCATTCTTTTCTCTTGCAATCATTCCATTTCTTCAGTACGATTTTTCGTATTGGTTTAATTATGGTCAAGCTCCACATAATTCAAGGGTTTCAATTTATGATATCGTCTCCATTAATATGGAAGAATCCAGATGGGAAAAATTTTACTTGATCGTAATACTCGGTGTTACCTGGATTCGCTATAAACAAAAACAAATTAAAAAATTAGACATTCTATTTACGTTGTTTGTTGTGGGTATTCTTCTTGAGGCAATGATTTTTCAAGTTACAAGTTATGTGCCCCGCGACAATAACATCTTTTTTCATGCCTTTGCCTGTAGCTATCTTTTATATTATTTATACGAGATACCTGTTTTTAGAACCCGTTCAACATTTCTTATCACGTTTATTCTACTAACCGTTTGGCTTTCTGGCACCTACTGGAGATATGCGGATGGAATATTTTCAAAAGCTAAAAAAACTAATACATCCGAAATCTCTATTAACACATACATTCTTGAGCCCGAAGCCTGTAACTATTACACTGATCTTTCCACATGGAGAAATTCACCCTTAAAATCATTTGCTCATGTTAAAATGCCCGCATCTGCAATTGACGGTATGAATCGCTTCTTAAAAAACGTTCGTAGCAGCGAAACAAAACCACTTATATTAAACATGTCGGAGTTAACCCCATTGGCTCATGAAGTTCCGTTTGAATTGGAAAATGGACCCTTGTGGTTTCATTTGGGAGTAGGCATGTTCGATCGCGAAGTCAATTTCTTTGCAGATAGAATTGAGTCGGACTACTACGATTTTGTAATTTTTGAAAACCTTCCCTATCTAAATAACTTCTATCCATTTTGTATTCGAGAAAAACTTCAACAGCATTATCAATTAATTGATTCGTTTGAGGCGCCACGTATTGTTTATCCGGGCACTATTGAGGTTTATTCGCGAAGGGTAAAATCTTTTTAAGAAACAACGGAGGTTCGAAAAGAAACGTAAATTTTATTTTCAATAACGCATGGTAAGTAATAATTGGAAACAACACACCAGCACTGATTATAATAATGAGCATGGCAGCAGGAGGAAGGTCTGGGAAAAACCTCAATACAAAAGCGCGAGCAAACCCTGTAAATAACAAGTGCATAATATAAATATATAACGAATGGCTTCCGATATATTGAAGTGCTTTAAGTTTTTTCCACTCATTAAGTTTTTGAGAGAATAGAAACAAGAGTAATGCACTGCCGATGGTAATTGGCATAAATAAAAAGAATCCTACAAAATCAACATTGAACAATTGATTTTCATTCGGATACCACATACGCCAAAGTACCTGCAATAGTATAAAAACAGGCAAAAAGTATATCAACCATTTGCCTTTAAAAAAATTATTCTCTATTGGCAGCATCCGATCGGCCATTAAAAATCCAAAAACCAAAAAGGGATAGTAGAATAAAACATCGTTTAACGAAAACTTATTTGTGATTGCATAATAGGCGACTGAGTAAAATGTTAGTCCAATTATAATATTTGGTATTACTTTAAAGTGAACAAATTTAAAATTAATGATGGCGAACAGTGCCATTGCAGCAAAGAGTGTATATAAATACCAAAACTGATCAAATGCACGCGGATAAGTAATAAGGTAAATAAGGTAGCTTGCGTCTTTACCTGTATTTGAATATTGGTTGAAAGCAATTTGAATAATAAGTTGAATGGTTGCCCAAATAAAATAAGGGTACATCAACGTTTCAAATTTTAATTTAAGAAAATCACCTAGCCCTCGTTTAAGGGCACTTGCATAAATAAAAATGCCAGAAACAATAAAGAATGTTGGCATGCTGGATTCCTGAACCAAATAAATAGCATTGTTGATTGGGATTCCTGCATTCAACAGGCCCGCCATGGCATGCCTATAAACAACATAAATGATTACAAACCCTCGGGCGTAATCTATCCAACCTCTTCGATGAGAAGCCTTATTGAACTTTTCGTTATCAGCCATTTATTTAACATCCTCAAGCTTGATACCAATAAGCTCTTCTATGCTCAATTTTGCATTTAGATAATTTGCCTGTGCCTGCACCCGATCAATCTTAACCCGATTAAGGGAACTTAGACCTTGCGAATACCGTTCGTATTGCTCTTCCCCAGACTTAAAGCGCTGCTCTATCAGTACAAAGTTGGATGTTGCTTCATCAAGTTCTTGGGATCGTAGATTAAAAATTTCCTTGTGCATCAGAAATTCGTTATAAAGTTTCAGTACTTCGGCACGCATCGCAAGTTTTTGCGCATTGATATTATTCTCAGCTACCATTTCTAATTGCCTACCCCGCTTCACGTTGTTAGGCGTGCTTACAAAGACTCCAAGAGGCAAAATTAATCCAAAATTATAGCGCGGAAAAAATTGAGATCGATCATTCAAATCACCGGAGCTTTTGATATTAAACTCGTTAAGGTTTCCAGAGATACGCAACGTGTTTAACCATTCAGCGGATAGGGCCTTGGTTTCATACTGCGCAGCAGAAAGGTTATTATAAACAGTTTTGTTAGAGGGGTGATTTTTCCAGGCCAGTTGAACCAATTTTTCTTCAAATTCTATATTGGTTGCCTTATCTGGCAAAATAATTTTATTGTAATCAATAGATTGACTGATGGCTAAATGCGTAATTGCCAATAACCCAAAAATAAAAAGTAATTTGCTCATAAATTAACGGGGTGTTTTTAGTTTTTCGATACCAATAATAACGGCATACGTTGTAATTACAAAAATATATAAAGGCTTATAAAGTATGGCAATTTGAGTAAAGTTACCAATTGAAACTGCAAAAAAAGGTATTAGAAATGCAAGATTGTAAGCTTGAAGCATCGGATCGCTCAAATTAAAATAGTTATTAATGCCTTTTACCATCACCATCATAAAGAAAATCATCAACAGTGTTAATCCAATCCAACCCTGTTCTAAGGCTACTTTCAAATAGCCACTGTCTGTATCCCACCCTCCGGCTAACTGATGGCCTGCAGAATATTTAACTCCTGCAGATCCTGTGGTATTCATCCCTCCACCCATGGGATGAGCCCAAATATACGGTTGTAGATTGGCTCTTTTAACATCCCTTACATCCATTGAAGCATCGGCTGAAGGGCGAAATGCCGATCGCAAACGCATAACCGACTGATTATAAAATGGACCAAACATGAGAACAAGAAATGCTCCTATCAGCAAAAATGCAACGATGAATGTAACCTTCTTGCGTAGTGTAATCAATATAAAAAAAACTATTCCTAAAAGAACCATAGCGTAGGCTGTGCGGGTACCGGAATAAATCATTGAAAATGCCATTATAAAAGAGCACAAACCCAAAAAAAAACGCTTAACTGGCGACAGTGGCGCAAACATGAGGCAAAACGCAGCCAACGATGAGTAAGCCATAAATACTCCAAATGAAGCGGGATCTGAAAGAAAAGAGAACGTGCGCATATGGCCTAAAATAAAATACAATCCATAGCGAAGAGGGTCTGCCGTTACCCACCGCATCTCAAAACCGGTTAGTCCGAAAAATTCCTGAAAAATTCCATACAACCCAGCCACGGTTGCAATCAAAAGCCAAACTTTCATAAGCAGCTTTAAGCCAGAAAAACTAGCGATTAGTGCTAGAGATGTGAGCATAATTAGTGGAAATACCAATGCCCGAATAGAAACCAACCAACCTGAAAGAGAAACTGCATTTGGGTTAAAAATCTGAAAAAGTTGATAGGCAAATATTAAAAGATATACAAGGGTTATCGGATGCTTTACAAACTCAACCCATTGCTTTTCTCTTTTATTAAAAAGTAGCGACAAAAAAGCTAACACAAAGGAGAGGTCGCAAACAACTCCATACGGTATGCCAACGGGTATAATTCTTTCAAAATAAAACATGATTGAGGTCAGCACCACACCTCCGTAAAATCCCCATCGATAGTCATAGAAAACTATCACGATAAAAAGAATGCCGAAAATTGAGAGAACGATAACGGGACTGATGAAAATATTTATTCGAGCCACCAAAAATGCAATGCATAAAGAGGATACAGTTAGCAGCACGAAAGTTAACCAACTGTGTTTGAACGATATCGCCTTGAGCTTATTCAATTACGGTACAAAAAGAATCTTAACAAAGATATATAAATATGTAGTTGCGGTGAATACAATAACTCCCCATCTAATTAAATCCTTAACTGTAAACCGCGGGTTTTCGTCTTGAAAGTCTTCTGGTTCATCCATGCCTGAAAATTATAGTTTTTGCTTTATTAAAGGTTACCACATACATAGCTGGAATGTCTTTTATTATTCGAAAAGTTGAAATGCTAAAAAGTTGATTCAATAAAAATTGTTGAAAAATAAAGCGCACAAAATAAGTTGCTAAGGTGCCGTAGGCTGCCCCCACTACACCGTAGTTTTGAATGCATAAAAAGTTAAGAGCAAAACTCAATAAAACGGTGGAGATAGTAAAGTAAAAGTTAAGATGCGGCCTTCGCACAGCATCTAAAAAAATACCAAACTGACGAGCAAAAGGAATAAAAAATGTGTAGAGGGCTGTGATTTTGAGAAAAAAACCAGATTCAAGGTAATTTTCACCAGCAATTATCAAGACTATCCAATCTGAAAATATAAACATTAAAATAGCGAGGGGTATCATTATGGCCAACAGAATTCCGACTGATTGTTCGTACAATTTTGTTGAATAACTATGGTCATCGTTTTTAAAATTCTGAGCCATTTTAGGAAACACCAAGTTGGCTACAGTTAGGGTAGGTATTTCAACCAAATTAGATACCCGAATGGCGGGATTGTAGGATGCAACAGCTGCTGTTGAAATCATTTTTCCTAGCATCCAGCTATCCATGTTTCGCATTAAAAGCGATCCCAAATTTGTGCCAAATGAATATTTGCCGAAGCCATACATACTCTTAACATGAACCGCTATCTGTGTTGTGATCTTATGTCTGTACATCCAACCAAAAAACGTGCAAGCTACAGCCGCCATAATACTGCCAACGAGATTAACCCAAGCAAGGGAATCGAGGTCAATGACGCCATTTGTAAAGGCTGTAAAGCCAATAAAAAGAGTCGGTATTAAGAAGCGAATAAGTCTGCTTAAAAAAATTCCTTTGAATTCGAAATGAGATTGTTGTAAATATTCGAAATGAGAGAATGGAATATAAATAAGATTGGTGATAGCGTAAATTTTCAATAGCGTGCTTAATGGAGATGCTGTCCAAAATGCTTCAATTGGCATAGCGAGAAGAAATAATGCTATGGAGATTAAAAAAGAATAAGCAGTATTGAGCAATAACGCAGATGTGGCTACGTGATCACGATCTTGTTCATTAGCTGTTGCCAAATAAGCAATAAAGGGCTGGCGCACAAAGCCAACGCGCAATGTTTCAAGAATAGAGACTATACTTGTAAACAAAACCCAAACTCCAAAATCAGCTTTTGTTAATATTCTGGCCAGAATATAAAACCCGATAAATCCTAAAATAACGGTGGAAAAATTATCTAATGTTGTGTACAAGCCGGGTTTAATCCACTTATTTTTTTTAGCTTGAATCATTTACAAAATGAATAAAAAGTTAGTTGTATTAGTCGCTGCAATTTGCATTTTGGGTGTAATTGCAATAATTGCGTATAAATTGATATTACCAAGCTACCTTGCTGGTTTGGTTACTGAAAATGATCTCCCGTTTTACATTCCCGAAAAATACAAAATACAAATAGAAAGAATTCAAAAGCCAATTGCTAGGTATAGCGAAGAAGCTTTTAAAGTAACCGATTCTTTGAATTTAAGTTTGGATTTGGTTTTAAAAATTATAGATGAAGTCGATCCAGATGAAATTATGGAGGTATATCAAAATCTTGAGAATAAAATAGTGGTAGATAATAGCCATGTATTTGCCTTAATCAGACAAACGGTTAAGATTGATGCCGTTGATATTAACTTATATAAGGATGTGTTCATAAAAAATGCTACCGCCCCACGAATTAACCGTGCGTTAAGGTATGCTGAAAAATACAAGTTAGCTTCCTCTTTAGCTCCGGCCACCGCCAAGAAAATAGTCAGACAGTTAGCCATTAAGCATTATAATCTCGGTGTTGTAAAAACTGAATAACCTATAGCTTTAAATTCTTCAAATCGACTTTGTTGAGGATGGCACCTGTCAATTTACTACCTAATGATTTCAAAAACCCGATCGACTCGCGATCCATTTGGCCAATGGAGGTATCAGCTGCAAAAACAGGAATTACTTTTTGGACATACTTAATAAGTTCTTTAGAATCTGAATAATCATTTAAGGAGGCTCCTTCCAGAAATATATAATCATATTCCACCGAAAGTATTTCAATCAATTGGCTAAAATCCCGACCAGACAATATTTCGTCAGGCGATTCGAATCCACCACTGTTTCCTATAATATAAATATTATTAAAGCGAGTTGGTACTACCAACTCATACACACTATCCTCTGTCTGTTCCTTGAATTCTTTGCCGCTACCTTTCATTAGAAGCTTAATTTCACGGTTCTTTTTCCTCTCCAAAAGTTTTGTTTCATCCTTCTTTATGGTGAGCCACTTGGTTAAAGCATTGTTCTTAAAATTTGTATCAACAATGAGAACTCTCTTATTTACCAGACTCATCACATAAGCCAGCGTAAATGTTATAAACGTTTTTCCTTCGCCTTTTTTGCAACTCGTTATCAAAAATATGTTAGATTTGGTTGCCTCAATCTGAAAGCGAAGTTTTCGAACAAATTCTTTAAACACTTCCAAATCCACGGAATTGCTTTTTGAATCAAATAGTGTATTGAAATTTAGCGTTTGGGTATTAACCTTTATCAAATGCTCAGCTAAAGGTAGTTTGATGGTTCGTTTAAAATGATCAGGTGTTTTTAGAGTTGTATCAAGAAATTCAAAAAGAACTAAAACAAAAACACTAAAAAAGAAAGAGGCGATACTGGCCGCAACTACTATAAGCAGTCGCTTATTGTTTACAGGGCTGGCTGGGGCCGGGGCTTTGAATAATTGTCGAATTGCTCCTGTTGAAGCCATTAATTTATTATTCGCTTCGTTAAAACGATTTACTGCTTCCAAGTATTCCTTTGTTGCCACTTCTACTTCCGCGGTCAGCCCCACAACTACCCCCTCTTTTGATACATAACCCGAAATACTTCCTCTTAAATTCCGAATTTTAGTTGTTACAGAATTCAATTTTGATTGCTCAATGGCAACCTCAATGTCAAGATCATTCACCTTACTTATTAATTCACTCTTACTCAATCCTGATTTTTGCAGTGAGCCAGTGGTTAAGCCCGCTATTTCAGTTTTGAGCTGATTTCTTAATAGGTTTAGTGAATCTAACAAAATAGAATTGCTAGAGCCTGTTGTAATATATCGCTCGTTCAATTGATTGATCTTACTACGAAGCTGAATTACTCGGGCATTCGCCTGACCCGAATTATTTAGGGGCTCTGCACCTAAATTAGCTAATTCCTTTTTAAATCTTTCTAGCGACAGGTTCAATCCGTAAATGGCACTCCCAATATTATCACGTTGAAATTCAAGTTCTGATATCTGAAGCAATTTAGAACTACCCTCGTCATTCAAATTAACAAAACTATTGGTTTCCTTGAATGTCTTTAGGGTTTCGGTCTTCTCATCCATTTCAGTCTTTTTCTGTTCCACTAACTGCTTAAAAAACGTAACTGAAATACTTGAGCCCTCTTCACGCTGCCCTCTGTAATACCTTAAAAATTCATCGCAAAACGCGTTTACAGCATAGGCAGAAAGGCCAGAGTTTTCTGATAAAAATTCAACTTGAATAAAATCTGTATTCGGAACTCGATAGGTTCTCAATCCTCCCTTTACAAACTGGTAGCCATAACCATAGGCATCTAGTACTTTAAGCAAAACCAAAGCATGCTCATCATCAAGCGTTAATAACTCCAGCTTCTTTAATTTTTCTCTAAAAATATCTCGCGCCAGTTTTAACTCCTCGTCTGAAAGGCTTATTCTATCATTAGTAATTGGCTTGCGAAATGAATCAGAGGTGGAATCTAAATCATGAAGTATTAATCGATAGGAAATAAGGTTACTGCAAATAGCCGCATTCATTGAGGTAAGCATATTATTAAAACTCAATTCGGTATCTCGCGGAGATGCCCTATCATCAGAAACCCGAATAGATTCATTGGTTGTAAAACCAGTTGCAATTTGAGTGGATGCTTTATATTGACTAACTATTGTAAGCGAAAAAAAATAGGCTGCTGCTGCTGAAACAACTGGGATAATTAACAGCCACCATTTTTTTCCCCACAAAACCTTGAGAATATATAGAACATCCATTTTTAAAATTTTTGGATTAAGTCAATCGGGCAACTAAAATTTGTAGAACTAAAGGCAAAAAACATTTAAAAATACCAATTTTAAGCGGATTTAAAACTCTCAACCTCCTGCCAAAATTGAGACACTCTTATCTTCCAACTATTTTTAGTTGCTTCTTCATGTCTTTTCTTTCTTAGGCCTGGATTGGTTTCTGCCAATGCTAATTCTATATTCTTAACGAAATCTTCATCTGTTACAGCCATATAAACCAAGTCTCTGAATGACGCTATATCAGGGGAGAATGAGGTGGTGACTACAGGCTTACCCGCGGCCAAGTATTCATTAATCTTAAGCGGATATATACTTCGTGTTAATGCGTTTTTCTTAAAAGGCAGGATAGCACACGTCATAGCTACTAAATAAGAGGGCAATTCATGAATCTTTTTAGCCCCAACAAAAACTACGTTTTTAAGCATCTCGAAATTAAAATTGTGCTGACCAGTATCGTTCCTTGGCCCCACCAATAGAATAGTGCACGTATTAAAGTGGGTAGCAACTTTGTAAAGTAAGTCATAGTCAATTCGAAGACAAATATTACCCATATAACCGATTACAGGTGTTTTTATATTTAATAAACTTGTGTGAGCAGTAACACCCTCTTCAAATGCTTTTCCAAATAAATCAACATCGGCTGCATTTGGAAAAAATTTAAATGGGGCAATACTGGCTGATAGTTGATTAACCAAGTCAGTTGATGTTGCTAGTCGAATATCGGCCGCTTTGGATGCTAACATTTCCAGCCCGGGACCATGTTTATTTACATATTCAGATTCCTTTATATTATCTCTGGATTGATAAATGTTAACAACTGGCTTGATCTCCGCAGGCAATTTATACCCATAAAATGGATTGTATGAATTGAAATAAATATACTTCTTTAAATCGTTTTCCTTTACTATCCGTTTCAATGTCCGGTTAAAAATACTGTTATTAAGCTTCGAGAAGAAATTAAAGACGCTACCCCGTGGCAGCCAATTAATAGGCACTACTACTAAGGGTGTTACTGCAATCCAATTTTCATTGCCCGGTTCAATTGTTCTGTAAATTGCCTTGCCAAATAACAAGGCTTTGACTCTTCGCCTAATTTGTGGGGTTCGCCAACCTGCTAAAACATCCTTTACCGTGAAGGGATTATCCACAAAGAAGACCTTGGTTTCTTTTGACAACTCTTTGGCAAGTGAAATTGAGGCTGAAGAATAGTCTTGATCCCAGCGAGATACAGTCACTAAAATAATAGAATCAATATGATGCGGCATCTGAATCCTTTAAGTTATCGAATTAAAAATTCTGTTAGTCAAAAACACCTACTATTACTATATTTGAAGCAAAGTTTGTCTATACTCAATGACCAGTAAAAAGAGTACTAAAAGTACTATCATTTTCGTTTTGTATAATCTTTTGGTAGTAGTAATTCTTTTAGCTCTGCTTGAGGTAACCTTAGGTTTTTTATATAGAAATCCGTCCAAAATTCCATTTTTTGCCAAAAAATCCTTTTCTCAATATTACAGTCAATATGCCCGCAACACTATTCAAGTAGAACCTTCCTGTGCTCATTACGATCCTGATTTATTTTATCTCCTGAATCCTGGCACATGTGTGTTTAGCAATATTGAATTTTCAACTCCCCTTCAGGTTAATGCAAGAGGCCTTCGGGATGCGGAAAATGCATTGGATAAACCGACCATTATATTTCTAGGCGATTCGTTTACGATGGGTTGGGGTGCTAAGCAAAATGAATCTTTTCCAAAATTAATTGAATCTTCCGGCATTAAAACACTAAATGCCGGGATTTCATCATTCGGCACAGTTCGTGAAATGGCGCTGCTTAAATCGTTTGTTGTTGATTCTTCTCAAACCATTGTTTTGCAATACCATGCCAATGACGAATCTGAAAATACCGAGTACCTGACCAACAACCACAAGCTGGTTATTTCAAGTAGAGGGAAATATGATAGCCTTTGCAAAGTTTATGAGAGCGGTAAACATTACTTCCCTGGTAAACTAACAAGTCGGATTGGAAGATTATTATTGAAGGACCTTATACTTAGAAATACAAAAACAGAACGCGACTTTGCGAATGAAGCTAAAAAGTTTCTAACTGTGTTAAAAGATTTTGACTTATCTAACTTCAAAAAAATAATAATCTTTGAGATTGGAAGCCGGAACGAAAATAGTGATGATTTTATTAATGCGATTAAAAATGAGATTACCTCAGGCGCTTTTCCTGAATACATGACCAATTTCATTTTGATCAGTCTTAAAAGTAAGTTTACCCCCAATGACTATTTCCTTTTAGATGATCATTTAAATTCAAATGGACATCAAAAGCTTTCCACTATACTATTAGAAAATTTATAATTAACTACAACCCTCTCAATGAAAATTTTAGGTATCTCCGCATTTTATCATGATTCAGCAGCCGTTATCATTGAAGATGGAGTTATTATAGCCGCAGCGCAAGAAGAGCGTTTCACTAGAAAAAAACACGACCCGGGTTTTCCTACCCAAGCAGTAAAGTTTTGCTTACGCTATGCCGGCACCAGCATCGATCAACTTGATGCCATCGCTTTCTACGACAAACCATTACTTAAATTTGAACGGCTACTAGAAACTTATTATGCCTTTGCCCCTAAAGGCCTTGCTTCTTTTATTACGGCAATTCCGGTTTGGTTAAAGGAGAAGATGTTTCTGAAAAGATTGATTCATGAAGAATTAGAGAAAATAGAACCATACAATAAAAAGAATACAAAGCTTTTGTTTCCAGAACATCACTTATCACATGCCGCTAGTGCCTTTTATTCATCACCTTATCAAGACGCTGCCATTCTGACTATTGATGGCGTAGGAGAATGGGCTACGGCCTCTATTTGTCATGGTTCGGGAAAGGATATAAATATCCTTAAAGAATTAAGATTTCCACATTCACTTGGTCTCTTATACTCAGCGTTCACATATTTTCTTGGTTTTAAGGTTAATTCAGGTGAATACAAACTTATGGGGCTTGCTCCATACGGTGTTTCAGGAAGCGAGGACATTAAGACATATGTGAAAACTATCAAAGAACACCTTATAGATATTAAAGAGGATGGGTCTATTTGGTTAAACCAAGAATACTTTAATTATGCCGCAGGGCTAAGAATGGTGCATGAACATAAATGGGAAAAGCTTTTTGGATTTCCTTATAGAAAGCCTGAGGCTGAATTAGAGCAGCATCATTGTAACCTTGGATCAGCCATTCAGGAAATAACAGAAGAAATTGTTATTAAAATGGCGCAGGAAGCCAAAAGATTGACCAAGTCTGACTACTTATGTATGGCCGGTGGGGTAGCCCTTAACTGTGTGGCCAACGGAAAAGTTTTCAATACAAAAATTTTTAAAGATGTATTTATTCAGCCCGCTGCAGGCGATGCGGGCGGAGCTTTAGGGGCAGCACAGGCTGCCTATTACATTCATTTTGGAAAAGAAAGACTGCTATCGAAAGATTTAGATGGTATGAAAGGATCCTACCTAGGACCAGAATTTTCAGACCTTGACGTTGAACTGGATCTAAAAAAGTATAAAGCCGTGCCAACTCGCTTCGATACGTTTAATGAGTTGTGTAAATATGTTTCGGTAAAACTATCGGAAGGAAACGTTATTGGCTGGATGCAGGGGCGAATGGAATTTGGGCCAAGGGCTTTGGGGGGAAGATCAATACTTGGAGACCCCAGAAATGAAGAGATGCAAAAGAAATTGAACGTTAAAATAAAATACAGAGAATCATTCAGACCTTTTGCCCCATCTGTTTTAGCAGAAGATTGCGCTGAATACTTCGAACACGATTCTATTTCGCCTTATATGTTGCTTGTGCAGCCCGTAAAAAATGAACGAAGGAAAGAATTGCCTGCGGATTACAATTCCCTTCCACTTCGCGAAAAACTTTATCACTTAAGGTCAGATATGCCTGCAATCACGCACATCGATTTCTCAGCACGAATTCAAACAGTTCACGAAGAAACCAATCCCAAGTATTATGAACTTATCAGTGAGTTTAAAAAATTGACCGGGTACGGGGTTGTGGTAAATACCAGTTTTAATGTGAGGGGCGAACCAATAATTTGTACCCCCGAAGACGCTTATCGTTGTTTTATGCGGACAGAAATGGATTTTCTAGTTGTTGGAAACCATGTGTTTGATAAAAAACTCCAGCCTGAATGGCAGGAAAAAGATAACTGGCAGGAAGAATTTACACTTGATTAAATTTCAATTTTTAGCTTTACAAAAAACACTAAATCAATATGGATTTTCTTAAAGATTTGTTCAAATTCATGAAGGAGAGAAAAAAATGGTGGTTAACTCCAATCATTCTTCTCCTAATTCTTATTGGGGTGCTAATAGTTATTGGAGGCGGCTCAGCAATGGCGCCTTTTATCTATACATTATTTTAATTTTATAAATTGTGAAAAATCAAGATCGTTATAAGACAATTCTTGTAATCGTTACAGGATTCTTAGTTATATCTTTAATTTTCAAAATACCAACGCTTACTATGATCTCCATGGGCATAGGCGTGGTATCAATTCTTTTGCCATTTGCTGCCAAATGGATAGAGTGGACTTGGAATAAAATTGCCTATGCCTTAGGTTGGATAAACTCGAGAATACTACTCTCAGTTGTCTACTTTCTATTTTTATTGCCGATTGCATGGGTGTCACGTTTTTTTACTAATGACCCTTTGAAGTTGAAAAGAAAAAACACAGCAACTATGTATCTAACTAGAGATCATCTTTATAAAAAAGAAGATCTTGAAAACATCTGGTAATTCACAATAACTCATGAAACTGATCTTTGATCTTTTTAGAATAAAACAATGGGTCAAGAATCTTTTTCTGCTAATCCCCGCATTTTTTGCTGGTAGTATTTTTGAACATGGGAAACTCCAAACTTTAACTCTGGGTATCGTAGCATTTTGTTTTATAGCCTCCGCTATTTATTTAATAAACGACTATCGCGACCGAGCTTCAGATCGAATGCATCCTCGCAAACAATTTAGGCCTATTGCTTCTGGAAAAGTTTCATCTATAACAGTTTTTATTCTGTCAATTCTACTTGTGCTGGGCGGTCTAAGTATAGCGTTCTTTTTAAATACAATATATCTAATACTTTTACTAACCTATCTCTCAATTAACATTGGATATTCTTTTGGTTTAAAAAATATCCCAATACTTGATTTATTTATTGTAGCATCTGGGTTTGTGATACGCGTTCATAGTGGGGGTGTTCTTGCCGATGTGCCTGTATCGCATTGGCTATCTATAATGATTCTCCTACTTGCGTTATTTATAATAATTGCTAAGAGACGTGATGATTTAATTTTACAAGAAGAAACAGGAGCCGATTTGCGCAAAGTTTCTAAATCTTATAATCTGGAATTCATCAACTCATCTATTACATTAATATCATCTGTAACAGTGGTAGCTTATATCATGTACACCGTTTCGCCTGAAGTTTCTATGAGGCTTAAAAGTCAATACCTATATACAACAACCATTTTCGTTATTGCCGGCATATTAAGGTATCTGCAAATTACTTTTGTGGAAAAAAGAAGTGGCTCTCCCACAGAAATTTTCTTAAAAGACAAATTCATTCTCATCACCGTAATGGCTTGGGTAATATGCTTCTACTTTCTTATTTACTTTTGAGTTGAAAACGCTGGTCTTATTTGATTTTGATGGGACAATAACTAAGAAGGACACTCTTTTTGTTTTTACAAGGTACTATCATGGGTCAACAAAATTGATTTTAGGCCTAGTTTTTTTATCTCCCCTTTTCCTTCTTTTTGCACTCAAAATGTTAAGCAATCAGAGAATGAAAGAAATTTTTCTAACATGGTTTTTTAGAAATGAAAATATTGAATATTTCGATTCCCGATGTAAAACATTTACCGAGGAAGTAAAAGGGATTACAAGACCATTAGCCATGTCGAAACTTGAGGAATATAAAAAGGATGGTAATATAATAAGTGTAGTCTCAGCGTCTCCAATAAATTGGGTTAAGCCTTGGTGTGATCAATATAATATAAAATGCATTGCAACTAAGCTTGAGATAAAAGAGGGTAGGCTAACAGGAAAAATTGTAGGAAATAATTGTTATGGCAAAGAAAAGGTAAGGAGAATTAAAGAACATTTTACTTTAGAGAGTTTTAATGAGATCCATGCATATGGAGACTCTAAGGGAGATAAGGAAATGCTTGCTATTGCTTCTATTAAGTTTTACAAACCATTTTTGCCCTAACTATCTAAAAAAGGCAATCTCTATGCTATTAGGTTCATTCTTTTCCTCAGTAGTTTGAGAGACCAATCTTATCCGGCTTGAGTCAATACCCACAGATGTAAGTTGATTAACAATATAGGTAAGTCTGTTTTGAGTTAGTTTAGTCTCTGCTGCGCCCAAAGTAGTCAATTGAAACTTTATTTCAGTTTTAGTAACCAACTTATTAGCGATGTAATACAAGAGTTCTTTCTGTCCAGAATTTAAATCTATAGTTTCTTTTTCAAAAGTGAATTTTCTTGATGTAGAACTGCCCAGCAATTCGTTAACTTCCTTCTTAGTCAAATATTGTCGGTCAAAACTTAATACTTTTGTTTTAATCAATGCTGCTTTGAATAAATCTCCACTTATTCCATTTCGATTACTGGAATAATAACCTGTAGAGTCGGCTAAAGAAAAATATGCATCAAATACAGGCGAATTAATCTTATCTCCTAGGTTTTTAGGCACACTCCATGTTTCCCAAGAATCGAATAGTCTATCACAATAAAAAATATCCGCATCCCCAAAACCACCATGCCCATTACTAGAAAAAAATAATCGCTTCTTGTCTTCAGTCAAGAACGGTGAAATCTCAAAATCTTTTGTATTGATGGTAGGACCAAGGTTCTTGGGCTCTGTCCAATTGCCAAAGG
>Ga0105049_10002171_pt1 | contig 23157 bp, 16 predicted proteins | sample MAT06_FD_78087 | JGI IMG/M metagenome (GOLD analysis project Ga0105049, IMG submission 78087) | Freshwater microbial communities from Lake Fryxell liftoff mats and glacier meltwater in Antarctica - MAT-06 | ecosystem: Environmental > Aquatic > Freshwater > Ice > Liftoff microbial mat | place...
ACGGCAGTTCCATGCGATTGACTCCTGAGCGAGGCCCACGCCTCGACACTCGGGAGACGCCCGGGCCGGCCCGCGGTCGCGCGGAAAAACCAAGAAAACGGACAGCCAGCTGGGTCAGTTTCCTCAGGCTGCCACGCGCTTCTCCAACTGCGCCACCGCATCCAACGCCGCCACCCGATACGCCTCCGCCAACGTCGGGAAGTTGAAGACGTTGTCCACGAACGCGTCCAACGTCAATCCGCCGACCAAGGCCATCTGAGCGACGTGGATGAGTTCCGTCGCGTGTTCGCCGACCGCGTGGGCGCCGAGCAGGCGGCCGTCGAGGTCCGCGACCAGCTTGAGGAGACCGTCCGTCTGGCCGTTGATGTGCGCTCGGGCGAGCTCTTCGAAGCGCGCCCGTCCGACGACGGCAGCGCCGTATTTCGCGATCGCTTGAGCCTCGTCCAGGCCGACGCTCGCGATCTCGGGGATCGTGTAGATGCCGCTCGGGACGAACTCCCCCATCGCGTGGATCGGGAGTCCGAGGCCGTGTCGCACGGCTCGGCGACCCTGTTCGATTGCGGTGGCGGCGAGCGCGGGCGGACCCACGACGTCGCCGGCTGCATAGATGCGCGGCGCGGATGTGCGCAAGTTCCCGTCGACCGCGATGTGCCCGCGGGGCGTCATCGCGATCCCGGCGGCTTGTACGTCGAGGCCGGCAACGTTCGCGATTCGACCGAGGGCGCAGAGGCAGCGTTCGGCTCGCACTTCCTCGCCGCCCACCATGCGCGTCACGACCTCGCGACCGTCCCATTGGACGGATTCGATCTTGCGATTCGGCAGGAACCGGCCCCCTTCGTGTTCGTAAGCCTTCGAGAACTGCGCAGTCAGCTCTGGATCGATGAACGCAAGCGGGCGCGGCGCGGAATCGAGCATCGTGACCTTCACGCCGAGTGCCGCGAACAACGAGGCGAACTCGCAAGCGATGACCCCGGAACCGAGGACTGTCAACGACGTCGGCAGGTAGATCAGCGAGAGGATCGAGTCACTGTCGAGCACGTGATCGTGATCGACAGGTACGTTCTCCGGTTGTCGCGGTCGTGAACCGGTGGCGACGATGATGAGATCTGCGACGACCGTACGTTTCGTGCGGTCGAGCATGGCGACTTCGATCCGCTCCGACGACAGGAACCGCGCGCGACCGTGCCAGCGGATGATCCGGTTACGCTCGAGTTGGGCCGAGAGATAGCGCTCGTGCGCGCTCTTCACCGCGCTGAGCCGACGCATCAGACTCGCGACCTTGGTTTGGGGTGGCAGCGAAAGCTGGAGCATGTCCTCGCTGCGCGCGCGCAGTCCGGCCATGTACGCTGCGCTCTCGCGCAGGGTCTTGCTCGGGATGGTGCCGCGTTGAACGCACTCGCCGCCGGCGGTCGGTTCGCGATCAACCAAGAGAACGCGTTTACCCACCTTTGCGGCCTGAACCGCAGCCTTGTGACCTGCCGGGCCGGAGCCGAGCACCACGACATCGAAGTGGGTTTCGGGCGCTTGAAGAGTCACTGGAATGCCTCGGCGGCGAGCAGAATGCGCTCGCGGAGACCGAGCAGCGCATCGAGGTCGTCGGGATAAAGATTGAGCGCGGCAACGACCGGGTCGTCCGCAGGGAAGTCGCTCGGCCCGCTGCCCGGTTGCAGCGCCCAGTTCGCGAGAAGATCCGCGAGTCGGGTGACTCGCGCTTCCTCCTCGAAGGGTGTCGCTCGATCGGGATCGTGATGATGTTCGACGGCGACGGCCGCCCAATCGGGCAGTCGCCACGAGTTCACGAGTCGGGCGCCGACTCGCGCGTGAAACGTGTCCATGGCCCACTCGATCTGCTCTCCGTGGAGAGGTGCGTGACAGCGCGGCAATCGCAGCGCGGTCTGCAGGACGATCGGGCGTCCGACGTCGTGCACTAAACCGCAGAGGAACGCAGCCTCCACGTTTCGTCGCAGTTTTCGTGCGATCTCGCGCGCGAACACGCCCGTGAGCGCGCAATGCTCCCAGGTGTGCCCGATGAGCGCGGAGTGGCCGGGGACGTTGAACACTTGAGTGCGCAGCGACGCCGTGAGCGCGATGTTCCGCAGCGTCGCCATCCCGAGCCGACTGACGGCGTGCTGCAGCGAGACGATCGGCTCGGTCGACGCGTATATCGACGAGTTGGCGACCTTCAGCACGCAGGCTGTCAGGGACGGATCGCGATCGAGTACGGACTCGAGCGTCTGCGCGTCCGTGTCGTCGTCGTCGCACAGTGCCACGACTCGGGCTGCTGCTTCCGGAAGAACGGGCAGCTCGAGTTCACCATCCAGCCGTCTCTCGAGCCAAGTTCGGACCTCTGTCGGGAGGTCTACGCCGATGTCGATGGAGGGGGGCATGAGGGGGTCTCCTCGTTTTCGGCCGGAGCCCCAGCCCATCCTGAACTCCAACCGGAAGTGGCCCTGAAATCCTTGTCACTCACGTTTTGACGCTGCGAAACCGAGGCTTGCGGCCTGCGTCGAGAAGACCAGGAGGCGCCGGTACTGCGAGCCGCGAGAAGTTTGCGCGCCGTGTTGCCGCGCTGCGAGGCAACGAGTTCGCGAGACCCCGCCCGAACGAGTTCCTCGGACGCTCACAGTCCCCGAGAGGAATAGACGGTCATTGGGGAGCGACGCCCTGGCGTTTGCGAAGGCGCTGCGCCGACTTTTCACGGCCTCTTGGCGAAAGTGAATCCAGCGACGGCGACGGTCGCGGAACGACGTGTTCCATGCGACACCACGCGGGGTCACAACACGCGGGGCGACACCGCACGGGCTCGGAGGTCAGAACAGGTCACCGCACGGAGGCGGCCGGCATCCGGCCGGCGAGGTCGAGCAGGCTCACGACGTCGGTGGTGCCCGCGGTCCTGATCAACCAGATCGCGGCGAGCAGGTGATTCTTTCCCCGCCGCAGAGCGACCGTGGCGACGCGAGCGCCGGATCCGATCCGACACTTCGCGAGCTACGCGATCACTCGTCGCGCGGGAGGATGTGTCCCAATTTGTCGCGCTTCGTTCGCAGGTACTTCGCGTTTCCCGCGTGCGCCTCGGTCGTCAGCGGAACCTGATCGACGACCTCGAGCCCGTAGCCGTGGAGACCGGCGATCTTCTTCGGGTTGTTCGTGAGGAGTCGCATCCGGCGCACGCCGAGGTACTGGAGGATCTGCGCTCCAAGCCCGTACTCGCGCAAGTCCGCCGCGAAGCCGAGCTTCTCGTTGGCCTCGACCGTGTCGAGACCCTGGTCTTGGAGGCGATACGCCTTGAGCTTGTTCTCGAGCCCGATCCCGCGACCTTCTTGGCGCATGTAGACCAGGACGCCGCGATCCGCGCGACCCAGCGCTTCGAGCGCCTTGTCGAGCTGCGGCCCGCAGTCGCAGCGCAGCGAGTGGAACACATCGCCAGTCAGGCACTCGCTGTGGACGCGCACGGTGACGAGGTCTTCGATGTCGCGGCGCGGACCGTCGAGGCTCGGGCCTTCGAGGCCTTTCGAGAGCGCGACGTGCTCCTTGCCATCGACCTTGGAACGGAACAAATGCGCTTGGAACGTGCCGAAACGAGTCGGAAGCGGCACGTCCATTTCGATCGGTTCGATGAGGCGCTCGTTGCGACGGCGCCAAGCGATGATCGACTCGATCGTGCAGATCTTGAGACCGTGACGCGCCGCGAACAGCTCGAGATCGGGCATCCGCGCCATCGTCCCGTCTTCGTTCATGACCTCGCAGATCACGCCCGCGGGACGTGCTCCACAGAGACGCGCGAGGTCGACGATGCCCTCGGTCTGACCACCGCGAACGAGCGTGCCGCCTTCGCGTGCGCGCAGCGGAAACACGTGACCGGGGCGAGCGAGGTCTTCAGCCTTGGCGTTCGGTGCGGTCGCGACGCGGATCGTGTGCGCGCGATCCTTGGCGCTGATCCCGGTCGTGACGCCGTGCGCCGCCTCGATCGAGACCGTGAAACCCGTGCCCATCTTGTTCGTGTTCGCGGGCGTTTGCGGCGCGAGCTCGAGGATGTCGCACAGCTCCGTCGAGAGCGGGAGGCAGATCAGTCCGCGTCCTTCGCGCGCCATGAAGTTGATGTCGGCCGGCGTGATGTGCTCGGCCAGCATCGCGAGGTCGCCCTCGTTCTCGCGGCCCGGATCGTCGACCAGGACGATCATGCGGCCCGCGGAAAGCTCGGCCAGGATCTCGGGAATTGTGCTGATCGCCATGACGTCCTCCGGCCGCGGGGTGCTCCGGGTGATTCCGTCGCAGCCCCGATCAACAGTCCAGGATAGCGAAAGGGGCCGGCCCGGAGGCCGACCCCGCGTGCCGGAGGGCGAGCACCTCTCACGGGCACGGTTCCGGAGGCGAGTCGATCGCGATCTGGGCACGCTCGCGCATGAGGATCTCGATCCGCTGGTAGTCGTGGCGGGTCGCACTGCCGAGCTTGGCTCGGTTCACGAGGCGCGCAGTCGCACGTTCGAGGCGGTTCTCGACCAACTCGGCCCAGTAGCGTTGGAAGTGAGTCCGTTGGAGGTTCGCGACGCGCGCCAGACTTTCGATCTCTTCGATGGCGTAGCCGAGGCGTTCGCGCACCGTTTCGGCGTCGAGTTCGCTCGCGGTGGCCCGAGCGCGTTCGACGAGGAGCTCCTTCGCCGCTTGGAACTGCTCGCGGGTCGCACCGCGCGCCGCGGCCTTGACCATCAGATCGCCGACCGCCGCGTCGAGGCGCGCTTCGATCACTTCGAGCTCGAGATCCAAGACGTGCTCGGCATGGAGCTGGTAGCGCTTCGCACGGGCTTCCATGTCGTCGACGAGCTCCAGGAAGCGGCCGCGCACCGTGCAGGTGGGGAAGAACGTGCTCCCCGACACTTCGGCGCGTTCGACGAGCAGCGTTCGCAGGCGGTTGAAGTCGAAGCGCGTGCCGCCGCGGTTCTTGACCAGGACTTCGAGCTCGTCGATCGCGGCTTCGAGGCGGGGGCTCGGCGCGTTGACTGCTTGGACGGCGCTCGCAACGGGCGCCAGCGCGAGCATCAGGACGGGGAGGATCGGCAGGAGGAGGTGTTTCATGGCGGGTTCCTTGGCAATCGGGGTGGAGTGCGCTTCCATTGCGCACGACCTCGATCCGGGCGGACCCGCCGCCGATGACACGGAGTCCTAATTCTTTTCCAGCGAAACTTGCGGCACCGAAAGTGCGCGCACGACGTCGAAGCGCGCGCCGTACTGCGCGCGCAGGCGATCCAGCGAGCCGCTGACCGGGTGCGGCAGCGGTGCGGAGTCGATCATGCGGCCGAGTTCGGGCGCAGCGCTGCGATCGAGGTCCCGGCGCGCGGCCACGGTTCGAGAGATGCCGTCCTCGCCAACGTGGAGAAGTACGTTCGGCGGGCAACGCGGCGGGTCTTCGACCTGCGCCAAGTCCCGCACGAGCGCCTCGGGGTCCTCGACCGGATCGCGACTCGCGAGCAGGACGAAGGTCATCGTGACCGCGGGATCTTCGAGCGGGAATCGCCCGCTGGCCGCGCTCGTCACGGGCTTCTGCTCCGTCCCGGTGAACGGATAGAGGAGCTGCGACGCGCCGCTTTCGTCGAAGTACGCGAGCACGGGATAGCCCGGCTCGGACAACTCGGCGTGGATGCTGACTTTGCCTTCCGTTCGCAGCGGAACGTAGGGGCTCCGCTCGTCCACGACTCGCGTCACGGTCGAGTCGTGCGGATCCTGGTAGCGGATCTCGAGGCGGCCGGTGATCGCGATGGGTGCGCGCTGCGAAGCACGAATCTCGCGCCATGCGAACGTGCACACGGAGGCGATCAGAATCGCGGTGGCGCCGGCGACGAACAAGCGACGTCGAGCTCGCACGCGGCCGGGCACGACCCCGAGCACCGCGTCGAGCGCGTGACGGAACTCGCGAGCGTCGTGGAAGCGATCGTCCCGATGCGGCGCGCACGCGCGGTCGATGACGGGCGCGAGCTTCTGGAACGATGCGAGACGTTCCGGCGCGATCGCTTGGGGCAACTCCGGGAACCGAACCGCTTGACCGCCGGTCACGGCGCAGAACAGCGTGATTCCCAGCGAATACAAGTCGCCACTCGAATCCTGGACGGATTCGGGCGGCATGAAGGCCGGCGATCCCGCGCGATCCTCGCGACGCGAGGTGACGGCAACGAGCCCGACGTCGCCGAGCTTGGCTCTTCCATCGACGAACAGGATGTTCGCCGGCTTCACGTCGCGGTGCAGCAGCCCGCTCGCATGCATGTGCGCGAGACCATCGAGCACCGCACGCGCGACGTCCGCCGCTTCCGTGAGCGGCAATGCTCCGCGACGATCGAGATCGGATTGCAGCGTGTGCGGCTCGTAGTCAGCGGCCGAGTAGGTCGGCGCCGTCCCGTACCCGTCCGCGAGTTCGAGCACGCAGTACAAGCATTCTGCAGTCTCTCCCACGTGACGCACTTCGACCAGGTTCGGGTGCTTGCGCGCGAGGAGTTCGTAGGCACGGATGCCCTCGAGCTCCTTCTCGAGCAGGCGCTCGCGGCTCTTCGGGACGATCTTGATCGCATGGTGGACACCCGTGCGCGACCGTCCGAGCCACACGGAGCCGAACGATCCGCGACCGAGCTCACGGACGAGCTCGTAGTCGGGAATCACTGGCGGTACCGGTGACGCGTTCATGCGCCGCCATCGGGCTTCGGCCGTCGTGCCGCGTCGATGGACCGCGTCGCCGAATCGATGGTCCGCTGTCTTTCGTCCGGCGGCATGCGCGTGCGCCAGTCGCGCAGCATGCGGCCGAAGATGCCGCTGTCCTCGACGTCCTTCGTCGCCGCGCGGCAATCGCCGCACGCCGGCAGATGCGCTTCGATCGCGCTCGCGCGCCGCGCGTCGAGCACACCGCGGCCGAATGCGTCCAACTCGCTCGCCTCGGGACACACCTCGTGCTCAGGTTTCATCGAGCATCTCCTGCAGGTGCTCGCGCAAACGGCGCGCGACGCGCAGTTTGCTCTGGCACACGTGATTCGGCGTCTGACCGAGCATGGCCGCGACTTCCTCGACCGGCAGCTCGCGCACGACGAGGAGGTCGAACGCCTGGAACGTCGAGGGCTGAACTTCCCGCCGGACCTTGTCGAGTGCCGCTTCGAGGTGCGCTTGTCGCCATTCCTCCTCGAACCAGTGCGCGAACGCGTCGCCGGGCTCGGGCATGGACTCATCGAGTTCTAGGGCACCGCGACGCCGACGATGAAGATCCAGGACTCGTCGGTGAACTCGCGTCTTCAAGAAGCCGCGGAACGACCCCTTCGTGCGGTCGTATTCGAAGCGCGGCAGCGCCTCGAGCACTTCGAGGAGCACCTGTTGCATGACGTCGTCGGCGTCTTCACGCGACACGCCCCTCGCCCGCGCCATCGCGAGGACGAGCGGACCGTAAACGGCCGCGAACTCGTCGGCGTCGCCGGCTTTGGCGCGCCGCAGAACGACACTTTGCGTTTGCACGGGAGGGCGGGAGGCATGTTACCCGTCCCCCCGTGATCCGTCCGAAGTCCTATCGAACGCGCGAATCGGCGCCGAGAAGTGCGCGAACTGTCGCGGTGAGGAGGCCGGGCCTCTTCACCACCGACCTGTCCCCGACGCACAGGCTCAGGAAACTCCGGCGGCGCGCAGGGCGCTGGCGGACACCCGCGTCCGTGAGGCGATCGCACTCATCGCGCGCGGCATCCAATTCGAGGCCGTGACGAGCGCGCGGCGACCGAGAGCGTGCTCGCCGCAACGTTGGATCCAGGTCGCGAGTCGCACTTGACGCGCGACGTCGTGACGCAAGCGTTCGTGGTAGAGCGCGGAACTCGCACCGGACAGGATCGCGCGCGCCGCGAGTCGGCCGCTGTGCAGCGCGATCGCCATGCCGTCCCCGCAGTACGAGGGGATCACGGCCGCTTGATCGCCAAGTCGGAAGAGGTGCGCGGTGTCGCTCGATGTCGGCTGGTGGAGGAACCCGTACGGGACTCCGGAGATCGTGAGCGGCCGTGGATGAATCGGTTGAGCGCCCGCGAGTCGCCGGGCGAGGTGCGGTTCGCGTTCGAGAGCCCGGCGTAAGTGCTCCCACGTGCCGCCGAGTTCCTGGAACCTCTCGGCGCGCATGACGAGGCACAGGTTGAGGATGCTGTCCTCGACGAGTTGGAGCCCGGCGTAGCCGCCGTCGAACAGGACGAGCTCGACGCAGCCAAAGATCGCGTCGCGGGTTCGGGGTCCAACGCGGAAGTGGCACTTGAAGCCGATCCGGCCATCGAGCGTTCCGCGCGTGTCGCGTCCGACACCGCGTACGTCGTGCTTGCCGCTGGCGAGGCACGTGATGCGTGGACGCAGGGATCCTACCGTCGTTTCGAGCCCATCAGCGGTGATCCCACGCACGCTGACTCCGCGCTCGATCCGTGCGCCCGAACGTTCGGCGTGCTCGAGTAGTGCTTCGTCGAGCCGTCTCCGCGAAAGGCCGAGCGCGCGGAAAGGCAGCGCGACCTCGCTCGTGCGCATTCCCGCGATCAAGCGCACGCGCGTGATGTCGTGACCGCCGAGGCGCGCGACTTCGAGCCCGAGTGCCGAGAGATGGACGCGTGCCTCGGAGGAGAGGAATTCGCCGCACACCTTGTCGTGCGGCTCTCGTGTGCGTTCGAACAGCACGACTCTCTCTCCACCGCGCGCGAGGAGCGTCGCCGCGGCGCCACCCGCGAGCCCGCCTCCGACGATGGCGATCTCGCTCATCGGATTCGCCCAACGCACCAGCGGAACGGCACATGCCACTGCACGGTCACGACGTCGCGCGCAATCTGGGCTGCATCGAGGTAGCGCCCCCAATCCTCGCGCCGGAAAGCGCGCGCGATCGATACCGGCCCGTCGTGACGCACGAAGCGATGCCAGCGTGCCGCCTGCGCCAGCAGTCGGAAGCCGTGATACGCGAATGCGTGGCGGTGGAGATCGCTCACGAGCCATCCCCGATGTGCGTTGCGCTCCATCCACGAGAAGAAGTGCACGATCTCATCGTCGCGCATGTGGTGCGTGACCAGCGAACTCGTGACGAAATCCGGCCGTGTCGTGGGCGTGTGTTCGAAGACACTCGTCGCCTGGAACTCGATCTTTAGCGCGGGGTCCGTGGCGGCACGCGCAGCACGAACGGCCGACGGATCGAGGTCGATTCCGACCAAGTGAGGCACGAGGCCGCGTCGTGTCGCCGATCGATGGATCGCGCGCAGCATGTCGCCCTCGCCACAGCCGACGTCGAGGAGCGTGAAGCTCGCGCCCGGCGCCAGCTCGCGCGTTGCTCGCGTGAGCCAGCGCAACGTCGGCGGACGAGCTACCGTGAGCGTGTTCACGCGCGCGAGGTCGGCGAGGCACGCGGCCATGTCTTCGGGAGAGTTGTCGGCGGCATCCATGAGCTCGGGCTCGTTCGAGCGCGCACGAAAGCTCGTCACGACTCAGCCCACGATCCGGAACCGGAACGTCTCGGCCGCGAGACCCGGACCGAATGCCAGCGCCATGCCGTTCGCACCCGGCGCGACCGCGGCGCCGATCGCACGATGGATGCGCTGCAGCACGAACATCAGCGTCGCGGACGACATGTTGCCGTAGTCGCGGAGCACCCCTCGCGACCAGTCGAGTTTCCGCGGATCGAGCTCGAACTCCGTCTCGACGGCATCGAGGATCGTGCGTCCACCGGCGTGAACGGCCCACAGGTCGTAGTCGGACGCACGCGTGCCGCGCAGGATGCCGCCGTCGTCCGTGCGCGACCGTTCGCGATTCAGCGCGCGAGCAATCCGCACCGGGACGTCGCCCGACAAGTGCATGTCGAAACCTTGGTCGCCGATGCGCCACGTGATCGCCTCGGCCGAGTCCTCGATCCCAGCCGAGCGGAAGTCGAGGAGGGCGATGCCCGCCTCGTCCGCGGTGACGAGCGCCGCCGAGGCTCCGTCACCGAAGAGCAGCATCGAGAGCACTTCCTCGAGCTTCGACGTCTGCTGGAAATGCAGAGTGCACAGCTCGAGGTTGACCACGAGCACTCGTGCGCGCGGATCCGATCGAACGAAGTGGTGCGCGAGACGCAAGCTGTTGACCGCGGCGTAGCAGCCCATGAACCCGACGACCGTGCGCTCGATCCCGGGATCGAGCTCCAGGGCCCGCACGATCACTTGGTCGAGCCCAGGTGCGATGAAACCCGTGCACGACGCGACGACCAGATGCGTCAGGCGGCCACGTTCGTCGTCGATACCGAGATCCTGGATCGCTCGCAGCGCGAGTTCGGGCGCGCACTTCTCGTAGCGCGCCATCCGCACGGAGGTGTTCGGGAATGCATTCGGCGTGTAGAAGCCCTCGGCATCGGCGACGAAGCCACGCGCGTCCTCGATCGGCTCGAAATAGGACCAGCGGTGTTCGATCTCCGCGCGACTCCGCATGCGCTGGAAGAGGACCTGATCACGACGTTCGGTCAGGAACCCCTGCACGAAGCGCACGAAGGCTTCATGCACGTCGTTGGGCGGCACCGCCGTGCCGATGCGATTGATGTGGGCGATCGTCACGTCGCGTCTCGCGACGCACGGCGAGCGTAGTCGCACATGGCGTCCTGCGACAACTCATTCCGCGCCGGACGTGAGGGTCCGCATGAGTGCGTCCCATGTCACGCCGGCGGCGCGTTCCGCCGCGGCTCGCACGTGAGCGGATTCGACCTCGGCCGCCAGGACGGCTTCGAGAGCACGCACGCGCACTTGCTCCGCCGCGAGCATCGTCGCATACGGTGCGTCGCCGCGTGCGTGCGCTTCCGACGCGAGTTCCGCCGCCCGTTCGGCGCGCGCGAGCAGTCCATCGCGCGCCATTCGCAACGCCGACTCCGCGGCTTCGGCGCGCGACCATGCCGCACGGATGTCCTGCTCGACTTCGCGCGCGAGGGCCGCGCGGCGTGCCCTCGCGGCTCGATACGTGGACTCGGCAGCAGACACGGAGGCATCGCCGCGGTCGAAAACCGGGATCCCGACTTCTATTCCCGGACCCATGAGCGTCGGCCCCTGGTTCGGGCGCTCCGCGTGCAACGCGAGATCGAGGTCGAGCAGCTTTTCGCGCCGCGCCAGTGGGATGCGCGCCGCGAGCGCTTCGATCTCCGCATCGGCGGCGCGGATGTCGAGCCGCGCGTCGAGGACACGGCGGACGACGTCGTCGACCCAGAGGTCGTTCGTCGAGAGTGTCGGCAGATCTCCCGCGACGCGCACGCCTCGGAGGTCGCCAGGCAGTGCCAGCGCGTGGAACAGGTGCCCCCGCGCGGTTCGCGAACGTGACTCTGCGCCGGCGGCCGCGAGATCGGCGAGCGCGCGTTCCGATGCAGCGATCTCGACGTCGAGGAGACGTCCCGCGCCGTTCGCGGCACGGGCGGCGACGAGTTCTTCGCTACGGCCTGCGATGCCGGCCACCTCGCGAGCCAGCTCCGAGGCGCGTCGGGCTGCGAGTGCCTCGTCGTGAGCGTTCGCCGCGAAGAGAGCCAGTTCTCCGGCGAGACGAGCGGTGTCGAGCACTCGTCGCTCGAGCTCGGCCTGCGCCGCGCGCTCGCGAGCCGGTATCCGCCACAAGTCGGCGAGGCTGGCCGCGATCGTCCCTTGGATCTGGGTCGTTCCTCCACCCTCGGGGAACAGGAGGAAGATGTTCACAGCAGGATTCGTGAGCAATCCGGCGCGGGCGAGATCAGCGCGAGCGACGCCGATCTCGTGAAACGACGCTTCGAGTCGTGGATGCGACCCGAGCACGATATCGAGGCATTCCGCGCGCGTCAGCTCACCATCCGCGAGCGCATCGACGACTGAACGTGGGTCTTCGTCGGGAGTGCGCACGTTCTCCACACCGAGTGCGTCCGCCGTGATCGACGCCGACCGTCGCCAGTCGTCCGTCGGATCCGTGCTCGCGCACCCGGCAACCAGGACGAGCGGTGCAACGACTGCGGGCGAGAGCTTCGTCCGCCTACCGAAACGCAGCAGCGCCGCGGGAACGACCAGCATGTTGAGTAGCGTCGACGACACGAGACCTGACAGGATCACGATCGCCATCGGCGTGAGGAGCTCGCTGCCGGGTTCGTCGCCGCGCAGGGCGAGCGGAACCAGCGCGAGCCCCGCGGCGAGTGCCGTCATGAGGATCGGCGACACACGCTCGATCGAACCGCGTCGCACCGCTTCAGCGAAGTCGGTCACGCCCTCGTTTCGTTGGAGATGCCGCACGTGCGAGACCAGCAAAATCCCGTTCCGCGCCGCGATTCCGAACACGGTGATGAATCCGATCAGCGACGCGACCGAGAGGACTCCACCGGACAGCGCAAGGCCCGCGACGCCCCCGATCAGAGCGAGCGGCAAGTTGAGAAGCACGAGGAACGCGTCGCGCATCGAACCGAGCACCCAGACGAGGAGCGCGCCCATGATCGCGATCACGGCGATTCCGAGCAGCATGAGTCGTCGCGTGGTCTCCTGCGCGCTCTCGAACTGGCCGCCGTACACGACCCAGTAGCCGCGGGGCAGTTTCACGCGCGCGTCGATCGCCGCGCGAACGTCGTCGACGAGGCTCGTGATGTCGCGACCGGCTACGTTGCACTGCACCACGATGCGACGCTCGGCGTTCTCGCGGTTCACGAAGTTGGGCCCGGCGTCGTTGCTGATGCGCGCGAGCGACGACAACGGCACGCGGCCGCGCGGTGTCTCGACCAGCACGTTGGCCACGCCCGTTTCGTCGGTGGCACCGACGGTCCCGACCCGTACGACGACGTCGTAGCCCTGCGTGTCCTCGAGCAGCTGCGTGGCGACGATGCCGCGACCGGCGCTCTCCACCGCCGCGTTCATGTCGGCGACGGATGCTCCGTGTCGCGCCAACGCTGCGCGGTCAGCTTCGACGCGCAGGGTCGGGACGTCGACTTGCGGCTCGATCGACAGATCGACGACGCCCAAAATCCCCTTCATCGCCGCCTCGACGTCGCGCGCGCTGGCGCGGAGTACCTCGAGATCGGGCCCGAAGATCTTCACGGCGACGTTCGCGCGCGAACCGGACAGCATGTGATCGACGCGATGGCTGATCGGTTGGCCGAACGTCGCTTGGATGCCGGGCACATGCGCCAGGTCCGCGCGGAGCGCCGCGAGCAGTTCGTCCTTCGTGCGACGGACCTTCCCGGCGCGCTCGCGAGCGCTCATGTCGAGCGTGATCTCGAACTCGCTCGTTTCGACGCCGAGCACGTGCTCGTCCTCCTCCGCGCGTCCCGTACGTCGGCCGATCGCGACGATCTCTTCGTGCTTCATCAGGAGCGGCTCGACACGCCGCGCGAGGGAATCGCTCGCATCGAGGGAAGTCCCCGGAGCCGTCGTGACTCCGAGAACGAGCGCGCCTTCGTTGAACTCGGGCAGGAAGTTCCGCCCGGAGCCGGCGAGAACGATCGTCGCACCGACGAACAGCGCGAACGACGCGAGGATCACGAGCACCGGCCGCTTCATGGCCCACGAGAGCTGGCCGCGATACGCACCCTGGATCTTGCGCACGATCCACGGCTCGTGCTGCGCGCGAACCGTGGCGCTCTCGGGGAGGAGCCACAGGCACATCGCCGGCGTCAAAGTCAGCGCGGTGAGGAGCGACGCGGCCAATCCGACGCAGAACGCGATGCCGAGCGGTTGGAGGAGTCGCCCTTCGACACCCGAAAGCGCGAAGATCGGGCTGAAAACCAGCAAGATGATCGCCGTCGCGAAGACGATCGAGGACCGCACTTCCACGCTGGCGTCGAAGACGACCTGGAACGCGCTCGCGCGTTCATGTTCCGGCTTGGCGTGATTCAGACGCAACCGACGCACGACGTTCTCGACGTCGATGATCGCGTCGTCCACGAGCGCCCCGATCGCGATCGCCATGCCGCCGAGCGTCATCGTGTTGATGTCGCCGCCCAGCGCGCGCAAAGCGAGGATCGCGACCGCGAGCGACATCGGGATCGCTGCGAGTGTGATCACGCTCGCCCGCATGCTCGCCAGGAAGAGCAGCACGACGAGAATGACCATCCCGGCACCCTCGAACAGCGCGGTGAGCGTGTTCCGCACGGCGTTCGAGATGAACGTCGACTGACGGAAGATCTGCGCGTTGAGGATCATGCCCTCGGGCAAAGCCGCTTGGATCGCCGTGATCGAGACGTCGAGTCGCCGCGTGAGCTCCAACGTGTTCACACCCGGCTGCTTCGTGATGCCGAAGATCACGGCGGTCTCGAGGATCGGCGCGCCATCCGGTGCACGACGACCGGCCGAAGCTGCGCCGCGCCGCTGCGCCGCGCCGACCTGCACGGCGCCGAGATCGCTCACACGGATCGCACGGGAACCGCGCGTAGCGACGACCGCGCTCTCGATATCGGCGATCGACTCGAGGCGGCCGATACCCTGGAGGATCAACTCCTCGGACGCACGAACGACGACTCCACCCGAGACGTTCTCGTTCGCGGCTTCGAGCGCGGTGACGACATCGTCGACGGAGACGTCGTAGGCTCGCAGGAGTTCGGGCGCCAGGACGACTTGGTACTGACGCTTGTCGCCGCCGATCGGCACGACCTGAGCCACGCCCGGCTCGGACAAGAGCCGACGCCGCACGAGGGTCGATCCCACGCGGCCGAGTTCGAGTCCATCGTGACGATCCGACGTGAGCGCGACGAACAGGATCTCGCCGAGGATCGAGGACTGTGGCGCGAGCTTCGGTGCTCGAGCACCGCGCGGTAGGGATCCCGACACCGCCGCGAGTCGCTCCGTGACGGTTTGACGCGCCTTCGCGATCTCGGTCCCCCACTCGAACTCGACCCAGACGACTGCGATGCCGAGCGCCGTCGACGAGCGCACTCGGCGCACGTCGTTCGCTCCGTTCACGGCCGCTTCGATGGGGAACGTGACGAGGCGCTCCATCTCCTCGGGGGCCAAGCTTTCGCTCTCGACGAGGACGGTCACCGTCGGCGCGGTGAGATCGGGGAACACGTCGACCGGCATGCGCAGAGTCGCGACGACTCCGAGCACGAGGATCAGCGCGGAGATCGCGATGACGAGCGCCCGGCGCTCGAGGGACCAACGAATGAGGCTCTCGACCATGGTCCGGACCTCAGTGCTGGTGTTCGACGATCTGACCGGATCCGGCGAGAGCGGCAAGGCGCAGCTCTTCCACGTCGGTGACCGCGATCACCTCACCCGCGGCGAGGCCTTCGAGCACCTCGAATCGGTCTCCATCGCGCGCACCCAGTCGCACACGGCGCTTCACGAAGGTCTCACCGTCGTGGAGGACGTAGACGACGGCGCGACCTTGCTCGCGCACGATCGCGGCTTCGGGAATCGTCAGGACGTCCGTCCGCGTTCCCGTGATGAGCTCGAACGTCGCGAGCATTCCCGCACGTAGCGCACCGTTCTCGTTCGGGACGCTGAACGCCACGTCGACGGAGCGCGTCGTCGGATCGACGCTGCTCGCGACGTGCGTCGGTGGAGCGGAAACTTCGATTTGAACTGGGAGGCCTCGCGGGCGCACTCGCGCCGCATCCACTCGCGCCAGCCGCCCCAACTCGTGCTCGGGCACTTCCGCCACGGCCCACATCGAGGCCAAGTAAACGATCGTTGCGATGCGGTCACCCGCTTCCACGGATTCGCCGCGTACCACCGTCACTTCGGCGACGATCCCCGCGATCGGTGCGCGAACGTCGAACGCAGGTGCCACGACGCCGGGATCCTCGGCGTGTTCGTTCCGCAAGCGATTCACGGAAGCGAGCGACGCGAGCGCGGCCGATTCGTCGGCTCGCGCCAAGTCGAGGTCCGCGCGCACGGCATCGAGTTCCGCTTGCGTGCCGAGCGTTCCGGCCAACAGTCGGGTCGCGCGCTCGACCTCGCGCGTAGCTGTCTGGATCCGCACGCGTGCCGTGCTGAGGTTGCGTTCCGCCTCGAGCTGTTGCAGATCGAGTTCATGCCGCAATTGGTGCTGCTGGTACTCGAGCGCTTGGAGCCCCACGAGGTCCGACGCGGACAAGTACGTTTCGACGCGCGCCAACACTTGGCCCGCTTCGACGCGATCTCCGAGACGCGGCCAGGAGCCCCCGTGCGACACCGCCAAGAGTCCCGCGACGGGCGCGGCGACGTGCGCGCGCGCGCCCGGTTGGCCATCGATGCGACCCGGAGCTTCGAAATGCTCGCGGAAAGAACCTGGACCGACGCGCTCGAACTGCATGCCGAGCGGCCACTGAGACTCGAAGAGATAGGCGATCGCTCCCGCCGGCGCCGCTGGCGATGAGATGCGTGCCAATGCAGCCGCATCGGCCGCGACGAAGAGCTCGCCCAACTCGACCGTTTCCTGGCCGTTGCTCGAGCGAACGTCGACGGACGCGTTCCATGCTCCCGCATCGGGAAGCGTGATCGTGACGTACCAATGACCCAGTGTTTTCTCCAGAGTCGCGCCGCGAACGACCGCGCCGCCTGAGTGCCGTAACACGACATCGACCTCGCCTAGATTCAGGGCGTCCCACGTGTCGAGCCTCGTTCCGTGGACGAGAAGCTCGGCCGGCGTCCCTCGAACGAGGCCGGGGTGGATGAGGTGAACGAGATAGCGCTGGCCCAATCGAGCCACGGCCTGTTCTGTCGCCTGCTCGGCCTCGTGCCCATCTGGATGAGGGTGAGGATGGTCGTGCGCATCGCACGAAAGGGGAACGAGTGCCGCGGCGACGAGGACGTGGGCGAGGATGACGGAGTTCCGATCGCGAAGAACCATGACGAGACTCGAGCAGTGGGACGGAAGGACCGGCGTTGGACCGGCAGGGATCCGCCCAGGCGCGAGACGCGACCGGGCGGCACGGGATCACCCGTGCCGCGTCAGAGGAGGAGCGCTCGGCTGGTCCAGAGGAGGAGCCGCGTGCCGCTTCTCGAGGTGCGACCTCGTGGTCGCGGAGGCCTCGACCGAACCGACGAGGTCGCCAGGATGTCGCTGAAATGCACGAGAAAAGCCGCGAAGAACGGCAGGATCACCGCTCGACACATCTCCGGTGCGATCGAGCTCGCCCTCGATCCGAACACGGGCTCCGAGGGCAGGCCGAGGAAGAGTTCGCCCTCGATGGGCCCCTCGTGCTCGTGGCCGGGTTCACCGTGTTCCGCCGGATGCTCGTGCGCGTGGTGTCGCGCATGGAACGTGTCGCGGTCGAGGCTGGCGCGCGCGTCCCGCAGACCCGACACGACGTGCGTGTGCAACCCGTGACCCGAGTGCGCATGGATCACGACGGCGCCCGCGGATCGCGGGAGGATCGACATGACGCAGACGAGCATCCACAGCCAGATGCGGCCGGGCGCTGCTCGCTTCGATCCGTGGCGTGCGTGTGACATCGACGTCGTGACCGTACCCAGCCCTCCGAGCCCTGTCGAGCGCGGCCGCATCACCGGTGTCGCAGTACATCGGACGAAGCCCTGCGGGACATGAAGAGCGCGGCGAACGTCGGCGCCGGGCGCGGCACGCGTCGCATGAGTGGGAGTTGGCCGCGATCCATCCGTTCGGGCACGATCCGCGCATGAAATCAGCGTCGTGGGTCCTGATCGTCCTCTCGTCGTCCTTTTTCGGTTGCGGATCGATCGGTCGAGCACCGCGAGTCCAAGCGGTGCCCACGCCACCCGCCCCGGCCGTGCAGGATCCGCTCGATTCCATCGCGCGATTCGAGGACATGCGCTCGGACGGCGAAGGCCTGCTGCAAGTGCTCGCCGTGCGCGGCGAAGTCCGAACGCGGACTCGCGCCGTGCGCGCACTGGGTCGGTTGCCGCTCGCGGAGTACGGGGCGTCGGTGTCGGATGCGCTGGTCGATGCGCTCGAGGACGAGGATCCTGGCGTGCGCGAGACCGCGGCATTCGCGCTGGGGATGCGTGGGGATCCGTCGACGGTGCAAGCGCTCGTCGGCGCCATCGACGCAGCGTCCGACGTGACTTCGAACGCGCTCCGCGCGCGCTGCGTCGAAGCCCTGTCGCGCATCGACGACCCGCGCGCGCGCCGCGCCGTGACGGAAGCGCTGTTCGCAAACCTTTCAGGCGCGCCGTCGGTGCCGTCGGTCGCGCAGATGGCGGCGCTCGGCATCCAACGCTTCCCGAAAGCTGCACCGGAGGCCGCAGCGGCCGAGGCCGAGCTCGTGCGCTTCACAGCGGCGCTCCGCGCGACGCCGGATGACGAGGAGTCGCTCTGGCGCGCTTTGTCCACGCTCGCCCGGCGAGCCGTCGTCGGAGCGCGCGCGGAGTTCGAGCGCGGGGCGACATCGTCCAGCGCGCGCGTCCGCATCTTCGCGCTCCAAGGTCTCGGCTCGATTCCCACGGACCCTCGGGCGGCTGAAATTTTGCGGGCACGACTCGCGGATCCCGACTGGCGCGTTGCGTGCGAGGCTGCCAACGCACTCGGCAAACACGCTGAATCCAGCGCGGTTCCAGCGCTCCTCGAAGCCACGACTCGTAGCGTTCCTCCACAAGCTGCGCATCACGTGCAAAGGTGCGCGTTCGAGGCTCTCGGCCGTATACCCGATGCGTCGGATGCGGCTCGATCGGCCTTGGAGCGAGCGCGCAACGACCCGAGCCCGTCGGTGCGCGCCGCGGCGATCGAGGCCGGTGCGCGGATGCAGGGTCTGCAAGCGTTGGCCGCGATCGAAGCTGCGGCGCTCGATGCGAACCCCGTCGTGCGTGCCGGAGCGGCTGCGGCCTCGGCGCATCTTCCATCCACAGCTGCGTTGGTGCTCCTCGAGCGCCTCGTGCTCGACATCGACCTCCGCGTCGCGACGACCGCAGTGGACGCCTGCGCGATTCACGCCGCGGATCCCGCGATTCGCTCAAGGCTGCGTGAGTTGCTCGCGGCCGAGGACAACGGCGTGCGCTTGTCCGCAGCCACCGCGTTGAAGGACACCGCCACACACGCCGATTTGCCGGCGTTCGAGCTCGCGCTGACTTCGACGCGCGGTGAAATCGCGCCCGAGGTCGCAGCGGCGATCGTCGACGCGGCCGCGAAGATCGGTGGCGAGCCAGGACTCGTGCTCCTGCGGCGCGCGGCCGTGAATCAGGACCCGTACGTCGCGCGCAAGGCTCGCGCAGCCGCACTCGCGATCCGCGCCGACGCAACTCTCCCGCGCGCGCCGACACCGCCGAAGCGCTCGAGCATCCTGCCACCGGCGCATTCGGGCCCGAATCCGCGCGTCGTTGTCGAAACGACGCGCGGAACGCTCGTTTTCGAGCTCCTTCCGGATGAGGCGCCGTTCCACGTCGTGAACTTGCTCGAGCTCGCGAGTCGCGGTCACTACGACGGCACGCGCATCCACCGCGTCGTACCTGACTTCGTCGTCCAAGGCGGCGATCGCCGCGGCGACGGCAACGGCGGGACGACCTGGCGCGGCGATGCACTGCGCGGCGATGCACGGCGCGGGGATGCACGGCGCGGCGATGCACTGAGCGGGGATGCACTGCGAGGGGATGCACTGAGCGGCGATGCACGGCGCGGCGATGCACTGCGCGGGGATGCACTGCGCGGCGAGTTCGGTCCGCGTCCATTCCGCCGCGGATCGCTCGGCATGCCGCGCAATGACGATTCCGACAGCGGCGGCAGCCAGATCTTCGTCACGCACCGCGAGACCCCGCATCTCGACGGTCGGTACACGCTGTTCGGTGAACTCATCGAGGGCTTCGACGTCCTCGATGCGCTCCAGATCGGTGACGAGATCCGCACGATCCGACCCCTAGCGAGCGGATCCTGAGGAACCGTTCACGGATTGGGTTCAGTGGAACCCTCCATCGAGTCGATTCCGAGCGTGCTCCATGGTGGGCCGCCCCGGCTCTCCAGCGAGAGTTTGCGAGGTACCCCGATGCGGTTCTCAACGGTCTTCCCGTGGACGTGTGCGGCGGTCGGAGCCGGGCTGGCGCTCGGCACGATCGAAATCGCCGGCATGGGCGGGCGACTCACGGTGCTCGAATCCCGCCCGGCCGACGATCCGGCGCGCGTCGCGGCACTCGAGCGACAAGTCGTCGACCTGTCCACATCGCTCGGCACGTCCTTCGCGGCGATCACGGAACTCTCGCGCGCTTCCTCCCGCCATCGCGAACTCGGTCGAGGCCTCTCGGATCTCGAATCCGACCTGCGCGAGACGGCGTGCCGCCTCGATGAACAGCGCGAGTGGTTCGGTCGCCTCACCATCTTGGAGGCCGAAGCCGGTCCGCGCGCTATCGAAGAGCGCATCGCCGAGTTCGCGAACTCGGTCGACGCTCGCTGGCGCGAAGTCGGCGATCTCGCCGCGCGCGCCCAGGTCATGGCCGACGCCGCACGCGCCGATGTCCTGAACGTCGAGCGCGAGATCGAGCACGATCCCGATCAGTTGTGGCACGACTTGCTCGGACCGACCGTGCAGGTCTCGGGCGAGGAAACTGTCGGGAGCGGCGTGCTGCTCGCGGGGGCCATGAGCGCCACGGTCTCGGATCCGTGCACGTACGTGTTGACCGCGTGGCACGTCATCCGCGATCGCTTCACGAATCCGGATGCGCCGACACCCGAAGTGCCGGTCACGATCTATGGGCCGGGAAAAAGGCTGCAAACCGAGATCGCGCGCCTCGTCGATCACGATGCCTATCTGGATGTCGCACTGCTGCGGCTCGAGACGACGCGACGCATCGACGTCGCCGTGCGCCTCGCACCGCGAGAGCGCCTCGGCTCAGTGCGCGTGTTCGAGCGCATCTATGCCGTGGGCTGCCCACTGGGCAACGATCCGATCCCGACTTGGGGCGAGGTCTCCGACGTGAACCATGTCGTCGACGGACAGAGCTACTGGATGGTCAGCGCGCCGACGTACATCGGGAACTCGGGCGGCGGCATCTTCGACGCGGAGACGCGCGAGCTGCTCGCGCTCTTCACGAAGATCTACACGCACGGCACCGTGAGGCCGATGGTCGTACCGCACATGGGTCTCGCGACGCCGATGCACGTCGTCTACGACTGGCTCGATCGTGTCGGGTACGCGGCGCTCGAGCCGCCGCGCGCCGAACCGCGGACCGCGGGCGCGAAGAAATAGCCGTTGATGAAGGTGTCAGACACCTCCATCCATTCCTGATCTCGCAGCGCAGGTGCTCGTCAGCCTTCCGTCGGAGATGAACGTGTCAGGCACCGTCATCCATTCCTGATCTCGAAGCGCACGTGCTCGTCGGCCTTCCGTCGGAGATGAACGTGTCAGGCGCCTTCATCCACTCGGAGGCGGCGAGAACGACCAAGGCCGCCTTCGCACGGCCTCGCCGTCGAAGTGCCGAACGCGCCGGGCCGAGATCGATCGGCCGGAGCGCGAGACCGCGTCAGGATCCTTCGGCGCGCGCCTTCAGCTTATCGAGACCCTTCTCGAACATGCTGCCCATCAGCATGTCGGATGCTCGAGCGAAGTAGCCGCCGACAACGGGCATGTCCATCACGCCCTCGATGCCCCATTCGACTTGTGTGCCGCCCGAAGCGGGCGCGTAGCTGATCCAGGACCGCGACGGCATTTCCCGGTCTCCATGCATGAGAACCATGTCGCAAGCGACTCCGGTCGCGGGGTCGGACTTCGTGAACGTGAGTCGTCCGGCGCTGTCCTTGCCCGTCCAGGACTGACTCGCGCCGACGCCCGTCGTCGAAGGGCCGAACGTCGTGACGATCGTCGGATCCTCTTCTTTCCACGGCGTCCACTCGTCCCAACGCTTCAGATCACCGACGAGCGTGTGGATCTTCGCGGGTTCGGCCTTCACCACGACGCTGCGCGTCACGCGGTACTCACGCGAGAGCAGCGCACCGACGACGACGAAGACGAGAATGAGGATGCCGAGCGCAGTCAGGATTTTCTTCAGCACGGGGGGAGCCTCCAGTTCGGAGCGTGTCGAGTAGGCGTTCGCCGCGGCGGGTCGCGGAGAAGTGGGCCAGGCCACGTTGTACGCGATCCGAGGGATCCCACTCGGTTCACGATCAGTGCCGGAAGTGCCGCGCGCCCGTGAACACCATCGCAGCACCGTGTTGGTCACACGCTGCGATGACCTCGGCGTCCCGCAGCGAGCCGCCCGGTTGTAGGAATGCGCCGATTCCGGCCTGGATCGCCAGTTCTGGGCCGTCCGCGAACGGGAAGAACGCGTCCGAGGCGAGCACGGCACCGGCGACGCGCGGGCCGCTCTTGCGCACGGCCATGTGCACGGAATCGACGCGCGACATCTGACCGGCACCGACGCCGAGCACCTGCGTGCCCTTGGCGATCACGATCGCGTTCGACTTCACGTGCTTCGCGACGCGTTCGGCGAACAGGAGGCTGGCGATCTCCTCGAGGGCCGGCTTGCGACGCGTCACGACCTTGCAGTCGCCTTCACCAGCGGCGGCGAGATCGCGCTCCTGGAGCAAGAACCCGCCGATCAACTTCTTCACTTCGAGCTCGCGCGCGTCGCGCGGACGAGCGAGATCGCCGATCGCCAGAAGGCGCACGTTCTTGCCCCACTTCGGCTTGTCCACGAGCAGTCGAAACGCGTCCTCGTCGAATCCGGGCGCGACGACCGCCTCGACGAAGCGGTTGCCGGAGACGAGGAACTCCGCGCTGGCCAAGTCGACCGTGCGCGTGAACGACAGCACGGATCCGAACGCGGACACCGGGTCGCCCTCCCACGCGGCTTCGAGCGCCGTCGCGATCGTCTCGGCCGATGCGGCGCCGCACGGGTTGTTGTGCTTGCACACGGCGACGAACGGCTCGGTGAACTCGCGAGCCAACGCCAACGCAGCGTCGAGATCGACGAGGTTGTTGTAGGAGAGCTGTTTGCCGTTCAGAACCGCCGCCGAAGCCAGCGACGCCTCGCGCGCTCCGCCCAGTGCGTAGAACGCGGCCAGTTGGTGCGGGTTCTCCCCGTACCGCAGATCCGCGACCTTCGTTCCCGCCATCGCGAAGCTCTGCGGGAAGCGCGTCGTCGTCGATCCCGACGCGAACTCTTGCTCGTTCATCCACGCTGCGATCGCCGCGTCGTAGCGCGCAGTCAGCGCATAGGCCTTGGCCGCCAACTCGCGTCGGAAGGTGTCCGTGAGCGCGCCCTCTCCCCTCGTCATTTCGTCGAGAACGCGGCCGTAATCCGCCGGATCCGTGACGATCCCGACGAAGCGGTGGTTCTTCGCGGCCGACCGCACCATGGA
>Ga0105049_10002176_pt1 | contig 23126 bp, 26 predicted proteins | sample MAT06_FD_78087 | JGI IMG/M metagenome (GOLD analysis project Ga0105049, IMG submission 78087) | Freshwater microbial communities from Lake Fryxell liftoff mats and glacier meltwater in Antarctica - MAT-06 | ecosystem: Environmental > Aquatic > Freshwater > Ice > Liftoff microbial mat | place...
CCAACGCCCACCGGTCGCATCCGCGAAGCACTTGAACTGGCCGCTCGGCCCACACATGTACGTCGGGCTGCCGAAGATGATCGCGGCGCACGCGTCGAGCTGCTGCAAGAACGCCTCATTCTTGAAGCGCCCCTCGACGATGTCCTTGCCGGCGATGGCGAGCACATTCACTTTCGTGTCGGCCACGGCACCGGCGCCTTTGGCGACTGCTCCGGCCATCTTGGTGGTGTGGCCCGTACTGGAGTGATACACAACAGCTATATTGATCATGGTCGTTTTCCTTTTGGTTGATGGTTCACAGCACGCCCTCTTCGACGTCATAGACATCGAAGAAGAATTTCACCTTGCTGGCCGGCTTGCAGAACTGCGGGATGTAGCCGGCCAAGAACTCCTGCGAACCGTCGGCCAGATCGCAGAGGCGGAGGCCGATCATCTCGTTGTTCCAGCGGATGACGGCCAGCTTGTCCTTCACCATGGCGTTCTCGCGAATCCACGCATCAACCTCAGCGTCGGTCGCGCCGGTGGCCACGAAGTCCCGGAACTTGTGGGCATCCAGCCCCGTGAACTTCCAGAAGTATCCGCCGAGGCCGCAGGGATAGAAGTTGTAGTCGCCGTTGATGCTGAGCAGATCGGCGCGGGCTTTGTCGAGCATGCGCGCGCCGATGACGAAGCCGCCGAGCGTTTCGCGCGGGCTGCGCGGCGGCATCTTGCGCAAATCGCGGGCGAGGGATTGAAGACGTTCTTTATTCATAGTCACCTTGGGTTTAGACAGTCGTGATCAACTCCGCCGTCGGGAAGCGCACCTTTGGAATGGTCGCGCACTTGTCGTCGGCGCTCCGGTAACCGAGCGCGCAGCAGACGACTGCCGCGTAATCTTGCGCCGGTAAGCCGAGAATCTTGTCGAACTCGGCCGGCACGAAGCCTTCCATCGGGCAAGCGTCCACGCTGAGCAGCGCGGCGCTGGTCAGCAGATTGCCGAGCGCGATGTACGCTTGATTCGTTGCCCAGTGCGGGATGCGGGCTTTGGCTTCGTCGCCGAGCAGGCTGCCGGCCATCATCTGCCGGTAACCCGCGAGCGTTTCGCGGTTGCCGCCGCGGACTTCGATGATGCGACCGATGAACCGGTCGATCCCCGCCTCCGTCATGGCCGTGCGTGCGGCGAAAACGACGAAGTGCGATGCGTCGACAACCTGCCGTTGACCCCAAGCATGCGGCATCAGCTTGGCGCGCGTGGCCGGGTCGTTCACGACGATGAACCGGTAAGGCTGGAGGCCAAACGACGACACCGACAATACGAGCGCCTCCAGAAGCGTGTTCCAAGTCGCGTCCGGTATCTTGTGGTTTGGGTCAAACGCCTTCGTGGCATAACGCCAGTTCAGGGCTTGAAGTAGTTGATTCGAGCTGATGGGTTGGTTGGTCATGATTTCCTTCCGTAATTGGTTTACGCCAGCACGAACACGAGAAATTCCGCATCGTGACGGGCCTGGATGTTGAGTTGTTCAACGCCCTCGATTGCCGCGCCGTCAGCGGCGTGCAACACTTCGTCCGCCACGGCAACCACGCCGGCAATCGTGTGAATCCAGACCCCGCGACCAGCAGCCACCGGTAACACGACCGACTGATCACCGGCAAGTTTTCCGAAATACAATTCGGCATCGGCGCGATGTTGGCCGGCAAAGAGTGGCGTGAGCGCATTCGGCTTCGCAGCGTGGCCGAGTTTCGCCTCCGCATACCGGGGCGCTCCACCGGGCTGGGCTGGGAGAATCCAGATTTGCAGGAGGTGGACGCGCTGGTCGGGCGACGGGTTGAATTCGCTATGCCGCACGCCGCTGCCGGCGCTCATGTATTGGAGGTCGCCGGCCTGGATGACGCGGCCGTTGCCCATGGAGTCTTTGTGTTCGAGTGCGCCTTCGATCACGTAGGTGAAGATCTCCGCATCCCGGTGCGGATGCGTGCCGAAACCTTGGCCGGGTTCGACGACGTCGTCGTTGAGGACGCGCAGCGAGCGAAAGCCCCGGTGGTTCGGATCGTAATACTCGCCGAACGAGAACGAATGCCGGGCGTGCAGCCAACCCAACTCCGTCTGGCCCCGCTGGTCGGCAGGACGTTTGACGAGGTTGATCATTTTCATGGCATCACCGTAACGCGCCCCGACCGGCGCGCCCAATACTTTGTTCTTCTCGCTGGCATGCCTGCCGGGTATCGTCGCGGCACATGGAACTCCGGCACTTGCGCTACTTCGTCACGGTCGCGGAGGAACACGACAGTGCGCCGAGCTTGATCGCGGTCGTGGAAGCCGGTCGCGGGGTGGCAATCGTCCCGCAAAGCCTCGCGTGTCTGGCCGGGCCGCGCTTGAAACTCCGTCCCGTGACGCCGCCGCCGGCACCGCTCGTCGTCGGCGCGCTTGTGCGAGCTAGCCAATCTGCGGCTCTCGCCGCCTCGTTTGTGGAGGGTGGCCGGCCATGACGATGACCGACCATGCTGCTACGCGGCAGTCGTCCAAGGTGGCGGTGGGCATTGCGATAGGGGTGGTGATGTTGGCCGTGATGCGGTTCTGCTTTGCCTCCCGCGCTGAGTTGTTGCCCGAGGAAGCCTATTACTGGACGTATCTGCAACATCCCGCGTTGAGCTATTTCGATCATCCGCCGATGGTGGCGTGGGTGATCGGCCTCGGCACCTCATGGCTGGGCGACACCGAGTTGGGGGTCCGGTTTGGCACGATCCTGTTATCACTGGTCAATACGGTTTTGGTGTTCCTGCTCGCGCGGCTGTGGTTTGGAGCGCCGGCGGCTTGGTGGGCGGCGTTGATTTTCAACGTGACTCCCATTTATGCCGGCCTGGGCTTTTTTGCGTTCCCGGACGGGCCGTTGATTTTGTTCTGGCTGCTGACGCTGTGGGCGATGTCGCAGGCGCTGTTGAAGAACCAGTCGTCGTACTGGTGGTTGGCGGGATTGGCCTACGGTGCCGCGATGCTCTCGAAATACACCGCCGTTTTGTTGGGACCATCGCTGCTGCTGTTCCTCTGGTTGACGCCATCTTACCGGCACTGGCTGAAACGCCCGCAACCGTGGCTGGCGGTGCTGCTGGCGCTGGCGGTGTTCAGTCCCGTCATCATCTGGAATGCGCAACATGACTGGGCTTCCTTTGCCTTCCAGACCAGCCGGACTGAATCCCACAAGCCACACTCGTTCGTCCCCGCGTTGCTTTTCTGGCCCATGCAGATCGGCGTGTACTCGCCGCTCATTTTTGCGCTGTTCGCGGTCGCCGCCATCCGCGCCATCCAACGCCGGCACACCGAGGCATGGGCGTTTGCGACGGCTTTTTTCTGGCCGCTGTTTCTGATCTTCGTTCTCGCCAGTTTCAAGACGGAGATCCATGTGAATTGGACAGTCCCCGCCTTCCTGACGCTACTGCCTGCGGCGGGCGCCGTCTTTCACGAGCGAGTGCAAACCTCGCGGCGCTGGCGGATCGCCGGGTGGATCGCGTTGGTGCTTAATCTTGTTTTCCTGGTCGTGGCCTTCAACACGATCGTGACCGGCCGCCCCAGAATATTGACATCCAGCCACGCCGGCGGGTGGCGCGAACTCGCGACGCAAGTCGAGGCTGCCGAGCTGCAACTGGAGCGTGAGACCAGCCTCGACCCGTTCATCATTGGCGTGGACAAGTACAACCTCGCCGCGGAACTGAGCTTCTACACCAGTAAGCCGGCGGAACTGGTCAACACGTTCGCCCTCGGCAAACACGGCCTCGGCTTTCGATTTTGGACGAATCTGGACTCGTTTGCCGGGCACCCGGCGGTCGCGGTCCTCACCAAAACCAACGAGCCGACTCTGCTCTCACTTCGCAACTACTTCGACCGGGTGGATCTCCCGCGCCCCATTCACGTCCCCACCATCGGCGCCAAGCCACGCACAATTTACCTCGTCAACTGCTACGGCTACCGGCCGCCGGTCGCCGCGCCGCGCTAGAATTATCGTTGAAGCGTCTGCGCATTGTCGCTACAACGACTCCGTGAGCACTCCCTTGCGCGTTGTTCAATTCGGCCTCGGCGCCATCGGTCAAGCGGCGGCCCGGCTCGTTCTCGAAAAATCAGCCCTTCAACTCGTCGGCGCCGTCGAACGCGACCCGCAATTTCTCGGGCGCGACCTGGGCGAAGTGCTGGAACTGGGGCACCCACTCGGCATCAAGGTCACCGACCAACCGCCTACCGCAGCGGCGGCCATTCACTGCACCACCTCGAATTTCACCGCGGCCGCCGCCCAAATCAGCGATATCGTCCGCGCCGGCATGCACTGCGTCACCTCTTGCGAAGAAGCGTTGTTACCCGCGTTTCGCGATGCGCCGGCGGCTGCCGCGTTGGATGCCCTCTGTCGCGAACACAAAGTCTCCGTCGTCGGCACCGGCGTGAATCCCGGTTTCGTGATGGACACCTTGCCGGCCTTGTTGACGAGCGTTTGCCAACACGTCCATTCCATCCACGTGACCCGCGTCGTGGATGCCGGCACGCGCCGCCCGGCGCTCCAAAAGAAAGTCGGAGCCGGCCTGACGCCCGCCGAGTTTGACCAGCTAGTCCACACCGGCAAGATCCGCCACGTCGGTCTCACGGACTCGTTGATGTTTCTCGCCGAGGCGCTCGGTTGGGATGATGTGGATGTGACGGAAACCGTCAGCCCCGTGTTGGGCGCCGATGGCAACGTGGCCGGCGTCCGTCAACTCGCGCGCGGCGGGAATTTGACCCTCGAACTCGAAATGTATGTCGGCGCGCCCAATCCGCGGGACGAAATCTTCATTGAAGGCGTGCCCCCGCTGCACGTGGTCATCCAAGGCGGCACGGCCGGCGACCTCGCGACGCCGGCGATGTTGGTGAACCTGCTACCCCGGTTGGTGGAAGCCAGACCGGGATTGCACACGATGCGGACGCTGGCGTTGCCGCACCTCGAGACCTGAAATGCCGAACATCGTCTATTTTGATTTGGAAACGCAGAAGAGCGCCGCGGAGGTGGGCGGTTGGGGCAACAAGCGGGACATGAAAATGTCCGTCGGCGTCACCTACAGCACCGGCCTCGGCGAATACAAAATTTACGACGAAGCCCACGTCAACGACCTCGTCAACCAACTCATGCGCGCGGACCTCGTGGTCGGGTTCAACATCATCAACTTCGACTACGACGTCCTCACCGGTTACACCCCGCTCGACCTCACCCAAGTGCCCGCGCTCGATTTGATGGCCGATCTCGAAACGACGCTCGGTCATCGCCTCAGCCTCGATGCCGTCGCGAAGTCGACCTTGGCCGCCCCGAAAATTGCCGATGGCTTGATCGCGTTGAAGTGGTGGAAAGAGGGCAAAGTGCTGGAGATTGCCGAGTACTGCTGTTTCGACGTGAAGATCACCAAAGAAGTGCACGAGTACGGCCAAAAATACGGCGAAGTCAGCTACACCGACCGCCTCGGCCAAAAGCGCACTGTTAAAGTGAAGTGGTAATTGGCCCGCAACCTTTCCCCCGTTGCGGTGTTGGATGGGGTACGTTACTCTCGAATTCCATGATTGCCGAAGATGCGGATGCGGCGCTGATGGTGCGGGTCAAGGCCGGCGATCAATCTGCATTCCGTGAGCTGATCGAACGGCACCAGCGCGTCGTGATCGCCACGATTCACCGCGCCATTGGCGACGCGTGGGAGGCGGAGGACCTCGCGCAGCGGGTGTTCATTCAGATCTATCACTCGGCCGGGCGGTACCAGCCCACGGCTAAATTCACCACGTGGATGTTCACCATCGTCCATAACACCATCCGCAACGAATACCGCCGCCGCAGCCGGCATGCGGCGCAGTCGCTCGAATCGGCTCACGAAACCGGGTGGGAGCCTGCCGATCAGCGCGCTGCGGATCCCGGTGAAGCCGCCGCCAACAGCGAATTGCAGGCGCGCATCCAAGCGGCGATTGGTGACCTGCCGGCCAGTCAACGCACCGCCATCATCCTGTGCCGGTTTGAGGGGCAGTCGTATGAAGAAATTGCCCACGTGCTCGATTGCAGCGTTCCGGCCGTCAAAAGCCTGCTGCACCGCGCCCGCGAGACGCTGAAGGAGCAACTGCGCGGGCTGTATTGAACCGCACCGCAACTTTTCCGGAAACCCGGTGTTACACCAGCGAACATGAACCAGCCATCACAACGACCCAGTGACGATGACAAGGTGTGGGAGCTTCTCGGCCGGCACCAAAGCATCGAACCGTCGGTGGGCTTTGCCGACCGGACCATGCGCCGGCTGACGGCTGAGCCGCCGAAGCCGGCGTGGTCGTGGTTGCCGTCGTTGCGCTGGGCCGGCGTTGGTCTGGCGGCACTGGCGGTGGTGGTGACGTTGGGGATTGGTCAACACGCGCGCGACACACGACGTGCCGAGCTTTACGTCCAAACCCATCAAGCGGACTATCTCGATGACTTTGATGTCATTGCGGCGCTTGACCAACTCGCCGGAGAAAATCAGTTATGAAACTACTTTCCGTCATCACGCTGACCGCCCTACTCGCGGCCGGCTTTGTCAGCGCCCAAGAAGCGCCCCCGCCGGATCAGCCCGGCCGACCGCGTCGCGCCGATGGTCCCAAGCTAAACGAGATGTCGGCGGACCAGAAAGCCAAGTTGGAATCCGAACTCAACGATGTGTGGAGCAAATTGCCGTTGGAAGGCAAAGTGCGGATCATGCGGCTCCATCGCGCTTTGCGCGAGATGCCGAAAGAAGACCGTCAATTTATGCACGACCGGGTCGAACGCTTTCTCAACATGCCGCCCGAGGAACGCGACCGGCTCCGGCAGAATCGCGAGAAGTGGCAGCAAATGTCGCCCGAAGAACGCGAGAAGGCTCGCGAAGAATTTCGCAAACGTCGCGAAGAGATGGAAAAGAAATGGCGCGCCGAACATCCCGGTGAAGAACCACCGCCCTTCGGCCCACGCGGAGACCGCCCGCCACCGCCGCCGGCGGAATAGCCGTCGAACAAACAAACCCGTAAGGAGAACCAAATGAAACGTATCCTGATCACCCTGACCACCATCACCCTCATCGCGGCCACCGCCGCCATGGCCGGTGAAGGCAAAGATAACCGCGAAGGCAAAGGCCCGCGCGAAGGTCGGCCGGCCGCCGCCGGCAAGTTGCCGTTGGTGCCAGCGCCGCTGCTCCAGAAACTCAATCTGTCACCCGAGCAGAAAACCAAGTACGACAGTCTCGCGGCGGAGTTCGACAAAGCCCGCGGTCATTGGCTGGCCGCCAACCCGGCGGATGAAAAATTGCGGTCGGACATCAAAGCTGCGCATCAGGGCGGCGACAAAAAGCAGGCGCAGGAATTGCGCGCCAAGGCGCGCGAGCAGCACAAACCACTCATGGACTTGCGCAAAACATACATGAACCAAGTGGTCGCGATCTTGGCGCCGGAGCAAAAGACCACGCTGGAAGAGTCGCGTCGCAACTTCCGCGATAAAGCCGACAAGGCAGGCAAGCGCCGGGACTAATCCTGTCGCATCCCAAAGTGGGGGCAGGCCGCAAGGTCTGCCCCTATTTTTTGGTAAACCGCGCTATAAAAGCGCCATCCATTTTGTCTTGTGGTGGGAAAAGTTGCCGTTGCGTTTTCAACGTCAACCCCGCCGGCGCATGCTGAATGACCTGCTCGTTTTCCTCGGCTTCGAGACTGCATGTGCTATAGACCAACACGCCGCCGGGCCGCACGAACTCGGCCGCTTTCGTCAGCAGTTTGGTCTGTAATTCCGCCAAGCGCGTGATTTCCTTTTCCTCCAGCCGCCAACGTAAATCAGGTCGGCGTCGCATGACGCCGGTGTTCGAGCACGGCGCATCCACCAACACCCGGTCGAACAAATCCCCCCGCAGACACCGGTCCAGCCGGGTGCCTTCGCAGGGGATCGAGGCGACAATCGTCACGCCGAGCCGCTGACAATTTTCGCCCACTAATCCGAGCCGGGTATTCGAGGAATCGGCAGCGATGATCCGGCCTCGATTTTGCATTTTCTGAGCGATATACGTCGTCTTCCCACCCGGCGCGGCGCACATGTCGAGCACGGACTCGCCGGGTTGCGGGTCGAGGACATCCACGGCCACGAGCGTGGAGGGGTCTTGGACGTACAACTCGCCATTTTTCCACGAGGGCGAGTCAAACAGGCCGGTCGGGTCGGCGATGGGGTAGCAGAGGGGAGTGCGCGGTGCGGTGCGGAGTGTATTCACGCGGACGTAGACCGGCGGTGATTGGTTGTTCCATTCGCAGAGGGCGGTGGTCTGTTCGACGCCCCAGCGGCGACTCCAGCGTTTCCAGAGCCAGAGCGGGTGGGAAAGGCGCACCCACGGTTCAGCGTTTTTGAGCAATTGGTCCCGGGTGGCGCCGACGGTTTTGCGGAGGATGGCGTTCACAAATTTGGTTTCAGACACGCTGCCGTGGCGTTTGGCCAATTCGACGGTTTCGTGCACGGCGGCGTGGGCGGGAACGCGATCCAAAAAGAGTAGTTGGTACAATCCGAGATGTAAAATTTGCGCGATGACAGTGCGTGGCGGTCGCGCTACGAGTTGGTGGACGAGGTATTCGAGGGCGAGTTGTTGGCGTAAACATCCGTAAAACAATTCGGTCGCCAACGCCCGGTCGGGCGGGCTGAGGGGCGTGCGCGCCAGGGTCTCGGCAAGGAGTTCATCCGCCAGCACTTGCTTGAGGGCGGATTGGCGGAGGACTTGAAAAGCGACTTCACGGGAGTTCACGCGCGAAGATTATCACATTGCGCTTGTGTCCGGCGAGCCTGCCACTAGAATCACGCAGCGAGTTTTCCGGTAGGCGAGGCAGCGATATGAAAAATTCCCGAAGCAAACGTGAGGGTGTGGTGTCGGCACAGCAAGGCAGTCCCGGCACCACCGACAAGCTGCCGATTCTCGCCATCGTGGGCCGGCCCAACGTGGGCAAGAGCACCTTGTTCAACCGCATTGCCGGCCGCATGTTGGCCATCGTTCACGAGCAACCCGGTGTGACGCGCGACCGCGTGAGCGCCCAGGCGCGCTGGGGCCGCAAGTCATTTGAAGTGGTGGATACCGGTGGGATTGCGTTCATGGATGATGAACGGGCGCGGGATCCGATGGAGGCGGCGATGTTGCGGCAAGCCGAGGTCGCCATCGAGATGGCCACCGCCATTTTGCTCGTGGTGGACGTCACCGCCGGCATCACGCCGCTCGATATCGAGATTTCGCGGCGGTTGCGGCAGGGAGGAAAGTCCGTTTTCCTGGTGGTCAACAAAGTGGACAACAAGAGCCGGGAGCGCGGTGTGGGCGAATTCAGTGAGTTGGGCTTCGACCGGGTGTTCGGGATTGCGGCCGTGCATGGGTTGGGCGTGCCGGAGTTGCTGGATACGGCGACGGAAGGTTTTCCATCGTCCCAAGAAACGGAAGCCCCGCCGGCCGCGCGGGTTGCCATCGTCGGCAAACCGAATGCCGGCAAGTCCTCGCTCATCAACGCGATTCTCCAGAGCGAACGCACGATCGTCAGCGCCGTGCCCGGCACGACGCGAGATTCGGTGGATGTGCCTTTCCAAGTGGATGATCGGAATTATCTGCTTGTGGACACCGCCGGGCTCCGGCATCGCAGCAAGATCAAGAGTTCGGTGGATCAATTTGGTTTGATGCGCGCGGAACGCAGCATTCGCGAGTGCGATATCGCGCTGCTCGTGCTCGATGCCGTTGCCGGTGTGACGCAGCAGGACAAGCGCATTGGTGGGATGATTGCCGAAGCCGGTCGGGGCTGCGCGATTGTGGTGAATAAATGGGATTTGGCGGCGGCGGAAGCGGCCGTGCCGGTGAAGCAAATCGGCAAGAAATCCACGAAGACGTTCAAAGAAGTCTATCTCGAGGCCGTGCGCAAAGAACTATTTTTTCTGGATTGGGCGCCGGTCTTGTTCGCGTCGGCCAAAACCGGCGAGCGGGTGAACGAGTTGATTGGTTTGGTGCAGACCGTGGAACGCGCCCAGCTACGTCGCGCGGAAACGCCGCAGCTCAATCAACTCCTCATTCGCGCCACCGCGTCCTATCCGCCGCCGTTTGTGCAGGGGAAACGATTGCGAATTTTCTACGCGTTCCAACAACCCTCGCTGCCGCCGACGTTCACGCTGTTTGTGAACGAGCCGGCGTCGCTTTCGGCGCACTACGAGCGATTTCTCATCGGGAAAATTCGGAGCATCTGGGATTTTACGGGCTGTCCGGTGCGACTGGCGTGCCGGAGCCGGACGCGCAAAGAATTTCATCAAAAAACTGCCCAAAAACGCACACGAAAAAATTAATTTTCGTGAAGACGTTTTTTTTCTTGAAACACAATATGTGGGGTCATAGTGTGCACGCAGTCACCATTAGTGGGTGTTTGTAGATTTCGGCAGCATTCCAACGGATCGGCTAAAAGGAGGCAGTGAAATGATCACAGTGAAGCAAGGTATGGGGGTAGTTTCTTCTCGTAAATCCACGGTTTCGGATAAATCTTTCGACGTGGACTCAACCGTCAACACCAGCAAGCGCGCCCGGCGCGCGGCGGACAAACGGAAAACTGGTTTGGCAGTGGCCCGGGTGTTTAGCAAACCCGGCATTAAACCGTTCGATCAGCTCGAATGGGAGCAGCGCGTGGCGGAGATCACGGATGACAGCGGCAAGGTGATCTTCAGGCAGGACAACGTCGAAGTTCCCAAGAACTGGTCGGTGCTCGCGACCAAGGTGGTGGTTTCCAAATATTTCTACGGCGAAATCGGCACGAGCGAACGCGAGACCAGCGCGCGTCAGTTGGTGCATCGCGTTTCCCGGACCATCGCGGACTGGGGACAAGCGCAGGGTTATTTTGCCAGCGCGAAGGATGGGGAAACGTTTTTTGACGAGTTGACCTGGCTCTGCATCAATCAATACGGCTCGTTCAATTCGCCGGTCTGGTTCAATTGCGGCTTGTATCACCAATACGGCATCGGCAAAAACAGCGGTCCGGGTAACTTCTATTTCGACCGCGTTTCCGGCCAGATCAAACAGGCCACCACCCAGTACGAGTATCCGCAGTGCTCCGCGTGCTTCATTCAAGCTGTCGGGGACACGATGGAAGACATTATGGAGTTGGCGCGGGCCGAGGCGATGCTGTTCAAGTATGGCAGCGGCACCGGTACCGACCTTTCCACGCTCCGCAGCCGGCACGAGAAACTCAGCGGTGGCGGACGGCCGAGTGGGCCGTTGTCGTTCTTGAAGGTGTTCGACGCGATTGCCAGCGTGGTGAAGTCCGGCGGCAAGACGCGCCGCGCCGCCAAGATGAACACCTTGAAAGTCTGGCACCCGGACATCAAGGACTTCATCGAAGCCAAGCCCAAGGAAGAAAAGAAGGCGTGGGCGCTTATCGAGAAGGGGTACGCCGGCGATTTCAACGGCGATGCCTATGGCTCGGTCAGCTTCCAGAACGAAAATCTCAGCGTGCGCGTGACGGACGATTTCATGAAGGCCGTCATCGAGGACAAGGATTGGACGACGCACTGGGTCACCGATCCGACGAAGAAAGGCCCGACGTACAAGGCGCGCGACTTGATGCTCGGCATCGCCGAAGGCACGTGGATGTGCGGCGATCCTGGCATGCAGTACGAGGACACGATTCAACGCTGGCACACCTGCAAAACCACCGGCCCGATCAACTCCAGCAACCCGTGCTCGGAGTACATGTTCCTCGACAACAGCGCGTGCAACCTCGCGTCGCTCAACTTGATGAAGTTCCTGCGCGACGATGGCACGTTCGATGTCGAGCGGTTTAAGTCGGCCGTGGAAATCTTCATCACGGCGCAGGAAATCATGGTGGATAACGCCAGCTATCCGACGCACGATATCGCGTTGAACAGCCATTTGTACCGGCCGCTCGGCCTCGGCTACGCCAATCTCGGTTCGCTCATCATGGCGCTCGGGTTGCCGTATGACGGCGATGCTGGTCGCGCGATGGCCGGTGCGATCACTGGGATCATGCACTTGCACGCCTACTCCCAATCCGCCCGCATCGCGGAACGGCTGGGCGCGTTTGAAGGGTTCGCCAAGAATCGCGAGCCGATGTTGCATGTCATGGAGTTGCACCGCGATTCCGTGAAGCGGATTCAATCAAGCTGCCCGGATTACATGCGCGAAGCCGCGCAACGCTGCGGCGACGAAGCCGTGGAACTGGGCCGGCGCTTCGGCTATCGCAACTCGCAAGTCACCGTCCTCGCCCCGACCGGCACGATCGCGTTCATGATGGACTGCGACACGACCGGCGTGGAACCGGACATCGCGCTGGTGAAATACAAACTGCTCGCCGGCGGTGGCATGTTGAAGATCGTGAATCGCACCGTCCCGATGGCGCTCCGCAAACTGGGCTACACCGACAGCCAGATTGCCGACATCGTGAAGCACATTGATGCCAATGACACGATTGAAGGCGCGCCGCATTTGCAGGAGAAACATCTCCCCGTCTTCGATTGCGCCTTCAAGCCGGCCAAGGGCAAGCGCAGCATTCAATACATGGCGCACATCAAGATGATGGCCGCCGTGCAACCGTTCCTCAGCGGCGCGATCTCCAAAACGGTCAACATGCCGCAGGAATCCACCGTCGAAGACGTGATGAACGCCTATCTCGAAGGCTGGAAAAACGGCCTCAAGGCAGTCGCCATCTATCGCGACGGCTCGAAGCGTTCCCAACCGCTCAACACCTCCAAGGGCGGCACCGAGTCGCAAGCCGCCGTGGCAATCAGGGAAGCCGAAAGCTTCAAAGCCCGCATCCTCGACCTCGAAGGCGAGATCAAGGAACTGCGCGTCCGGGTCGGCCCGATGCGGCATCGGCTGCCCGACACCCGGCAGGCGCTCACGCACAAATTCGACATTGCCGGCCACGAAGGCTACATCACCGTTGGTCTCTACGAAGACGGCACGCCCGGCGAACTGTTCATCACCATGGCGAAGGAAGGCTCGACCATTGGCGGTTTGATGGACACCATCGGCACGCTCGTCAGTCTCGCCTTCCAATACGGTGTGCCGCTCGAAACACTGGTGAAGAAGTTTGCCCACCAGCGCTTCGAACCCTCCGGCTTCACCAAGAACCCGGACATCCCGATCGCCAAGAGCATCACCGACTACCTGTTCCGCTGGCTCGCCTGCCAGTTCGTCCCCGGCTTCCGCGAACAAAATTCGCCCAACGCCGGCCAGACCGAACTACCGCTCAAGGAAGTGGCTGAGCAGGAAAAGAAAGTCGTCAACCGCCCCGTGGAAGACCTCGCCCAGACCGGTGAGATTCCCGCGCGGCCTGTCGCTGACAATGGCGCCGGCCTCACCGCCGTCCAGCGACTCAGCAAGACCGTGGAGCATTTCATGACGGACGCCCCGGCCTGCGACACTTGCGGTGCAATCACCGTCCGCAACGGCGCCTGCTACAAGTGCCTCAACTGCGGCAATTCGATGGGCTGCTCGTAGTCAACCCCGAGCATCTCAACACGCAAAAGCCCCGGGCCATGCCCGGGGCTTTTGTCGTTTCTGGAGGTCGCGTGCGCGGTCAATAATCCAGCGCGCGGTTGAGCAATCTGGCGAGGCGCAGGCCGGCTTGGGTGAGTTGGTGATCCACGATGAGCCGGCTCTTGCGGACGTACTCCTCGGTCAATCGCGCCGGCGGATTGGCGGCGGGGACGCCGGCATAGACATGGGTTACGGCGAGTTCGTGCGATTCCCACGCCCAGTCGGCGGGGCGGTTGGAGGCACGGTCGCGAAGTTGGTCGGGGGTGACGAGGGAATTAAGCCGGCGGGCGTAATCCAGCGGGTCCGTTGCGCCAAGGCCGGAGTGGAGAATATCGCCATCCCAGACCCGGTGGAGATTGGTTTCGTCCGGCCGGTCGAGGAAATAAACTTTGCAGAGGTTGCCGCCTTTGTCGTCGTCGCGTTGGGCGCAATGGAGCGGTTGATGGATGTCGCCGACAAAATGCACGAGGAAGCGCAGTGCTTCGGTGCGTTGGGCGGTGGATTGTTTCGAGTCGGCGAGGATTTTGGTCAGCCGGTCAATTTGGGAAACGACACATTGGCCGCGCGGGCAGAACATTCGACTGTCGTAGCGTGGGGCGGTGATTGGAATGTCCACGTAATGCCATGGCGCGGTTTCGGGTCGTTGCTTGCGAATGTGATCAGGCCAACTGGCGATGGCGTCGTCGGAAATTCGCTGGTCCGGGCCGATCAGGTGGGCGATACGGGGTGTTGATTTGTCGGTGAGATGGAGTTCCGCGATGGCTCCCACAATGCGGTGGCCGGCGGGTCCCCACGCCTGCGCGGCCGGTGCGAGCAGCACGAGGAAAACAAAAAGATACCGGAACGTCTTCAATCAGGGACTGACCTTGAGCTGCTCGAATTCCTCGCCACCTTCCATCAAGACGCCTTGCTCTTTGTACGTCTTGAGCATGAAATGGGTGGCGGTGCTGGTGACGCCGGCGAGGGTGGCGAGTTTTTCGGAGACGAACTGCGCGACCGCCCGGAGCGAATGGCCTTCGACGAAGATCAAGAGGTCATAGCCGCCGCTCATGAGAAAGAGGCTGTTGACCTCATCAAACTTCGCGATGCGGGTGGCGATCCGGTCGAAGCCGCCTTCGCGTTCCGGCTGCACCTTCACCTCAATGACCGCCTTGACGAGATCGGTATCCACCTTGTCATCATTGATCACGGCCTTGTACCCGAGGATGACCTTGTCGTCTTCGTACTGTTTGATGCGGCGCTGCACATCCGCCGCCGGCAGGTTCAACATTTTCCCGAGGTCAGCCGGGGAGCGGAGAGCGTGTTCTTCGAGCAACTTGAGCAGTGGATCCATGATGTATTCCGTGGGGGTTAAAATGGTCGGGACGGCGAGATTCGAACTCGCGACCCCTTGCACCCCATGCAAGTGCGCTACCAGGCTGCGCTACGTCCCGACAAAAAATTTGAGTTCGCGGACTGTAGCACAGTGCTCAAGCGAGGCGCAAGGACATCAAATCAACAAGTAGGCCGCGAACAATTCACCGAACAACACGCTGATCTCGCAGACGTAGAGCATGCCGGTCGCGGCTTGATTGGCTTTCGCGGCGACGCAGCGTAAAACCAGCACCGCCAACACCAACGGCAGCGCCAAACCCCAGAGCAGCCGCATGATCATGAAAAACAGGTTGCCCTCGGCGGACCACAACGGCGGGAGAAAATTAGCGGCCAAGAGCGGGTCGAAGTGTTCGAGCCACGCCAGTGTCGCGAGCAGCAAAAGAATTCGCACCACCACCGCGCCGAGCAATAATTGCGCGGCGCGTTCCAGATAGACGAACGACAGCCGGCGCATCAACAGATACCAATGACCGAGAATCATCCCGATATGCACGGCGCCGAGCAGGATGGTGCCGGCCAGCACGCTGGCGTCGAAAATCCAGACCGCTTCCGTCTGCCAGTGCCGAGCCGCGACCGCCTTGCCGGCCAAGGGCAGAACGCCGAGCAGCAATCCTGCGATGCCCGACACCACGAGAAAAATCCGCCCCAGCGCCAGTTGATCCACCCGGAAACAACCCCACGCCACCGTGGCCCCGATCACCGTCAGCCCCATATACCGCACATCCCACCACTCCGCGCCGAGGAACGATTTCGTCAACAGCATCGCCAGCGCGGCCGCAATGGCGGAGAGGAGGCTGTTGAAAGTGAAAAAACTCGACCGAATCTCCCGCGTCGGCAGCCAACTCGTCAGCAACAAGCTGCCGACGCTCAGTTGCATCAACACCAAACTCAACACCTGCATCATTTTCACGATTTCAGCTCCAACTGCGGCGGCGCACCGGCCGCCTGCGCATTTTGACCTTGGATCACCGCCTGCAACAGCGTCACCACCGCGGTCACGTCCAGTCCCTCGCGCACCGGCTGGAACGGCGTCAGCAACGCGGCCGCCCGCTGGGCGAGCCGTTGCGCGGGGGCCGGCTTGGCTTGTTGCAACTTCAAGTACACCGCCGCTGTTTGAATCAAGCCCTTGTAAAAGTCCCGGCCCTCACCGCGCGTCGCCAACCACAACCCCTCCAACACCTCATGCGCCTCAAAATACCGGCCCGCATTAAAACACTCAAAATAATCGAGGTAACGCGCGTCGTAATTCATGCCGGGTGACTTGGCGAATACTATATGCGCCGCCTTGCGGTCTGGGAAGCGGATTGCGTACAATGCCGGCTCACCGATGAGTGTGATCGCGCAAAACCTCGAACAGATTCAGGGCCGGCTGGCCGCCGCCGCCCAGCGTGTCGGCCGCGATCCGGCGGACATCACGCTGATTGCCGTCAGCAAAACGGTCGCGCCCGACCAGGTGGCCGAGGCGCTCGCGGCCGGGATTCACATTTTCGGCGAGAGCAAAGTGCAGGAAGCGCGCGCTAAAATTCCGCTCGTGTCTGGCCGCGCCCGGTGGCAGATGATCGGCCACCTGCAATCGAACAAGGCGCGCGAAGCGGTCGAATTGTTTGAGCTGATCCACTCGGTGGACAGCGTCAAGCTCGCCGGCGCGTTGGATCGTTGCGCCGCCGAGGCCGGTAAGACCCAGCCGGTTCTGTTGGAGGTCAACGTGTCCGGCGAAGGCAGCAAATATGGCATTCAGCCGGCCGCCCTGCCGGCAGTGTTGGCGGAGATTCAGCAACTGGCGCGCGTCGAAGTGCGCGGGTTGATGACGATTCCGCCGGCGGGGAAGGAAGCGCGACCGTTTTTCCGGCAGTTGCGGGAATTGCGCGATGCCGCCGGGTTGCGCGAGCTTTCGATGGGCATGAGCCACGATTTTGAAATTGCGATTGAAGAAGGCGCGACCATGGTGCGCGTCGGAACTGCGTTGTTTGGAGAACGTCAACGACATGAACCTACCGAATAAAACCATCGCCTTCATCGGCGCCGGCAACATGGGCGAGGCGCTCATCCGTGGATTGTTGGCCACGCAAACCGTGACACCCGAACAAATCATCGCCACAGATGTGCGGGCGGATCGCTTGGAATTTCTCCAGCAGACCTACCGGATTCGTGTGAGCGCGAGCGTGCCGGCCGCGGACATCATGATCGTGGCGGTGAAACCGCAGCAGATGAGCGCGGCTTTGACTGCCGCGAACGCCGCGCGGGAGACACTCATCATCAGCATCGCCGCCGGCGTGACGACGGCGCGAATTGAGCGGGAATTGGGCGGACGACCGCGCGTCGTCCGCGTCATGCCCAACACCCCGGCACTCGTCGGGGCCGGGGCCGCCGGCTTGGCGGGGGGCGCATTTGCGAGCGAGGACGATTTGGCAACAACGGAAACCATCTTGGGCGCCGTCGGAATTGCGGTGCGCGTTCCGGAATCGTTGATGGACGCAGTCACCGCGCTCAGTGGCAGCGGGCCGGCGTACGTGTTTCATGTCGCTGAAGCGATGATCGAGGCCGGCGTCGCAGTCGGTCTCTCGGCCGAAGTGGCCCGGCAACTCACCATCCAAACTATCGTCGGGGCCGGCAAGCTGTTGGCCGAGAGCGGCGACGCGCCGGCGGTGCTGCGCCAGAAAGTGACCTCACCCGGCGGAACGACCGCCGCAGCGTTGAAAGTCATGGCCGACCGGCAGTTGGTGGAGACTTTCCGCGCGGCAATTACCGCTGCCACCGAGCGTGGCCGGGAGCTGGCCGGTTCCTAGTGAGGTCGGTGACGCATGCAAAAAATTAAACTGATTGCGCTCCTCGTTCTCGCGCCAATCAGTTTGCGAGCCGGCATACTCGACGATGTACCGGACATCTCGCCGCAAGTCGTCACCTACAAGACGGTGGGTGCGCAGGAATTGAAGCTGGCGATCTACTCGCCGTCCGAGAAGGCGGCGTCACGCCCGGCGATCTTGTTTGTCCACGGCGGCGGGTGGGGCGCTGGCAATCCTGGGCAATTCGCCGCGCACGGCCGGTACTTTGCGGCGCGGGGCTATGTGGCGATGAGCGTGCAGTACCGGCTTACGTCACAGCCAGATGTCACGGTGTTTCAGTGCATCGCCGATGTGAAATCTTGCGTGCGTTGGATTCGTCAGCAGGCCGGTGATCTCGGTATTGATCCGCAGCGGATCGCCGTGGCCGGGGACTCGGCCGGGGGACATCTCGCGGCTTGTACCGGGTTGATTGAAGGGTTGGAGGAACCGGGTGAGGACACCACCGTCAGTTCCCGGGCCAATCTTTTGGTGCTCTACAACCCGGTCATTGATACGACGTTGCCGGATGGTTGGGATTTGGCGCGGCTCAGCGGTAAACCGGGTCAGGCGGTGGCAAGTCGCGCGAAGGAATTTTCGCCAGTGGATCACGTTGTGGCCGGCGCTCCGCCGACATTGGTGATTCATGGCACGGCGGACACGGTGACACCGATCGAATGGTCGGAACGTTTTGTCGCCGCGATGAAGGCTGCCGGTAACGAGGTGGAATTTCTCAAACTGGACGGCGCAAAACACGCTTTTGTGTTGCCGGGATGGAGCGCGGAGAATTTCGTGCGTCAGGCGGTTGAGAAGACGCGCGAATTTCTCGAAAACCATCGAGACAGTCGTGGGCGGATAAATAGGTGAACATCAAGCATGTCGGTTTGGCTCCGCGACGGTGAGTCAGCGTGGTGGCGAGTGTGGCGTGGGCTTTGGCGAAGCAGCACGGCCTTGCCCAGACGGTGCAGCTACCAAACAACGACGACCCCAACTTCATCGTTCCGTCTGAGAGTGGTCATGGTTGTCGGTTGTAAAAAATCTGCTTGCCGTCAATCTTGGCCCGGCTTACTAAAAGCCCGTCGAGCGGTTGGTGGTGTGGTGTTGCGCCCCGGGTGGGTTGGAATCCCCCCCGAGCAACCGATTCCATTGCAATTGCTTGCTTGATCGTAGTTTGTGCCAGGGTAGCTCAGTGGTAGAGCAGGGGACTCATAAGCCCTTGGTCGGGAGTTCAACTCTCCCCCCTGGCACCACATTCTTCACGTTACGGACTCTTCGCTGCTATCCCGTTGGCATTTCTCAGCAGGTCATGCTGCCGTGCGGTTGGCTGTGTTGGTTCTGAGAAATGGAGACACACAGTTGCGAGAGGCACCTCTCAAAGTGACTAAAAACCGCTGTTTTTTCGACGTTTAGGGGGTTGGCAGCGTGGGTGCTATTTGGGAGAGGAGAACACTTTGATTGGAATTCGGGATGAAGGGAATGGAAATAATGAAGAAGTGGTTTGTAACCGCCGCCGTAGTTCTAAGCAGCATTGCCGGTAGTTGGGCCGCTGAGCAGCGGTTTGTCATGACGTTGCGGGGCACGGTCGAAACGCCGACAGGCAAGACAATCCTCACGGAAAGCAGTCTGCTCACGGCTCCTTATAATCGGTTTATTTTGGTTTTGGATCCGGTCGCTCAGACCGTGGCGATTGAGGAGTGGGGGCCGGGTGCGAGCGGCAAGATTGATCGGGATCCGGTGTTGTCCGGCGTTCAAGGGTTGATGGAAAATTTCCGCATGGCGTATTTCGGGGGCGCCAAGCCGCGGTTCATGGCGAATCTGGAAATGGTGGATATGGATTGGGACCGGGATGGCGTGGAAGACACAGACGGGAATATGCAGATGGACGCCAAACTGATGGTGAATCGGGCCACGGGCCAGATCACAAAGGTGAGCGCGAATTTGATCGGGGTGCTGAATGATCCCGTGAACGGGGCGGGGCGGGGAACTGCAAAACATTTCCGCGGAAAAATTGCGACTGTTGGTGCGCCGTTTTGAGGGTGGGGAAGATACGGGCAGAAGGGGCAGACGTGGGCGTCTGCCCCTTCTTATTTGGTATGATGGCGGTGTGAGCACACCACGAATTCTTGTCATCCGGGGCGGGGCGATTGGGGATTTTATCATGACGTTACCGGCAGTGGGCGCGTTGCGGGAACGGTGGCCAGAGGCGCGGATTGAGGTTTTGGGGTACCCGCATATTGCGGAGTTGGCGTTGAGCCGGCCGTATGCGGATGCGATTCGATCCATCGAAGCGTCAGCGCTTGCGGGTTTCTTCATTCCCGGCGGGGTGCTGGCGCCGGAGTGGATGGAGTACATGGGGAGTTTTCATTTGGTGGTGTCGTACTTGTATGATCCCGATGGGATTTTTGCGGCGAACGTTAAACGGTGCGGCGTGAAACAATTCGTACAAGGTTCGCCGCAGCCGACGGATTGTCCGGCAGCCCAGCATTATTGCCGGCCGTTGGAGTCGCTGGCGATCTACGTGACAGAGCCGCAGCCGCAGGTTTTGCCGGACGAGGCAGGGAGCATGGTAGCGGAACGGTTGTTGGCCGGCCGGCCGCGGGAGCGATTGGCGGTGATTCATCCGGGCAGTGGAGGGGAGAAGAAGAATTGGGACACCGGCAAGTTTGGGCGATTGGGGAGGTGGTTGGTGGACGAATGCGGGGCGCAGTTACTGGTGGTGAAGGGGGAGGCGGACGAGGTGCCGGTGAGAAGATTGATGCAACACCTTGCGCCGGGCGAATTTTCTTTGCTGCAGGGGTTAAAATTGAAGGAGTTGGCAGCAGTCTTGCGGCACGCGAGGGTCTTTGTGGGAAATGATTCTGGAATTACACATCTCGCTGCGGCAGTAGGCACACGGACGGTGGCGTTGTTTGGGCCGCATTCGCCGGGAATCTGGGAACCGCGCGGGAGTCAGGTGCGGGTGGTGCGATTTGGGGAAGATGACGAGGAGCGTGCGCAACGGGCGGTGGCGGATTGTTGGAAGGGTGGATAGCTTTGTTGAAGTCGTTGGGGCGCAAGCCATTTGGCTTGACGATACCACGGTGGGCTACTAGAGTGTCGGGCAACTTGGCAGGATGACTGGATGCGAGACCGCCGATTAGAAACCAATATCAAGCGCGTGGAAGATTTTATCGAGCAATGGAAGCGCTTGAGTCAATTCTTGGATCGCGGGCTGAAGGGTGGGACGTTCACGGACGAGGAGGAAGCGGGGTTTCTCGATTTGAAGAGCGCAATTGCGCAGCAGCATGAGTTATTGATCACAACGTTGGGAACCGAGTCAGAGCGGGATGATAAGGCGTTGCGGTTGTTGAACAGTGTACCGAGTTTGCAGTCGTTTCAGGGTTTGGCCGAGGGCATGGACAAGCGGATTTCCTCGGAGTGGCACAGCACGTATTTGGCGCTGCAATCTTTGCTGGGCCGGTTGAAAGGACGAAAAGCGCAGTTGGCCAGCATCAGTTCGTTCCGGGTGGGGATGCGCGGGGTGTTTGGCAATCCGTTGGTGGTTGTTTTCGTAGCGGTGGCAGCGGCGTATGGGGTGTACAAGTTTACGTATGAGATGATTCCGGTAATCCAAAAGGCAGTCGAACAGGGAGATAAAAAATGACAAAACGAGACTTGGTCATTCGGATCAGCAATGAAACCAACATGATTCAGCAAGACGTGTTGATTGTTGTGCAAAAGACGCTCGACTACATCACCGAAGCGCTGGTCAAAAGCGAGACGGTGGAACTGCGCAACTTCGGGGTGTTCGAGGTGAAACTGCGCAAGCCGCGCGTGGGACGCAATCCGAACGACCCTGGCAAAGACGTGCAGATCCCCGCCCGGGCGGTGGTCAAATTCAAGCCCGGCAAGGAAATGCGCGACGAAGTGCTGAAGCTGACCCAAAAGATCGTCACGCCCCCGCCGCCGCCGGCGCAGCCTTAACCAACGGATTCAGCCCAACCCGGTCGGGGCGAGGGTTTCCTCGCCCCGACCGTATTTTATCCATGAACTCATTGCCCGGCTTCCGCGATTTCTATCCTGAAACACTGGCGTTGCGCAGCTACATCTTCGGCAAGTGGCGGGATGTGGCGCGCCGGTACGGCTTCCGCGAATACGATGGTCCGCCGCTCGAACCGCTGGAACTCTACACGCTCAAATCGGGCGCGGAGATCGTCGGCCAACTTTTCAACTTCGTGGACAAAGGCGACCGGGCCGTGGCGTTACGCCCCGAAATGACGCCGACGCTGGCGCGCATGGTCGGCCCGAAACAGCGCGACTACAAGAAGCCGATCAAGTGGTTTGCCATCCCCCAACTCTTCCGCTACGAGAAACAACAGCGCGGCCGGCTGCGGGAACATTTTCAGTTCAACGCGGACATCATCGGCGAGACGGATGTGGGGGCCGATGCGGAGTTGATCGCACTGGCGATTGATACGCTGCGCAGTTTCGGTCTGACGGAACAGGATTTTGTCGTGCGCGTTTCCGACCGGCGCGCCTGGCAGCAACAGTTTGCGGCCGCCGGCATTCCCGAGGACCAGCAGTACGCGGCGTTTCAGGCGATTGATAAGTTGGAACGCGAACCGGCGGAGAAGACGCGCGAGAAACTCGCGGCGGTGACTTCGCAGGTGGATGCGGTGCTCGCCTTCGCCAATCAAAAGACCGCCACCGGCGAGTTGGGTATCGCGTTGGAAAAACTCGGGAAACTGGCGGCGTTCTGCGAAGTGGATTTCAAAATCGTGCGCGGGTTGGCGTACTACACCGGCATTGTTTGGGAGATTCATGATCGCAAAGGCGAACTGCGCGCGATTGCCGGCGGAGGCCGGTACGACAATTTGTTGAAACTGGTGAGCGGCGTGGATTTGCCGGCGCTGGGTTTTGGGATGGGCGATGTGGTGCTCGGTGAGTTGCTGAAGGATCGCGGCCTGTTGCCGGCGGGGGATGCAAAACTGGATTGCTACGTGATCGTCGCCGATGAGACGTTGCGGCCGGCGGCGTTGCAGGTGGTGCACGATTTGCGCGAGGCCGGTTGGGCGGTGGATTTTGCTTTGGCGGCGGCGAAAGTCGGCAAACAATTTCAGGCGGCAGCAGCGCTCGGAGCGAGGTTTGCGGTGGTGGTCGGCACCGAGGAGTGGGCGACGGGCGAGGTGATGCTGAAAAATCTGGCCAGTGGGTCGCAGGAACGGATACAACCAGCGGAATTACCCAAGAGACTTTCATGAAACGGACACAGCATTGCAGTGAATTGCGGGCAACGCATATCGGTCAAACCGTGACGTTGGCCGGGTGGGTGCATTCGCGGCGGGATCACGGGGGGATTGTGTTTATTGATTTGCGGGACCGGGCGGGGTTGACGCAGGTGGTGTTTGATCCGGAGCACAACCCGGCGGCGGCGGAGTTGTCGCATCA
>Ga0105049_10002177_pt1 | contig 23125 bp, 19 predicted proteins | sample MAT06_FD_78087 | JGI IMG/M metagenome (GOLD analysis project Ga0105049, IMG submission 78087) | Freshwater microbial communities from Lake Fryxell liftoff mats and glacier meltwater in Antarctica - MAT-06 | ecosystem: Environmental > Aquatic > Freshwater > Ice > Liftoff microbial mat | place...
CCTGGCGCCTCGGCCAGATCGTCGCCGCAGCTCTGGCCCTGCTCCACCACGAGAACCACCGAACCGCATGATCATCGAACTCAGTCACACAGAGCAACCGATGGTTACGCGGAATGGCTCAGTACCCCGACGACCGCGCAGGCGGACGCGTGACCGTGGCCGGGGGGCGCGGCGATGGCAAGCGGCCCTGCGCCGTAACGGTGATCATGGCGTCCGGTGTCGCCACGTTGACCGGCGGCGGCCGGGTGTGTTCCAGTTCGCACGACGGCAGTGGAGGAAGTCGGTGAGATTCCGGCGCGGTCCCGCCACTGTCACCGGGGAGCGGGCGTCCACCCTCGATGACCACTGCTGCGGCGGGAAGGTCGGGCGGACCGTGTCGATCCGGGAGCCAGGAGACTCGCTGCCGTCGCGGTAACCCCCGAACGGAGGGCGCGGACCCTCGAGGAGGAGCGACGATGGCGCCTGCCGTCCTGCTGTTGTCCACGGCCGACACCGAACTGCTCGCGGCTCGGCGCTGCGGCGCGCCCTACCGCACCGCGAACCCGGCCCGCGTCGAGCCTGCCGGGTTGGCGGCGTTGCTCGACGGCGTCGACGTGGTGGTGCTGCGACTGCTCGGCGGTCGCCGGACCTGGCCCGACGGTGTCACCGCGCTCGTGGCGTCCGGGCTGCCGGTTCTCCTGCTGGGCGGGGAGGCGTCGCCGGACGCCGAGCTGATGGCCGCCTCCACCGTGCCCGCGGGCGTCGCGTCCGAAGCACTCGCCTACCTCGCGGCCGGCGGGCCGGCCAACATGGCGGAGCTGCACCGGTTCCTGTCCGACACCGTGCTGCTCACGGGCGAGGGGTTCGTCCCACCCGCGTCGGCACCGGACTTCGGGATCCACGGCTCGCGGGTGCGGCAGCCGGGGCGTCCGACCGTCGGCGTCGTCTTCTACCGGGCCCACGAACTGAGCGGCAACACCGCGTTCGTCGAGACGCTGTGCGACGCGATCGAGGCCCGCGGCGCCAACGCGCTTCCGGTGTTCTGCGGATCGCTGCGGGGCCTCACGCGCAGCGGCGGGAGCGGCCCCACCCTCATGGACCTGCTCGGAGGTGCGGACGCGCTGGTCACGACCGTGCTGGCGGCCGGTGGCACGGTCGCGGCGGGGGCGAGCGCCGGCGGCGAGGAGGACGCGTGGGACGCCGGTGCGCTGGCCACGCTCGACGTCCCGGTACTGCAGGGCCTGTGCCTGACCACCTCGCGCGCCACGTGGGCGGCGTCCGACGCGGCGCTGTCCCCGATGGACGCGGCGATGCAGGTGGCGATCCCCGAGTTCGACGGCCGGCTGATCACGGTGCCGTTCTCGTTCAAGGAGACCGTCGCGGGTGACGACCTGCCCAGCTACGTGGCCGATCCCGAGCGCGCCGCCCGGCTGGCCGGGCTCGCGGTGCGCCACGCCTCGCTGCGGCGCACCCCGGTGGCGGAGCGCAAGGTGGCGCTGGTCCTGTCGAGCTACCCGACCAAGCACGCCCGGGTCGGCAACGCCGTCGGCCTCGACACCCCGGCGTCGGCGGTCGTCCTGCTGCGCGCCCTGCGGGACGCCGGCTACACCGTCGGGGAGTTCCCCGGAGACGTCTCGGGGGATTCCGACGAGCTCATCCACACGCTGATCGCCGCGGGCGGGCACGACGTCGAGTGGCTCACCGAGGAGCAACTGGCGAACGCGCCGTCGCGGGTCCGGCTGGCGGACTACCGGCGCTGGTTCGACGCGCTGCCCGCAGCGCTCACCGACGGGATCCGCGAGCACTGGGGGGAGCCGCCCGGGTCGCTGTACGTCGACGGGTCCGACATCGCGCTCGCCGCGCTGCGGTTCGGGAACGTGCTGTTGATGATCCAGCCGCCGCGGGGGTTCGGTGAGAACCCGGTGGCGATCTACCACGACCCGGTGCTGCCCCCGTCGCACCACTACCTCGCCGCCTACCGCTGGCTCGACCACGAGTTCGGCGCCGATGCGGTGATCCACCTGGGCAAGCACGGGACGCTCGAGTGGCTCCCCGGCAAGGGCCTCGGGCTCGGCCCCGGCTGCGCGCCGGACGCCGTGCTCGGCGAGCTGCCGCTGGTCTACCCGTTCATCGTCAACGACCCGGGCGAGGGCACGCAGGCCAAGCGGCGCGGGCACGCCGTGATCGTCGACCACCTGGTGCCACCGATGGCACGCGCCGACACCTACGGCGAGATGGCGAAGCTGGAGCAACTGCTCGACGAGTACGCGACCGTCCAGGCGATGGACCCGGCGAAGCTGCCCGCGCTGCGCGCCCGGATCTGGGAGGTCGTGCAGGCCGCGCAGCTCCACCACGACCTGCACGTCGACACGGCGCCGGGGGAGGAGTCCTTCGACGACTTCGTCCTGCACATCGACGGCTACCTGTGCGAGGTCAAGGACGTCCAGATCCGCGACGGCCTGCACGTCCTCGGCGGGGCTCCGGAAGGTGACGCCCAGGTCAACCTGGTGCTGTCGATCCTGCGCGCCTCCCAGGTGTGGGGCGGTCGCCGCGCACTTCCCGGCCTGCGCGCCGCCATCGCCTCGTGGGCCGGCCTGGACGAGCAGTCCCTCCTGGCCCACCCCGGCCGCCACACCACCCCCACCCCCACCCCCGCGAGTCGGGGTCTGAATGCGCGCGAGTCGGGGTCTGCGTGCGAGCCGCTCGCGGGCGGCCCCGGTCCTGAGCTGCGCGAACGGCCCGTCGGCGCGAACCTATCGCGCGAGAGTGCTGTTCGCGCAGCTCAGGGTGGTGGTGCTCGGATCGCGCGGCTCGTTGCGCTCGCCGGGGGGCCGGCGGTCACCGGGGCCGATCTCGTCGACGTGCTGGAGGGGGTCGCGCGCCGGCTGGTCGATGGGGTCCAGGCTCGCGGCTGGACGGGCGGTGCGTATGTGTGCGCAGAGCACATGGGCGAGGAAGTACCCGACGTCGTCGCCGTACTGGAGTTCGGATGCGCGGAGGTCGTGCCACGCCTCGCCCGCACGACCGACGAGATCGCCGGTGTCCTGCATGCCCTGGACGGTGGCTACGTCCCGGCCGGGCCGTCCGGGTCGCCGACGCGCGGACTGGTCAACGTGCTCCCCACCGGGCGCAACTTCTACTCCGTCGACCCGAAGGCGATCCCGTCGCGCAGCGCATGGGACATCGGGAGCGCGCTGGCCGACTCCCTGATCGCACGCCACCTCGCCGACACCGGCACCTACCCGAGATCGGTCGGGCTCACGGTCTGGGGCACCTCCGCCATGCGCACGCAGGGCGACGACCTCGCCGAGATCCTCGCGTTGATCGGCGCCCGCCCGGTCTGGGACGACGCGTCACGCCGCGTCACCGGCGTCTCCATCACCCCGCTAGACGAGCTGGCGCGGCCCCGCATCGATGTCACCATCCGCATCTCGGGGTTCTTCCGCGACGCGTTCCCGCACGTCATCACGCTGCTGGACGAGGCGATCGTGGCGATCTCCGAACTGGACGAGCCCCCTGAGCAGAACTACCTGCGCGCCCACGTGGAGTCCGACGTCGCCGGGCACGGCGACCGGCGCCGCGCCACCTCGCGGATCTTCGGGTCGAAGCCCGGCGCGTACGGGGCCGGGCTGCTCCCGCTGATCGACGCCCGCAACTGGCGCAGCGACGCCGACCTCGCCGAGGTCTACGCCGTGTGGGGCGGCTACGCCTACGGCCGCGGGCTCGACGGGCGCGAGGCGCGCGGCGACATGGAACAGTCGTTCCGGCGCATCGCGGTCGCGGCGAAGAACCAGGACACCCGCGAGCACGACATCGTCGACTCCGACGACTACTTCCAATACCACGGCGGCATGGTCGCGACGGTCCGGGCGCTGACGGGCCGCTCGCCCGCCGCGTACGTCGGCGACTCGGCGGTCACCGACGCGGTGAAGACCCGCACGCTCGCCGAGGAGACCAAGCGGGTGTTCCGGGCGCGGGTGGTCAACCCGAAGTGGATCACCGCGATGCAGCGCCACGGTTACAAGGGCGCATTCGAGCTGGCCGCCACCGTCGACTACCTGTTCGGCTACGACGCCACCGCCGGCGTCGTCGACGACTGGATGTACACCCAGCTCGCCGAGTCCTACGTGTTCGACCCGACCAACCGCGCGTTCATGGACAAGTCGAACCCGTGGGCCCTGCGCGGCATCACCGAGCGGCTCCTCGAGGCCGCCGACCGCGGGATGTGGGCCAAACCCGACGACTCCGTCCTCGACCGGCTCAGGCAGACCTACCTCGACCTGGAAGGCGACCTGGAAGGCGACCTGGAGGGCGACCGGTGAACACGCTGATCGGAGTGGGTGTCGGGCCGGGTGATCCGGACCTCGTCACCGTCAAGGCGGCGAACCTGCTCGCCAAGGCCGATGTCGTGTTCGTGCCCGTCGCCGACACCGGCGAGACCGGACGCGCCGAGCAGACCGTGCTGTTCTACGCCGAGGCGTGGCGCGTCGAGCGGGTGGTGTTCGCGCTGCACGACCGCGAGCACACCGCACGCCGCGAGCAGGCGTGGGACGCCGCGGCCGCGCAGGTGGCGCGCTGGTTCGCCGGGCATCCCGGCACCACCGCCGCGTTCGCGACGATCGGCGACCCGTGCGTCTACTCGACGTTCACCTACCTCGCGGCGAGCGTCCGCGACGCCATGGGCGAGCTGGAGGTCGGGCTGATCCCCGGCATCACCGCCATGCAGGACCTGGCCGCCCGCAGCGGCACACCGTTGGTGGAGGGCCGCGAGGCGCTGTCCCTGTTCCCGATGACGGCCGGTGCCGACCGCTTCCGGGAGGCCCTCACACGCGGCGACGCCGTGGTCGCCTACAAGTTCGGCCGGATGCTCCCCGAGACCCTCGCCGTGCTGCGCGAGACGGGGCGTCTGGAGAACGCGGTGTACGGCGCCGGTCTGGGCCTGACCGGAGAGGACATCCGGCCCGCCGCCGACCTCGACCCGGACGAGCCGGGCCCCTACCTCTCCACGCTGGTCGTCCCGCCGGTCCGCACGGGCCGCGGCGAGGGCCTGCGCTGAGTCGGGCCCGACATGGGCACCTCCGCACGGCGTCCGCGCCACGACATGTCCGGGCGCCGCGCGTGCCCGGGAGGGAACAGATGACCCTGCTCGCCGACACCGTGGCCGCGATCACTCCGACCGACGGGGCGGCCGGTGCCGCCGCCGCCGTACGCCTGGACCGGATGACCAAGCCGCGCGGCTCGCTGGGCCGCGTGGAGGACGTCGCCGTCACCCTCGCCGGGATCGCCGGGCGGTGCCCGCCGCCGCTGCCCGAACCCGCCGCCGTGGCCGTGTTCGCGGCCGACCACGGCGTCCACGCCCAGGGCGTCACGCCGTGGCCCCAGGAGGTGACGGCGCAGATGGTCGCCAACTTCCTCGCCGGCGGCGCCGTGGTCAACGCGTTCGCGCGGCGGCTCGGCGCGGAGGTCTGCGTCGTCGACGTCGGGGTGGCCTCCCCGCTCGACCCGGTCCCCGGCCTGCTCCCGCGCCGCGTGGCCGACGGCACCGCCGACATGACCGCGGGCCCGGCGCTCACCCGGGCGCAGGTGACCGCCGCCGTCGAGGTGGGGATCGGGACCGCCCGCGACCTCGTCGCCGCGGGCAGCCGCTGCCTTCTCACCGGTGACATGGGCATCGCCAACACCACCGCCGCAGCCGCGCTGATCTGCGCGTTCACCGGCGCCACCCCGGCCGAGGCGACCGGTCGGGGCACGGGCATCGACGACGCGACGCTCGCCCGCAAGACCGCTGTCGTGGCCCGCGCGCTGGAGCTGCACGAGCCCGACCCGGCCGACCCGGTGGGTGTGCTCGCGGCGTTCGGCGGGCTCGAGCACGCCGCGCTCGCCGGGTTCGTCCTGGCCGCGGCGGCCGGGCGGGTCCCCGTGCTGCTCGACGGCGTCAACGCCGGCGCCGCCGCGCTGGTGGCCGCCGCGCTGTGCCCCGACGCCATCGCGTACTGCGTGGCCGGGCACCGCTCGGCGGAGCCGGGTCACCGCCGCGCCCTCGCGCACCTGGGGCTCGAGCCCTTGCTGGACCTCGGCATGCGCCTCGGGGAGGGCACCGGCGCGCTGCTCGCGCTGCCGGTGGTGCAGGGCGCCGCGCAGGCTCTGCGCGACGTCGCGACGTTCGACGCGGCGGGCGTGACGGACAAGGGGACGGGTACGCGGCCCTGAGACCGTTCAGATCTCGACCGTCGCACCGACCGGCAGGTGGTCGCTGGGCCCGCGCGCCCCGGCCTCGACGTCGGTGAGCCGGACGCCGTGACCCAGGACGTGGTCGAGCTGCATCGTGGGTCGCCAGGACGGGTAGGTCGACCCGACTCCGTGGATCTGCCACCCGGTACCGAGCATGGCGACCCGCAGCATCCGCAGCGGCAGGTTCAGGTCGCCCATGAGCACCGCGGGTCCCGCGCCGGCGAGCCCGCGCGCCATCGCCGCCGCGACGCGGACCTGCCGCGCGCCGATCCACGGCAGGAAGGACAGGTGCGCCGTCGCGACCACCAGGTCGGGCCCCGCACCGGACGGCACGCGCCCCTGCAGCAGCACCCGCGGTTCGTGGTCCATGCTGGGGACGACGCGACCGACGTCCTCGGGTCGGCGCTCCCCCGCCCCGCCGCCGGGCAGCACCCGTCGTTCGACGTCCTGCAACGGCACACGGCTGAGCAGGCCGACGCCGTACGCGGGGCCGCCGGGGTCCGGCCCGGCGCCGGGCCCGGGGACCCAGCGACGCTGCGGGTTGCCGAGCAGCGCGGGCGCGAACACCCCGTGGTAACCGAGCCGCTGGACCAGCCAGTCGACCTCGTCGACGCCGCCCGTGCGGGACTGCTCCCGGTCCACCTCCTGCAGCGCGACGACGTCCGCGTCGAGTGCCTTGATGCCGGCCGACACGGCCTCCAGGTCGATCCGGCCGGTGCGGACGTCGAGCCCGTGCAGCAGGTTCCACGTGGCGACCCTCATCGGGGGAGAAGGGCTTCCATCAGCGCGTCCATGAGCTCGTCGACGGCGACCACACCCCGGTAGGCGAACCCGTTGACGAACAGGGTCGGGGTGCCGCGCACCCCGCTGCGGACCCCGGAGTTGAAGTCGGCCTCCACCCGGTCCTCCACGAGCTGCGTCGCCGGCCAGACCACGGTCTCGGGGTCGACACCGATCTCGACGGCGTAGCCGCGCAGGTCGTCCTGGCGCAGCCGCGGCTCGTCGCCGGCGAGCAGGCGGGTGTGCATCGGCCAGAACTGGCCCGCCATCGCCGCGGCCTCGGCCGCGACCGCCGCCGACAGGGCGTAGGGGTGCAGCTCGGCCAGCGGGAAATGACGGAACGCGAAGACCAGACGGTCCCCGAGGCGGCGGCGCACCTCGTCGATCACGGGTGTGGCGCTGCGGCAGTACGGGCATTCGAAGCCGCCGTACTCGACGAGGGCGAGCTGCGCGCCCAGCACGCCCTGCAGGTGGTCGTAGGGGCCGATCGGCGGGTCCAGCGGCGTGCTGATCGTCGTCCTCCTGTGACCGTCGAGCCGACAACCTGGCCGATGGCAGTATCACCTGCGTGGCGGTCACGACCCTAGCCGAGCGCGGCGAGCTGAGCCGGGCCGCACGGTCCTTCCTGCGGACGGAGTCCGGCTCGGCCGTGCTGTTGCTGACCGCGGCCGTGGCGGCACTCGTCTGGGCCAACCTCGGACGGGGCTACGAGGACTTCTGGCACACCGAGCTCTCGTTCGTCCTCGGTGGCGCCGAGCTCACCGAGGACCTGCGCCACTGGATCAACGACGGCCTGATGGTGCTGTTCTTCTTCAGCGTCGGGATGGAGATCTCCCGCGAGGTCACCCTCGGCGAGCTGCGCGGCATCCGCGCGCTGGCGGCGCCGACCATCGCCGCGATCGGCGGGCTGACCGTGCCCGCGGGCCTGTACCTGCTGTTCAACGCCGGCGGCCCGGGCGCCGGGGCGTGGGGCATCGCGATCTCCACCGACACCGCGGTCGTCATCGGGGTGCTCGCGCTCGTCGGGCCCCGCTGCCCGGATCAGCTGCGGGTGTTCCTGTTGGCCCTGTCCATCGTCGACGACATCGGCGCGGTCGCCGCCATCGCGATCTTCTACACCGACGACGTGCAGGTGGGGGCGCTGCTGCTGGCTGCTGGGCTGTTCGTGGCGTTGCTCGCGCTGCGGTTCGTCCGGTTCTGGCGCACGCCGTTCTACGTGCTCGTCGGGCTGGTGATGTGGCTCGCCGTCCTGCAGTCGGGCGTGCACCCCAGCGTCGTCGGCGTGGCGTTGGGGCTGCTCGTCAACGCCTACGCGCCGCGACCGGCGGACATCTCCCGCGTGCAGTTGCTGGGCCGCAGCTTCCTCGTCGACCCCAGCCCGCAGCGCGCGCTGGCCACCCAGATCGCGGTGACGGAGGCCGTCTCGCCCAACGAGCGGCTGCAGCTGCGGATCCAGCCGTGGAGCAGCTACGTGATCGTCCCGCTGTTCGTGCTGGCCAACGCCGGGGTGGTGCTCACCGGTTCGACGCTGCTGGCCGCGGCCACGTCGCCGGTCACCTGGGGCATCGTCGTCGGGCTCACGGTCGGCAAGCTCGTCGGCGTGACCGCGGGCACGTGGGTGGCACTGCGGACGGGTCTGGGCCGGGTCCCCGACACGCTGCGGTGGGGCCAGCTCGTCGGTGGCGCCGGGCTCGCCGGGATCGGGTTCACCGTGGCGCTGTTCGTCACCGAGCTGGCGCTCGACGATCCGGAGCTGGTCAACCAGGCCAAGATCGGCATCCTGGCCGGCTCGATCCTGGCCGGGGTGATCGGATGGACGATCTTCAGGGTGGGCGGCGAACGCGGCGGCCGGTGCGCCCCGACGGGTCTGCCCCTGCTCCCCCCGCGGCCCTGGCGCCCGCCCGCCTGACCCGGCCCGCGCGACCACGGGTCTCAGGCGAGGCTCGCGAGGGGGTCGCCGCGGGTGACGTCAGGGTCGTCGACGCCGAGGGTGACCGCGCGCCCGGGGCCGCTGCTGCGCGTCTCGAAGCGGATGGTGACGCGGCCGTGACCGGCACCCTGCACCCAGCCGTGTCCGTGCGTGGGGTGCTCGACGTCGTCACCGGGACGCCAGGCGCGTGCCGCCGCCCCGCCCTGGTCGCCGGGCGCGATCCCGGCGGACTCCTGGGCCATCCCGACCTCGGCCGTGCCCCGGTGCCGGGCCTCTGGTTCGGGCGGCCCGAACAGGCCGGGCGGCGGGTCGTCGGTCAGCCCGCCCAGCGAGACGCCGATCAGCCGGACCCCGCCCTCGGGCACGGCCGCCCGCGCGAGCCGTTGCGCGACGGAGGTGAGCGAGCCGAGATCGGTGGTGGCTGTGGCCGAGGTCTCCGAACGGCTGGTGGTGCTGAAGTCGGCGCTCCGGATCTTGACGGTGACGGTGCGCGCCGCCCGTCCGGCCCCGACCAACCTGCGGTGTGCGGCCTGGGCCATCCGGGCGACGGCATCGCGGACGGCGGTCAGGGCGGTGAGGTCGGTGTCGAACGTGGTCTCGGCGCTGACCTGCTTGGCCGCCCCGCGAGCCGCCACGGGCCGATCGTCCACGCCGCGGGCGAGCCGGTGCAGCTCGGTGCCCATCGAGCCGCCGAGCAGCCCGGTGAGCTCGCGCAGGTTCATCACGGCCAGCTCGCCGACGGTGTGGATGCCGAGCTTGCGCAGCCCCGCCTCCGCGACCGGGCCGACGCCCCACAGCGCCCGCACCGGCAGCGGGCGCAGCAACTCCTGCTCCTCGGCGCGCGCGATCACCCGCAGCCCGTCCGGTTTGGCCAGCTCGGAGGCGATCTTGGCCAGTTGCTTGCCCGATCCGGCGCCCACCGACGCGGGCAGCCCCGTCTCCCTGCGCACGTCGGCCCGCAGGTCGACGCCGAACCGGTGCACCGCACCGACCTCTGCCCCGGCGAGGGAAGGCGGTTCCAGGAACGCCTCGTCGAGCGACACCGGCTCGAGCACCGGAGCGGCGTCGGCGAGTACGCCCATCACCCGCTCCGACAGCGCCTGGTAGAGCGCGAACCGGGGCGGCAGCACCACCGCGTGCGGGCACAACCGGCGCGCCTGCCCCATCGGCATCGCGGACCGCACACCGAACACGCGGGCCTGGTAGCTCGCTCCCGCCACGACGCTGCGCGGCCCGAGCCCGCCGACGAGGACCGGCCGGTCGCGCACCGTGGGTCGGGTCAGCTGCTCGGCGGAGGCGAAGAAGGCGTCCATGTCCAGGTGCAGCACCCACCGCGCCGCCACCCCGTCCGTCACGCCTCCATCATCGCGCGGGCAGGGCGCCGGCCTCAGTCCTGCGCCACGGCGATCAGCTGCCGCAGCGCGGTGTTGCCGTCGTGCTCGTGCACCGTCGGGGGCGTCGGGCCGAAGCCTGCCACCGCGGCCAGGTAACCGGACGCCGGGCGCAGGTCGCGCAGCCACACCGGGCCGCGCGGGGCGCCGTCACCCGTCCAGGACTCGACGCCGTCCGCGCCCAGGGTGATCGACGCCATCGGGGTCGAGAGCCCGTCCCCGGTGGCCTTGAGCAGTGCTTCCTTGCGCGTCCACGTCCGGAAGAACGCGGCGGGCGCGTCCGGGACGGTCTCGGTCGGCGCGCAGACGTGGCGGGCCATCCCGGGCAGGTCCGCCATCTCACGGACCTCCTCGACGTCGAGCCCCACCGGGCCGCCCCCGTGCACGGCGACGCCGACCAGGTGGGCGGCGTGGGTCAGCGAGAAGTCCGGGCCGTCAACGGTCGGCTTGCCGTGCTGCTCGCCGCAGCGGCAGGTGCGGTCGAAGGTCAGAGCGGCGGGCGCGCATTCGAGCAGGTCGGCGAGCACGACGCGGACGAGCCCGTGTGCGGCGAGGTAGCGGGCCCGGTCACCCGCGCGTCGGAACCGGGCGAGCCGCTCCCGCTCGTGGACATCGAGGAGCGCGACCAGCCCGGGCGCGTTGCCCGGCTCGACGGGCGCTGCCCACCAGACGTCGCAGGACGGATGCACCGTGTCATCGTCACACGCCTGCGCCGTCGCCGGCGGCGCAGGTGGATCACCCCGTGCGACGCACGGGGTTGACCCGGCGGCCCCGCGCAGCGGAACGGACGGGCCGGGCGGGCCCGGCCGCATCCCCGGCCGGCGGCGTGGTCGTGGGCGGCTCGGTCGTGGGCGGCTCGGTGGGGGGCGGCTGCTCCGTCGTCACCGGTGGGTCGGGGACGGGTGGTGTCGGGCTCAGCGGAGGGTCGGCGGATCGCGTCGGCGTGGTGGGTGTGCCCGCCGGACCCGCGGTCGGCGGTGGCGAGGCCTGCGGGTCGGTGCGAGGCGGCGTGGCGGGCGGCTCGGTCCCGTGCGGGGTCGTCGGCGGGCTCGTGGGGGCCGGCGTCCCGGGGGCCGGCGGCGTGCCGGTCGGTGGAACCCCCTGGAACGGATCGGGGCCCGCGGCCGCGCCGGGGTCGACGGCGATGGGTGGGGCCGAACCCGGCGGTACCGGTGGGGCCGGGAAGTCGGTGCCCGTGCCCGGCGGCCGCACCGGGAGTCGCTCGTAGGCCTGCAGCGGGATCGGTGACAGCGCAGGCCCGACGGACGGGCGGCCCGCGCCGAGGTAGTCGTCACCGCGCCACCGGTAGTAGGCGAGCTGGACCGGCTTGCCGAACGTGGGCGCGTTGACCATCACCCCGTCGCCGAGGTAGAGCCCAACGTGGTGCACACGCGACGGCACGCCGTAGAACAGCAGGTCACCGGGTTGCAGTGCGGCGCCCGGGCGACGGTTGGCCCGGCGAGATACTGGGTGTGCGCGGTGCGGGGGAGCCGGACACCCGCGGCGGCGTAGGCCGCGGTCGTCAGTCCCGAGCAGTCGAAGCCCGCATGTCCGGCGGCGGGACCGTCACCACCCCACACGTACGGCAGACCGATCTGGGCGAGGGCGAGGGCGAAGGCCGCCGGCGGGGACCGGCCGTCTTCGCCACGGCCCAGTTGTGCCACGCCTCGGCGTCGATGTCCACACCTTGTGGGGTCCTGGCCATGGTGCTTCGCGTGCGGGAGCAGCCCGGCCGGCGAGCCGGCCTCGGGGTATCGGAGCGCGATCCCGGTGTCGTTCGGTGACGCTCGACCACATCGCGCCGCTCTCACCGGGGGAGCCGCGCTCCGTCCCGATCGGGGCCGTTCAGTGGCCAGAGGTCGACCATTCTGGACACCGTCAACCGGATGCATGAGCTGATCGCGTCCGCTAGCCTCGCTGACGAGGTGAATCCCGAAGGCTCCGACATCGACACCAGGTCGTCGACAGCCCGCCCTCTCTCCGCACTTCCCGGCTACCTCCGTTGCCGTGTCGGGTGACCCCCGGTGATGCCGCCCCCCGCCATGAACGAGAGGCACAGTGTGAGTTCGCCGGAAGATCAGCCTGCGGCGCCTCGGCGTGGTGAACTCAGCCATCGGGCCCGACAGGCCCGCAAGGCGGCCATCGCCGGCACGATCGGCCTGCTCGGCCTCGCCATCGCCTCGCAGGACGCCGCGCCGGGGTTCCCCGGGACCATCAGCCCGGTCGCGGCCGGGCTGCAGGCATTCGTGCTGGAACCGGCCCGCCCGGCCGTGGCTCCGGGCTCGCCGTTCATCGGTCCGGTGCTCGGTGCCACCGGCGCGATCCCGCTCGATGTGCTCCCCCCGGTCGTCGCAGGCGCCGTCGCCCCGGTGGCGGTGACGCAGCTGCCCGTGGGCACCGGTTCCGGCAGGATCCCCGCGGTCGTTCTCACCGCGTACCAGCGGGCCGCCCAGCTCTCCGCCATGTCCCGACCCCGCTGCGGCATGACATGGCCGTTGCTGGCGTCGATCGGGCGGATCGAGTCCGGCCACGCCAGCGGCGGGCGTGTCGATGAGTCGGGCGCCACGCTGGGACGCATCGTCGGGCCACGCCTCGACGGCGCCCCCGGCGTCGCCGCGATCGGCGACTCCGACGGCGGAGCGCTCGACGGTGACACCGTGTGGGACCGCGCCGTCGGGCCCATGCAGTTCATCCCGACCACGTGGCGGCCCTACCGGGCCGACGGCAACGACGACGGGGTGGCCGATCCGCACAACATCTACGACGCCGCCGCAGCGGCGGCCGGTTACCTCTGCGCGGGTGGCGGGAACATGGCGAATCCGACCGAGCTGGTGGCGGCGATCTTCAGGTACAACCGTTCGGACTCCTACGTCCGCACCGTCGTGGCCTGGGCGCAGTCCTACGCCACGGGTGTCCAGCCGACCGAGTCGCTGGTCGGCCCGATCCCCGCCCCGTCCGACGCGATCGGCACCCCACCGCTCCCCCCCACCGAGCCGCCCGCCCCGTTGCCGCCACCGGCCACCCCGCCGACCGGTGGGGCGGAGGCGGTGCCACCGCCCACGGAGCCCGCGCCCGGGGAAACGCCGCCGCCGCCCACCCCGCCGCCGCCCACCCCGCCGCCGCCCACGCCGCCGCCGCCCACGCCGCCGCCCACGCCGACGCCCACGGCGCCGACGCCCACGGCGCCGACGCCCACGGCGCCGACGCCCACGGCGCCGCCGCCCACGCCGCCGCCCACGCCGCCGCCCACGCCGCCGCCCACGCCGCCGACGTCGCCGCCGACGCCGACGTCGCCGCCGACGCCGACGTCGCCGCCGACGCCGACGTCGCCGCCGACGCCGACGTCGCCGCCGACGCCGACGCCGCCTGACGCAACGACTCCCTCGACGCCGACCCCACCGGCTGGAACCGGGCCGTCGACGACCGAGCCGGCCCCGACCCCGACTCCGACCACGACGCCGGCCGCCAGCACTCCGCCCTGGGCGCCCTGAGTTCTCCCGCACCGTCGGGTGGGTCCGTCGTGGCGGGCGGTGGGGGCCGACCCAGCTGTAAGCTCACGCTTACATCCCTGACGGTGAAGGAGCACGGTGACCGCCACCCTCGAGCTGTTCGAAGGCGCCTTCTGGCGAGACCCGTACCCCGCCTACGCGACGCTGCGGGCCGACGAGCCGGTCCGCAGGGTAGACATGCCCGACGGGCCGGTGTGGCTGATCTCCCGCTACGACGACGTGCGCGCCGCTCTCACCGACGCACGGTTCAGCAAGGACTGGCGCTGGACGATGCCGGCCGAGGCGCGTGCCACCACGCCGCACACGCAGATCCCGATGATGATCCTGATGGACCCGCCGGAGCACACCCGGCTGCGCAAGCTGGTGTCGCGCGCGTTCACGCTGCGCCGCATGGAGGACCTGCGGCCACGGGTCGAGCAGATCGCCTCCGATCTGCTCGACGCCCTGCCGGCCGGCGGCACCGTCGACATCATGGCGGACTACGCGTACCTGCTGCCCGTGCAGGTGATCTGCGAGCTGCTCGGCGTGCCGTCCGCGGACCGGGACGACTTCGCGGCGTGGTCCGCCACGTTGGTCGACGAGTCGAGCGCCGAGGACACGACGGCCGCGGCGGCGAAGCTCGACGACTACCTGACGCGGCTGATCGACGCCAAGACCGAGCCGGACGACGGCCTGCTCAGTGCGCTGATCGAGGTTGCCGAGGACGAGGACCGGCTGTCGCGGGAGGAGCTGGTCGCGATGGCGATGCTGCTGCTCATCGCGGGGCACGAGACCACCGTCAACCTCATCGGCAACGGCCTGCTCGCGCTGCTCACCCACCCCGAGCAGCTCGCGCTGCTGAGGGCGCGCCCGGAGCTGCTGCCCTCGGCCGTCGAGGAGTTCCTGCGCTGGGACAGTCCCGTCTACAACACGCCGGTGCGCTTCGCGTCCGCCGACGTCGAGGTGGCCGGCGTCACGGTGCCCGCCGGGTCGGTGGTCATGCTCGCGACGGGTGCGGCCAACCGCGACGGCGAGCGCTTCCCCGACGCCGACCGGTTGCGCATCGACCGCGACGCGTCGGGCCACGTCGCGTTCGGGCACGGGCTGCACCATTGCCTCGGCGCGCAGCTGGCCCGGATCGAGGGACAGGTGGGGATCGGGTTGCTGCTCGCCCGCCGTCCGGAGCTGGCGCTGGCCGTCGACCCCGACCAGGTGGCGCGCCGGCGCAGCACGATGATCCGCGGACTCTCCTCGCTCCCGGTGGAGCTGGGCCCCGCCACCTGACGGTGGGCCCGCCGGGGCCGTCCGGGGTGGGCCGGTGGGCGCCCGTACGGTCTCGACCCATGGTCAGTGCACTGTTCGACCCGATCTTCGGGGCCGACCGGGTGGCCGCCCGGCTCGACGACGCCTCGTGGGTCGCCGCCCTCGTGGCCGTGGAGGTCGCGCTCGCCCACGCCGCCGCGGAGCACGGCGTGATCCCCGTGCGTCACGCCGAGCTGATCGAGACCGCGGCGTCCGCCCTCGACGTCGACCCGCCCGCGCTCGGCCGAGCCGCCGTGCACGGCGGCAACCCGGTGATCCCGCTGGTCAGGCTGTTGCGGAGGGCCGCGGGCGAGGCGGGCCCGTCGGTGCACCCCGGCGCCACCAGCCAGGACGTGATGGACACCGCCGCGGTGCTGCTCACCGGCTGGGCCGGGGAGATCGTGCTGGAGGACCTGCGTGGTGCCGCCGGCGCCGCCGCCGTCCTCGCCGCCGCCCACCGGGACACCCCGACGATCGCCCGCACGCTCGGCCAGCAGGCGGTGCCGACGACGTTCGGCCTGGTCGCGGCCGGGTGGTGCGCCGGGCTCGATCGGGCCCGGCACCGGTTGGGGCAGGTCCTCGCGACGCTCCCCGTCCAGCTCGGGGGGGCCGCGGGCACGCTCGGCGCCTTGCACCCGCACGGCCCGGCCGTCGCCGCGTCGTTCGCCCGGCGGCTGCGCCTGGCCGACGTGCCACCGTGGCACACCGAGCGCACCCGGATCGGCGAGCTCGCGGGAGCGCTCGCCGTGGCCGCGGGGGCCTGTGCCAAGCCGGCCACCGACGTCGTCCTGCTCGCCGGCACAGAGATCGGCGAGGTGTCCGAGGCCGCCCCGGGCGACTCTTCGTCGATGTCGCACAAGCGCAACCCGATCGCCGCCGTGACCGCCCGCGCCTGCGCGCGTCGAGCTCCCGGCCTCGCGGTGGTGCTGCTCGCCGCCGACCATGAGCACCAGCGCGCCGCAGGGGCCTGGCACGCGGAATGGCAGACCCTGGGCGACCTGCTGCGCGCCACCGGCGGCGCCGCGGCCCGCCTGCGGACCTGCCTCGACGGCCTGGCCGTGCATCCCGACCGGATGTCCGCGAACCTGGCCGTGTCCGGGACCGACGCCGGCACCGGACACGCCACCGACCTCGTAGACCGGATGCTCGCAGACCGGATGCTCGCAGACCGGATTCCTGCAGACCGGATGCCTGCAGACCGGATGCCTGCAGACCGGATGCCTGCAGACCGCTGACCTTGGCCAAGCGTTGTCCTCTCGACGCCCTGCGCGGGCACGCAGCAGCCGCCTAGAGCCAGCCGCGGTCCCGCGCCAACCGTGCCGCCTCGATGCGGTTGCGGACGCCGAGCTTGGTGATCGCCGTGGACAGGTAGTTGCGCACCGTGCCCTCGGCCAGGTGCAGGGACGCGGCGACCTCGGAGTTGGGAAGGCCGTCGGCCGCGAGACGCAGCACGTCGCGCTCGCGGTCGGTCATCGGGTCCGCGCCGTCCCACGCCGCGACGGCCAGTGCCGGGTCCACGACCCGCTGCCCGTCGTGGACGCGCCGGACGGTGTCGACGAGCTGCTCGATCGGGGCGTCCTTGAGGACGTAGCCGGCGACGCCGCTCTCGAGCGCTCGGCGCAGGTAGCCCGAGCGGGCGAACGTCGTCACTATGACCACGCGGGTCCGTGTACCCGTGCGGTGCAGCTCCGCGGCCACGTCCAGGCCGGTCGCGCCCGGCATCTCGACGTCGGTCACGAGCACGTCGGGGTCGTGCTCGCGGACGGCGGCCAGCGCGGCTGTGCCCTCGGTGGCGGTGGCGACGACCGCTAGATCGGCCTCCAGCCCGAGGAGCGCGGCGAACGCCCCGAGCACCATGGCCTGGTCCTCCGCGAGGACGATCCGGATCACCCGCTCACCACCGCCGGCACCGCGACGGTCAGCGCGGAGCCGTCCCGCGTGCGGCGCTGCACCTCCCCGCCCAGGGCCGCGATCCGTTCGCGCATGCCGGTGAGCCCGTTGCCGTCGAGCGCGTCGCCACCCACGCCGTCGTCGGTGACCTCGAGGACGATTCGACGGTCGGTCCGTCTCAGGGCGACGGTGCAGCTCCGCGCGCCGGCGTGCCGGACCACGTTGGTCACCGCCTCCCGCAGCGCCAGACCCAGCGCGGTCTCGGCCGAGGGTGAGAGCGCGATGCCCGGGTCCCGCGCCACGGTCAGTGTCACCCCCGCGGCGGCGAGGGCGTCGCGGGCGACGGTGACCTCGTCGCCGAGGTCGACCTGGCGCCAGCCCGACACCGTGGCGCGGACCTCGGCAAGGGCCTGCCGTGCGATTCGCTCCACCTCGGCCATCTCCGCGAGCCCGGCCTCGGCGTCGACCCGCGCGAGGCGTTGCGCCAGCTGAGCGCGCACGACGATGCCGGTGAGCGTCTGACCGAGAAGATCGTGCAGGTCACGGGAGATGCGTTCCCGCTCCGAGAGCGTCGCGAGATGTTGCACCTGCGCATGGCGACGGGCGGCCCGGCGCTCCTCGTCGGCCGCCTCGACCGTGATCATGCCGATCACCCAGATCAGGACGAGGGTCGGCCCGAACGTCCAGAACCGCCACGGCAGCGGGATGGTCGAGACGACCGTGAGAGCCACGACGAGGACGCTCAGACCGGCGAGCCACCAGACGGCGACCCGGCGTGGGCGATGCGATCCGGCGAAACCCGCCGCGTAGACCAACAGGATGCTGGAGCCGGCGTCCAGCGGGAAGGTGACCAGGGCGAGGACGGTCGCGAACGCCGGTGACCAGCGCCGAAACGGCCCCGGCCGCAGGTTCACCGCCAGGTAGAACGGCACGAAGATCACAATGATCGCGGCCCCGACGAGGTAGGGGACCGGCCCGCTCGTCGGGTCGAACGCCGGCACGTAGAGCACGGCCGAGAGCCAGATCAGCGACCACAGGCCCGATGTGGGCCAGCGCCGGGGCGAGTCCTCCCACCAGCGACGCACCGCGGCCGCGCCCCACCCGGAGGTGGTGCGCCGCGCCGGGACGGTCATACCCGCAGATTACGGTAGGCCCACCCCGCCAATGCCGCGGCGACGGCGGTGCTGATCAGCAACGCCACCACGTGCACCCCCGCGTCGGCCCCGGTGAGCTGGGCGAGGGCGAGCCGGGACAGGTGGTAGGTCGGCAGCAGCGGTGCGAGGTTCTGCACGAAGGGCGGCATCATCTCCAGCGGGAACCACAGCCCGGACGCCACTGCCATCGGTAGGAGCACCGCATTGAGGACGGCCGCCGAGGCTCCCGCGGAGAGCACGAACCCGACGGCCAGGCTCAGCAACGCGAACGGCAGCGACCCGACCAGGAGCGCCACCATCAGCCGCGTCCAGCTCCCGAACTCGAGCACCGGGCCCGCGACCAGCAACGACACCGCGCTGAACGCGAGCATCACCGCCACCGCGTAGGGCAGCGCGGCGATCACCTTGGCCGCGATGGTCGTACCGATCGGCACCGCCGACACCTTCTTCACCCGGAGCCAACCCCGTGTCCGGTCCTCCGCGACGGCGGTCCCCGGGTTCATCAGCATCACCGAGACGACGCCGAACGCGCCGAACGTGGCCAGGTTGGTCGCGGCGTAGGGCAGCCCTGCAACGAACCCCTGCTGACCCCCGAAGATCGTCGTGAACAGGGCGTAGAAGCCGACCGGGAACAGCACCGAGAAGAACAGGGCGGTCGGTTCCCGCACGATGGCGCGCAGTCCCTCGGCGACCTCGACGCGCAGGATCCGCAGGCCGTGTGCGGGCGGGCGGGTCCCGATCGCGGCGGTCATGCCGGCACCTCCAGCTTCGCGGTGCCCAGGTCGGTGTGGGTGTCCGGGTCGGCGTTCCCGCCAGCCGTCCCAGGGTCCTCGCCGGTGAGTGCGAACAGTGCCTGTTCGAGCCCTGCTCCCTCCACCCTCAGGTCCGTCAGCTCGTGGTCGCGCGCGAGCCAGTCGCGCAGCACACGCTCCGGTTCCACCGTCGCGACCCGCACCCGCGTCCCGTCCCGGGTGACGGAGAGAACGCCAGGCAACGCGCGCAACGCCACGTCGTCGAGGGTCGTGCGTGCGGTAATGGTGCGGTCGGACAGGCGCGCGGTGAGCCCGGCCGGGGTGTCGGCGGCCACGACCCGCCCGCGGTGCAGCACGACCACCCGGTCGGCCACCGCGGCCGCCTCCTCCACGATGTGGGTGGTCAGCACGATCGCGGCCCCCGCGTCGCGGCGCGCGGCGATCGCGCGCCAGAAGTCGCGTCGCGCCGCGATGTCCAGCCCGACGGTAGGTTCGTCGAGCAGCAGCAGGTCGGGGTCACCGACGAGCGCCATCGCCAGCGCCACGCGCTGCTGCTGACCACCGGAGAGCTTCCGCACCCGCCGCGACCGCAGCTGCGACACCCCGGCCTCGGCCATCGCCGGCGACGCTGCCGCCGCCGGACGCCCGGCGCGCACCGCGGCGCCCCGCAGCAGCTCGCCGACCGTCTCCGTCGGCGGGAAGCCCATCGACTGCTGCACGACGCCGAGGTGCCGCCGGGTCGCGGCCCGGCGCGGGTCGCCACCGCACACCCGCACGTCCCCGGCCTGCACGGCGAGCAACCCGGTCGCGAGCCCGACCACGGTCGTCTTGCCCGCGCCGTTCGGTCCGAGCAGTGCCACGCACTCCCCGGGCGCGAGCCGCAGGTCGACGCCGGCGAGCGCGGTGGTCGCGCCGTAGCGGTGGTGAACGCCGGTGACGTCCAGAACGTCTGTCATGACGCCCATCGTTGCGGTAGCGCGACGTCGAGGGCAGTTGGCCAGGTCAACGCCCGGAGCTGACGATTGTCACGGCCCGGCCGCACAGCCACCGGTTCGGCGGTTCCGTCGGGGATCGCGGCCACACTCGGCCCATGACCGAACGCGTGCTGACCACCCGGGAGCCCAACCGGGCCGTACTGGCCCGCCAACTGCTCCTGGAGCGGTCGTCGCCGGACGCCGAGCGGGCGGTCGAGCAGGTGGCCGGGCTGCAGACGCAGTACGCGCCGTCGGGGTACTCGGACCGTGGTCGCGCCTCGCGGGTTTCCGCCGCGACCTGCTGACCGAGGCGTTGCACGCCGACTGAGGACGTCGTCGGAGGTGCGCATCGGCTCACGGGCCGCGGAGCGCGCGAAGTTCGGCGAGCTGCCGTTCCCGATCGCGGTCTGCGGGTGGGTCCGGGTGGCACCCGGAGACTGCAGGCGCACGTTCCGCGTCTCCGCGCCGACGGCCTGACCGGACCTCAGCCCGCCGGCACGCCGACCAGTCCCCGGTCCCCGCCCGCGTCCACGCGGTCGACCAGCCGCCCGACCGGCAGCGGACTCTCCCGGGTGACGGTGGCCGCGAGCGCGGCGGGCATCGCGACGAAGGGATACACCTGGTCCAGCTCGGCGACCCGGGCGCGCACCTCCTCGCAGAGCTCCAGCACGGCGTCCTGGGACCGGGACGGAAGCACCACCAGGAAGTCCTCGGGCCCGACCCGGACGAGCCGGTCGACGTCGGTCAGCAGGTCCTGCACGGATCGGGTCAGGCCCTGCAGCGCCGCCAGCTCCGCGCGCAGCCCGTACCGGGTTCGGAGGTCGGAGACGCCGAAGACGCGCAGCAGCACCAGCCCGATCGGCAGGGTGCCGGCGCCGAGCCCGGTGGTCCAGCGCTCCAGGAACTTCTCCGTGTACAGACCGGTGCGCGGGTCACGCTCGGTGCTGTCGTCGCGGGCGAGCTCAAGGGCCCGGGTCGCCTCCGCCCGGCCGCGGACCGCGTCGTCCATGCGGCCGACGAGGAACCGCAACGGGACGTCCCACCAGTCCTGATGCCTGGGTTCGGGCTCGTCGAGGACTGCGTGGAGCACCTCGTCGATCTCATCGCGGGTCTCCTCGGACAGCTGCAGGGTCGAGCGCAACCTCAGGATCTCGGTGTAGGCGTCGGCACGGTGGAAGGACCAGTGGGCGAGGAAGTACCGGCCGTCCTCGATCGTGGCGGCGGAGGGATCGACCGTCTCCTGGTCGATCGCCACCAGTGTGGCGCCGCCCTTGGGGCTGAGGACGGTGACGCTCCACTCGCGCGACAGCGGGTCGGACGCCGCGATCGACCTGTACCGGACACCCGGTGGCAGCTCGGGCGGGAAGTCCTCGACCAACCCGACGAGCGTGACCGCGCCGCGGGCAGCGATGTCGCGGTAGACGGCCGACTCCGGCTCGAAGTAGGAGAGCTTCTGGAACATTGCCACGACGACGAGCGGGCTACCCGGTGCGGCCGCGAGAGCGAAACGCTCCATCGCGTGGGAGACCTCGACCAGGACGCGCTTGCCGTAGAGCGACTCGCCGGAGTGCATATCGCGCAACGGTAGCCGAACCGATCAGGATGTGCCGTTCGGCGGAGCGTATAACGATCGTGACGCCACGTCGTGTCACGGACGTGATCCGGTGCTGGGCAGTTCGGGACGGGAGCCCTCGCACAGCCGGACTTCGGCGCACATCTCGCTCTCGGCCCGATCCCGGGGCAGGATCGGGCCGAGAGCCCACCACCACCACCACGGGGGATGCATGCAGTACGGAGCCCGGATCGCCGTGATCGGAGCGGGGCCCTCGGGCCTGTATGCCGCAGCCGCGTTGCTCGCATCGGGGCAGCCGGTGGGCGTCGAGGTGCTCGATCGGTTGCCGGCGCCGTACGGGCTGGTCCGGTACGGCGTGGCCCCCGACCACACCAAGATGAAGTCGGTCATCCGGGTGCTGCAGAAGCCGTTCGGACCCGTGGAGTTCCTCGGTGGAGTGCAGGTCGGGGAGGGCGGCATCCCGCTCGATGTGTTGCGCGAGCACTTCCACGCGATCGTGCACGCCACCGGCAGCTCGGTGGACCGCTGCCTCGGCGTGCCCGGCGAGGAGCTCGCGGGGTCCCACGGGTCGGGCGCGTTCGTCAGCTGGTACTGCGGGCATCCCGACCACATCGGGCTCTCTCCCCGACTGGACCACCCCGGCGTCGTGGTCGTCGGCGCCGGGAACGTCGCGCTCGACGTCGCGCGGGTCCTGGCGAAGTCCGCGGAGGAGTTGACCGGGACCGATGTCCCCGACGCCGTGCTCGACGCCCTGCGTGGCAGCGCCGTGCGTGACGTCCATGTGCTGATCCGGCGCGGTCCGCAGCACGTCCGGTTCACCCCGGCCGAGCTGCGGCAGCTCGGCGAGCTCGCCCATGCCGACGTCCTCGTGCACGACGACGGGCTGCTGGCCGCGGGCGTCGAGGAGCTCGAGGACCGGCGGCAGAGGCAGAACCTGGCGATGCTCGTGGAGTGGGCCGCTTCGCGGAAGCCCACCGGCAAGAGCCGCCGCGTGCACCTGAGGTTACTGCGCAGCCCGGTACGCCTGCTCGGCACCGACGGCCGGGTGAGTGGTGTGGTGATCGAACGCAACACCGTCGACGCCGACGGTCGCGTGGTGGGCACCGGCGAGCTGGAGACCCTCGACGCCGGCCTCGTCGTCCGGGCCATCGGCTACGACGCCGAGCCCGTCGCGGGGCTGCCCTTCGACGAACGCACCGGCACCGTCCCCAACGTGGGCGGCCGGGTCGTGCGTGACGGCGTCCCGGTGCCCGGCGCGTACGTCACGGGGTGGATCAAGCGCGGCCCGTCCGGGGTGATCGGCACCAACAAGAGTGACGCCGCCGAGACCGTCGCCGCGCTGCTGGCCGACCTGCCGGACCTGACTGCTCCCGCCCACCCCCAGCCCGCCGCCCTGCGCGCCGCGCTGCTCGCCCACGGCATCCACCCGGTGGACTGGACGGCCTGGCTGCGCCTGGACGCCGAGGAGATCCGGCTGGGCGGCGAGCGGGGCGCCGAGCGGTTGAAGGTGGCCGACCTGGCGGCGATGCTGGCGGCCGCCCACGGTGCGCAGGTCAGCCCCTAGATGGTTGATTCCGTGAAGATCGTATGAGGGCGTGTCGCGGCCTCGTTGTCACGACGCCGGTCATCGGACAAGGATGCGCTGCCGCGGTGCGCCTGTCGTCGCAGGGACTGGATGGCC
>Ga0105049_10002179_pt1 | contig 23116 bp, 16 predicted proteins | sample MAT06_FD_78087 | JGI IMG/M metagenome (GOLD analysis project Ga0105049, IMG submission 78087) | Freshwater microbial communities from Lake Fryxell liftoff mats and glacier meltwater in Antarctica - MAT-06 | ecosystem: Environmental > Aquatic > Freshwater > Ice > Liftoff microbial mat | place...
AAGGTGGGCATCTGGGGCTTCTCGGCCGGTGGGCACTTGGCCTCTTCGGCGGCCACGATGTTCACCGGCCTGGAGACGCGGCCGGACTTTGCGATTCTCGCCTATCCGGTGATCACCTTTACCGACGAGCCGCAGGTGCATAAGGGCTCGCGCAAGAATCTACTGGGCGAGGCGCCGGATCCGAAGCTGGTGCAGCAGATGTCGACCGAACTGCATGTCACGGCGAATACTCCGCCGGTGTTCCTCTTCCACACCAACGAAGACAAAGGCGTGCCGCCGGAGAACAGCATCCTGTTCTATCTGGCTTGCCGCAAAGCGGGAGTGCCGGTGGAGATGCACATCTACGAGCAGGGTCCGCATGGCGTGGGCCTGGCGCAGACCAACTACGCCTTAGGCTCGTGGCCGGCGCGGCTGTCCGATTGGCTACAGCGCCGCTAGCCCGCAAGCAGTACAATCGGGGCATGAGACTACTGCTGGCTATTTCGCTTGCCCTCCTGACGACCGGCGCTTGGGCGCAGAAGAAGCAGATTGAGCCGGGCTTCGCTTCGAGCGACGAGGTGGAGATCACGGCCACCATGCATATTGACCGCGCGGAGATCACGCAGCTTGTGGGCGCCGAACTCGAGAAGCACATCTATGTGGTGGAGGTGAAGGTGCGACCGAAGGGGGAGAAGCCCCTGCGTATCAGCCTGGACGACTTCGTGATTCTGAAGACCGATGACGGCCAGCGGTCGACGCCGTTTGCGCCGTCGCAGATCGCTTCCACGGGTGGGCTGGCATTGAAGAGCCAGCAAGTCGGGGGCTGGGCGCATCAGGGCAATGGCCCGATCTGGGGCGGGGTGGGGAATCGCACGCCGGGCCGCCTGCCGGGCAATGGCGGGGGGATCGGGAGCCAGACCGGCGGCGCCGATGCAGCGGGCGTGCAGGCTACCAGCAAGACGACCACGGAGCCCACCGACAATCCGCTGCTGGCGGTGCTGAAGGCCAAGGTGCTGCCAGAGAAAGAGACCACTGAGACCACTAGCGGCCTTTTGTATTTCCCGCTCGAAGGCAAGCTGAAGCTGAAGAATCTCAGTTTGCTCTATAAGGCGCCAGGCGGCAAGATGGAAATTGTCTTCCAGCGGTAAATACGCACGCCAGGGATGATCGCCGCCGACGAACCGGTAGCGATTCCGGTGGCGGTCAGCGTCAAGCGGGTGGCGAAACCAGAGCGATGGGCCGCACCGGCGAACCGGTCGCGCCCCGGAATTTGAGCGGTAAACAGACGAAGGCGAACTCGGTTTGCCGGTCGCGTGCGAGGGCTTCGAGGTCGAGGTTCTCGATAATATAAATTCCCTTTTGCGGCAATAAATACAAATGCCCGAACAAAGTGGATCCAGTATCCGGATCGCGTTCCCCAGGGACGTCCCAAGCCATGTTATCCGCGCCCACCGCGACCACGCCATGGTCGGCGGCCCAAATCGATGCCGACTTGTGCATGCCCGCCGCAAGCAGATACCCGGCTTCGTCATTCCAAATGGAAGCGTAGCCGGTGCGCACTAACAGGACGTCGCCGGGTTCGGGACGGTGCACCACGGCCCTCTCCAGGTCATCGGCGGTGACCGAATAGAGCTCGGGCAAACGGGGCACGCCGTGGTGACCGGCTACGTCGATCAGGACGCCGCGGGTGACCAGCGGCGCCACGGTGTCGATGCCCAGCTCTGTGAAGCCGGCCGGCGTCTCCAAATGATCGGGGCGCTTACCGCCGAACAGCTCCATGCCGCAAGCCTGATGGCACAGGGCATCGATGTGGGTGCCCGAATGCTCCATCATCGTGAGTACGCCGGAAGCGCCCGAGCGCGGTTGGTTGGTGGGATAGCTGTCGCTGTGGCGGCGATGCAAGGCATAAAAGTAGCCCGGCCGGTGCGACTCATGGATCGGCATGCCGGCAAAACGCGGCTGTTCGAGGTCGTAGCAGCGGGCGACTTTCAGTTGGTTAAGAAGTTCGGCACTCATCGTAATAAAGTATACAGATGAGCAATTCCTGGGACGCGGCCCTTTACGACGACCGCCATCGATTTGTTTCTGCGTACGGTTCGAGCTTGGTGGAATTGGCCGATCCGCAGGAGGGGGAACGGGTTTTGGACCTGGGCTGCGGCACGGGCCTGTTGCTCGAGGAGCTCGCCGCCAAGGGTGCCGTGGTGACGGGTCTCGATGCTTCGGCGAGCATGGTGGAGAAGGCTCGCGCCAACTATCCGCAGTTCGAACTACACGTGGGCGATGCGCGCGACTTCCACTTTCCCGCGCCCTTTCACCTTGTCTTTTCGAATGCGACATTGCACTGGATTCCGGAGGCCTCGGCCGTGGCCCACTCCGTGACCCGTGCGCTGCGGCCCAGCGGCCGCTTCGTCGGCGAATTCGGCGGGCAAGGGAACTGCGGCAGCATCGTGAGCGCCGTGTTTCAGGCGGGCAAGGAATTGGGTTTAGCGCTCGAATCGCCCTGGTACTACCCGTCGCTGGCTGCCTATGCCCAGGTGCTTGATGGCGCAGGGTTTGAAGTGACCTTCGCCCACCTCTTTGACCGGCCCACGGAACTGAAGCATCCGGTAACTGGCCTACGCGATTGGGTGAATATGTTCGGTGGCCGCTTTCTGGAGCGCGTGCCCGATGACCGGTTGGAGACGTTCTTACAGCGCGTGGAAGCCATCGCGCGGCCCAAGCTGCATCGAGATGGCCGCTGGTACGCCGACTACCGGCGGCTGCGCTTTGTGGCGATCAAGCGGCCGGTTTAACTTTGGCGCACGATCTGTTCCTGGTCGTCGCGAAATGCTTGACGTTGGATTCTACCGCTGGTCAACCGCTAAGATAATTCCTATGCGATCTCTGCTTGGCTTGGCTTTGGTGGCGGCTGTCGGTTGGGCCCAAAACTATGAACGCCGCGTGCGCGACTTACCGGACGCCGCGCGCATGAAACAGTACTTCGACCGTATGGCGGCCGAACCGCACCACGCCGGATCACCCGGCTCGAAAGCCGTGGCGGACTACGCCCGTGGCCTCTTCGCCGACTTCGGTCTGGACGTGAAGATCGAGACCTTTGAGGCCCTGCTGCCTTATCCGAAGGGGCGGCTCCTGGAGATGACCGCGCCGGTGCGATACACGGCCAAGCTCACCGAGCCCGGCCTCGCCGCCGACCCCGACTCCACCGACCGCGATCAGCTCCCCACCTACAACGCCTACTCCGCCTCCGGCGACATTACCGCGCCCCTGGTTTACGTGAACTACGGGACGCTCGAGGACTATGAAGAACTCAAGAAACTGGGCGTCGACGTGCGCGGCAAAATCGTCATCGCGCGTTATGGCAAAAGCTGGCGTGGGGTGAAGCCGAAGCTGGCCGCGGCCAATGGGGCGCTGGCGTGCCTGATCTATTCCGACCCCAAGGAAGACGGCTACTTTATGGGCGACGTCTATCCGAAAGGGCCCTACCGTCCGCCGGCCGGCGTGCAGCGGGGCAGCGTGCTCGATATGGCGATCTATCCGGGCGATCCGCTTTCGCCGGGGTTCGCTTCGGAGCCGGGCGGCAAGCGATTGGCGTTGAGCGAAGCCAAGACGCTGATGTCGGTGCCGGTGATGCCAATCTCCTATGAGGATGCGCAGCCGCTCCTGCAGAATCTCGCCGGCCAAGTAGCGCCGGAAGCGTGGCGCGGGGCGTTGCCGATTACTTATCACTTGGGGCCGGGCGCGTCGATGGTGCACTTGAAGCTGGAGCTCGATTCCGCCACGCGGCCCGTCCACAATGTAATCGCCACCATTCCGGGCGCCACGTTTCCTGACCAATGGATCATCTACGGCAATCATCATGACGCGTGGGTAAATGGCGCGGCCGATCCGCTGTCGGGGGCCGTGGCGTTAATCGAAACGGCGCGGGCGCTGGGGGAGTTGCGGAAGCAGGGTTGGAAGCCGCAGCGGACCATCAAGCTGTGTTTATGGGATGCGGAGGAGTTCGGCCTCGTCGGGTCAACCGAATGGGTGGAGAAGCATGCCGATGAGTTGCGCCGCAAGGCGGTGTTGTATCTGAATTCTGACTCGACGGGGAACGGGGCGTTCAGCGCCGGGGGCAGCAGTCCGCTGGAGGCCTTTACGGTGGAGTTGGCGCGCGACTTCACCGATCCGGCGACGGGGAAGACGGTCCTGGAAGCGGCTGGTGCTTCTACGCGGCGTCGTAATGTGGGCGGATTAACGCTTTCGGCCTTGGGCTCGGGTTCGGACTATGTCGGCTTTGCGCACCACATAGGCATCGCCGCGGCCAATTATGGGTTTGGGACGGAAATGGGGGGCGTCTATCATTCGATTTATGATTCTCTGGCCTGGTATCGTAAGTTCGGCGATCCGGGGCTCAAATATACTCGGCTCTTTAGTGCCATGATGTCGACCGGTTTAGTGCGGCTGGCGGACGCGCGGTTACTGCCGTTCCGTTACGCGGCCTTCTCGCGCAATTTAGAGACTTACACCAAAGAATTAGCCCTGTTGCCGGGCGCGCGGGGTAAGCTCGACTTACAGGGAGTTGCGGCGGCGGCGAGTAAGTTGAAGGTGACTGCGGCCGAATTAGACACCGCGATGGCGAAGCCGGGCGCGGGGGCGAAGTTGAACGAAGCTAATGTCGCGTTGTATCTCGCGGAGCGGGCGCTGTGTCCTCCGGAAGGCTTGCCCGGGCGCACTTGGTATCGGAACGTGATCACCGCGCCAGGCCAATTTACGGGTTATGGCGCGAAGACGTTGCCGGGTATTCGCGAAGCGGCGGAGTTTGCCCGGTGGGACGAGGCGAACCAGCAGGCGCTGGCCTTGGTGGGGGCCTTGGCGGCCTATGATGCGCGTTTGCGTGAGGCTTTGAGTTTCTTGAAGGGCGAGTAAGTTCGGCAGGAACTCAGGCGGGATTCCTGGTGTCTAGCTGGATAACCCACACCGCTGACGCGGTGGGCTAGACAAGTCGCAAGGAGTTCGCCATGTTTGAATCCGCCTTTGCCTTGGATACGCCTGGCCGGCGTTCGCCCCTGTTAATCTCATTGTCGGTGCAGATGGCCGTGGTCGCGACGTTGGCGATTCTGCCGCTTTATTACCTTGAGCAACTGGCGATCCTGCCTACGATGCCGGTGCCGGTGTACGCGCCGAAGTTACCTCACAGGAAGATTATCAGCGTGCTGCGGGAGGCGGCTTCGGCGATGGCGGTGGAGGTGTTGACTCAGATCGACGTGAACTTCACGTTAAGTCAGTAGAAGATGGTGGCGAAGGTGGGGGTCGAACCCACACGCACGTTAAGTACGGCAGATTTTGAGTCTGCTGCGTCTGCCAGTTCCGCCACTTCGCCACACTCGACTGACCTTCAGAGTGTAGCACTAAAGCTTATAGGGTTTTCGGTAGCGGCGCGTCACCATTTGGTTGGCTTTAGCGTCGCCCACGATCTGCTCCTTGGCGTCGTCCCAAACGACGCGGCGGCCGGTGCGGTAGGCGATATTGCCCAGCAGGCCGGCCTTGGTGAGGCGGTGGCCGTATTCGACGTCGCAGGTGGTCAATTTACGGCTCTTGACGGAGTCAAGAAACTCGCGGAGGTGGCCGGGGGAGTCGGCAATCGTCGGGGTGGGCCGGGCGAAGTCGGTGACGGGCTTGCCCTTGACGAAGAGCTGGTGCGAGCCGTAGTCGACGAAGAGGCTGCCCATGCTGCCCTGGAAGACGCAGCCGATGCTACGGTCCTCGAAGCCGGCCGGGGCGACCGGGCATAAAGACCAGGTCATACTGAGGCCCGGGTACTCGTAGACCAGATCGAGGAAGTTGGGCGTTTCGGCGTTGTCATCGGGCAGGTCGCGCCGGCCGGTGGCGACGACGCTCTTGGGGGCCTGAAGGTCGAGCGCCCAGTAGGCGACATCGGTGATGTGGCACCAGAAGTCGATAAACATGCCGCCGGAATAGTCCCAGAAGTAGCGGTAGTTATAGTGGCTGCGGTTGGGATTGTAGGCGCGTTTGGGGGCGGGTCCGAGCCAAGTGGCGTAGTCGAAGCCGGCGGGCGGGGCGGCGTCGGGTGGAGCGCCTAAGCCCCTCGTTTCAGAGGTTTTCCAGACGTTGACGTGTTGAATTTTGCCCAGGACGCCGCTTTGGACTAGTTCGACGGCGCGGCGGTAGTTGGGCAGGTCGTTGTGAATATGGTTGCCCATCTGGGTGACGCGCTGGTAGCGGCGGGCGGCTTTCACCATGGCGCGGCCTTCGCCGATGGAGAAACTGAGGGGTTTTTCGACGAAGACGTCCTTGCCGGCTTGGCAGGCTTGGACGGTGGGCATGGCGTGCCAATGGTCTGGGGTGGCGATGCAGACGGCGTCGATTTCTTTATTATCCAATAACTTACGAAAGTCAGAGAAAGTGCCTGGCGCTGGTTGGCCGCTACTGGTGACGATCTGGGCGGCTTGGGCGAGGTGGCCGGAGTCGAGGTCACAGAGGGCGACGACGTTGACGTCGGGGTGCTTCAGAAAACCCTTCAGCCGGCCCGTACCCATGCCGCCCAAGCCGATAAAGCCCATGTTGATCCGGTCGCTCGGGGCCGCCAGGGCCGCCCCGGTAGTAAGAAAAAAAGTTCGTCGAGTCACCGAATCATCCTAGCAAGAGCCGGGTTAGAAGTTTTGTACCCACGGGTGAGACAACCTGTGTCGGGGCGATACAGCCGGCGGCCCAGTGGGCGTCTAAGTGGCCTATTTGCAATGCGGAGGAATGGCACAGTACGTGCTACCTAGGGGTTCCAGCCAATGGTCCGTTTCGTTCAAGTCTCGATTCTCTGTGGTATGGCGGCCATTTTGGCCCCCGCGACGACGCTCGAATTGTTGGGAATCGACGGGCTGATCGACAAATCCACGCAGGTAGTGCGCGGCAAGGTATCGAACTGCGGCGGCGCGTACCGGGGCGCGATGATCTATACGCACTGCTCGGTGACGATTGTCGAAACCCTGAAAGGCGCGCCTGCCACTCAGGCCCGGTTCTCGGTGCCCGGTGGCAAGGTCAGCAACATCCGCCAGTCGATCGCCGGATCGCCGGACTTTCAGCCGGGCGTCGAATACGTCCTCTTCCTGTGGACCTCGCCCAATGGCTTCACCCAGATTATTGGCCTATCACAAGGCAAGTTTGAGGTACGGTCGACGGCGACGACACAAACGGCGGTTCGCGCCGCAATCGGCGACGTCACGATGCTCGATGGCATGGGCCAGGAAGTGCAGGACGCGGGCGCCCGGATGACGCTCACGTCGCTGCGGCAGCGCATGGCCAACCGGAGCGTGGGGAAATGAAGCGACTGCTCGCGGCTCTCCTTTCGATCGCCACTCTGGCCTCCGGCCACTACTCGTTCGTCACTTACAACACCCGCACCGGCACGCTCGTCCCGATCCCGCGCAAGTTTGACCTTTCCGCCATCCCCGGCCGCACCGTCCAATTCTTTATTGCCGATACCGCCCCTCAGTTGCTACCCGGCGACTCGATCGCATCGCTCCACAGCCAGATCCGTTTAGCGGCCAAGGTCTGGAACGACGTCGACGTCTCGGATCTGCGCCTATCCTTTGGCGGCATCCGCTCGGCCTCGGCTCCCGTCTCGTTCACGCCTTCGATTGAAGTCACCTTCGATGACCTGCCGCCGGGGACATTGGCTTACGGTGGTCCGCAGGTGGTAGACGATGGCGGTGTGAATTCCACTCAGTCATTCATCCCGATCCTACTCTCGGTGGTCGCCTTGCCACGAAACAACTAGAACGTGCAGAGCTCGCCGTGCCCTTGCCCCTCCTTTAGCGAAGGTTTTTTTGGCACGCTGGTGCATGAGTTCGGCCATACGCTGGGCCTACAGCACAGTATGACCTCGGGCGTGATGGCGACCTCGATCACGCGGGGTGTCACCAAGAGCCGGCCGCTCGCCGCCGATGACATCGCCGGCATTTCGACCCTCTATCCGACGCGCGCTTCGCAGGCCAACTTTGGCAGCATCTCGGGCCGCGTGACGGTACAGGGTGCGGGTTTGGCTTACGCTTCGGTCGTCGCGATGTCGCCTTCGGGCGCGGCGGTGAGCACGGTGACGAACCCGGATGGCACCTACCGCATTGAGGGCATCCCGCCCGGCCAGTATCTGATCTACGCCCAGCCGCTGCCGCCGCCCCAAGGCAACGAAGCCTTCCCCGCCGGCATGATCCCGGCCCTCGATGTCGACCGCCGCAACATCGACTTTGGCGGCTACTTTGACACTCAGTTTTTCCCCGGTACACGCGACTTCAACTTCGCCTCTCCGACCACCGTGCGCGCGGCCAACAACGTCTCCGATATCAACTTCAATGTCACCCGCCGCAATAGCCTGACGCTCCACAGCCTGCAGACCTATAGCTTCCCCGGGCAAGTGGCCGTGCAGCCGGGCTTCGTGAATACCAACGGCGGCCGTAACTTCATCCTCGCCTTCGGTGGCGGACTCACCACGAACAACCAATTGTCGCCGGGCCTGCAAGTGCGGGCCGTGGGTGGCGCGGCCAACGTTTCGAGCTCCCGGCCTTACTCGCAGGATGGCCGTTTCGTCCAGATGGACTTGGCCTTCAATCCCTTCGCCGATCCCGGCGCCAACCACCTGGTCTTCCAGAACGCGAGCGAAGTCTACGTGCAGCCCAGCGCCTTTTGGTTGGTGCAACGTCAGCCGCCGCAGGTGGCAAACTTGAATGCGATTAACGACAACGGCGTGCGGCTCCTGTCGATCGGCGGCACGAACCTGTCCGCCGAAACGCGCATTCTGGTGGATGGCATTGTCGCTACCAGCCGCGGCTATGACGACGCCGGGCAGCGCTTAACCGTGCTCGCGCCCTCTGCCGCCAACGGCCATCGCGCCGCAGTGGTGGCGCTGAATCCCGATGGCCAAAGCTCGCTCTTCCTTACCGGCAACAATCCGCTCACCGTGACGCTCGAAGGCAGCGAGAGCTCGTTTGTCACCAGCCCCAGCAGCCTGCCGGCCGGTACCGAATCGATGATCGAGATCACGGGCGTCAACACCAACTTCATCGACGGCCAGGTATCGCTCGGCTTCGGCGTCAGCGACGTCGTCGTGCGCCGAATCTGGGTGGCCGGCAATAATCGCTTGCTGGCAAACATATTGGTCTCCGCCAACGCGCCGGCGGGCCTGACGAGCATCACCCTAGTTTCGGGCTTGCAGACCTTGCCTATCGGCAGCTTCAACATCCTGCCCGCCAACACCCGCGTCTTGAGCTTGTCGCCCGCCAGTGCCGCTTCCGGCTCCATGGCTACCGTGCAACTTCGTGGACCCAGCGTCTCCGGGCAAGTCGCGGTCCAGTTGAACGATCGCCCCATCGCCGGCGCGGCGCTCAATGGCAATGCCCTCACGTTCCCGGTGCCCACCGGCTTAGCGCCGGGCCCGCTTCCATTGCGCGTCACCGTGGGTAGCGACACCAGCTTGCCAATTCTCTTCGTGGTGGATCCGCCGCCGCCCCAGGTGATTGGGGCCGCCGCGCAACTGGGCGCTAACATCGATGCCAATCGCCCGGCGCGTCTTGGTGAGACCATCGTCTTCAGTGTGGCCGGCTTGGGTGACGGTGTCTCGGCGAGCCGAGTGGTCGTCAATATTGGCGGTATTGAGCATACGCCGCAGTCCGTGCAGTCGGCCAATGGCTTCCATCAGGTAAGCGTCCTGCTTTCGAATTCCGTCCCCAACGGCACGGTGCCGGTGACCGTCGCGATTGACGGACGGGCCTCGGCTGCTTTCTCCCTCGTCGTCCGCGCGTCGCTGTAAAGCATGCGCATTGGCTTGCTCTCCGACACGCACGGCTTCCTTGACCCCGCCATCCTGAACTACCTCGCCGACTGCGACGAAGTCTGGCATGCTGGCGACTTCGGCCCCGACGTCCTCGAGCCGCTCCAAGCCTTCAAGCCCCTGCGCGGCGTTTACGGCAACATCGATGGCGACGAGATCCGCAACCAATATCCGAGGGACCTCAGTTGGGAGTGCGAAGGCTTGCGCGTTTACATGACCCACATCGGCGGCTATCCAGGCGCTTACGAGCGGCGCATCCAGCCCGAGCTTGACGCCCGCCGCCCTGGGCTCTTCATCTGCGGCCACTCGCACATCCTCAAAGTCGTGCGCGATCCTGCGCGCTCGCTCATCCACTTGAACCCCGGCGCTTGCGGCCGGCAAGGCTGGCATCAGATGCGCACCATCCTGCGCTTCACCGTGCTCGACGGCAAGCTCGGCAAAATGGATGCGGTGGAATTGGGACCTCGGAGCGCTTACGCTTGAGCCGATGTGTTACTCTGCGATGACGTAAACCCCGAAGGAGCCTGCTTTCGCTCATGGACAGATTCACCGGCTTGCTCGGAATTGTGGTCATCCTCGCCACTGCCGTACTGCTCTCCACCGACCGCCGCGCCATTCGCCGCGATATCGTCCTCTGGGGCTTAGGGTTGCAGTTCACCTTCGCCTTCCTGGTGCTCAAAACCAGCTTCGGCAAGGTCTTTGAAGCCGCCTCGGGAGCGGTGAATGCTTTGCTTTCCTACGCGGAGCAGGGAAGCACCTTTCTCTTCGGCAACCTCTCGAATACCGATCCGCCGATCTTCGCCTTCAAGGTGCTGCCGATCGTCATCTTCATTTCGGCCCTCTTTTCCGTGCTGTATTACTTCGGCGTGATGCAAGTGATCATCCGCGCGATGGCCGTGGTGATGCGGCGGGTGATGGGCGCGAGTGGTGCCGAAAGCACCTGCGTCGCCGCTGGCATCTTTATGGGCCAAACCGAAGCTCCGCTCACCATCCGGCCTTTCCTCGCCAACCTCACGCAGAGCGAACTCTTCACCATCATGACCGGCGGGATGGCCCACGTTTCGGGCGCCGTGATGGTGGCCTACGTCGAGATCGCCAAGGTGCCCATCCAGCACCTGCTTACCGCCGTGGTGATGACCGCGCCCGCCACCATCATGCTCGCCAAGATGATGGTGCCCGAAACCGGTCAGCCCGAAACCGCGGGCACCGTGAGGCTGGACGTCGAGAAGCCCGGGGTCAACATCATTGACGCCGCCGCGCGCGGTGCCGGCGATGGCCTGCAACTGGCGCTCAACATCGGCGCCATGCTGATCGCCTTTGTCGCCTTGATCGCTTTGGTGAATGGCCTTTTCGGCTGGGTCCACGGCCTCCTGCCCTGGTTCCCGGCCAAGCTTGAGGAGCTCTTCGGCATGCTGTTCGCGCCGCTCGCCTGGCTGATGGGCGTCAGTTGGAAGGACGCGGGCAAGGTCGGTGACCTGCTCGGTACCCGGCTCGTCCTCAATGAATTCGTGGCTTTCATCAAGCTCGGCCAAGTGGGCCCTTCGATGGATCCGCGCTCAGTTGTCATTACTACCTTCGCCCTCTGCGGCTTCGCTAATCTCAGCTCGATCGCTATCCAGGTGGGCGGCATCGGTGCGCTGGTGCCATCGCGCAAGTCGGACCTGGCGCGATTGGGTGTGCGCGCGGTGGCCGCGGGCTCGATGGCCAACTTCATGTCGGCATGTATCGCGGGCATGCTGCTCTAGCAACTTTGAGTGTGAAGTCGGGCCGGGGGTCTGCCCCAATCGCCCTCTCTTTTGAAGTCGATTTTCATAAGTTCGTAAGTTGTCTGTAAAAACAACAAAATAATACACTTGCCCCCAATCGGGGGCATCCACGCGCATCCCTGGGTTTCCGCGTAGGCCATTCAAAAGATGAAGCTTAAGGGCAATACTTATTTCTCCGCTCCGACTGCCGTTGAAATTTCTCCCGCCCAATCGGCTAGCCCGCGAAACCGTCCGATCTCCCGGTTCTTTCCGGCCGCCTCTCCTGGCACACTCAGAGTCGTGCAAGGAGAAAACATGGTGAATGAACTAGCGGCCTGGTCAGAGCAACTCGCGGCCGCCGTTGAAATGGCGGGCCAACACGTGGTGGCGCTGCAGAACTCGAACGATACTTTCGCGGCGGGAATCCTGTGGCCCCATGCGCAGGGTGCGGTGGTGGTGACCGCGGACCACGCGCTCCATCAGCAGGAACTCCGCGCGGTGGTGCTGCCCGATGGCCGGGAAATCGCCGCGAGCGTCGCCGGGCGCGACCCCGGCACCGACATCGCCGTCCTGCGGTTGGCCGAAGGCGTCACCGCCCCCGCGCTTCCGCAGAGCCAGCAAGCCTGGAAAGCGGGCCACCTCGCACTCGCCGTCGGGCGCTCCAGCGAAGCCGGACTCACTGCTTCGATGGGCATCATCTCCGTCGCCGCCGGCCATTGGCGCACTTGGCGCGGCGGCCAAGTGGACCAGATGCTCCGGCTCGACATGGGCCTTTACCCTGGAGCTTCGGGCGGCTTGGTAGTCAGCGCCGGGCACGTTCTGATTGGGATGGCCACCCGTGGGCTCTCCCGCGTCGGCAGTATCGCGCTGCCGTTCTCGACGCTCAGCCGCGTGGCGGAGGCTTTGGTCTCCGGTGGACGCGTGGTCCGCGGCTACCTCGGCGTGGGTTTGCAACCGATCGCGCTGCCCCAACATCTAAGCCAACAGAAGTATGCCAGCGGCCATATCCTCGTTTCTGTTGAACCGCAAGGACCGGCCGAGCAAGCCGGCCTTATGATCGGCGACATTTTGCTCGCCATCGAAGGCCAAGCGATCGCCGACACGAGCGGCCTGATGGAGTTTCTTGACTCGGGCTCGGTCGGCAAGACGCTGTCGGTAGAGATCCTCCGCGGTGGACACCGGCAAACCGTGAGCGTAACCGTGGGCGCGAGGCCCGGAAAGGACTAACCCAGTGGCAGCCCCTAACTTCGGAGAAATCGGCGAACGACTGCGCCGCTCCACGGTCTCCATTACTTCTCGGCAAGCCGGAAATGGCTCGGGCGTCATCTGGACCGCTGACGGCCTCATCGTCACCAACGCCCACGTCGTCCGCAACGAGCAGCTTTCGGTCACCCTGTGGGACGGCACGCGCCTGCCCGCCCAGCTCTTGAACCTTGACCCCAAACGCGATGTCGCCACGCTGCGCGTCGACGCCGCTGACTTGCCGGCCGCCGAAAACTCGAGCGCCCAAGCCCTGCGCCCGGGCGAACTCGTCATCGCTGTCGGCAATCCGCTGGGCTTTCACGGCGCGCTCTCTACCGGCGTCGTCCACCGCATCGGGCCGTTCCGCGGTATGGGCTCCATCCCTTGGGTGCAGGCCGACGTGCGCTTGGCGCCGGGGAATTCGGGTGGTCCGCTGGCCGATGCCGAGGGCCGCGTGGTGGGCATTAACACCGCCGTCGCCGCCGGCGGACTGGGCCTCGCCGTTCCTACTGAAGCGGTCCGCCGCTTCATCCGCATCGGCCCCGAATCCGTTTCGCTGGGCGTCTCGATCCACGCAACGCGCATGCGCATCGACCAGCGCGCCTCCGTCGGCTACGTGGTGCTCGAAGTGACGCCCGGCAGTGCGGCCGACCGCGCTTCGCTGATGCCCGGCGACGTGCTTATCGGCACCGCCGATCGCTGGTTCGCGCATCCGCAGGATCTGGGCGCCCTACTTGATTCCGGCCTGCCCGCCCTCAAGCTGCGCTTTCTGCGCGGCGAACGCCGGCGTTGGCGCGAGGTCGTGGTGCCTTTGAAGCAGCCGCAACAGGAGGCCGCATGATCCGCGTCTGGATATTGGCTACCTCGCCCATCGTCCGCGCCGGCCTGACAGCCATTCTGCTGGCCCACGGGGCACTGCAAGCCGTCGAACGCCCGGCCGATGCTGACGTCCTGCTGATCGATCTTGAAGAGGGCGACACGCCCAAGGAGGTCGACTGGCGGGCGCACCCGACGGTGGTGCTGAGCGACGGTACGCCGATGGAGTTGCTGCGCATGGGCTACGCCGCCGTTTTGCCGCGGGACTCGGGGCCGGCGGAACTTACCGCCGCCGTCATCGCCGCCTCCGCCGGCCTCATTGTCATCGACCGCGCCACCTTCAGCAGCCTGGGAGCCTTCGAGCGCCCGCCCTTCGCCGGCAAACCCGTCCAGCCTCTGACACCGCGGGAGGTAGAGGTGCTGCGGCTGCTGTCCGACGGGCTCGCCAATAAAGAGATCGGCGGCAAGCTGAACATCTCCGATCACACGGCCAAGTTCCACGTCGCGGCGATTCTGGAGAAGCTAAACGCGGCGAGCCGCGCCGAGGCGGTGGCGATTGGGATGCGCACGGGGTTGATCCTGTTATAACTGGAGGGCCGCCGTTCTCAGGTTAGAATGAAGGTTAAGTAAGTGGCTTGCAGTGCGGGGGGATGCCACCGCCTGATAGCCGGTGCAGGAAAGCGTTCGAACGCCTGAAAGATTGCCGGCCGACTGCCAAGTCGGTGCCGAGGCAGACGCGCCTCCCATCAGACTGAAAGCCATTCATGACCACCGCTGCGCTACATCCTCTCCAGAAGATCCTCCAGACTCGCATCGCGATCATTGACGGTGCCATGGGTACCACCATCCGTGCCTACGGTATGGCCGAAGCCGACATCCGGGCCGAACGTTTCAAAGATTCCACCAAGGATCTGTTGAACAACGGCGACCTGTTTTCGCTCACCCAGCCGGCCATGATTTGCGACATCCACCGGCGATTTTTGGAAGCCGGCGCCGACATCATTGAAACCAATACTTTCGGCGCCACCACCATCACCCAGAGTGAATTTTTCGTGGACGACCCCCGCGAGCATGGTGGCCGTAAAGATCCTGCCTTCTACCAAAAGATCATCGAAGATCCGTTTCTGCAGGGCTTGGCCTGGGAGATTAACGAGCAATCCGCGCGCCAATGCCGCGAATGGGCGGACCGGGTCGGGAATGCCACCGGCCGGCAGCGCTTCGTGGCCGGGGCCATCGGCCCGCTCACCGTCTCGCTTTCGAATTCGCCCGATGCCGATGATGCCGGCTTCCGCGTGGTGACTTTCGATCAGGTGAAAGCCGCCTACGCGGAACAGATCCGTGCCTTGATCGCGGGCGGCTCCGACCTGCTGTTGGTGGAGACGATTTTCGATTCGCTCAATGCCAAGGCCGCCCTGGTGGCGATCCGCGAGGTGTTCGACGCGGACGGGAAGGAACTGCCGGTGATGATTTCAGCGGCCGTGGGCCGCGGCGGCGAGACGATGATCTCCGCGCAAACGATCGAGGCGTTCTGGACCGCGGTGAAGCATGTGAACCCGCTCTCGGTGGGGCTCAACTGCTCGCTGGGCCCGGACTTGATGTATCCGTTTCTAGCGCAGTTGGCCGAAAAGTCTTCGGCGGCGATCTGCTGTTATCCGAACGCGGGCCTGCCGAATCCCCTGGCGCCTACGGGCTTCGACCTGGAACCAGCCGACATGGGCCGCTATCTGGGCGAATTCGCCAAAGACGGCCTGATCGACATCGCTGGCGGCTGTTGTGGCAATACGCCGGAGCACATTGCGGCCATCGCCGAGGCGTTGAATGGCCAACCGCCGCGCACCCGCGGCTTCGTGAGCGTGCCGGCAGAGATCACTGCGGCGCCCCTGCCGCTCAGGTTGTCTGGTTCGCAACCCTTCACCCAACAGGCTGGCGTCTACATCCTGATCGGCGAACGCACCAACGTCGCCGGTTCGCCCAAGTTTGCCAAGCTGATCAAAGAAGGCAAGTACGAAGAAGCGGTGTCCATTGCCCGGCAGCAGGTGGAAAACGGGGCGAATGTCATCGATATCTGCATGGACGAGGGCATGATCGATGGCGTGGCCGCCATGACGCGCTACCTGCAACTCCTGGGCAGTGAGCCCGAAGTGGCCAAGGTGCCCTTTATGGTGGACTCCTCCAAGTGGGAAGTGATCGAAGCGGGCCTCAAGTGCCTGCAAGGCAAAGGCATCGTCAACTCCATCTCGCTCAAAGAAGGCGAGGAGAAGTTCCGGGAGAACGCCGCCGCCGTGCTGAAGTATGGTGCAGCCGTAGTGGTGATGGCCTTTGATGAACAAGGCCAGGCGGCCACTTACGAAGAGAAGATCCGCATCTGCTCGCGCGCCTACCGGATTCTGGTAGACGAGGTTGGCTTTCCTCCCGAGGACATCATCTTCGATCCGAATATCCTTACCGTGGCCACCGGCATGGACGAGCACAACAATTACGCGCAGGACTTTATCCAGGCCACGCGTTGGATTAAGTCCAATCTGCCGCACGCCAAGGTGAGCGGTGGCGTGTCGAACATCTCGTTCAGCTTCCGGGGGAACAACAAAGTCCGCGAGGCGATGCATTCGGCATTCCTCTATCACGCTATGGCGGCGGGTATGGACATGGGTATCGTAAACGCCGGCATGCTGGAGCTCTATGAGGAAATTGAGCCCGAGCTGAAAGTACTTGTCGAAGATGTGCTGCTGAACCGGCGCCCCGATGCCACGGAGCGGTTGGTGGAGCACGGCGAGATGCTGAAGGTCTCCGGGGCGGGCGGCGTGGCCGTCAGCGAGAAGAAGGCCGAAGAATGGCGCAGCGGCACGGTGGAAGAGCGCCTATCGCACGCCTTGGTGAAGGGCATCGACACCTACATTGACACCGATACCGAGGAGGCCCGTGCCAAACTGGGCCGGCCACTGTTGGTGATTGAAGGGCCGCTGATGGACGGCATGAGTGTGGTGGGCGATCTGTTTGGCGCCGGCAAGATGTTCCTGCCGCAGGTGGTGAAGTCGGCTCGCGTGATGAAGAAGGCGGTGGCCTACCTGACCCCGTTTATGGAAGCCGAGAAGCTCGCCATGGAAGCGGCGGGCCAGGTGGTGAAGGCGCAAGGCAAGATTTTGCTCGCCACGGTGAAAGGCGATGTGCACGATATCGGCAAGAATATCGTGGGCGTGGTGCTGGCCTGCAACAACTACGAAGTGATCGACATGGGCGTGATGGTCTCCTGTGAGAAGATCCTCGAGCGGGCCAAGGCGGAGAAGGTGGATTTGATCGGCCTGAGCGGCCTGATTACGCCTTCGCTCGACGAAATGGTGTATGTGGCGCGCGAGATGGAGCGGCAAGGCTTCACGTTGCCGCTGCTGGTGGGCGGCGCTACGACGAGCCGGGCGCACACCGCCGTCAAGATTGCCCCGCACTATAGCCAGCCCGTGGTGCACGTGCTCGACGCCAGCCGCGCCGTGCCCGTAACCACCAGCCTGCTGAGTGACGATGGCAAGGAGGCTTTCGTGGCGCAGCATCGGGCCGACTACGAAGAGCTTCGCCAGCGCCATGCTTCGCCCCGGCTTCCCGGGGTGCGCTTAGAGGCGGCGCGGGCCCGCCGGACGCCGATCGAGTTTCGCGCCGCCGACGTTCCGCAGCCCGCCTTCACTGGCGTGCGGACGCTCGACAACTTCCCGCTGGCTACCTTGCGCGGGTTCATCGACTGGAGCCCGCTCTTTCACACGTGGGGGCTGAAGGGCGTTTATCCACAGATCCTGGCGCACGCGAAGTATGGGGAGCAGGCGACCCAGCTCTTCCACGATGCCAATCGCCTGCTCGACGAGATCATCGCCGAGGGCCGGCTGACCGCGCGCGGCGTGTACGGATTCTTCCCCGCCAGCGCCGTGGGCGACGACGTCGAGCTCTATACTGACTCGACCCGGACCCAGGTCCACGAACGCTTCCACTTTTTGCGCCAGCAAGCCAACCGCGAGGGCAGCGAGCCCTGCCGTTCGCTCGCCGACTTCGTGGCGGACCGCCAGAGCGGCCTGCCCGATCATCTGGGCGCCTTCGCCGTCACCACCGGCATCGGTTTGTCCGAAATCACCCAAAAGTACAAGGCCGAAAACGACGACTACAACGCCATCATGGCCGAAGCGCTGGCTGACCGTTTGGCGGAAGCCTTTGCCGAGTGTATGCACAAGCACGTACGAGATGAGTGGGGCTACGGATTAAACGAAGGCCTGTCCACGGACGAGATGATTCATGAGAAGTATCGGGGCATCCGTCCCGCAGCGGGCTATCCGGCCTGCCCGGATCATACGGAGAAGGACGCCTTGTGGAAGTTGCTGGATGTGGAGGCGCGGACCGGCATGCGGATTACCGAGTCCTTCGCGATGTGGCCCGGATCGAGTGTCAGCGGACTCTACTTCGCCCACCCCGAAGCCCGTTACTTCGACCTCGGCAAGATCGACCGCGATCAAGTGGCGGACTACCAGCAACGCAAGGGCATGACCTTGGCCGAAGTGGAGCGCTGGCTAGGTCCGAACCTTAACTACGACCCCGCCACCTAACTCCAGGATTGCAAGCCGCGAACACAGTTAGCAAAAAAACCGCCCGGGCGTGCTCCAACGGGGGAGGAACGGTTAACCGTGTGGGGCGGGCTTCAGTTCCGCCTCTTCCTTCAGCCAAGTGATTAATTCTATAACTGGAGAAATTGCGTTCCTCAAAAGCGGGCCCAAGCAATGCCGGTTGTTTGTTGCGCTTATATATGGCATGGAGACCGCAGTAGCTCCGGTACTCTCAATTCTCTGCGTTACATCGTTTTGATACTAGAACTAAAAGCTTACGCCGATTAGACTGAATGGCGGTCATATCACCACACCGTAGTTACAAGGAGTTCATTCATGCGAAAGCAATTCTTTCAAATCATCCTGCTGGCGGCCATCGCCGCGGCAACACCCCTTTTCGGGCAATGCCCGGCTAACCCACTGAGCGTCCTCAGTGGCATCTGGACCTTCAATGTGCAGCACAACCAGCCTTTGGGTCCTAATCGAGGGGCCGAATTCATGATTGCCGGGCAGTTTACGGCGTCGATTGGGCCGGGAGGCCAGACGGGAATTCTGTCGATCAACGCGACTTCGAATTTCCTCCAAAGCACCACGCGGCTGGAGACCGACGCCGGCCGTTATCAGATCAATGACAATTGCACCGGCGGCACGCTGACCATGAATCTCTCGTCTCTGCCCATGCAATACGACTTTTTCTTCAACAACGGTGGCACGTCGCTTAACATCATCAGCACCACCCAGGGCCGCGCGGCGACCGGGACCGCGTTTCCGGGCGTGAATTTCTGTCCGTTCAAAGGCGATCCGCTGAGCGCGTTGTCTGGACCCTATGCCTTCAGCTTTGAGTCCAAGGGATTTAGGGAAGTCTACGGCATTACGGGCCGGATGGAGGCCAGCATCGGGACGAACGCGGCTGGGGCGCCAATTGGTCTCTTGGCCGTTACGGCCACCTCGGCCATCGGAAATCCGCCGTCCGTCACGCGCTTGGAGCGCGACGCCGGCCGCTTCCAGGTAAACAGCGATTGCAGCGGAGGCACCTTGACTTTGAACCTGTCCTCCCGTCCGCAGCAGTACGAATTCTACTTCCGGGCAGGCTTCCAGGAGATCGACGTGATCGGCACTTCTGGCCGGTCGATCTCGGGCACGATGAATGTAGCGTCACCCGCCGGTTGCCCGGTGAACCCTCTGTCGCGCCTGTCCGGCCCCTGGACCTACAACGCGCAGGCGATCACTCGCGAAAACGCCTCGTCCAATTACGCCACCGCGGGGCGCTTTGTGGCATCCACGGGCATCGATCGGGCGGGCAGTCCATTGGGAGTGCTGAATATCAACGCGACCTCCCTCTTCTCGGTCGCGGGCGGCGGCTCCGGCAGTTCCACGCGCCTGGAGGACGACTTGGGTCGCTTCCAGATCTTCGACGACTGCACCGGTGGCACGCTGACCATGAACCTTTCGTCTTTCCCGCTGCAGTATGACTTCTGGTTCTACAACAATAACCAGTCGATCTACTTCATCAGCACGTCGCCGGGCCGCGGGGTGCTAGGCAGCGCTAACTTGGGCGTCGCCGGCTGCCCGGTAGGCTTGACGGACCTGCTCACCTTTTCCGGCCTATATAGCGCCAAGATCCAACAAATCCCGAACTTCGCCGGCGAAGCCTACGGACTAGTCGGCCTTCTGGCGGCTAATGTCGGCCGCAACCTCGCGGGCAATCCCTTCGGCCAACTCGCCATCCTGGCGACGTCGACCTTGGGCAACGAAGGCTCGGTGGCGCGCACTGAAAGCGACGCTGGCCGTTATCAGGTGTCGGCGGACTGCCTGGGCGGCACGCTCACCTTCAACCTGAGTTCGCGGCCAGCGCAGTATCAGTTCTACTTCCGCTCTGGCTTCCAGACCCTGGACGTGATCAGCACGACCGGTCCGTTGGCCTTTGGCGTCGTGAGCCGGTACTAAGCCGCGCGCAACTGCTCGAACCAGACGGCGGCCGCGGCCAGCCGTTTTTATCGATGGCCAAAAGTGGAGTCGCGGGTTTCAGCCCGCGACTTTGGCCATTTCAGTGGCTATTCGGAAGGCAGCCCCCTCGTCCGCCGATAAGGCGGTCGGGGGCTTCTAAGGCGCAGACTTCGGTCCCGCCGTAACGGAAGTTCAACTTCGAACGAAGGGTTGCATCAGCGGATGGGGAAACAAGGGGACGGGTTCTGTTCGAGCTGCTATTCCGCAAACTGCGTAATCTTCACGGCGCGACCGTCCGGGAAAACCGCTCGAATCAAAGGCAGGGGGGACGGCGAGTAGGTGGCGAGTAGGTGGCGAGTAGGTGCCGCTACCCGCTTTGGCGGGATACTAGCTATCTCCTGACGGAACATAGCCGCTATGACCCAGATCGCCGGCTATTAGCACGGCGCCTCCCGGTCGCCAGACTCCGATTGGATCGCCTACCGCCGCCTTAATCGAGCTAAGTGGGAGTTGGTGAAGGCACCAATGGGAAGCGGGGCTCTCGTGTAGCTCCGGCGTTGCCAGACGGCAAAAGCTTCCTGACCTCAATGAGCAAGCCGCGCTACGATATCTGGCCGTTGGAAGGATTCCCGCAACCGCGGCGATAGCCCTTCTGGTGCCCACCGTACCCTGGTCTGATTTTCATGAAAAGGAAGTGAGCATCAGGAAATGCTAGCGCATTAGCCAAACATTTGCCGTCTGCTCACTGAGCGAAAACACGAGACGGTCGCGGGCGAGTCCGCGATCCATGTCGGGAAATGGCTCGATCAAGCGTTGCTCTCCATGAAAGTGCGCCAAGGCAACCTTGGCTCCGGCGGGCCGGCCAGCGGAGCGGTTGAAGTGCTGCGCCCACAAACAGTGAAACGAGCCGTGGGCCCCATCGTAGTAGAGCCACTCCCCGTTGGGTGACCAGAGCGGGCTCCGTCCGCTGGCGACTTCCACCCATTGCTGGCGGGGCAGGCGCCCGGCACGATTGAAGGGCACCGCAAAGATTCGGTGCTCCGTGCCGCTGGAAGGCCAGGCCACAAACGCCATCCAGCGGTTCGAGTGGTCGAGGCTGGCTTGCGCGAAGCGGAAGGATTCATCGTGGACGGGTTCGGTGGGCGCGCCACCGGCAAAGTCCCGCACTGAGAGTTGCTTGCCGTCCGTTTCAGTAGCGAGAAACGACTTACCGTCCGCCGTCTGGTCCATAAACCGGCACTTTTCACAGATGGTCTCGGGCGTTCCCGACGCAATCTTCAGACGCCGGATCTCATAATTCTCCCGGCTCACAAACCACCGGTAAATCACGGTATGGCCATCGGGGCTGATGCGCGGAAACGACTCCCACTCGGGCGTTGCGGTAAGCTGACGTTCCACGCCGGTGTGCCGGTTCAGCAGATACAGGTCACCGGGGTCGCTGTGGCGCCAGGAAGTGTAAGCCACCCAGGTTCCGTCGGCTGAAACGCTGGCAAACTGCTCGGACGTTTTCGCGTGGGTGAGCGGATGCAGTGCGCCCGTTACCACGCCCCGGTTGGGGTCGAGCGGCAGTTCATAAACATCGTTGTTGCGCGTGGCTACTTCCGCCACGATACGGCCATCGGCCGCCGCCGAGGCATGGCGGACATGGTCGCTCATCAGGCTCACGCGCTCAGGCGGGAAGTTGGGCTTCCAGTCCTCGGCGAGCCGAAGCCGCCATAGATTGGCCCCCTCGCGGGTTCTGGCGCTGAAGACGATACTGCGCTGGTCGAAATAGGAAGGCGTCCATTCTTGCCACCCACCGGAGATCCCGGGAATCCGATCCGCGCTTAGCTCGGCATACACGCCCAACGGCTTGGCCCAGGATCCATCGCGCGGAGTCACCCACCAATCCACCAATTCACCGGGGCGGCTGCCGGTGAGGATGAGAAAATCGTTCCCCGCCCAAATCGGAAGAAAGGCGGTCAACTCCGGATGGAGCGCTTTCGGCTCGCCGCCGGAAGCGGGGATGATCCACGAGCTGAAAATGGACTGCATTTTTCTCGAAGCGGGGCCGGCGCCAGCTTTTTCCAATTTCGAGTAAGCGATCCAGGCACCGTCCGGCGAATAGCGCGGCCTTGCGCCATCCTTCACCAGCAGGCGGGCCTCGCCACCCAGCAGGGGCATGGTGTAAATGCCACCCGGTTCGCGCGAAGATTCAAAAGCCACCCGGTCGCCCTTCGGCGAAATCACCGGCGCGGTGTCTCTGGCGGCATCATGAGTTAGCTGGATCGCTTCGGTGCCTTCCACCGGCTGAAGGTAGATGTCGAGATTGACCGGGTCCGCGCGATTCGACGCATAGGCCAGCATCTTCCCGTCCGGGGAGATGTCCGGCCAGCCGGTGTAACCCAGGTCATCGGTAAGCCGGGTGAGGTTGCCGACGGAACTCACCGCGCGGGATGTCGCCGGGCGAAAAGTGCCCCATCCCGCCAGGACGAGCACCAGCACCGCCGCCGCGGGCAAGGTCCATCGCGGTAACCACCACGCGCTCGAACCGGCCTCGGCCACCGGATGGGCCGCCGGATGGGCCGGCAGGGGAGCGTCGGCCGTCGCCACCGAATCATCCTCGACGACTCCGATGAATCGGTAGCCCCGCCCGATCACCGTTTGGATGTAACCAGGCTCGTCCGCGTCATCGTCCAGCGCCCGGCGAATTTTGCGGATCGCTGTGTTGATGCCATCCGCCGCCTCGACATGCCGGCCTTTCCCCCAGACCTGCTCGGCGATCTCCTCCCGGGTGACGATGCGGTCCCGCTCTCGAATCAGGAGCAGCAGAATGTCCAGGGGGATATTTTCGATCTTGAGCGGCTGTTCGCCGCGAAGGAGTTGCCGTTGCGGGATGTCAATCCGGTAGGGACCAAAGCGGATCATATTCCCCTTTTAATGAGCGACGTAAGACTTCTTCAGCCCCGTCTGAAGCTAAATTCAGAACCGCTCCATTGTATACACAACGCGGC
>Ga0105049_10002181_pt1 | contig 23112 bp, 20 predicted proteins | sample MAT06_FD_78087 | JGI IMG/M metagenome (GOLD analysis project Ga0105049, IMG submission 78087) | Freshwater microbial communities from Lake Fryxell liftoff mats and glacier meltwater in Antarctica - MAT-06 | ecosystem: Environmental > Aquatic > Freshwater > Ice > Liftoff microbial mat | place...
AAGTTATCTGAGTTTGGTTGTCGAATGCGAAAACAGCACTCGTTGTTGATGCAGGAATAATCTGAAAATTACCCTGAACCATATTTACAGGTGCAATTTCATCCTGAGCTGACAGGACTTGAAAAACAAAGCAAAATCCAATTAAAAGAATTCCTTTCATGAGAAGTTTTTGCTTTCAACGAGAATGCGTTTTACTTATTGTCTCATGGATATTTTGGATAACAATGATTTAGGTTTTTTGCTTTTTCTTCTTTGCTGCAGGGAACAAAATGTTATTCAGAATCAACCTGTAGCCGGGTGAATTTGGATGCAATGCAAGATCTGTTGGCGGATCAAACACTTTATGCTCGTAATCTTCAGGATCATGTCCACCATAAAAAGTAAATGTCCCTTTTCCGAATTCCCTGTGGATATAACGAGCTTCCCCTGCGGCCTTGTTTTCGCCCATTATCAGCACATCTGACTTAATGTATTTTTTAATGAATGCGGTGGTTTGCCCCATAAAGCCTTTTACGATCCGCTCATGATTCTGACAAAGCATCGTTGGAACTGGATCCCATTTTGCCGAAAACTCAAACAACCCGAAATAGTCCTCTTTTTCAGGGATACGGCGGCTTTGAGTGGCATCAATACTTGAGAATTCATATTCAGCCGGGTTTGCACTTAACGTAAAATCGGTGAATGCAAAGCAGTTTGCGTATTCCATTTTACGCTGCATCGCGGGATCAGCAGGATCGCCATCAAACATACTTTCGCAGATATCAACGCCATCTGCAGCAAGCGCGATGTCGTAGCTGTCTGTCGCAGAACACATCGCGAAAAGAAATCCTCCGCCGACGGTGAAATCACGGATCTTTTTTGCTACGCCAAGCTTTAATTCGGAAACCTTGTTGAAGCCTAACTTATGCGCCATGTCTTCCGAATTTTTTTGCTGGTCGACATACCATTTCTGGCCACGGTAAGCAGCCCAGAATCTTCCGTACTGCCCTGTAAAATCTTCATGATGCAGGTGAAGCCAATCATACAGGTGCAGCTTATCACCAATTATTTCTTCATCATAAACGATATCATACGGAATTTCCGCGTAGGTAAGAACGAGTGTAACTGCATCGTCCCAGGGTTGTTTATCTTTCGGGGAGTAGACAGCTACTTTGGGCGGCTTTTCCAGCTTTACTGCGTCCATGTTCACTTCCGGACTTGCTATTTCCTGCAGGATGGCATTTGCCTGAGCGTCTGCAATTACCTGATATGAAACCCCACGGATCACACATTCGCTTTCGATAGCTTTACTATGCTGGCACATGAAGCTTCCGCCCTTATAGTTGAGCAGCCAGTACAATTCTATTTCCTGGTTGAGTACCCAGTAAGCAATACCGTATGCTTTCAGGTGATTTTGCTGGGATTCGTCCATTTGAATAAGCAACGAAGCCGACCTCAGTTGAGCCAATCCGGAGAACAGGAAAATGGCAATAAAAATAAAAAGCTTTTTCATTTGTGACTTAACGCAAAGTATTGAACGGTATTTTCCGTTCCAGGGTTCAGAACAGGGAAAATTAGTACAATTCTCAGAAAGGTACACTATCGGTATTCCAGTTTTCGTTAGATGATGCATCGTTCATCCTGGAGCCGCGAATAATTGTTCCATCTTCTCCAAAAGCTGTATTGGGCTGCAATCCTGCCGATGCCTGGTAGGGAACAGTAGTTTCATAATCCACAAATTTCGCCAGGTGATTGATGTATTTCAACGGCACAACACCTAGTGCCCCGTTTCGATGCTTGGCAACGTGAATTTCGGCAAGTCCGTTTGTTGGAGAGCCATCTTCACGTTCAGTAATGTTATAATACTCAGGTCGGTAAATGAAAAGAACCATGTCGGCATCCTGCTCAATCGCCCCGGACTCACGTAAATCGGAAAGTTGCGGCACCTTGGTTCCGCCGCGCTGCTCTACGTTACGACTTAGCTGAGATAACGCTATCACAGGAATTTCAAGTTCTTTCGCAATACCTTTCAGGGAACGTGAAATTGTGGAGATTTCCTGTTCACGGTTTCCTCCGCGGTTGTCGCCACCGGCGGTCATCAGCTGCAGGTAATCGATTATGATCATCTGGATGTCGTGGTTTGCTTTAAGCCTTCTGGCTTTTGCCCTTAATTCGAAAACGGATAGGGCAGGGGTATCATCGATAAAAATCGGAGCTTCTGTAAGTTCACGAATCTTCGTATCCAGCTGATGCCATTCGTGGTTCTCAAGCTGGCCTTTTTTTAATTTTTCCCCACTTAACCCGGCTTCTCCGGAAATAAGACGCATTACAAGCTGGATGCTTGACATCTCCAGAGAAAACAAGGCAACCGGGCGTTTAAAATCGACCGCCGCATTCCTCGCCAACGAAAGCACGAATGCGGTTTTACCCATACCTGGACGAGCGGCGAGAACGACAAGATCGGATTTTTGCCAGCCTGCAGTAACACGGTCCATCTCATAAAATCCGGACGGAACTCCGCTTAGTCCGTCCTGCTGCTGGCCTGCTTTTTCAATTTGTTTTTTCGCATCAGAAATGAGATCACTCATTTTAGCGAAGTTCTTTTTGATATTTCCTTCTGCTACAGCAAAAAGATTTTTTTCTGCTTTATCAAGTAGTTCAAGTGCGTCGGTACTTTCCTCGTAGGCATCTTTGATTATTTCTGATGATACCCGGATGAGTTCGCGTTGAATCTGCTTCTGGTTGAGAATCCTTGTGTGATACTCAATATTGGCTGTGGATGCAACGCGATTTGTGAGGGAAGTAATATATTGCGGACCACCAACCATATCGAGTTCGCCGCGTTTTTTCAGTTCCTGAACAACGGTGAGGATATCGACAGGTTTTGAGTTTGCGAATAATTCCCAGATTGCTCCGAATATCCGTTGATGCTCATCTTTGTAAAATGTTTCCGGCTTCAGGGAGTCGATCACGTTTGCAAGTGAATCCCTGTCAAGCATTAACGCACCTAAAACGGCTTCTTCAACATCCAGTGCCTGAGGTGGCAATTTTCCGAGTGAAGGGTCAAATCCCGGAGCAATTGCCCCGTATAGATTGCGTTTTTTTCTGTTGGCTGCATTAATACTTTCATTCTCTTTCATCGGACGGCAAATATACTCTTCGGTTCCCCTGCACTTCTGTTTGTTAAAAACTCCTATAGAGCTAAAAAATAGCAGCTTAAAATTTTAACAAAACTGTATTAAGTCATATAATTTTTTATGCGAAAAATGATTCGGAAAACCGGTAGTATTGCTTACTGATAGTCCCATATTTCAGGCTGAGAACTAACGTTTCTGTAGCAATTTCCGTTTAGAAGGCAGTGCAGATTTCAGGTTCTCATTTTCGTTCTTTTCATAAGGTACGGCATCAGAACCTGAGTATACCCCTTATGAATATCTGCTTCAACAAAATCGATGTGAAACTGTGCGCAACGTAATTTCAGATCCTGGGTAAACTCATGGATCTGCTCCAGGTATTTTTCTTTTACCTCCTGCGGCTGAAGTTTTATTTCTTCTCCGGTTTCAAGGTCCACAAAACGGTAAGGACGATTATCAAAATTAAACTCCAGTTCCTTCTGCTTATCCGTTACGTGAAATAAAACGACTTCATGCTTGTTATGTTTAAGATGCTGCAGGGCAGAAAAGAGATGTTCTGTTTCTGTGCCGTGTTCAAACATATCACTGAAAATAATTACCATACTGCGTTTATGCACAGCTTCGGCAATTGTGTGAAGTGCTTTTGCCGCATTCGTTTGGTTCTGCTTTTTGCTGTCCCATGGTGTGTCGAGCAATTTTTCCAGTTCGGCGTAAATCATTGCTTTATGAATAGCAGATGACCGCGCCGGCGTTTGCAATTCAAGATCGTCAGAAAATATACTTAGCCCGGTTGCATCACGTTGTTTATTCAACATATGAAAAAGAGCGGCTGCTGATTTAACAGAGAAACTCAGCTTGTTATCAATCCCTTTTTCCCTGGCATCTACCGGAAAATACATGGATGAAGAACGATCGATCACAATCTGGCATCGGAGATTGGTTTCTTCCTCGAAGCGTTTTACAAAAAGCTTGTCGGTTTTGCCATAAAGTCTCCAGTCGATGTACCGCGTAGATTCTCCCTGGTTGTATTGACGATATTCGGCAAATTCTACAGAAAACCCATGAAACGGGCTTTTGTGCAGGCCGGTGATAAATCCTTCAACCACCTGCCTTGCCATTAATGCGAGATGACCGAATTGTTGTAGCTCCTGTCTGTTAATCGGCATTATGAAGTAATTGTGTTGATCAGCATATCTGTTCTGATTGGCGGAGTCTAATAAACGAAAAACACAGAGCGTAAACCCTGTGTTCTTTAGTATAACCTTACGTGCTTATTCTTCTAAGCAAGTTGTGCGTCGAGCTTTTTGGCAAGCACATTTTTAGCAACTGCACCAACCTGTTTATCGACAACTTGTCCGTTTTTGAATACAAGAAGTGTTGGAATATTGCGGATACCAAACTTCATTGAGATTTCAGGATTGCTGTCAACATCTACTTTTCCTACAACGGCCTTCCCATCGTAATCAATAGAAAGTTCTTCAACGATTGGACCTACAACGCGACACGGGCCGCACCATTCTGCCCAGAAATCTACAAGTACCGGTTTATCTGATTTAAGAACGAGTTCTTCGAAATTTGCATCTGTGATTTGTAAAGCCATGATTTTTTTATTTAACGTGGTTGGATTTTCAAAGATAAGACCAACAGTGCAGAAATGACATATTGGCTTATTTAGATTTTTACAAGGTTTTGAACATTTACCTTTTGCGACAATGCTCAGGAACGAAACATTGAATTGGGATTAAAGTTCGGACGGAGTGATGAGTGTTAAGTATTACGTATTACGTTGATTCTTAAGTGTTAAGTGTTAAGTGTTAAGTGTTGAGTGTTGAGTTGAATGTTGAGTTTTGAGTGTTGAGTTGAGTGTTAAGTGTTAAGTTTTAAGTTTTGAGTGTTAAGTTTTGAGTTTTGAGTTGAATGTTGAGTTGAATGTTGAGTGTTAAGTGTTAAGTTTTGAGTGTTAAGTGTTGAGTGTTAAGTGTTAAGTTTTGAGTGTTAAGTGTTGAGTTGAGTGTTGAGTGTTAAGTGTTAAGTTTTGAGTGTTAAGTGTTGAGTTGACGTTGAGTTTAGTGTTAAGTTGAGTGCTAATGAGTTTGATTGTGAGTTTGATAATGATTTCTGAGTTGAGTTTCATTGTGAGTAGAGTTTCATGATGAGTTATGAGTTAGCAGAGTTATGAGTGTTTTGATTTGGGTGAAGTCGCCACAGAGTTTTGTTTTTATGTCAAAGAAAAAAATCTATATTGTGTGAACCTGTTTTTTGTAACCGCATATTCCCGCTGCCAAATCGTCGTTTAATGATTCTTAGAAATAGTATTTTGATGGCGCTGCTGCTATCTTCCATCAGTATAATCGCTCAAAACAATCAGGAAAGTGCATACCCGGCAAATTCAGGCTTATCGAAGCCTGTTCAGATCCAGGCGCTTCAGAGGAAAACAACAGAGCAGAGCGGTAAAAAGCAAATTTCCGCAGAGTCATCAAAAGAAAAGGCTCCGGCGAAGAGTGATGTAGAACTTCATCTTGATGATGCGGTGAGTTCGGGATCTCAATTTAAACAACCCGAATATTGGTACAATACTTATACAGACTCGCGGAATTCTTTTTTGAAAAATGATGGACGGATTGATTTAAAAGAGGAAAAAGCGCTTGAAAGCATTGTCACAGAGAGCATAAAAAATACTCCGGGTAGCTTTTACAGCAATTACATTCTTTTACGGCAGAACAGAAATAGGGCATCGGCAGACATATATATGTCCCTATTGGAGAAGCAAAATGTGCAGCCCGGGTTAATTGACGCGGAGAAAGCCTGGATGGCTGAAAGATCTAATAATAACGAGTTGCGCGATAAAGCGATGGGCGATTATTTTTACCACGGAATGATGAGTCCAGTGCAGCTAAAAATGGCCGAATGGATGCTTGAAGCTGCCGAGAATGGCAGTATGATCATTACAAATGGCGAGTTTGATACCTATCCGTTATGGTATAAGGCAAAAAACAGGAATGTGTTTATTATTTCATTTGCCATGATGGAAGATAAAACCTGGCTAAAAAATAAATTGCACCAGTGGGATCCCGGTTTAAACGTTCCGGAAAACATTGCCGACCGGGAATCGCTTATTGAACTACTATTAAAAAGTAAAAAACCGGTTTATCTGTCCTGGTCGGTTGGATCAGATCTTTTAAAAAAACACGCTCCCGATTTATATCCCGTTGGCCCTCTTGTTAGGATAAGTAAAAACCAGGTGGATAATATTCCTTCGCTTAAAAAGTTTTACTTCAACTCAGATCTTCAATTTTCACTTGAGAGATTCGCCGTAGTACCAAGGAATTCAGATCCGTTTGTTCATACACTTTCTAATCTTTACCCCGGACTTAGTTTATTAAAAAAGCAAGTCGGGAATTCCGATGTATTTTATGACAAAACAATAGTCATTGAAAACCACCTTAATAACTTAACTGGTAAATCCATTAGCAAATGAGCTTGCAAATTCCAGAATCGGATGAGCAGCTGATGGAGCGCATTATCCGGCGAGATAAACCAGCTTTCGGTATTTTATATGACCGTTATAGCCGGAGGTTACTTTCATATTTTATGCGGATGCTCTGGAATAATCGGGAGCTTTCTGAGGATTGCCTGCAGGATCTTTTCCTGAAAATTGCAAAACAGCCCGAATTGTTCGATACAACAAGGTTATTTAAACCCTGGGTTTACACTGTTGCTAATAATATTTGTAAAATGGAATACAGAAAAGCAGGAAGGAAAGGTCCTTCTGTTTCAATTGATTTTGTTCCGGAGTTAAGAGCTACAGACCCGGGAATAACCGAAAGGATAGATAAGCGTGCATTCACAGCAAAGTTGAAAGAAGTGCTGACAACGATTAATGAGCCGCATCGGAGCACATTTGTGCTAAGGTATTTTGAAGAGCTTTCGTTAAAGGAAATCAGTGTTATCCACAATTGCAGCGAGGGTACTGTTAAGAGTCGTTTGTTTTATACGTTACGTAAAATAGCTGGTAAACTTCCACAATTTCAACACATTTGATCATGAGCCATTCAGCCTTTCCCGACGGATTCGAAGAGATGATCGTCAATAAACGATACCACGAATTAAATGCTTTCGAATTAAAGCAGCTGTCGGACGAACATATTTCAGAACTGGAGTATGATCAGATCCGTAACACCTTGCTTAGTTTGGGTAATTTAGAAGAAGAAATGCCCGAACCCTCAGCGGGTTTAAGAGATAAATTACTGGATGCATTTGATCAGAAAACTGAACGTAAACCAAAGGTGATAATGTTCCGGATGTGGTCAATTGCTGCAACTGCTGCCGCCTTGCTAATTGCCGTTCTTCTAATAATTAAGCCTTATGAAAAGGAAATGAATAAGGGAATTTCTCAGATTAATTCTTCGGATAAGGAAAATTCGTTGGTGAATAAAGAACCCCAGGCTGAGTTTAAAAGTAAGAATATTCCTATGCCTCCCGAGGTTGAAGACGCACCAAAAAAGGAGGAATTAACAAAAGAAGAAAGTGGAACGGCGGTAATGGATAGAAATGAAATGGGTGCAAATGATGTCGATGAGAAGCTGACGAAAACTGCAGCTGCGCCTATCGAAGATGTCGAGCCAGCCAAATTAAGTGAAACGTCTGTTGGCCTTTATAATGCAGCGCCGGCAATTACCAGTGGAACTATTTCAACTACTGAATCGGTGAATGAAAATATGGTGTTATCATCAAACAAATCTAAATACACAAGTCAAAGTGCTTCTATGAAAAACAATATTGATTTACTTTCTTTAACTGTTATGGTTTATTAGAGACTGATTTTTTTCGTTTTCCGGGGTTAGATGGATTATCATAAATCAATTGGAGCTTCTTCATGATGGTATGGGCTGACAGGCCGTGGACAACAATTGAAATCAGAACGACGAATGCAACGATTGACCAAAGTTCATGCTCGTATTTAAATCCTGTTTGTTGAAAAGCATAAGCGAGATAGAAAAATGATCCGATTCCCTTAATTCCAAAAAAGCTGATCGCTATTTTTTCTTTAAATGGCATTTTTATACCTGTAAGTGCTAGAATTCCAGACGCTGGCCTGATAACAAATAAAAATCCGATGCAAAACAGGATACTTATTAAATTCAGGTAATTCAGAATTCCATTAACGAAACTTCCGCCTAAAAATATTAGGACTACAGCAACAAGGATTCTTTCAACCTGATCTATGAATTCGTGCATTTCTTTGTGGAATCCATTTTGCATTTCGTAATTTCTGAGCGTAATGCCCAAAACAAATACCGCAATAAATCCGTAACCCATAAGCGATTCTGTGATACCGTATATAACAAGTGCGGATGCAATTCCAACAAATCCACCTTGGGTTTGGAACATCCTACTCTTTTCAGAAAATGAGAAAATAAACCGGGCGAGTAATTTTCCGAAAATGAATCCAATGATAACTCCGGCGCTGATCCTGTAGAGAAGGTCAAACCACAGCCAGTGAATTAACGGGGAAAAGGTAAAAACTCCACCAATTGTAGCCGTTAAAATTGCAAGGTGCGTAAACGGGAATGCCGTTCCGTCGTTCATTCCCGCTTCTGCAGTTAAGGAAAATTTAACGCGGTGTTTTTCTTTTTCGTTTGGAGCGCCTACCTGCACATCGGAAGCAAGCACCGGATCGGTTGGTGCAAGCACAGCACCTAATAGAATGGAAGACGCAAGATCAAGTTTGAGGACAAAGTAACCCAACGCAGCAACCACAGCAATACACGTTAGCATTGTTATACTTACCAGACGAAAGGGAATACGCCATTTCTTGAAAGTAAATGCCTGATCAATTTTTAAGGCAGTGCCCATTACCGAGATTATTACTGCAAATTCAGTAACATGAAATGTAGATACCGGATAGGTAAATGGATCAGGTGTGGGTAGAAAATTAAACAGACTGTAAATCGTCGCCCCGAAAATTACATAGATAAGCGCGAATGAAAGCCTCAGAGTTTTAGCGAGCGAAGGTGCCCAGGCCATGCCCAGCGCAGCAATACTGAAGAGAATAATAGTATATATGTAGTGCATCCAAACGATTTTAAGTCAAAATGATGCCAGGCATTAAACCATTAATATAAACTAAATTCGGGTTACTGATGCCATTGAATTTATAATTGAAGGATTGCAACTGATACACATTACCAGTCCGGTATTACGTGGAATTTTAATCAAAAAAAATGCATAATGATCAGGGTTGAAGTCTTTGGGTGTACTCCCATCATCGTTAAATTCGCCGTATTTACTTCAATATCCTACTGCAGTGTCATCGGCCCGTGGATCTGCACCGCCCTCAAGGGTTCCATCGTCTTTTCTTAAGATACAATCCATTCTTCCGAGCGTACCATTAAGTTCTTCCAGGTTTTCTTTTTTATCAGTCAGGAATTTAATAGCCTGTTCTGAAAATGCGCCTTTCTCAAAAGTTATCTTATCGGGTAAATACTGATGGTGAAATTTTAAGGCATTTACCGCTTCCTGCATATTCATTCCATGCTCAATAACATTTAATATTGTCTGGAAAACGGATGTAATTATTGTCGATCCACCTGGTGTTCCAACCACCATAAATAATTTACCGTCTTTTTCTACAATAGTCGGTGTCATTGAGGAAAGCATACGTTTGTTGGGCTGCACAGAATTCGCTTCCGAACCCACAAGTCCGTAAGCATTTGGTACACCGGGCTTTATACTGAAGTCATCCATTTCGTTGTTCAGAAGAAAACCTGCACCTTTTACAAAAACCCGGCTACCGTAACTTCCATTAAGAGTAGTTGTAATTGAAACTGCATTTCCTTCTTTATCCACTACCGAGAAATGTGTTGTCTCTGTGCTTTCGTAACCCGGAATTTTGCCTCCGGAAATTTTGCTGCTCGGTGTCGCCTCTGAAAAACTGAAATCACTCATCCGGTTTTCCAGGTAATTTTTCTCAACTAGCTCTTTTACCGGAATTTTCACAAAATCGGGATCTCCGAGAAATTTTGCACGATCAGCATAAACACGTCGTTCTGCTTCAATCATGAGCATTGCCGTGCTATCTGAATTCCAGCCCCATCGATGCAAAGGATATTTTTCAACCATTTTAAGCAGCTGAATTAATGCGATGCCGCCGCTGGACGGGGGCGGAACGGAAATGATCTTGTAGTTTTTATAATCAGCAATCAGAGCTTCCCGCCATACCGAATTGTATCCTGCAAGATCCGCATAACTAATAATGCCTTCGCCTCTTTGCATTTCTTCCACAATTAATTTCGCAGTTGATCCGTGGTAGAATCCTTCCGCTCCCAGTTCGCTGATAAGCCTTAATGTCTTTGCCAGATCCTTCTGTACCAGCAAATCTCCTTGTTTCCAACCCGAAGATTTCTGAAGGTAACCCACTCCTGGATTTAGCTCTTGTAAATCAGGCGCTATTCGGTTTAGACCAGTGGCTTCTTTTAACGTTAGTAAGATACCATTCTCAGCCAATAATACAGCTGGCTCAAGCAATTGTGACCATTTTAGCTTTCCGTATTTTTTGTGTGCCTCTTCCATTCCCTTAACGGTGCCTGGAATTCCGCTGGCAAGATGTCCCGTTAAGCTTAATCCGTCTTTTACATTTCCTGAACCATCAAGAAACATATCACAGCTGGCAAGTGCCGGAGCCTTTTCCCTGAAATCAAGCGTTATTGATTTACCATCTTTATCCCGGAACACCATAAATCCGCCCCCACCGATATTTCCCGCAGATGGATGCACGACGGCGAGCGCGAACTGCACGGCAATCGCTGCGTCAACGGCATTTCCCCCTTTTTTCATTATATCAATTCCCACTTGAGAAGCTGCGGGATGCGCTGAGCAAACCATTGCGTTTTCGGCGAGCACCGGCTTTCTATCTGAGTAAAATCTGCCTTCAGAAGTTTTCGCGCTGTCATCATTGATATACTGATAGTTGCCGGATCCTTTTTGAATCTGCGCTCCAACGTCAAACCCATAAATCAGAAAAACAGAAAGAAAAAAGCATCTTGTTGCAATTTTCGAAACTTGCATGAATTCCATTCCGGATAATATTAATTAATGATTTCGTCTGAACCTTAGCGGAATACAATTCAGCTACTCCCCCAAAAGTATTATTTTATCTTCATCCTGACGAGCAAGAATGAATTTCAAAGAAATTCCTGGTTTGGAAAAAGAACGCTCTTGTATTAGCTTTGTGAATAATAGGGTTTTTGTAAGTATAAAATTAAAAAATGCCGAAGATTAGTCCGCTTAGAATTTTACTCGCTGATGACGATAAGGACGATCATTATCTCTTCACCCATGCTATTAGGGAATTTGATTCCGATATATTTATTGAAACGGTAAATGACGGGGTTGAACTTATCGAATTTCTTAACAATAACAGCAATGAAAAGCCAGACATCGTGTTTCTGGACCTCAATATGCCAAGGAAAAACGGCATTGACAGCCTAAGAGAAATAAGGGCTACTGAAAAGCTGAAAGATTTACCTATTGTTGTCTGCAGCACAGCTGATGTGGAAAGCAACATCAATGCAACCTACACGTCAGGTGGAAATCTTTACCTACAGAAACCCTACAGCCTCAGTGAACTGGTGAAATCCATGGAAAACATTCTGGGACTTTGCAAAGCTGGTAAATTCCCCCAATTTCCGAGGCAACACTATTTTTACAAACACGGTTGATTTCTTTGAAGTTATAATTTACTCGCTAACCTTGGTTTCGGGTACTATTTCCGGATGACTGATTTTCCCACCTGAATTCCCGGTCCTTGTCATAACGCCGAAAGTTGCGAGCGTAAAAATTAACATAACTATGCTAAAAGCCTTGCGCCGCGGATGTCCGATGTGATCAAAATAAAATGCAACTGCAGCCAAGATTCCCATAACCTCGCTCATCCACAGGGCAATTTCTCCGTTTTCCTCGTGCTCGTGAATCAAATGATGCGAAACACCTTCGATCTCTTCTTTTATTTCTTCTGCTCCTTCACCCGAAATAAAGGCCGGGATTGTTAAGATGGCGGTAAATAGAAGAATTGCATAGCCTGTTTTGCGGACGGTTACATTGTCGATAATAATTCCGCTGCCAAGTACGAGCAGTCCGAAACAGCTGCCCATAATTGGGAAGTGTGTAAACAGTAGATGGATATGTGCGTCATTCATAGTGTTGCAAAGGTTGTTAATTGGTTTGAAAATCTGAGCAATAATTTAAATTAAACTAACATCTTTTTAAAATGCTGAAGCTACACTTGATCACTTTGATAGAACCTCTCAAGTTGGCAATCACAAGACTTAAGTTGAAGCCGTCAATCAATTTCCTGGTATTTCTCTTTTAGGCAAGCCATAGGAATAAATGCTTTCCCGGCAAAAAAGTGGAATGATGTTAATGAGTAGGCCTAGTTATCGCACTGCATTAACAGCGAAACCGGCATTGGGAAGGATCAGGCATATTGTGCGGCTGTGCTTATTCGAACCGCGAGCTAAAAAATTGAAAACCCTAAAAAAGCTTTAGCTGCCCGCCTTTAAAATTCCGGTGCATTTCAAAATTCATTGGAGGTATTGTTCTTCCTTTCATAAATTTTCGTTTTCCAACATTAAATTGCTGTTTAATCATATCTGCCCAATGTCCTTCACCACGCATTCTTACGCCATAGCGGGTGTCATTAACTTGTCCGCCGTGCAATGATTTAATCTGGTTAATTACTTTTTCGGCCCGGTCCGGATAGTTCTTCCGCACCCAGTCGTCGAACAGTTTTCCTATCTGACCGTTAAGACGCACAACGGTATAAGAAATCCCAAGCGCTCCTGCATCCGCAACTGCCTCAATCAAAGCGGGTATTTCAGTATCATTTAGTGATGGAATTACCGGCGCCATCATAACATTTACAGGAATGCCGTGAGCGGCCAGGAATTTAATTGTTTTAAGAACATTAACCGCCGAAGACGTCCGTGGCTCCAGCTTTCTTTTCAATTGCTCATCAAGCGTTGTAAGTGTCATATTAACAACGACCAGCTGTTGTTCTGCCAGCTTTTCGAGGATATCTACATCACGTTGGATGAGGGCGTTTTTCGTGATTATTCCTACAGGATGCCTGAACTTGTAAAATACCTCCAGCGTCTGTCTGGTAATTTGCATTTTACGCTCAACTGGCTGATAAATATCTGTGTTACCTGCAAGCATTATCATTGCAGCTTCCCATTTTGGATTAGCCAGGGCCTTTGACAATAATTCAGGTACATTTTTTTTAATCAATATGTTTTGCTCGAATTCGGCACCTGCGCTGTATCCCCAGTATTCATGAGAATTACGGGCATAACAATAAATACATCCATGTTCGCATCCCTGGTAAGGATTCATGCTGTAATCGGGAAGATCGGGGCTTTCAACTTTATTGATAATCGTTTTTGGGTAAACCTCTATGTATTTTGTTGCCGGATTTTCGGTCAGCAATAATTCCCGCTCTTCATCTGTGGCAAGGTGTTCTACATCCTTTTCTGTAGATTGCCTGAGAAAACGGTTGGCAGGATTGATCTGCGCACCACGTCCTTTTATGTACAGAGGATCTTGCATGATTGCAAATTTACGAAGGGATGTTCGTCATTGTTGTTACATTTTGAAACAAAGTTATACAGGTGATTTTATACTACTTTGTCATGGTTTTTAAGTGTAAATTCTCTGATAATTATTCCAAACTGACATGCCATACACCCAGATTAGAATTGCTCGTCCCACTTCGTCCTTAAAGGAAATACAACGGTTTTACTGCGACGGCCTTGGATTAAACAAGATCGGAGGTTTTCGGGATCATGACGGGTATAACGGCGTTATGATTGGCCTACCTGATGAATCCTATCATCTGGAATTTACAGAACATATAAGTGGAGCATCATTTCCACCTCCCACAAAAGATAATTTGCTTGTATTTTATTTTGCCGACCTGCTGGAAAGAAACTTATTAGCAGAGAAGCTTTTTGCGATGGGATTTCCCGAAACGGAACCAGAGAATCCTTATTGGAAAAAGGACGGAATCACAATTGAAGATCCTGATACATGGAGGATTGTTTTGATGGGAATTAAAAACTTCCGGTTATAGATATTTGATTTAAATTCCCTGCTAAAATCATTTGATGTTAAAATCATTCTCTTCGTTAGCTGTTATGCTAATCGCTTGTTGTGGCTCGGGGTTAGTAATTAGAAAAAGCGCTTTCATCTGCTGAAAGAAACCAGTGTGATTTCGGACTAGTGCAACGACATCAGGAGACTCTGTAGACAGACACCAACTATAACGTGATTCAGATAGTTTGCTGAAAATCATTAAAGTTTTTGATCACTGCTATTCACTTGATCTTATTGGTGCAGGAGGCGACTGGTGCGAGTTTCGAATTACCAGGCATCAAGTAAACTGGTCAATTCCTGCAAAGGAAGCATATAAAGTTTGTCCTGATATTGTTGGTCAGGGCGCAGGCGCTGCTGAAGAACTCGCCGCCAAGATGAAACGAACGAAACGACTTTATTTTTGGTGGGATTAATAGCTTAGGGCTTAACGGTTAAAACCTATTAGCGAAATCGAACTACAGCAATCCATGTGTCTATTAGACCGTATGCAAAGTGAAGTTACAATTTTAATGAATGGAATTGAATTTAGAAATCAATTTACACCACCCGTTTTACCAATCGTAAATTATGTGTGTATTTCCCGGTTTCCTGGTTGAAAATTCCCTGGTGATCTACCTTATCAATCCGAACCATCCCAGAAGCATGAATGATCTTTCCTCCGCCCAAAAGAATTCCAACGTGAATAATCCGGCCTTCTTCATTGTCAAAAAATGCAAGATCACCCGCAACACCTTCATCAATAAAGCCTAAAGTAACTCCCTGATCTGCCTGCTGATAAGCGTCACGGTTGAGTTTATGTCCCGCAATTTTATAAACCGTTTGGGTAAACCCTGAACAGTCAATTCCCAATGGAGATTTGCCTCCCCATAAATAAGGTGCATTTAAATAGGTGTAGGCGGTATCAATAATAAACTGTTGGATATCACCGTGTTTAACGGTATTCGTTTGCCCATCAAAAACATATTCAAAACCCTCGAGGTTGCAGGTTTTACCATCGAAATAAGGAAGCGAGCTGCCTATCACAATTGGGAGGTAATGCCCTCTTTCCGAATCTTCCAGCACATACATCAATTCCATTGAGCAGGTAATTTCACGGGATTCCAGCTCATTAAATGTTTCCTGCGAAATTTCCTGACATTGCTTTATATCGATCCAGCATTCGTAATTATCAAATGCGCAACGGATGTAAAGCCAATCTCCCTGTTGGCGCAATACTGTAAAATGCTCCCCGAACAGCAATTGCGTAATCATTTCGCTTTTGCTCGTTGGCTCGATCCGGCCCGGGATAACACTTAAATTACAAATACCGCAATCCATTTTCTTTAAGTCTGTGCGCGCCTCGCGGCGCGTATGTTAAGTCTGTGCGCGCCTCGAGGCGCGTATATCAAGTCCGTACGCGCCTCGCGGCGCGTATACTAAGTCCGTACGCGCCTGGCGGCGCGTATACTAAGTCCGTACGCGCCTCGAGGCGCGTACCTACCTCATAATTTTTCAATCACAATCGCCGACGCACCCCCGCCACCATTACAAATTCCTGCGACACCATATCTGCCATTATTCTGTTCAAGCACGTTTATCAATGTTGTAATAATTCTTGATCCCGAATTCCCCAGCGGGTGACCTAAAGCAACAGCGCCACCGTTTACGTTAACCTTTGAAGAGTCAATATCAAGCAATTTATTATTCGCAAGTGCGACCACAGAAAATGCTTCGTTGATTTCATAAAAAGAAATATCGTCTTTTTTCAACCCTGCATTTTCAATTGCTTTTGGAATTGCTTTGGCCGGACTGGTTGTAAAATATTCCGGAGCCTGCTGAGCATCGGCAAAACCAACGATTTTTGCAATTGGCTTAATTCCCATTTCAGCTGCTTTTTTTGCACTCATAAGCACCAGTGCAGACGCCCCGTCATTTAAGGTTGATGCGTTCGCAGCTGTAATAGTTCCTTCTTTTTCAAAAACAGGATTTAACCCTGCAACTTTATCGAATTTAATGTTTTTGAATTCCTCATCTTCCGAAACAACTATCGGATCTCCTTTACGTTGCGGAATGGTAACGTTTACAATTTCATTTCTAAATTTCCCTGCCTCACTTGCAGCTGCCGAACGTTTGTACGATTCAATAGCAAAAGCATCCTGATCTTCCCGGCTGATATTGTAATCGCGGGCACACAATTCCGCTGCATTTCCCATGTGGTAATTCTTGTAAACGTCCCAAAGGCCGTCTCTTATTAACCCATCAGTAAGCTGGCCGTGACCTAAACGATAACCCTGGCGAGCTTTATCAAGATAATAAGGCACGTTCGACATGCTTTCCATTCCTCCGGCAACAATAATTTCCTGGTCGCCATTCATAATGGATTGGGCGCCAAACATAACTGCCTTCATTGCCGACGCGCAAACTTTATTAATTGTTGTGGAAGGCACAGAAGTCGGAATTCCTGCCGCAATTGCAGCTTGTGTAGCTGGAGCCTGACCGAGGTTTGCCGAGAGCACATTGCCCATAAAAACTTCCTGAACGTCTTCCGGCTTTATTCCGGCACGTTCAACTGCACCTTTAATTGCAATGGCGCCAAGTTGGGTAGCCGAAAGAGACGACAATGAGCCATTCATACTACCAATTGGAGTGCGTACGGCGGAAACGATTACTACTTCATTCATGATTTGGGAGGAATGATTTAAAAACGCTGCGAAATTATAGAAATTTAGGGATGCAAATACCGCGAAGCATTATTCTGGAATTGGGCATCTTGAATTCTCTAATGCTTATATTATCTATTTTCAGCCACGGGCAGGTCGCGACCTGCCCTCAAAATTATGCGTACGGGCAGGTCGAGACCTGCCCTTAGCTTAGAAATTCGAAAAGGACCAGGCAGGTCGAGACCTGCCCTTAGCTTAGAAATACCAAAAGCTTTTTTTTAAGATTGAGCTGTGTAAAACCTTATGGCCATCCAATCTTCCATTTTATCTTTATCGCTACGTTTGAGCAAGATTTAAACATGACGACCGAACAGGCACAGAAAAAAATCAGCGACTTAACTGCAATCATCAACCAGCATAACTATAGCTATTATGTTCTGGCACAGCCGGGCATTGAGGATTTTCAATTCGACAGGCTGCTGGAAGAATTACAATCTCTTGAAAATGAGTTTCCGGAATTTTCATTTTCTGATTCACCAACCAAAAGGGTAGGAGGCGAGATCACAAAAAATTTCCCCACCGTGGTTCACACCTGGCCATTTCTTTCGCTTTCCAATTCTTATTCGAAGGAAGATCTGACCGATTTTGATGAACGGATCAAAAAATCAATCGATCAACCATTTTCATATGTATGTGAACTGAAATTTGATGGAGCCGCGATCGGACTTGTTTACGAGAACGGTCAGCTTAAACAGGCAACAACCAGGGGTGATGGTGTTCAGGGCGATGTTGTTACAGCCAACGCCAAAACGATTGGAAGCATTCCATTAAAACTTCATGGCGATAATTATCCGCCGCTTTTCGAGATCAGGGGAGAGGTTTTTATGCCTTTAAAAAGCTTTGAAAGCTTGAATGCGGGCCGACGCGCCGAAATGGAAGATCTTGGCCTGGATGAAGAAATGATCGCTGACCGGCTGTTTAAGAATCCGAGGAATGCCGCTGCTGGAAGCATGAAGATTCAGGAAAATTCTGAAGTCGCCAGACGAAAGCTGGATTGTTACCTTTATTCATTGCTAGGTGAAAATCTGCCGTTTAAGAGTCATAGCGAAAACCTTGAAGCTGCAAAAAAATGGGGGTTCAAGATTTCCGAACACATGCGGATTTGCAATACCATCGATGAAATTATGGAATACATCGATTCGTGGGAAAACAGACGTGATACGCTCCCTTTCGAAATTGATGGCGTGGTGATAAAAGTGAACGAATACAATATTCAGCGTTTGCTTGGAAGCACTGCCAAATCTCCCCGTTGGGCTATTGCATACAAATATAAAGCTCGGCAGGCAACAACGATTCTTAATAAAATAACCTACCAGGTAGGGAGAACGGGTGCAATAACTCCTGTTGCGAACCTGAAACCAGTCTTCCTTGCAGGAACTACCGTGAAACGCGCTTCTCTGTACAATGCGGATTATATTTCTTCGATGGACATCCGGGAAGCTGATACCGTAATGGTTGAAAAAGGCGGCGAAATTATTCCTAAAGTCGTAGCCGTTGATATTGAAAAACGAGCTGTTAACAGTCAACCTGTTGTTTATGCAACCAACTGTCCGGAATGTGGTGCTGAACTGATTCGGAAAGAAGGTGAAGCCATTCATTATTGTCCGAACGATGAAGGTTGTGCTCCACAGATTCTCGGAAAAATCGGGCACTTTATTGGTCGCAAAGCGATGGACATAAGTTCAATCGGCGAAAAAACCATCGAGGCACTTTATGCTCGTGGACTGATAAGGAATTTTACTGATCTGTATACACTCAGGGAACCCGGGAAGACCGAAGAATTAGGAAAAATGGAAGGGTTTAAGGAAACGTCCGTTAAAAATATCCTGGATGGAATTGAGGCTTCAAAGGCGATCCCATTCGAGCGGGTGCTTTTTGCGATCGGGATCCGTTATGTTGGGCAAACCGTTGCCAAAAAGCTGGCTTTGCATTTCAGGAATATTGAAGCATTGATGAAGGCGTCAAAGGAAGAATTACTGGAAGCAGAAGAAATAGGGACGATAATCGCAGATAGTATTGTTGACTACTTTTCGAAAGAAGAACATATTTCCCTTGTCAATCGAATTAAAGTGGCTGGATTACAGCTTGAACTCGATGAGGAAAATTACAAAGCGAAAAGCGATGTTTTAGCAGGAAAAAGCTTTGTTGTTTCCGGTGTATTTAGCTTATTTTCGCGTGACGATTTAAAGAAGCAGATCGAAGACAACGGCGGGAAGGTTTTAAGCGGCATCAGCGCTGCTACAACTTACCTGATTGCAGGTGAAAAAATGGGACCGGAGAAGCGGAAAAAGGCAGAAAAGCTGAGTGTTCCGATTATAACTGAGCAGGAATTTGTCGACATGGTAGGCTGAAAAAAAATATCAACAAGGAAAACAACACATGTTTGAAAAACTAATCCGGAGTTACGGCAATCTAAAGCTGAAAAAGGAGTCTGAGCAGGTAACACGGGAACGTACAGATCCTAATATTCATAAAGCAGCGATGATCGGGATCTTGTACGATGCCACGGAGAAAGAAACATTTGAACAGGTGAAGGAATTTTTCAGAGATCTTAAAAACAGTGGGAAAGATCCTGTTTCACTAGGTTTTATTGACGGAACGGATGTTACTTTTCACCCGCTTGCAAGACCCGAATCTGATTATCTTTTTAAAACTCAGGTGAACTGGTACGAAAAGCCCGGCAGTCCCGTGGTTGAGAATTTCATCGATGAGCCTTTCGATATCCTTATTAACCTCACATTAGCTGACAATTATCCATTGGATTTTATAGCTGCTGTTTCAAAAGCCGGACTAAAGATCGGAAGGGCAAACAGCGCAGTTTCATTCTGTTACGATATTACGTTTTTAGTTGATCCTGAATCGGATCTCAAAACGTTTGCATACATGATTATTCACTACCTCAGCAACATTAACAATGCGCGCACAACCAGCAATAAAAGGCACAGGAGCAGCCATTATCACTCCGTTTGATCAGGCCGGACGGGTAGATGAATTTTCATTAAGACGCCTTGTTTCCCATTTGGCCGATGGCGGTCTCGATGTTCTGGTTGTCCTTGGGACTACTGGCGAATCTGTGACGTTGACGAAAGATGAAAAGAAGCAGATCCAGGAAATTGTGCTGGCAGAAAATGCTGGTCGTTGCAGAGTAATTCTTGGCATTGGAGGCAACAACACAGCAGAAATAGCTGAAACACTTGAACATACCGATTTTACTGGGATAGACGCTGTTCTTTCAGTTTCACCCTATTACAGTAAACCTACACAGGAAGGAATTTTTCAGCACTATAAAGTCGTAGCTGATGCAAGTCCGCGTCCCGTTGTGCTTTATAATGTTCCTGGGCGAACAGGAAGTAATATGACAGCTGAAACAACGCTTCGTATAGCCGATGAGTGCAGAAATGTTTGCGGAATAAAGGAAGCCTCAGGTAATCTTGAGCAGATCATGCAAATCATCAATAAACGTCCGGCCGGTTTTCTTATGCTTAGCGGAGATGATGCGTTAACCTTACCAATCATTGCTTGCGGGGGAGAAGGCGTTATTTCGGTTGTCGCGAATGCTTTCCCGTCTCTCTTTTCGGAAATGGTTAACGCTGCAATGGACGGGAATTTTACGAGAGCCCGTAGATTCCATTACCCGTTGCTGGAATTCACACGTTTGATATTTGCTGATGGAAATCCTGCGGGGGTGAAAGCCGCTTTGAAAGTGTTGGGCATCTGTGAAGAATTCGTACGCCTTCCTTTAACCAACGTGCGCCCTGAAATCTTTGGAGCTATTGAAAAAGAGGTACAGGTTTTACGTAGGCTGGACTTGAAAACAGCCTGATTTTCGAAACATTTATCAAATGTGCATCCTATAGAAAATTGTAGCCTGATTTACAGGTTGTTACAATGCTTCCGATCTCATGCCGCACGATTGATTTTATGTAGTTTTGCCATACAATTCACAAAAGAAGCATGGCTTTAATAAAATCTATTTCAGGTATCAGGGGCACAATCGGGGGATTACCGGGCGAAGGACTTTCACCGGTTGATATAGTAAAGTTTACTTCTGCATTTGCAGCCTGGGTGCGACACCGGAATGATGCTTCAAGGATTACGATTGTGATCGGACGCGATGCCAGGATCTCCGGAGAAATGTTCCGCAACATCGTTGTGGGGACTTTACAGGGAATGGGAATAGATGTGATCGACCTCGGCCTGAGCACTACACCGACGGTTGAGATGGCGGTAATAATGGAAAATGCACATGCCGGAATTATTCTTACAGCGAGCCACAATCCAAAGCAATGGAACGCCTTAAAGCTGCTTAACGAAAAGGGTGAATTTATTTCAGGAGACGATGGCCAGAAAGTACTTGAGATGGCCGATCAGGAAGCGTTTACGTATGCTGATGTAAACAATCTTGGGCGTCACCTGGTGATGGATGGCTACATGCACAAGCATATCGAAAAGATTCTGCAGTTGCCCCTTGTTGATGTAGAAGCCATCCGCGAAAAAAACTTCAAAATCGTTGTCGATGCCGTTAATTCGACCGGCGGAATTGCAGTTCCCTTGCTTTTGAAGGCTTTGGGTGTTGAGCTTATCACTGAATTATATTGTACGCCGGATGGAAAATTCCCGCATAATCCGGAGCCGTTGCCGGAAAACCTGCGTGATTTAAGTGAAGAAGTTATTCGTAAAAAAGCGCACCTTGGAATCTCCGTTGATCCGGATGTTGACCGCCTGGCGTTGGTTTGCGAGGACGGAGACATGTTTGGGGAGGAGTTCACATTGGTTGCCGTGGCCGATTATATTTTAAAAAACACTCCGGGAAATACAGTGTCCAATCTATCCTCCACAAGAGCATTGAGAGAAATAACGGAAAAAGCAGGCGGGAAATATGAGAGTTCGGCCGTTGGAGAAGTCAACGTCGTTGAAAAAATGAAGGAGATAAATGCAATTATCGGTGGTGAAGGAAATGGAGGAATAATTTATCCTGAGCTTCATTACGGCCGTGATGCATTGGTGGGAATTGCTTTGTTTTTAACACACCTGGCAAAATTTGGTAAATCGGTTTCAATGCTTAGAGCGCAATATCCGAATTATTATATCTCGAAAAATAAGATTGAATTAACACCCGAGATTGATGTGGATGAAATCCTGAAGAAGGTTCAGGAAAAGTATAAAAAGCAGCCAATCAATACGATCGATGGGTTAAAAATCGAATTCGGAAAAGAATGGGTACACCTCCGTCGCTCCAATACTGAACCGATTATCCGCATTTATTCAGAAGCAGAAAATCCGGCGACGGCCGACAATCTGGCTAATAAGATCATTATGGACATAAAAGAATTTACTTCAGAGATGATGCTAAATGAAAGATTGTAAGGGCATAAGCATTCTGCTCATACAATTTCACTTATCTTCTGTGAGTCGGGGCTTGATTTCTTCAGCCCGGACGGACAAATACTCACAATAAAAAACTAACAAATGCCAATTTACCTCGATAACGCCGCAACTACCCGCCTCGACGAAGAAGTGATCGAAGCTATGTTGCCTTACATGCGCGAACATTTCGGTAACCCATCGTCCATTCATTCTTACGGGAGAATTACCCGTGCAGCAATTGAAAAAGCCCGGAAAACGATTGCAAACCTACTTCATGCCTCCCCTTCTGAAATCTTCTTTACTTCTGGAGGAACAGAAGCTAACAACATGGCGATAGTGCGCACTATCAGTGAATACGGAATTATCCACGCCATCAGTTCAGCTACCGAACATCATGCGGTATTGCACACTCTTGAGGCATTGGCGGCCAAGGGTAAAATCGAACTGAGCTTCGTTAAACTTGATTCAGAAGGAAGAGTTGACATTGCCCATCTGGAGGAATTATTGAATTCCAAACCGCGTTCATTTGTTTCGTTAATGCACGCCAACAATGAAGTCGCAACCCGATTGCCATTAAAGGAAGTGGCAGAACTGGTTAAGAAACACAACGGATTTTTTCATTCGGATACCGTTCAGACGATGGGTCATTATCCTTTTAATCTTCAGGAAATTCCCATTGATTTTATTAATTGTGCCGCTCATAAATTTCACGGTCCCAAAGGCGTCGGATTTATTTATATCAGGGCGGGAAATAAAATTCAGCCTTTGATTTACGGTGGCTC